>ERZ1292625.301-Hain-H41-01um-R1-301-length-81130-cov-46_pt1 | contig 81130 bp, 83 predicted proteins | sample MGYA00564400_ERZ1292625 | MGnify/ENA primary metagenome ERZ1292625 (study PRJEB36523, sample SAMEA6512639) | groundwater metagenome | collected 2019-01-08 | study: AquaDiva: Metagenomics assemblies of 32 groundwater samples | reverse complement strand
CTAGAACACAGTTACTTACTTAACGGTAGATGCACTTTTAACTTTGGTCTGACAGATTTCATAGATGTTGAGAATTTCGCCTGCTCATTTACCGGCTAGTACAACCCATGCTTATGGAAGCAATCGGTATACCCGCGGTCCATTCCTCTGATGTGCCCCAGCCACCATTCTTTCAAAAAAGACATTATTTCAAGAGATAAAAGCCGTTCGTCTTTTTTGTATCGTTCCAAAAATTGAGCAATCTTTTCTCTGTATGAATTGTGGACTTTTATATGCTCTTCCTTCCCCTCAAAATCGAATTCTTCAAAATGTTTTTCTTCTGTAGAGAAATGATACTCGGCATAGTTGACAAGCTCGGTCAAGATGAACGGTATGCGCTCCTTTTCTTTCGACTGCTCCACTGCATGGAAAAGTTCATTGATAATCCCCACCAGTTTCTGATGCTGTGCGTCGATCTCTCCGACACCGACGCTATATTCTTCTTTCCATTCGATTAAATCTTTCATGTTTTTATTTTATGATTGGTAATGCTGATATTTTATCAAAAATATCTTAATGACTCAAGGGTAAGTATTGTTGCAAAAATTCATTTTTTAGCTGATACTGCTTGCCATAACAGCAAAAATTATCATAGGAAGTACACAATGAACAAATCAAAAATTCTTGTATTTGCGTCTGGGACGGCGGAAGGAGGCGGTTCAGGTGTTGAAAAGCTGGTGATGGCTTCGCGTGGCGGAGTACTTGATGCGGACATAACAATAGCATCTAACCATGCGAACGGGGGCGTTAGATACCGAGCAGACAAGCTCGGTATCCCGTTTATTCACTTCCCAAAACCATGGGACGCGAAAGGATATCAACGACTCGCTCGAGAAACGGGAGCCGATTTTTTCCCACTCTCCGGATGGCTAAAGCTCGTTACGGGGCTTGACCCAAAAACTTCGTTCAACTCGAAAACGGTATTCAACATCCACCCGGGACCCTTGCCGGAGTTTGGCGGGATGGGAATGTACGGACATTATGTCCACGAAGCGGTAATGGAAGCGTTCAAGCGAGGAGAAATCAAGTACTCAGCGGTTTCAATGCACTTCGTCACCGAAGGGTACGACCGCGGTCCTGTCTTCTTTAAGCTCAATATCAAGATTAATGACGACGACACACCGGACTCTCTGGGACAGCGTGTCAATCAGGCGGAGCATCAATGGCAACCGATCATCACCAACATGGTGGTCAGCGGACAGATTCGATGGGACGGCACAAGCCCCGACTCCCTCGAGGTTCCAGAGGGATATTCGATTGAAAATTTCGAATAAGCTGGCAACAAGAAAGATTCAAAATGAGCGACCGCGCCAATGGTCGCTCATTTTTTTAAAAAAAACTTATGCATTCTCCCCGCTTAATTTCCGAAAACACTTTCTTCATTTACTGGGGAGCAGGGAATCGAACCCCAATTAAAGGCTTCAAAGGCCTCTGTCCTACCGTTAGACGACTCCCCAATATATTTCTTTTCAAACAGTATTTGTGCACAATACACCAAAAAACGACACTCGGCAACGACTATTTTTCCGCAATACGGAGAAGCGCGAGCTCGAGCGAAAGCCCTGGTACGGACGCCACGCGCACGCCTTCGTATGCGCGGAGGAACTCGGCGAGCTCTTTTGAGGTAAGGGTCTGCACGGCGCTTTTGGCGAAGTCCTCAATGAGCGCCACATCCTCAGTGGGAAAATCCGCCTTGAGCCGTTTATCGGCACCTGCCACAAACCGCGCCATCATCACTGCGCGCATTTTACAGAGGAGGAGGTCGAGAAATATCTTTTCTTCCACTCCTCTCTCCATCGCATTTGTGAGAGCCAAGAGTCCCGCTGAAACATCGCGCAGAGCGACTGCGCGGAGGAATTCATTCACGAGGCGGCTATCGGGTGCACCCGTCACCATTTCTACTTCTTCGTGCGATATCTTCTTATCGGCCGATGCGGCGATGACTTTTTGAATAATACCGTAAGTATCACGAAACGAACCGTCGCCCAAAAGCGCCATGAGATCCGCCGATGCCGGCTCGAGCGTATACCCCTCTTTTTTTGTCACGCGCTCCACGAGCGCTTTCAGCGTCGCCTGCGATGGCTTCTCAAACCGAAAACTCTGGCATCGCGATACGACCGTCTCGGGAAGCTTCCCCTCCTCGGTCGTGGCGAGAATGAATACAACATGGCGCGGTGGCTCCTCGAGTGTTTTCAAAAGCGCATTGAACGCCTCTTTTGTAAGCATATGCACCTCGTCTATGATGTACACTTTGTACGCTCCATGAAGTGGCATCGTGTGTACCGCCTCGCGAAGTGCACGAATATCATCCACACCGCGATTGGACGCCGCGTCTATCTCGTAAATATCATCATCATGCGCGCCGATAGCGCGCGCAAAAATGCGTGCAATAGAAGTCTTGCCCGTTCCGCGCGAGCCGGAAAAAAGGTACGCATGCCCGACCGAGCCGGCTTTTATAGCGCCGAGGAGCCCTTTCACGATCTGCTCCTGCCCGATGACTTCGTCGAAGGTTAGCGGGCGATATTTGCGGTACAAGGTTATTTCCGACATAGAATTATATTCCGATTATGCAAGTATATCACACCGCACTTCCTTGACATAGTTCATAAAAAAAGTAAGCTTACCAGTAGATTGTTTTCTTAAAATACTAAAAAATGAGGAGGTAAAAAATGGGCAACGAGAGAGGAAAAAGTGGGAGTTATTCGCATTGCGTACTTCACAACCTGCCACCCAAGGATTTTCTTAAGATCAAACTCACTAAAAACAGCGTGAACTTCCAAGTGGGATTCACCGTCCTATGGGTGTTGAAGGGTAAAGAAAATGATGCTGATATGCATCAAACCATTTACCAGTTTCTCAATATCGCGAAAGGAAGGAGGATCAAAAAAGCTGCATTAGTCGCCGTTATCGATGGAGCAAAAAGATTCTTCCCCGAAAAGGACTACCCGCTAACAAGTGAGTGGATTTCAAACTTCCTGTCCAAAAAAAGGAAAAGAAATTTCGACAGTCCTCTAGCAAAAGATGGCTGCTCTCGTTTCTGAGACTGACCAAAACAGCAAACCCCCGGAATATTCACGGGGGTTTTTACTTCTTTTGTTTTCTCTTTTTGAGTTTTATAAATTCCCTCTCAAACTGTAACCGACTAAGCCATTCCTTCGCCCATGCCATTTCTTGTCTTTCCGCAATCATCCTTTTTTCCATCTCATCAAGTGTGAGGAGTATAGGGGGAAACTCTTTGACACAGTGTTCTGGCGGGGTATTTTTTTTGAATCTCAATATCTCCAAATCTGCCGCAGTTTCGCAAAGCGCGCAATACAGCTTGTGCACCCTATCTTCCGCTACGCGAATGATATCATCAAGATTGCCAAACTCAATCAACTTTTTCTTTCCTTTTACAACGGTGACGCTGCGGAGCGCTGATGTAATCTTGTCTGTTTTTTTAACAGTGATCAATTGCATGGAGCACCTCCTCTTTTTTAGCAACATAACAAATCTGCCCCCAGAGTAGCATCTGCATACCTATTTTTCAAGGGCCTGCCCACCACTGCCTATCGCTCAATAAGGACAGTCGGGTGATGGCAGGCGAGCACTATTCTTTAAAAAATGACGGACTATGACCTCTACTTCTGCGGCATTTTGGGCGTCCATCAGTTTTACGCGGAGCTCCTTTGCGCCGTCAAAACCGTGCACATACGCCTTGTAATGCTTTTTCATAAGGGCGAAAGATTTTACATCGCCGAGGAGTTTTTCAAAAAGGTGCGTGTGCTCGATGAGTATTTCAAATTTTTCCGAGAGCGTCGGCGGTGCGGTGCGCGCGCGGTCAAAAAGCCACGGCGTGCCGAAAACCGCACGACCGAGCATCACACCATCGGCACCCGTTGTTCGCGCCTTCTCCTCTCCATCCGCCAAGCTCTGCACATCGCCATTACCGATGATGAGCGTGCCACTTCCCCGTGCTATCTCCACCGCGCGCTTGACGATATCCCACCGCGCGGGCACGAGTGAAAGGTCTTTGCGTATGCGCGCATGCACGGTGATGGCCGCTGGCTTCACTTCGAGAAGTTTCGGTAGCCATTCGTCGAGAATGTCTTTATTGTACCCCGCACGCGTTTTCACCGAGACAGGCATATCGCCCGCGCCTTCTTTTGCGGCGAGGATGAGCTCTTGCGCGAGCTTCGGATACTTGATGAGCGCTGCGCCCGCACCCTGCTTTTCAATGCTCTTGTCGGGACAGCCCATATTGATATCGATGCCGTCGAAGCCGAGCTTGCGGATGAGCTCAGCCGTTTTCACGAAATGGTCGGGGTTCGAACCGAAGATCTGCGCGACGATGGGATGCTCGCGCTCGCTAAAGGCAAGGTCGCGAGAGAGCGCATCGCGCCCCGCACTGCACAGCCCGTCCGCCGACACAAACTCCGTCCAAAATACATCCGGTCCGCCTCCGACTTCTCCGTGACGACTGTACTTTGCAATCATCTGCCGAAACGCCACATCCGTTACATCCGCCATCGGCGCAAGCGCAAAAAAAGGCCTCGGCAACTCCGCCAAAAACCCGAGATTTAGCTTTTGTGAATCGTTTTTCATTATGCGCACTGTAACACACCAATCTCAAACTTTCATCTTTTACATTTTCTTTAACCCCTAATTTTTATCCCTAACATCTATTTCAAGCTATAGCTTGAAATAGATGTTAGGAAATGATTCTTCCACCACCCCACCCACTATTATCTATTCCAAGTCATGACTTGGAATAGATAATAGTGGGGCGACTCTTCACGCGACAGTCCGCGTGTAGTCCGTATATGTCCGCATCTCTATTCAAACCCGAAAAAAACTTTATTGCCAAAACGCATATCAATGTACAAAAGCTTCTTTATTGGTCCGACATTCTCAGGAAACTGCGCTTGAATCGCCGCGCGCAGATTGTTCATCAAAGACAGCGGGTTCTCTCCATCTTTAAATCGTATCGCAACTCCCACAAGAAACGGGTATGCCGCGCTTGTGCGAATAGTGATCTCACTCTCCCCATTTCCTGTTATCTCGATACGAGTAAGCTCGCCGAGCTCGGCGCGAATAAGTTTCGCAAAAGTATTCGCCGATGCAAATCGTTCATAGGGGAGAACGCCGCGCAATGGCTCACCGGCATTTTCTTCAACAAGCGTTCCGTACACCTTGAGATACACACCCTCGGAGAATACCGGAGCGCGGTCAAACACAAATCCCGCTTCGTCGACAAACCAGCAGTCGGCAAGCTCCAATACTTCTGTGTAAAATACTTCACCGCACCACAGCGCATACGGCTTTCGCTCGGAAACAGTAGCTACTATCGTATGCGCATCAGCACGGCTGACAGACGCCGTTTTCAACCGCGGAAATGTCTCGATAAGCTCCCGCTCAATCTCCGCCCGCGGAAAAAGAAAACTATTTTCGCGTGCATACGCAAAAAAATAATTACCGAGGAGTTTCTCTCCCGCAAGAGCGCGCATCGCATCGGTCGAGACCGCATTCGCGCCGATGATGTCGATACGGTCGATCCGCCATCTGTCATTGTGCGAGACTCCGCCTCCTGCAACAAAAAATAACAGCAGTAGAATTATCACCGCTACGGTTTTATAGAAAAGGTGCATCATATCAACTAAGAACAATGAACAGGGGAAGCAATTTTATAATTTTTAAAAATTAAAAATTATTTAATAATATCCTTGCCCATATACGGACGAAGCACTTCGGGAACGATGATGCTCCCGTCCGCCTGTTGGAAATTTTCGACGATCATAATAAGTGGCCGACCGGAGAGAGCGGTATTGTTAAGCGAATGAACAAACTTCAGCTTGCCGTCATCATCGCGATAACGAATGTTAAGTCGTCGCGTTTGAAAATCATGAAAATAGCTTGCTGATCCGGTTTCTCTATATTTATTCTCAGACGGAAGCCAGACCTCGATGTCATATTTTTTGACCTGACCCAGACCAAGGTCTCCCCCGCAGTTGACCACCACATGGTATGGCAACCCCAAAGCTTGTGTGATTTCTTCTGTGTTTGCCTGCACTTCCTCATGATATTTCACAGACTCTGCATGCGAGGCCTCGCACAAAACCACTTGTTCAATTTTATAAAATTCATGGACACGCAAGATGCCTTTTGTATCTTTACCATGGCTTCCTGCTTCACGACGAAACGAATCAGAAAACGAAAGCATTTTTATGGGCAAATCTTTTTTATCCAAGACTTCATCCATATAGTATCCCATCGTGGCGACCTCGGCAGTACCGGAGAGATATTCACCGTCTTGTGTTTTGTATAAATCCTCCTCGCCTTGCGGAAGGTACCCCGTGCCGAGTAAAAGTTCGCGTTTCAAAACAGACGGAACAATCATTGGCGTGAATCCTCCCTTTTTCAAAAAGAAATCCTGCACAAATTGCCATAATGCAAATTGGAGCCGCGCACCGTCTCCTTTCAAAAAATATCCACGGAAACCGGCAACTTTCGTACCTCGTTTCAAGTCAAGCATCCCCAAATTTTCCATAAGCTCAATGTGGTCCTTCGGCGTAAATGAAAATGTCGGTATCGTGCCCCACTTGCGCACCTCGACATTGGCGGCGTCGTCCGCACCCTCTGGTACGGACATATCGGGTATGTTCGGCACCTGCACCATGAGTCCCTGCCACACCTGCATCGCGGCCGCGAGCTCGACTTCTTTCGTTTGAAGAATATCCTTGAGCAATTTTGATTCGGCGATGAGTTTCTCGCGCTCTTCAGGATTTGTGGCGCGCGGGACGGCCATAGCGGTCTCATTTTGCTTACTCCTCATGGTCTCCACCTCGCCCAAAAGAGCGCGCCGCGTATCATCAGCGATCAAAAGCTCCGCAACATCGAAAGAAATGTTCTTCTTCCGCGCCGCCTCCCGCACCAGCTCCGAATTTTCCCGAATGAATTTGATGTCTAACATATAGATAAGAGTATACCTCCAAATATTAAACCCCGCAAACCGAAGCACCCCCATGTCGTACTTTATACCATAGTATAAAGTACGACATGGGGGAATTTTTGAGGTATGGAATATGCATGCTACAATATTTTTATGTCGCCAGCTCCTTACACTGTCAAAACTCTCGCGCGCGGAGACTTCCCTCCCGCGCTCCTCGAAATCCCGCAGGTTCCTGAAAAACTTTTTATTGCGGGAGAGCTTCCCGACCCGTCTCAATACTACTATCTGTCCGTCGTCGGCTCGCGCAAATATACAAACTACGGCCGCGAGGCGACTGAGCGCATCATTGCGGGGCTTGCGGGCTATCCTATCGTCATCGTGTCGGGACTTGCGATGGGTATCGACGGCATCGCGCATCGCGCGGCGCTCGATGCAGGGCTCCGTACGGTCGCCATCCCCGGCTCGGGACTCGACCCGTCAATTATTTACCCACGCGCGCATCTCAACCTCGCGCGCGAAATCCTCGAAAATGGCGGCGCCCTTCTTTCGGAATACGAATCGGATTTTCGTGCGACGCCGTGGAGTTTTCCGGAGCGCAACCGCATCATGGCGGGTATCTCGCAAGGAGTGCTCGTCATCGAGGCGGAAGAAAAGTCCGGCACACTCATCACCGCGCGCCTCGCACTCGACTATAACAGAACCGTCTTTACCGTCCCCGGTCCGATTTTTTCCGCGACTTCAAAAGGCACCAACAATCTTTTAAGACAAGGCGCGACGCCGATCACCTGCGCGAAAGATTTGCTCGAGGAACTCGGCTTTATAGAACAGCAAGTGGGCACCCTCGACCTCACGCTCTACACACCGGAGGAACAAGCAATCCTCATTCTCCTCGACGAACCGCTCGCGCGCGAGGACATTCTCTCTTCGCTCGCCACTCCCCCATCGCAAACACTTTCAATTCTCACGGTGCTCGAAATAAAAGGCGTGATTCAGGAACGAATGGGGAAAATTGAGCGCGTGAAATAAGCGTTTTTTAGGGCTTGACAAAATGAATAATTGTATGCTATAATGGAATCAGAAATCACGAGCCAATGGGGGTTTGTGATTAAACTTTTTTAAGGAGAAAATAATGAAAAATGTTGAAAAGTTTTTATGGATGTTTTATACGGTTAGTGTGCTTTTTTTCATTGGAATAGGACTGGGGTACGGAACAGATTTTTTGATTTTCAACTTAGGGCTACTGATAATCTCAGGAACCTTGTGGGTCGTCTCTGAGATAAGGGCTGCCAAAAAATGAGGTGCGCAAATCCGCACAGCTCCCGTTGCTTTTGAAGCACACGGGAGCTTTTTTTATCGCACCTCAATTTGCAAAATAAATCACTCTATAGTACTAATGTATCTCAATGGCTGTTAAATCATACAAACTCCTCATCGTCGAGTCGCCGTCGAAAGCGAAAACAATCGGCAAATATCTCGGCGATGAATATGTCGTGCGCGCGAGCGTGGGGCATGTACGCGATCTTCCAAAATCGAACAAGCAGGCCATCGACATTCCCGGCGGTTTTATTCCGCATTATGAAATTTCAAAAGGCAAAGCCGAGATAGTGAGCGAGATCGATTCACTCGCAAAAAAGGCGAGCGAAGTCTTGCTTGCGACAGACCCCGACCGTGAGGGCGAGGCGATCGCATGGCACATCAAGGAAGCGTGCGGTTTGAAAAAACCGAAGCGCATTGTCTTTCACGAGATCACCAAAAACGCGATAGAGGAGGCGCTCAAACATCCGCGCGTGATCGACGAAAATCTGCGTATCGCGCAGGAGGCGCGCCGTGTGCTCGACCGGCTCGTGGGGTACGACCTCTCCGGTCTCATTTGGAAAAAAGTGCGCTACGGTTTGTCCGCCGGACGCGTACAATCCCCCGCCCTCCGCATCTTGGTCGAGCGCGAGCGCGAAATCAAAGCGTTCATCCCCGAGGCATATTGGACACTCACCGCAAAAGTGAAGACGGAAAGCGGTGCCGAGCTTGAACTCGCCTCTACCGAGGAACCGCGCGATGAATCCGTCGTCAAAAATATTTTAAAAGTTGGTCGGGCAAACCAATGGGTCGTCCGTGAAGTCAAAGAAAGCCAAGTTGGTCGTACGCCAAAAGCACCGTTCATCACTTCAACGCTCCAGCAAGCCGCAAGCTCGCGCCTCGGCTTCGCGCCCTCGCGCACGATGGGCATTGCGCAGAAACTATACGAAAAAGGGTTCATCACCTATATGCGCACCGACAGCACGACACTTTCCCTCGACGCGCAAAAGGCAGTCCTCACCGAGATTACCAAGCGCTATGGCGCAGGTGCGGGAGAAGCGCGCGTATTTAAAACAAAAAGCAAAAATGCTCAAGAGGCGCACGAAGCGATCCGCCCGACCGATGTCAGCAAAAATTCGCTCGGTACCAATCCCGAGGAGAAAAAATTATATGAGCTCATTTGGGCACGCACCGTCGCATCACAAATGGTGGATGCAAAACTCGCACGCACAACCATCCTCGCCAATGTACGCGACTTTACCATACCGAATTTTTCCGTCACCGGCTCCCGCGTCATTCTTCCCGGATGGCTCTCTGCCGACCCAGATGCGCGCGGTGAGGATGTCCAACTTCCAAAAGTAAAAGAGGGCGAACACTTGATCCTCCTTTCACTCGGCGACGAGGCAAAGTTCACCGAACCGCCGCCACGCTATTCCGAAGCAGGACTTGTGAAGGAACTCGAGAAACGCGGCATCGGCCGTCCTTCAACTTATGCGTCCATCATCAAGACGATCATCGACCGCGGGTATGTTTTGAAAGAAGGCAAGGCGCTCCGCCCCACCGACACCGGCGAAGTAGTGAGTACTTTTCTCGAGCAAAACTTCGCACACTACATCAGTGATGTGTTCACGGCAGAAATGGAAGACAAGCTCGACGACATCGCAAACGGCACGCGCGAATATGTAAAAACACTCAAAGAATTTTACGGTCCGTTTTCAAAAGAGGTGAAATCAAAAGACAAGATTGACAAGATCACCAACCTCGGTGAAGCAGACCCAAAGCACAAGTGTCCGAAATGCAATGGTCCGATGATCATCAAGCTCGCGCGCACGGGGAAATTTCTCTCATGCAAAAACTATCCCGAATGCGTCGGCGCCCGCATGATAGACGGCACCGAGCTCGAGGGACCGCGCGACACGGGTGAGCTCTGCCCAAAATGCGAAAAGGCAAACCTCGTCGAGCGCGACGGTCGCTTTGGCAGATTCATCGCCTGTGGCAACTATCCGAAATGCAAATTTGTCAAAAAAGACGACACTGCCGCGCTCCTCAATCACACGGGCGTTCCCTGCCCCGTCTGCAAAAAAGGTTTTATGACCGAGCGCAAAGGCCGCTTCGGCATCTTCTACAGCTGTACCGGCTACCCCGACTGCAAGAATGCAATCAAAGCAAAGCCAACGGGCAATTTCTGCAAATATCCGAAAATCGACGGCACCGCCTGCGGCTCACTCATGATGGAAGGCACCAAGACAATCCCTGAACGCTGCTCAAATAAATTGTGTCCAAATCATAATCCCCATAAGCTCGCAAAGGCATAAGTATTGCATTTATCCTGCCAATGTGGCATACTATCGGTCAGATTAGCAAGGTTTTCTTGCAACCGCACCGGCGGAACCGGGATGTACTTTACAAGGAGGGGTTATGCAGACGACAACAGATATGCGCGACGGAATTCACGGCAGGAAGAAAGGGGCGCCGGGAGGAATCCACGAAGGAGGTATTTTTACTCTTGATCAGCTTCATGAGCTCAAGACAAAAGGGGTGCCCGCAGTGGTGGCAATCCCCGAAGCAACACCTGAGGTCGCTCCCGAAAAGGAGGAGCCGAGTTTTGAGCTCATCAGTGAGCTACACTTCACAGTCCCCAAAGAGCATAAACCAAAACGGGACGATATTTTCAAATGGGCCAACAAGCAGATGGGTAAAAGATATTTCCCAACAGACCGGCTCAAAGCAGGACGCGAGGTGAAGCTGTCTCTCTATCAGCCACACAACGGACCGAGTCTGGAGGATTGCCTTGACCTCATCGAGAGTAAAGGTGGACTCCTTGCCGGACCTGAGGGACTTCTCCTCTCGTGGTTTCACTGCGGAGAAGAGCTACCGCGAGAGCAGTGGCTTCTCTGTCTTGATGAAAAGGAAAAGCTGCCCAAAGATGAGTATGGCAACCCGAGGGTAATAAGCATTTTCAAAAGCTTGATGCCGACAATGGGCGAGTGGCCACACATGATAAGGGTGGATGGACCAATAAGCAAAAAGAACTGCTTAATAATCTTCACTTATGTCTAGTGTCTAACTGACCCTTCTTATTTTCACCCCTTGCGGAAACGCAGGGGTTTCTTTTTAGGAAGGCCCGCCCTTCCTAGGATTTTCAATAACGGCCTTTCTATGGCATAGTAGACAGATGTTCACCCCGAAAGAAAACGGCAAATGCCCGTCGGTCAAGGAGATTCTTGCGCTCCTCAAGCACCCAAGCAAGGAGGACACTGCACTCATCGAAAAAGCGTATACTTTTGCAAAAGAGGCGCACGAGGGACAAAAGCGCTATTCAGGCGAGCCGTATTTCGTCCATGTCGCAAATGTGGGGAAAAATCTCGCGACCATCAATGTCGATGCGATGACCGTTGCCGCGGGACTCCTCCATGACACCATCGAAGATGCCGAGGTTCCGCCGAACACCATCAAAAAAGAATTCGGGGAAGAAGTGCTCCAGCTCGTTGACGGAGTGACCAAGCTCGGAAAGCTCCGCTATCACGGTGTCGAGCGCCATGTCGAAAGTCTCCGAAAATTTTTCATCGCCATGTCGCATGATGTGCGCGTACTTTTAATAAAGCTCGCCGACCGCTTGCACAACATTCAAACCCTCGAGCATGTGCCCGAAGCAAAGCGCAAGCGCATCGCGCTCGAAACGCTGGAGATCCACGCACGCCTCGCCGACCGCTTCGGTATGGGAAAATGGAAAGCGCTTTTTGAAGATGCGGCATTCCCCTATGCGTACGCAAAGGAGCACGCTCAAGTTCTCGCTCTCATCAAGCACAAGCGCATTGCCGATGAAAAATATGCGGAAAAAATTCATCGCTCCATTCAAAAAGAACTCGTCGCAAACGGCATCAAGACCGCGCGCGTCGATTATCGCGTGAAAAATCTTTACAGCTTATGGAGAAAGCTCGCGCGCAAAAATATGGACCCCGACAATGTATACGACATCCTCGCCGTGCGCGTCATCGTGAAGTCGGTCGAGGACTGCTACCGCGCGCTCGGCATCATCCACAAACACTGGCGCCCCGTTTCCGGTCGCATCAAAGACTATATCGCCATTCCAAAAGCAAACGGCTATCGTTCTCTCCATACGACCATCTTTCGCGGCGACGGCGGAATTATCGAAATACAGATCCGCACAGAAGAGATGCACGACGAAGCGCAGTACGGTATCGCCTCGCACCTCGCGTACAAAGAAAAAAACAACTCAAACGGAGATATCGAAAAAAATGTCGCATGGGTCAAAGAGCTTATGAAATGGCAAAAAGAAGTCACCGAATCCGACGAATTTCTCGAGCACCTCCATATGGATTTCTTCAAGAACCGCGTATTCGTATTCACCCCAAAAGGCGATGTCATCGACCTCCCCGAGGACTCGGGTCCTATCGATTTTGCATACGCGATCCACTCGCGCATCGGCGACCATTTATCAGGCGCGAAAATAAACAGCAAGCTCGCCTCGATTGATACAAAATTAAAAAACGGCGACATCGTCGAGATCGAAACAAAAGAAAACGCCACCCCCAAACGCAAATGGCTCGACTATGCGAAGACCACCATGGCAAAACGCCACATCCGCGCCTACATGGACAAAACAAACCCGGAGGAAGCCCTTGCGCAGAAGTTTTTTAGGAAGAAATAGCGCTCGGTTCATCGCTTTGCAATGCACGCATAATTTTTTGCTAAAAATTTGCTCTGCTCGCGCCGTCGCGCTTGCGCAAGGCATTACAAAACGACGAACCTCGCTACCAAGGTTAGATACATAAAAAGGACTTGCCTCGCTCCAAGATAAAATGCGTGTGCTAACTTCTATAGCGAGAAATTACTAATGTTGTAAATATCCTCGTCGGGGTCTTTTTCCATTACTTTTTCTTCGTCGGCTTCGGCGAGGTCGCCGGGAGCTGCGGGTGTCGCCGCTTCCTCGGGTGTCTCCCCAAGGGGCACCCCACTTTCTACTTTCGACTTTCCACTTTCCACTAAATTTCCCATTTCTTCATGGAAGCGCTTGAGAAATACGCGCACATCATCGTTCGAGAAAAAGTCGATGATGATCTTGCCACCCACTTCGCGCTTTTCGATCTGCACGCGCGTGCCGAGCGTTTCCGTGAGCTCTTGCTCAAGCTCCGCGACTTCTGGATCGATCAAGCTTCTCTTGCGCACCTTGTCGGTGGCGATTCGTCGCGCGATGCGCTCCGCCTCGCGCACATTGAGCTTTTTGAAAATGATCTCTTTGTAGAGCGTCATCTGCTCTTCCTTGCGGTCGCAGAGCATCAGGAGCGGACGCGAATGCCCCTCGTTGATACGGCGTTCCGCAAGCGCGGTGAGCATCTCCTCGGGAAGAGCGAGGAGGCGCAAAGTATTTGAAACATATTCGCGACTCTTGCCCACCTTTTGCGCGATCTGCACATGCTTGAAGCCGAAGTCCACAGCGAGGCGCTGAAACGCTTTCGCGCGATCAACGGGGTTCAAGTCCTCTCTCTGCAAATTCTCGATGATCGCAAGCTCGAGCTTCATCCTGTCCTCCTCCTCTTTTCCCTCTTCGCCGATGCGAATGAGCACCGGCACTTGCGTGAGCCCCGCAATTTTTGACGCGCGCAAACGGCGCTCTCCCGCAATGAGCTCGTACTCCACGGCAAGCCCACCCTCTTTCTTTTCGATCTCGCGGCGCGTCACCACAAGGGGCTGTAAAATACCGTACTGCTTGATAGAGTCCGCGAGGTCGCGAAGCTTGTACTCATCAAATTCCTTGCGCGGTTGAAACGGATTGGGTTTGATCTTTTCGATCTCGATCCAGAAGATCGCATTCTGATACATTTGATGTGCTTGCGCCATAAGTAAAATAGTAAAAGTTAAAATTGTGTACCCTCATCTTATCACAACCGTTCATCTTCGCAAACTTCAAAAATTCTCAAAAGTGCTTAATTCTGTGGATATTTTGTGCATTACGATAATGCTTGCTTTTTATTGTTATTATGGTATAATTATATTGGTTGATCTTTAAATAAAAAATCAAAAAGGGGGTGAGCTGTGAAGATATCCATCTACACGGATGTAGCAAACAAAATTTCGTCCATCATGAGGACGAAAGGGGTTGATTTCAACACTGCTTTCAAGGAAGCGGTGTGCGGTCGCAATCTGGACTGGGAAACAACCCGTCGCGAAGTTGGAAAAATCCTCGGGAATAGGGCCCGCCGACCGAGAAGCACGGAAATACAGGAGTTTCTCTCACGAGACTACATACAGCGCGACGCCGCCAGATGCGCGGCATCACTCACCGCTGGAATTCCCGCGGAGGACATGTGATGGGTGCAGTTTTAAAAGGGTGAGGTTTTACTTCACCCTTTTTTTCTTGCCCCCGCAAGCACTCAATGCTACACTTCTAAATTATGCAAATGACAATAATCCTTGGACAGGGGCTCGTATGGTGGACGGGGATGATTGGCGGTTTCTTTTTCTTGCTCCTCATTTTCACTGGGCTCATAAAACAATACAACTATAATATTTTTATCCGCTGGCAGATCCCGTTCACGCCTCTTCATCATTGGTTCGGGTGGCTTTCACTCGGCTTCCTTCTCATTCACTTCCTCCTCGCTCTCTTTAGCTCCGTCTTTCATGTCTATTTTTAGTACGATCAAGCATTGGTTCTCCGAAGCGCCTCACTTCAAGGGGACGATCGTTGCGACCGAGCGCGTCGGGTCGCGCATCCAAAAAGTGACCATCGGTCTGCCCGAAAATGTCTCGGGTCCGTTTCCTCTGGGCTCATTCGTCGTCGCCTATGCGTGGGGCTGTGTCCCCCGTGCATACTCTATCGCAAAGACCGATACGCGCTCATTCACCCTTTTGGTAAGCTTCTCCGGAGGCGGGTCTGGGGCGCGATTTTTCCGCGATTCTCTCGTTGGGACTTCAACAGTCTTTTACGGTCCATTCGACGACTTCCCATATCACTATGGCACGGGTCGACCAAAGATCTTTTTCGCCACATCAACCGGCGTCGCCCCGTTTCGCATGATGATCGATGAAGCAATGAAAGAGGGACTCTCCGCCACCCTCTACCTCGGCTCGCCGAAAGAAAGCGACATCGCGCTAAAAGATGAGTTTAATGAGATTGCGCGCGTGCATCCTTCTTTTGTTTTTTCTCCCACTCTCTCAAACCCCGACCCGTCATGGCAAGGCGCGCGCGGATTTGTCACCGACCATATCGCAAAGAACGCCGAAGCGATGCGAAAAAACGATATCTATATCTGCGGTATTCCTCCGATGACGATGGGAGTCCTCGCCGCTCTTGAAAAAACAAAGGTGCCGAAAGATCAGATATTCGTGCAAAAATTCGGGTAAAGAGTACAATTAAAAAGAATTAATTAAAAAAATAAAAAAACATCATGGAATCAAGCGAAATAGCAATATATCGAGGTCTGGGCGCGGTACGCAACTACGGGGTGGTAGTACTCTTTGCTCTTTTGATACTGAACGGCACGGCACTCTGGGCGCTCCACTGGGTAGAAGAGAGCGACCTCCGCAACGAGCTCGTCGGATACATGGAAACGCTCCCCGTCCCCGATGTGTCCCAACCTGAGCAAACGATTGATCTTCCCGAAGATATCATCGCGCTCCGCACCAAAGCGACCGACCGCGTCGGCTTCTACGAAACCTCGATTGTCGGAAAAGACTTTCTCGTCTACGCCGATCCCAACAAGCACTATACGCTCATGAAGTCCGAGGAAGAAATCCAAAAAGAAACGCTGAGCTTCGCGATCGCGATCGGTGTGCTCTACATCGGCGAGGTAGTCCTCCTCCTTGGATGGTGGTTCTTCCTCCGCGCAAAAGTTCGCAATATATTTGAAGCAATGTAATATGCTCTCTTTTCTCTCAAAAAATATTCAAAAGATTCTCGTCTTCTTTTTCACGGCGGTTTCGCTTGCCCTCGTAGTGATGGGCGTCTCGCGCATCAAGAAGCCGACGACCACCGCCGAAGTACCGAGTCCCGTTCCGCCATCGCCGGTGGATACTGCCGGCGCGACAACGATCACCGGTTCCACATACCAGACAGAATGGGGAAATACAGTGGCAAGGATCACGGTCAAAGACGGCAAAGTGATCGCGGTCAGCATGCCGTCCGTCCCCAGCTCTCCCCCTTCAGTCTACGCACAACCGTTTCTTATCGACCAAGCGCTGAAAGCAGGGTCTGCAAATATTCAAGGCGTCTCCGGCGCGACCTATACGAGCATCGCTTTCAAGTCATCACTCGAAAGCGCGATCGCAAAAGCAGGAGTGGAGGGGCAAACGATCACGCCGAATATCGTGTCGGCAGACACCGCATCAACGGCGAGACCTTCCGTTCCCCGCAAATATCGAGACGACGATGACGATGATTGGGGTGATGATGACTAGAGTTTTTAGTTTTCCCCTGTAAGATTTTTATTTTTCGTCCGTCTCAACTGTTGTAAGCCAAAAAAGGATCACTCTCATCAAACCATGGCAACTTTCCAAAAAAATCTGCAGAAATTTTTTGTGTATTTTTTCACAAGCATTTCCGTGCTTGTGGTCGTTTTAGGTATCCAGCGCGCAAAGCAAAGTGACGCATGGGGGCTCACGCCTGCGCCAGAAGACAAAGGCGGTGAAAACACAGGGTTATATCCAAAGACTGCATCGTCCGGAAGCATGCAAACAGTCACGGCGACCGGCAAAACATTCCAAACGCCGTGGGGCAACCTCGCCACCGCAATCAAGGTGAAGAATGGCAAAGTGATCGCCGTTGAAATACCCGAACTCCCCGACTCTCCTCCATCAATATACGCGGAACCATTTCTCATCGACCAAGCGCTTCGCAGTGGCTCCGCAGATATTCAGGGAGTTTCAGGCGCGACGATCACCAGCCGTGCGTTCAAAGCATCTCTTGAGAGCGCCCTCGCGCAAGCGGCATCGCAGGGAGGAGCAGTGACAGAAACTCCGGCACTTGCAAAAACAACATCCACGCCACCGCCTGCACCGACCCCTACGCCAAGCATCACCATTCCCGCAATCACACAGCCAACGACCCAAACACAAGCAGTCGGCGCAACCGGCGTCTCGGGCACATTCACCGGTTCCGCATATCAAACGCCGTGGGGCAATGCCGTCGCATCGGTCACCTTCGTCAATGGCAAGATCACCGCGGTGTCGATGCCACAAGTCCCCAACTCCCCTCCTTCTGTCCAAGCGAAACCATATCTCATCGCGCAAGCTCTCGCCGCGGGAAGCGCGAACATTCAGGGTGTGTCAGGCGCGACCTATGCAAGCATCGCATTCAAATCTTCGCTTGAAAATGCTATCGCGCAGGCAAGCGCGCAAGGCACCGTCGCCACGCCGTCACCGAGTGTCACGACGGTCTCTCCCACACAAACAACCCAGCCATCGGTCTCGCGCAAGTTCCACGACGATGATGACTGGGATGAGGATGATGACGATGAGTGGGACGACTAATTCTTTATGACCGAACATCGCGTATTTCATTCGATGGGAATACCCGTCCATCTCACCATGGTCGGGCTTTCCTCAAAAACAGCTGACGAAGCTCTCGAAAAAGTAGAGCGCGTCTTTCATGAATACGACCTCCGCTTCAGCCGTTTCAACCCCGAGAGCGAGCTCATGGGTTTGAATGCAAGCAATGGCGCATGGCACAAAGTGTCGATCGACCTTTTTCAAGTTCTTAAAAAATGCGTGGCGCTTGCCGCGGAAACGGGTGGCGCGTTCGACCCATCCGTCGGCGGTATCCTCGCCTCATACGGCTATGGTTTGCCCGAGCACTTCACCCTGCCCACACCATCGCCTACCTATCGCGACCTCGCCTTCAACGACCGCGAGCTCCTCGTGCGCGTCGCACCGGGGCAGATCCTCGAGCCGGCATGTATTGTAAAAAGTATGACTATCGATATGGCGGGAAAAGCACTTTTAGAAATCATCGACCCGCGCGCGCAAGGTTTTATGATAAATGCGGGAGGCGACATCTTGACCAAGGGCGCATTTGAAGAAGGCAAGCCGTGGAACATTGCGATTCAGGACCCCCGCGATCCCCGCGCTGTCGTAACAGCCGTGAGCATACAAAACGCCGGCATGGCGACTTCGGGCACCTACCAAGTACACGGCGGACAAGCCGACAAAAAGTGGCATCATCTCGTGAATATGAAAACAGGGGAGCCGACCTCTGACATCGTGAGCGCGACCGTCATCGCGGAAAATTGCGAGAGAGCCGACACCGAAGCGTCGCTCGCAATTCTTCTCGACCGAGGGCAAGCTCTCTCCCGCCTCGAGCGCACGGGTCTTCCCTATTTCCTCATTTCCAAAGACGGCATGGCGCACAAAAACACGGCATTCGCCGCGCTTGAAATTCCCGTCCAAGCGCTCATCTCATAAATTGAGGATTATTGTGTATAGGTTCCTCTTCCGCCTCCTATGTCCTATAGGACATAGGAGGCGGAAGAGGAAAATTGGAGAATTAAGAAAACTACTTGCCCATCTCTCGTACCGTCTTGGTGCTGAAATACAAAGTTATCAAAAATATAACAGCGAGGAATTGGCGGATCAAAAATATCGTATCTGAAAAATTTTCATATTTATAAAACGCATCAATGGCAAAATACTCGAAGATCATAAACATAATCGCCGCCACAAAAACATCCGCAACCATCACCCATCGCTTGAGCGGACTCGTGAGCCCCGCAAGGACGGTAAAGATGAGGACCCCGAAAATGCCGGCAAAAAGATAAAAAGACTGAAACTCTTTGTCGACAAGCGCAGCAAAGAGGAGCACCAGCCCCGCAAAGAAAAGATGCTTCCGCACGATATCCCCATAGTAATGATCAAACTTGGGCTCGGGAGAATCTTGTATAATTTCAATATCTTCATCCATACTGTACTGAGTAGTATACAACAACTTTACTTAAAAGGAAATTTAGGACTGGAGTCAATCACGGCGCGAATCTCGCCATAGCTATAGTCATCCCCGAGGGTTTCTTTCAAAAACTTCAGCGGGGCGAATCCGCTCTCGGCAAGCACGGTCTGAATGCGGGAAATCTTTTCTTCCGAGACCAAGTCAGTGAGCTTCACTTCTCCTGTGGCAAGGAAAAATGAAAGGTGATTTTCAATGGTGGAGGCCGTGAGGTTGCGGAGCGTCGCTATCTCCGCGACAGACTTCCCTTCCTTAAACATTCGCAGACTTTCTGTTTTCGTCCCATTCAAAAGCTCCTTTTGCGCGCGCGCCGGCGAACGACGGAAGGAAGTCTTCTCCGATATTTTTGAATTCAAATGATGCTCTCGACAATACTCCGCGATACTTTTCAAAAACACCTCCCCATAGCGCGCCAACTTCACCTCGCCAAAACCGGAGATACGGCGCATGTCGTCCAAGGATAACGGCAGATAGGTCGCAAGCTCGAGCAGTGTCGCGTCGGAGAAAATAACATAAGCGGGGATCTTTTCCTTCCGAGCCAGCTCCATTCGCATACCCTTGAGTATTTCGAATAAAGATTCCTCGTACGCTTCTTCTTTTGTTTCCGCATCCTTCGTATTTGTGGATTTCACCAGCATCACTTTCTCCTCTCCTTTGAGCACCGCTTTGCTTTTAGCGGTCAGTGCGAGCACCGGGTACTGGTCGCCCGTCTGTTTCAAATACCCCATCGAGATCAAATCTTTTATCGAACGAAGCCACTCTTCCCGCGAGAGGTCCGCGCCCGCACCATAAGTCTTGAGCCTTTTGTGTTCATCTCGAATTTTTTCCGACTTCGAGCCACGCAAAAAGTCCACCACATAGGAGAGCCCGAACTGCTCTTCCAAACGAAGCACGGCGGAAAGCGCTTTCTGCGCGATTATCGTCCCGTCAACCGTTTCGTATTCCGTCAGGCACACATCACAGCTGTCGCATACATCGGGCGCCTCTTCGCCGAAATATCTGAGTAAGTGTTTTCTGCGACAGGTCCGAACCTCGCAAAAGTCCGCCATCTGTCCCAGTTTGCGGAGCATGATGCGCGTCTGCTCGGGATTGCCTTCCACTTCCGCAAAGCGCCGGAGCTTCATCACATCACCGCTCCCATAGAAAAGCAAGGCGTCGCTCTTGACCCCGTCTCTCCCCGCGCGCCCCGTTTCTTGATAATAGCTTTCCAGATTTTTCGGCAGGTCCATATGCACCACAAACCGCACATTCGATTTATTGATACCCATACCGAAAGCGATCGTTGCCACGATGATATTGATTTCGTCTTTTTGAAACAGTTCCTGATGCTTGTCTTTGACGCCTTTGTTGAGTCCTGCGTGATACGGTTTTGCCAAAAAACCATCCTTGTTCAATCGTTCCGCCAGCGTTTCCGCGGACTGTCGCGACAAAGTATAGAGAATCCCCATCTCCCCTTTGTGCTTGCTCAGATACTCCACCAAATACTCATAGCTGTTCTGCTTCGGGGTGACGAAGTAATGAATGTTCGCGCGATTGAAACTCGAAACAAATACGCGCGCGTCTTCAAGCCCCAATTTTTCAAGGACATCTTCTTGCGTCAAATGATCCGCCGTCGCCGTGAGCGCAATCACCGGCACCGCGGGGAATTCTTTTTTCAAACGAGAAAGCTGAAAATACTCGGGGCGAAAATCATGCCCCCACTGCGACACGCAATGTGCCTCATCAATGGCAAACAAAGACACGCCGATTTCTTTCAACACATCCAAAAACAAGCCGTCATTCGCAAAAAGTTTCTCCGGAGCGACATACAAAAGTTTCAACTCCCCGCGACGCAAGCGCGCGATGACCTCATCCTGCTCGTCAAAGTCCAGAGAAGAATTCAGATACGCGGCATCAATGCCGTTCAGCCGAAGCGCATCCACTTGATCCTTCATGAGCGCAATGAGCGGCGACACCACCACAGTCACTCCGTCAAAGATCAATGCCGGAATCTGGTAGCACAGCGACTTCCCACCGCCCGTCGGCATCAGCACAAAAGCATCCCCGCCTTCAAGCACGGTCTGGATGATCTCATCTTGCCGGTGTCTGAAAGCATCGTACCCAAAACGAGTTTTGAGGATGGTGATGGGGTCGAGTGCTGGTGTTTGCATAGGTTAAGACCTCTTTTTCTTCCCACCGCCCGCAAGCATCGTGAGGATGAGCCCGACCATTTTGTCTTTGTGCGCGGGATCGCTCTCCGCCACGAGGAGCGTGATAGCGGTAAGCGCCGGTGGCGTGATGCGCGCCGTGTCAAGAACTTTTGCTTTCGCGAGAAACCACACGAACGCATACGCACCGCTTCGTTTGTTGCCATCGATGAACGGATGGTTTTTTATAACAAAATACAAAAGGTGCGCCGCTTTTTCTTCGACGCTTGGGTACATATCGTTTCCGCCAAACGACTGCATGACATTGCCGACAATGCCCGCCACGCTTCCGCGCTCGCGCTCCGTCGCAAAGAGGTCTGTCGCCTCGCCTTTTTCGATAAGCGAATCTTTCAGCACAGTAAGCGCACCTGCAAAAGTCTCGGCGGTAAGTTTGACCGATTTTTTTGTCGCACCTTTGGTAACCAAAGTATCTTTATCGTAGGCATCGAGAGAGAGCCATGTATCGGCAAACATAGAGATGAGCTCGATAATACCCTCTGTGTCCACCACCATCCCCGCAGGAAGCAACGCTTTCACATCAGCCACCGCCTGCAAAAACGCATCATAATTTTTAGCGATGCGTGATTTGTTTATCGTATAGCCGTCGACAATATGCGCGCGCAGAGTCTTTGTCGCCCACTGGCGAAATTTGGTGCCAACCACTGAATTTATTCGATACCCCACGGCAATCAAAACATCGAGGTTATAAATATCAACCTCGCGACGAACCTGCCTTCCTGACTCATTTTGAACTAGTTCCATTTTGGAACTAGTTGCTCCGCGAGAAAGCTCTCCTTCTTTGTAGATATTCTGGATATGCTTTGAAATCGCTTGCGGATTTACACCAAACATTTCAGCCATCTGCATACGATTTGCCCACACCGTCTCCCTGCCGAAATCCCCCCGAAGCTCAATAGCCCCCGACTTCGCTTGATAGATGACCACTTCTTTTTTTATCTTCTGTGTTTTCATTGTTCATCATTGTACCACAACGCTAAATCTGTATTAACTCATTTTTATACGCAACACCGATCTTCCATACACCCCTCTCCATAAAAGCCTCTATCGTTTGTCGTTTTGCTTTATTTATTAAATTTGCATGCGATAATTTATATTCCTTAGCGTAATCAGATAGATTCATAATAACTTTATTTTCTATATATGCCAGTCGCTTGTGATAACTGTTTGTAAGTGCTTTTGCAACAATAGTTTCCATAATTTTTGTACCGCCATTTGTCTGAAATTCTCTAAATGCATCATAGTACGATTGCCTATCGATAAATTTAATATTAATAGGTACATATCCACCACGCATTAAAAGATAGTTGTTTAATACCCGTCCAATACGACCGTTTCCATCAACAAACGGATGGACATATTCAAAACCAAGATGAAATTTGGCAATTCTCTTTATAATAGGATCTGCGCTGTTTGAATTATATTCTGTTATGACTTTTTGCAGACGGTCTGCGACTTCCAACGGGTTTGGTGCAATATGGTTGCCTACCTTGACCCACTCATCGTTATTTCTAAATCTGCCGGCTATATCATCACGAATATTTGATATAAGCATTTTATGAAGCGACAAAATAACATCAAAACTTAATTCTTTTTCTTTTGATTTGCTTTCTATGTATGTCACGACACGAGCAAGATTTTTTGCTTCAAAAATTTCTCTTTCTGATATATACCTATCCAGCTCTATCTGAAGAAGAATCTTATCTGTTTCTTCAAGGGACAGCGTACTATTTTCAATTGCATTTGAGTTATACACTTGATCAGAAACCTCAGCTTCCGCGATCATTTGCAGAAGAGTATCCTTGCCGACAATAGCTTTGTAATATCTCTCTCGTAACTCTTGTATTTTTTTATATACTTTCAATGTATTTGCCATATATGATTAGTATAGTCACTTTAACGACAAAGTCAAGTAATATCGTTAAAATACAAGAAAAAACAGCAATTTTAACGGTTTTGGTCTAAAATCCCACCCCGCAACCCCCTACCCTACAGAAAAAGCAGGTCGCGGTCGAGGTCGTCGGATTCGGTTCCTTTTGCTTTGTAGAGGAGAGCGTTGTGCGTTGACCCGAGGTACACCATGCGCTCGCCAAATTTTTCCTCCAAGGAATCGATTTGTTCATGGATCAATTTAAATTTGTCCGCCTTTACCGTGCCACCGAACAGATCCGCTTGCATGGCAAAATTCGGGACAAGGTCGAGGAGCGTCACTCCGGTGGTGCGATACAAAACGCCCCGTGTGTGCATCTTCTCAAATAGTTCGTGCGCCAAAGAAATCGAGATCTCGGGAGAATTCGAAGGAGCAGAGAGCGTCGCCGAAAGTGTCACAATCTTGAAGTCTTGAGATTTGAGAAAAATGGATATCTTTTTTGGCACCAGATCGTAGTACCGCGCCTTTTTGCACGCATCTTCAATATTTTTTGAAAGCTGCGACCATAGAAAAGTTTTGTCGTTCGTTATCGGGTGAAATGTTCGCGTCTTTTGTATCGATGAGTACACAGTTTTTACTTCCGTATCCACCTCGTGTACCAAAACACCATTCAGCTCTTGCCAGATTGCTTCATACGGCTTCGAGAGATTTTGTCTGACCCATCCGACATCCTTCGTACTAAAATCAAGCGCGGTGCGTATCCCTTTGCCAGCGAGGAACTCCGAGGTTTTTGGGCCTATTCCCCAGATCTTCTCGATTGGTTTTTTGGAAAGGAACTCCGGTGCTGATCTGCCGTCGATGATAGTCATTCCGTTTGGCTTGACCCAGTTTGAGGCAACTTTTGCGAGAACTTTTGTTGGAGCCAGCCCAATGGACACCGACAGCCCAAGCTCTTCATTGATCTCCCTCTTGACCTGCTCAGCTATTTGCCGATAAGTCATTTTGAGTGTACGGTCGAGGCCGGTGAAATCAGCAAAGCATTCGTCGATACTGTATTCCTCTATCGCGTATGCGTACCGATGCACAATATCAAACATCAAACGGGAATAGCGAGCATATGACTGATAGTCCCCCGGAAGGATCACGACATTCGGGAAATCTCTCTTGACCTTGAATATGGGCATCCCCCGAACAACACCGAGAGCTTTTGCTTCATATGACAATGCCGACACTATCCCCCTCTCCTCGCCGGTCACCACCGGAAGCCCTTTCAGCTTCGGATTCTTCGCGACCTCCACCCCCACAAAAAACGCATCCCCGTCAATATGGAAAATGACTTTCTCTTTCGGTGTTTTTGGGGTGACCAGCGTGCTCATTCACCTCATTATATCAAATTTTGGAAGCAGGATTTAACTGAGCCACACATACCCCTACTTTTGCTTTAACGCATAAACGAGCCCCAAATGAGGCGTTAAACATCCCCCGCCCGCACAGCCAAACACCCACCCGCCCGAGTTTGTCGCGCAACAAAAATTCCGCGGAATGCTCCCAAAAAAACCGCCCCTAGGCGGCTTTCATCATATCGTAGCGTTTTACCAAATCTCTCTGGTCTTTGTTTGCCTCTCGCACGACAGATTCCAAAAGCTTTTTCTTTTCAGCCGATGAGGCATTATGAAAAAACGCTGAGAAATCCGTTGTCGGTGTCTTTGCGCGCTTAAAACCCAAAAATGCTTTTATTTTGCGAATCATATACTTAAGCTGCTTTTTAAACAGAGAGAGGAACCGGCAGACTAACGACCTTTTACCTTATTTATTCCACCCCTTATTTCTGTTGTCTTAAGAATTCTTTTTGCTTCACCCCTCCCTTCTCTCATCGCTCTTGTATACGCCAAAACAATCTCCGTTTTTGGAGCTCGCAAGACTTCGCCACTTGTTGGGAATTGTACACCTAAGATAGTTACCATACGCTACATGCTATCATATCTTTCAATTTTTTGTGACTTTATTTTGAAACCATTGAAATCTTTCAGGGTGCCATCATAAACCAGCTGATCCTTTTCAGTTAAGTACGACTGCGCAAATTCAGTTTTACCGCTCGCTGTTCCACCGGACATAAAGATAATTCTCTTATATTTTCGAGACTTTAAGCAGTCTACAAAATCCTTGTCAGCAAGCTTGGCACTTTCAAGATGAAAGTCCTCAGATTTTTCAGGATCATATCCTGCAATTTTATTTTTATATTCATCTACTTCTATAATCATACCCATCATTCTACCACACCTTCCCCACTAAACGCTTCACGGAGGTGGGCGCGCTCGAGGGATTTGAGGTCAGCGAGTTGGGGGTGCTTGGAAAGGGTACCTGACCCCGTTTCCCGTTCCGGAGGTCTACCTGTGCGTGTCCGCACGCAGACAAGTCGGCGAGTTGGGCGGTTTAGAAAGGGTACCTGGCCCCCTTTGCCACCTCTATTTTCCATCTGACCCCCTTTTTTTGTTGTTGACTACCACTCAAACATATCTACCACATCTTCAATCGCCCCCTTGATGCGGTCAATAATCCCCTGTCGCTTCAAAATACTTGGTGCCACTGGTAGTAAATCAACAATATCCTGCCCGTTAGGTAACCTATCTGTATACAAATATTCACCAATCAACTGCTCGATTTTCTCCACGGGGATATTTTCAGCCGTTGCTATACTCTTCAAAACATCCGCACGCTCACTGTCCCAGAATTCACTGAATGCTTTTTCAACATCCCCTTCCTTTCCAATCTTAGGCAAATTTTCTTCGATAAATTTCCGAATCAAATCCTTCTTCTTACGAAGTTGCACATCTCTATCAAACAAACGCAAAATATCTTCGGTCTTCTTTTTGCGCACCACATCTGAGGAAATATTCTTAAGACCAGCAATGAGTTGAATAATGTAATCGAAGTTAATAACGACACGAACCGTTAGTTCAATCTCAAAATCAATTTGGTCTAAAATAGATTCCGCACCGCCCTCGTAGTTCTTACGGTCTTCATAAATATCCAAGTATTTACTCTGGTAGTCATAAAACTCCTGCTCTGTAATACCAAGCTCTTTAAAATCAAACTCCGCAAATGTCTCAAGTGATGATTTGATGCGAAGTAGATCACGAAATGTTTTCACAAATTCCGCCTTCTCCTCTTCTCCCACCAGTTCATCAATAGACGCCAGTGTCGGCACCTTCTTTCGCAACTCAGTCAGCTTTTTCTCAAACTCTTTCTTCTGCTCTTCGTACGGCTTTTTGAACACAACCTCCTTTGCATTTTCATCACCAAAGAGCGCGAGGGCCTTATCAGTCGCCTCTTTCAAATTTCTAAATGAGACAATGTTCCCGTGTGGCTTGTCCGAGTTTAAAAGTCGGTTTGTGCGTGAGTACGCCTGAATAAGTCCATGATAGCGCAAGTTTTTGTCCACATACAAAGTATTGAGTCGTGGGCTATCGAATCCCGTCAAAAACATATTCACCACAAGCACCAAATCAACCTCCTTGTTCTTTATTCTCTTCTGCAAGTCTCTGTAGTAATCATAGAATCGGTCAGTAGAGAAATTCGTCGCATACTGCTCATTGTAGTCCTTAATACAATCCTCCAAAAATTCGCGGGAATGTTGATTGACTACCGCCCCCTCAACAGGAAACACCTCAGCATCAAGAAGATCGGAAATTTCTTCTTCATTTGCTTGGTATGTAAAGATTGTCGCAATTTTAAAGTCCTCTGCCTTTTTATCCTTGAGCAACTTGTAATACTTCTTTAAAACATCCACAGAAGAAACTGCAAAAAGTGCGTTAAACTTTCCCTGCTTTGTCTTCCTCTTCCAATCTGCTAGCACATAGTCAGCAATCTTGTTCAATCGGTCAGCACTCTCAAGCACCTCCTTGGTATTCACACCCTCCACCATTGCATCAGCAAAAATATCGGCATCCAGTGTGTCACTCTCCTTTTGCTTGTATCGCCCTACATATTCCACTGCAAAGCCGAGCACATTGTTGTCAGAAATTGCATTGGTAATAATATACTTGTGCAAACACTCACCAAACACATCCGTCGTCGTCACTCCACCCACACTGTTATCTGCAAAGATTGGTGTCCCTGTAAACCCAAAGAGTTGCGCTCGCTTAAAGAACGCCTTGATGCGGGCGTGTGTCTGCCCAAACTGACTTCGATGACATTCATCAAAAATCACCACCACTTTTTCGTCTGCCAAATACTCAAACTGTTTCAAATACTGCTCGCGCCCAATAGCAATATCAAGTTTCTGAATGGTCGTCACGATAAGCTTTCTGTTTTGGTCTTTGAGTTGCTTCACGAGACTCTGCGTATTGTCGGTACCATCCACCGCCCCCTCAGAAAATGAGTTAAATTCTTTCGTGGTCTGAATATCCAAGTCTTTTCTATTCACCACAAAGAGCACTTTCTTCACTTCAGGAATTTGTGAAAGTATCTGGCTGGCTTTGTATGAGGTCAGTGTCTTACCCGAGCCAGTGGTGTGCCAGATGTAGCCGTTTTTATCAGACTCCCTCACTCGTGCCTCAATAGCCTTCACTGCATAGTATTGGTATGGGCGAAGTGTCATCGGTATCTGTGTCGCTTCGGCAAGCACAATATACTCAGCAATCATCTCCGACACGGTACACTTTTCCAAAAAGGCATCTGCGAATTCATCGAGGTTTGTGATCTTCCTATTCTCCGCATCAGTCCAGTAAAAAGTCTGCTCGAATGACTGCCTTGGATTATTTGAAAAGTATTTTGTATTCACCCCATTTGAAATGACAAAAATCTGTACGAATTCAAAAAGCGTCCCGGTGAATGAATGCTTGTGGTAACGCTGGATCTGATTGAATGCTTCTTTCATCTCTACCCCACGACGCTTGAGCTCCACCTGCACGAGTGGCAAGCCGTTAATCAAGAGCGTCACATCATAGCGGTTCTCATACCGTCCAACCTGCGTGACTTGATTCGTCACTTGATACTCATTCTTGCACCACTGCTCCATATTGAAAAATCGCACATAGAAAGTGCTCTCATCATCGCGAGTCAAAGCAAAGCGGTCGCGCAAAGTCTTTGCCTTTTGAAATCGGTCACCTTTACCCAAGTGGTTCAGTATTTTTGTAAACTCTCCATCAGAAAAAGTCACCCCGTTAAACTTCTCCAACTGTGCCCTCAAGTTAGCAACAAGAGCCTCAGCATCTTCCAAAACAACAGGCAAAAACCCCAACCGCCCAAGTTGTTCAATCAATGTCTTCTCAAGTTGTGCTTCGGACTGGTGGTTCATAGATTTATTTTCTCAATTAGCCCCTCATAGTGATTTTTATCCTCAACTTTAATTATTTTATTAAGAATTCTTTCTAGGTTTTCCTTTACCACGCCGGGCTCTAGATGCCCAACAGAAAAAGTTTGTAGTAACTCTTGGTTTTTTGAATGTGAGTGATTGTGTAAGAATTGATAAAGTGACTCTTTTTCTTTTACATCTAGTCCAGAACACTTATAAATAGCATCTCTTAAATTACACTGTGGAAATTTAAAACTAAAGAACGATTCTAGTACTCTCCTCCCTGTGTTAGGGTATGGGTATATTTTTACTAAGTCCCTTTGATTTTCAATACTCAATTTTGTATATTCTACTAACATTCTAAACAAGTATTGGTAATCTGAGTCATTATCTCTCAGCAAAGGGTCAAGTGGTTTTATAACAGAACATCTTTTGCTACTCTCTATCCCCAAATCTAACATATAAAAACTGGACTTACCGTATTTCTTTTTCAGTAAATTAAATAAATCGTAGTTATGCGTAGATATAAAAAACTGGCTCACAACTAAATTATCTCTTTCATCGCTAAGATTTGAAGTTATATAAGCATAGGCACCAAACAGTAGTCTTGAGTCCATGCTTGATATTGGATCGTCAATAAAAAGAATGAGATTTAAAAGATCTTCATTCGCGTGTTTTAATTTCTTAAAGAAATATATTAATGATATCGCAGTTTTTTCACCTTCGCTTAAATAATTAGCAATCTCATCGTTTCGCTTTAACTGATAATAAACCTCCTCTTGGTCTGTTCCATCTGTTTGTTTAACTTTTTCCTTAATTACGCTGAAAGCAATATCGGTATGTCCTAGTAAAAATTCTATGTCTTGATTTAGTTCGTCCGCTGGTAACTGAAAATCTTCTCTTTCCTTTTCTTTTTCTTTAATAAGCTGTTCTAGAACCTCTATTTCTTTTCTTATTTCGGACACTTCTGTTTTCCTTGCCACTAAGCCCTCTACCAAGTTTATTTGTTCAGTATAATCTTCTGCAATTAGAGCCTCCTTGAGTGTATTGCCTTCATTTATTATATTTTCCTGACTCTCATTATATCCAGATACCAAGCATAAAGTATCCCCCTTTTCTTCTTCTGAAAAAGTGACAGCGGAAAAAATATTAGACTTCTTTTCTTCTAATTTTTGGATTACCGCACAAAGCATATTACTTTGGTTGTCCTTTTCCTTTAAAGAGGAAATCTTTTCTGTTATTTTAGATTGAAAATCTTGATATGTTTTATCAAAATGTTTTTTAATCTTTTCTAATCGATTCCCATGAAGATTCTGCCCGCAAAATTTACATTCTGATGCACCCTCATGAAAATGGATACCCTGTTGAACCCATGCACTTAAAGACGGGTTACTTCTTAGACTTTCAATAATTTCAGAAACACTAATCTCTTTTTGTAGGTAATTTAAATTTATATCATTGAAAAATGAATCATTGACAAAACTCAAGTCAATCTTATTGCCTTTGTTACTTTTTATAGCCTCTAATCGAGAGGTAAAATCTTGTTCATTTACTAAAAAATCACTGGCGCTTTCGCCAGATTTTATTTTTAAGCCAAGAGCCGAAAAATCTTTTTCGTAATCTGATTTATTATAAAACCTAAATTCATGAACACCGAAAAAAGTATCCTTAATTCTTTTAGCGTTCTTTTCTTTATTCTTTTCAAGGTTGACGAGTGCCCTAAGCTCAGAGTCTGAAGCAGTTTTTAACAATCCTTCTTTTTCTAATTTTCGATCCCGCTCTTGTTGAAGCACGATATTGTCGTCACCTAAATAAAATATAGGATTAATACTCTCGCCTTCTCTCTTGTTATCCTGGAAAAGATTATCCCTAACAAAGTCTTTGTTAAAAACTCTTAAGCTTGAAATCTTATCTAAATCATTTTGATTATACTCAGTAGCATCCACATGAAACGAAAAAGTTGAGTCTTTTATTTGTTCGTTTAATTTATTCAATTCAAAAGAACGGAATATTCTTGAAAGGGTGGTTTTCCCTGTTCCGTTCCATCCAAAAAATAAATTAGTGTCACCAAAAGAATCATTAATTCCTCAATTGAATTTCGTAAATAGTCCCGCGTTTTCAATTTTAGAAATTTTTACAATTTTCATATCTTTATACAAACAACCCTTGCATCAGGCCCTTTTTCCATTGCTCGGCTTGGGTGATTTGTTGTTGTTTTGATTCTAGCACTTTATCGACCGAAGTTAAAAAATCTGCAATTTTTTGCTGTTCTGCATAAGTAGGTATATCAATGATTATTTTTTTAAAGTGATTGTAGTACAAATGAACAATAGTGCTCCCTTGCGCATATTTTGCTATCTCTCTTTTTTTATAATTTGATAAATAATACGCATAAAAAATATTATTGATTGTATCTTTACTTCTCAGTACGGTTATATCCCCACCAAGCAAAACGCCTTCTTTATTTAGCGCGGTAACATTGGCCAAATCAATCCCTGTGGTTGTAGTCGAGCAAGGTATCAACAAGTCGCCAACCTGCGATTTTAGTCCATCACTACTATCAGTTTTACTGCATATGTTGAAAATGACCTCTTTGTATTTTGTATAAAGCTCGCCATACAAGATACATTCATTTGTTCCATCGACAACAACAGCATCTTTGGGTATTCCATCTCCTTTTTCAGAATAAAATACCTCCCCCAACTTCTTCTCCCCCCACTCAGGAAACCCATTTCCTTTGTCATCTTTGAAACGGATTTCTTGCGAGAAGATTTTTTGCATCATTGCTTTTTTGTAGGATTCAAAAGATTCTTTTTGCGCTCGCAAATTTTCAATCCACTCATCCACCCCACCCAAAAACCCCGCAATCTTTTGTTGTTCGGGAAGAGTCGGAAACAAAATATTCATTTTCTTGATTCCATCAATCGTAAGTGCTTTTTGAGTCGAGCCGATGACGCCTTTTAATAGTTCCTTTTTGTGAAAATCTAAAAGAATTTCAAGAAAGCTCGAATTCATAGTTGGATTTTTTATCCAAATTAAGTTTCCATCTTTAAAATAAAAGTCATAACCAAGATTAACTCTGTAGATGTTACCTAAAGTTCCAACTGATGTGATTAGTATGTCATCTTTTTGTGGTACTCCAAATTTATTTTTAAATTCTAAATATTTTGATTCTTTTATATACAAAAGATCAGACGCAGTTTTGCTTCTTTTGAGTTCAGAGATTTCCTTACCTCTAAAAAATGGAATTCCCGTTTTCACATAATCAGATGAGTACACTCTTTTGCTTGATGTAATTTCTGCAACTCCCCCCAACTTCTTCTCCTCCCACCCACCCTCAAACCCCGCAAAGCGTAACTTTGGAACTTTATGCTTTTCTTTTTGTAGGGTCTTTGTGGGCATTTTATTTTTCTTTCTTCTAATTGCTTCTAATAGATTCATTGCCTCGAATATGTCATTTTAATTTCTTTTTGTTATGAATTGCTTTGAGTTCTTTCCTGCGGCGAGACTCGACAAGCTTCAAATCCTCTTCTGCCTTAAGACTCTCGGGCCTAATACCGCGGGACAGAAGTGTTTGACGAGTTGCCCTACTATTCTTTACTACTTCCTCCGTCAGTTGATATTGACCACGAAGATTTTTATCCTTGATATTGTGGTCGGTCATAGCAAGAGCAAAATCTTTTGCCTTGAGCTCAACATCTGTATCAAAGTCAGCGAGGGCTCTGCTTGGCGGTATTCCTTTCTTGTTTTTTAAATTTGCAGTAGATAGCCCGCCATAAAGAGCCTCTATGTGCTTACTTTTAAATACTCCAAACTCAACGGGTAGACGAATACCTCTTTCATAAACCGTCGATTCTATTTTTCTTTCGGTATCCTTCAGTTTTGCTCTTGATTCCAGTCGCTTATTTTCATTTTCTCTTTGTTCGAGTAGTTCTTGCTTGCGAGCCTGTGTGGCAAAATATGTTTGAGCCAATGCAATTTCTGGTTTACGAGGATCACCATTTTGGGCAATAATATAGCAGGCGTAGCGTGTTAAAAAAATGTCCTCTATTTCACGCCTTGCGCCTGAGCCTGTCAATACCATTTTGCCGGCAGCGGCAAAATGGTTATCAAGATTTTCCCCGCTCATTTTGACGGACTCCTTTGCCCTTTTAATGGCTTCTTGAAATTTTGCCCATGTTGCATACCCTAAAATACCCATCAGATCACGGGCAGACCAAAATTCCGCTTCATCGACAGAAATCTGTTTTATCAAATCTAGATTCTTTTGTATGTGTATAAGTGCTGTGTCCATAATTATATTTTAAAATGGTTTACTAATCCCCAACTCATTACAAAACCCTGCAATCTTGTCCTGCAAGCCAGCATCATTCGCATGCAACTCTTTCAATTTCTTTGACACTGCATCAATATCAATAATCACCTCCTCTTCAAATGTATCAACATAGCGTGGAATATTGAGGTTGTACTCATTTTCTTTTATCTCCTCCATGCTTGCACGATGTGAATACTTTTCTATTTCTTTGCGTGTTTTGTAAGTTTCAAAAATCTTCTCTACATTTGCGTGGGTTAGCTTGTTTTGATTCTTTTCTTTCTCAAAATCTTTGGATGCGTCAATAAACAAAATACCTTCGTCATCCTTGCGACACTTCTTAAACACGAGAACAGTCGCGGGGATTGAGGTGCCATAGAAAAGATTCGCAGGGAGTCCGATCACTGCATCAAGATAGTTTTGTTTCTCAATGATGTACTTGCGGATTGCTCCCTCTGCTCCCGAGCGGAATAGTGCCCCGTGTGGCAACACAATAGCCATTGTGCCATTGTCGGCGAGGTGGTAGAGCATATGCGTGACAAAGGCGTAATCAGCGGCACTCTTTGGTGCAAGCCTGCCATACTGAGAAAAACGGTCATCATGCACAAGCGCTGGGTCACTTTCACCTTTCCACTCCATAGAGAACGGAGGATTTGCAACTATTGCCTCCGCCTTGAGATCTGGGTGCATGTCTTCGGTCAATGTGTTCCCTTGAAGTAGGGAAAAGTGGTCGAAGTGAACCCCATGCAAAATCATGTTCATGCGAGCAAGGTTGTAGGTGGTTGGATTGAGCTCCTGTCCAAAGTAAGTTACGACTTCAGTAAATTCGCCGAGACGAAGAAGGAGCGAACCGGAACCACAAGTAGGATCATACGCTGACTTGATGCGCTTCTTATCTACTGAAACAATCTGAGCGAGTAAGCGCGACACCTGAGCAGGCGTATAGAACTCCCCACCTTTCTTACCAGAGCCAGCCGCAAATTCACCAATCAAATATTCGTAGGCATCCCCAAGTAGGTCACTCTTTGTGTCTTCAAGTTTAAAATCAATACCACTGAGCAAAGTGAGCACCTCTACAACAACTTCATTTTTATCCTTTTCACGAGAGCCGAGCTTTGTAGACGAAAGGTCCATGTCGTCAAAGAGTCCTTTGAAGTCGTCTTCGCTCGCGGTGCCGGCTGAAGTCTTTTCAATAGCGTTGAGAATGTTTTTAAGGTCTTCCAAAATGAAAGTGTTTTGGTCCTTATTATCGCCATGTTTTATTTCTCCTCTGCCTTTTTTTACAAGATATGAAAAAAGCTCTGTTGGCTTCAAGAAAAACCCAAGATGCCCCACGCACGCAGTTTTGATGTGTTCTATATATTCCTTCCCCTCTTTTGTATTTTCCTTTATTTCAGCAAAAAGGAGTTTTTCACTGGCGAGAAGTTTTTCATTTACATAGCGTTCAAGTTTTTCAGAAAGATATTTATAGAAAATAAAGCCAAGAATATAGTTCTTATATTCATCAGCATTCATCTTGCCTCGGAGCGTATTCGCAACACCCCATAGTTGCTTCTCTAATAGCCTTTTTTGTTCTTCTGACATTCCCTGTATTCTAGCATAAAATTGCGGTATTTTTTGTACTTTCATGACTCTACGGGGAACAAAAGATCCGCTATGAGGCAAAGGGGGTTATCACAAAGGGATCACAAAGGATCAGGTACCTTTTTCTCACTAGGATACAAACTATTTCTGATATGCCAAAAAATAAGGAAGTTTGTCCATACCAACATAAGTAAACATCTCATAATTCGCGCGACGAGCAGTTTCCGAAAGTTTATAATTAGACAAATTCTTTTTAGGTACAAACGGGTAAAATCGTATTTCTTGTTTTCCTATTTCTTTTTCTGTCCATTTGAAATTCAGAAAAAGTGGCGGAGTCATGTACCCAGACTTCAGAACCTTACTCATGATTTGCCAGCCCGCACCAAACACGATCGATTTTGGCTTACTTTGATTTGTTTTTACTTGTGCACGAAAAGAACACCCCGTGCATTGCACATCATAAAGGGGATAGTTTGGTGGAAGCATCATCAATTTTTTCCCACAATTTGGACACGGAATAAGATCGACAATTTCTTGCTCTCCTAAATTCCCCGATTCTTTTTTGGTCGCTTTTCTCATTTGATCAGACCTTCTTTAGTGATGACAAGTATACCCCCAATCGTTTTTTAATACAAAAATTGGCAAAGCGACTGAAAATGTGCTATGGTTTCTTTTAAGCGCCATGGGGCGCCTCAAATTTGGCCCTATCGTCTAACGGTTAGGACAGAAGCTTCTCAAGCTTTAAACCGGAGTCCGACTCTCCGTAGGGTCACCATATCGTGCTAGCACGAGAAGTGTCGGAGTCAGAGGTTCTCGGGCTAGCCCGAGAAGGGTTAGATTTTTTGTATCATCAACATTCAATATTGAGTACGAGGAGGTTTTTTGTATAAGTGTAAAATATACCCGATTAGGTAATTCATTCAAAGGTGGTAAAATTAGCGTGTGGCAAAAATTAGTGATATCTACAACCTGAACAAAAATCAATATGAACTTGATTTTGTTAATATTGATTCAAGTAAAGACTTCCCAGTGTATCTTAACCCTTTCGTTTTCTCGTCTAGAGAAGATGCTTTTTCTGTTGAAGCCACAAGGGCAATAAAATCATTTTTCCAATATAATCTCGAACTCATACAAGCTAAACAGTCTGATGAGGCACGTAGAAATTTTAGTAATCTAAATGAGCCAAACGAAACCTGTTTAGGAATGTCTAAAGGAAATCCTGAGGGAAAAGGTATGGGTAAAGAAAATACAGATGATGTTTTTGAAAGTATATTAAACAGTGAAATAATTCAAGGTGGGATAGCAGACAATCTTGAGGATACCGCAATATTTATTGATGGTATTGGGAAGGATAAGGTTTCAGATATGACCACAAATATTATTAGACTTAACCTAATAAAATATACTCAAGAACAATGTAATCTTCACAATATTCCTATGACAAGTGGTGTTGCCTCAGGTCTTTTTTGGGATATAAGCGCCAATGGGTGGAGACAAGAATATACTGACATGCTAGTTATTGATACTAGAAAAATACTCCTTGTTCCAAAAGGAGTTGTTTCCTACGTGAAAGAATTCAACCATGAAAAATATCATCAACACTATGCTCTTGAATTTTTACAAGACGACCACCTAAAAAGAAATACTCGCCTTGTTCAAACAACGTATGATAAAAAAGGTCAGATTAAAAGGAGATTTGTTACAAAAACTAGTCTTGTTGAAGAGGAACTTCCGCAAGGAAAGTTTCCTTTAGTTGGTTTTACGGGTAAATATCCTCAAGTATTCAAGAAATTTAAGGAAGAAACATCAAAACAAATTAAATCTCTCGATAACGCTGATTTTGACGATATCGACTTAACTAGTTTAATCAATTATTTAATTTCGGAATTACAATCAACCCCAGCTGGTGGTACCGATGCAACAAAATATCATAGATTAATGATTGGTATTCTTGAGTTGGTTTTTTACCCACATCTTATTAATCCAGTAAAAGAGCACGAGATTAATGAAGGAAGAAAAAGAATTGATATATGTTTTGATAATGCCGCGCAAAGATCTGGTTTCTTTTACAGGCTACAACATGCTTTTCAAATTCCCTGTCAATATATATTCTTTGAATGCAAGAACTATTCTGACGACATAGCAAACCCCGAACTCGACCAAATGATTGGTAGACTTTCTCCGAACAGAGGGAAGTTCGGAATAATTTTATGTAGGAATATTGATAATGAAGCTTTATTTATACAAAGATGTAAGGATACATACAAGGACCAGAATGGATTAATTATACCTTTAACTGACAAAGATATTATTAAGGTACTTGAAAAGCACAAAGAAGGCGTTGATTACATAGATCAGTTACTTTCAGACAAAGCTAGGGTGATTATGTCTTAAATGAGATAAGATGAGGGAGTCTTAAAACGGAGGGCGGACTAATTAATATTTTTGTTTTTAAAAATGGTTGGGGGTATACTAAGAATTGAATTAAAGCCCAAATGAAAATTAAGTCACTTCTTAAAATTGATTTACCTCGCGAGAGACTTCAAAAATACGGCGTAGGCAAACTCGCTGATTATGAACTTATAGCGATACTACTTGGCTCAGGGGTTAAGGATTTAAATGTCCTAGAACTTTCAAAGAAGATCGTTAGGTTGATTCAAAAAGTTGGTTTAGATAAACTCACTGTCGATGTATTAACTCAAGTACATGGGCTTGGCAGAATAAAAGCTGGGCAGATTATTGCTACTCTTGAATATGGTCGCCGTGTGCATGCAGAAAAACAAGAAGTAATTTTAAACCCTGAAAAGGTTTTTGAACTTTGTTCTGATATCCGCGATTCTAAACGTGAACATTTTATTGTTTTCTATCTTAATTCTCGAAATGCAATCATTGCGAGAGAGGTTATTTCTATTGGCACCCTGGATGCGAGCCTAGTGCATCCAAGAGAAGTTTTTGAGCCTGCACTTCGCCACAGTGCTTCTAAAATATGTTTAGCTCATAATCATCCATCCTGTTCACTCTTACCATCCGCAGAAGATGAGCTTCTAACAGAACGTCTTATTCAAGCTGGAAAAATGATGGGTATACAAGTCGTTGACCACTTGATTCTTACGAAAAAGAATTACAGCAGTCTACTTTCAACTGATTGGTCGTAAATATATTATTTAGCACTCCTGACACTTTTTAAAAGTTCTTTTCCGAGCCGTTCGATAACACCCACAACAAGAGCGTTGCCCATAAAGAAAGCTCTTTTTGTGTCGGACTGCCCTGCTGTGTGTTCTGGTGGGAACATACAAAGTTTTTCAAGTTCAACAGGAGTAAGGCGGCGATATTTTCCTGACGGTGTCATGATGACGTGCTTGAAGCGAGAAGGTGTAGACCCCCCTTCGCCCGTTACAATAGTTCTTGATGGCTTGTCGAGTGAATCAGGGAAAGACATTGCACCTTCAGAATACATATAAGTAAAACCTGTCTTCGTCTCTCTCTCTTCTTTTTTTGCACCTTTTGATGCTAGCCATTTTTTAATATCTTCCTTTTTTATAAAGAAAGCCGAATCCACTTTACTGTCGTCTTTTTCTATAACATCACCTAATGTGGGGCCACTCTCTGTCTTCGGAATAACCTTACAAGTATAAATCTTCCGGTCAATCATTACACCAGCATTTTGAAACGGGCTTGAGTCGGGAGATTTTTTATTGAATTTTTCGGAAATGGTTGGGATATCTCCATTGATTTCGAATTCATCTTCATCGGTGACCCCGCCGACCTTAAATGCTTTCCCAGCAATCCCATTTTTTGCTACCCAGTCATTTTTAATGCTTTTCTTTAAGTCACGGTACTGTGGGGTTCCTTTTTTGTACCCAAGTATAAATATACGGCGACGCCTTTGTGGCATACAGTAATCTGCAGCGTTGATGATGCGCCACTCTACTGCGTATCCGAGGTCCGAAAGGCTTGAGAGCATCACTGCAAAATCGCGACCACGTTGTTTTGCTGGTGACTTCACGAGTCGGTCTACATTTTCGAGCATGAGGTAGCGTGGAGCTTTCCCCTTGCGTAAGCGTTCCATTTTTTCGAGAATATTGTAGATTGACCACCAAAGAACACCTTTCTTTCCTTGAAGTCCCTCAGCATGGCTTAGTGTTCTTGCCACTGAGTAATCTTGGCACGGGAATCCACCAACAAGGAGGTCGTGGTCAGGTATGGTTTCAAATTTGTTATCAACTACATGAGTGATGTTCTCGTTGGAGTGCCCGTCTGTGCCAAATCGAGCTATGTAGGTTTCAGAAGCGTGCTGTTTTTTTGTTGATGGTTCCCATTGATTGCTCCAAACTGTTTTGTATCCGAGGTTCTTTTTTTTGCCACTTCCTTCAAGTCCAAGGCGAAAGCCTCCAACTCCAGCAAAAAGCTCAGCTACCCTCAGTTGATTGATCGTACTTTTTGTGTCTTTTTTATCTTCTTTCTTCATGTGGTAGTATTCTATCATGAACGTTGCTTTTGATCAAACCGACCCAAAATCTATAGAATCATACGCAAAAAAGCTTGAAGGAAAAAGCTTACGAGGTACTCTATTGAACAAAGGTGTCCCAGTGTCTGTAGTGAACGACCGCGACCGAGGGAACTTTGGCTCACTCCTCGAGCGTCACTATTTTGAGTTGCCGGTAAATAATGAATCTGTTCCCGATTTTACTAGAGCAGGGGTAGAACTCAAGGCAACACCCGTCAAAAGACTAAAAAATGGAAATCTCGTGTCCAAGGAAAGGCTCGTCTTTGGAATGATTGATTTTATGAAGATTCATAAAGAGGAATTTGAGACAAGTGCATTCCTTTCTAAGAACGCTCTTGTCTTGCTGGTGTTCTATCTTCATGAACAAAAAGTGAACGTACTTGATTACATTGTTCAACTTGCGCGGCTTTGGGGAATACCTGAGACGGACCTTCCGATAATCAAAAATGACTGGGAGAAAATTGTTACAAAAGTTCGTAAAGGTAAAGCTCACGAAATAATGTCTGGCGACACTCTCTATCTCGAGGCTTGCACAAAAGCAGCGAATAATAAAGCACGCAGACCTCAGCCTTTCTCGGATGAGACAGCAAAGCCACGAGCGTTAGCTTTGAAAGCAAGATATATGTCAGAGCTGTTTCGTCAGCTTTCAGAAAAAAAGAAATGGGAGAGTCCTGATGTTGAACCAATAGTAAAATCTATTAGAGAGTATTCCTCAGGCAAGACCTTTGAAAATATAGTTATTGAAAGGTTTCGTCCGTTCCTAGGTTTGCCTGTATCTGAGATACGTAAAAAGCTGGGTCTTGCGTTGGAAAGTAAGCAGAAAGATGAATTCGCATGGGTAGCACGTGCTATTTTAGGTGTGAAGACAAAGCACATAGAAGAGTTCGAAAAGGCAGGAGTCGTTATGAAAACTATTCAGCTGAAGAAGAGTGGCATGCCAAAGGAGGATATGTCATTCCCAATCTTTAGGTACAATGAGATTATTAATGAGAAATGGGATATTGCTGAAAATAATGACACTGAAATCGAAGCAGAGCTAAAGCAACACCTAGAACAGCGTTTCTTTTTTGTTGTTTTTCGATGCGAAGATGTCTGTAAAAAGCCCGAAGAGCGTATTTTGGAAAAGGTGATGTTTTGGAATATGCCCGAACAAGACCTAGAAGACCATGCACGAAAAGTGTGGGAGGAGACAATAAAGAGAATTAATACAGGGAAAGCACACCAGCTCACAAAAAAATCAGAAGACCCTGTCGTCCATGTTCGTCCGCATGCAAAAAACGGCGCAGACACTATACCAACACCAAAAAATGGAATGCTTGTAAAAAAGTGTTTTTGGTTGGATAAAAAATATATACAAAAACAAGTCAGAAGTTAAAAATAATCACCATGACCAGAGTCAAACTTAACAAATATGGGAAAAGTAGAAATAATATTACAAAGTAAACTTACCACTAAATCCCCAAGGGAGGGTCGTGAGCCAACTGTTTTTAGAAGATCAATTAAAAAATTGTCAGAGGATAAAAAACATCCTGGTAAGATTTTACGAGTGTATGCACATATCGAAAACGATTTTAAAGTTTTTGGTGTATTTACGATAAACACAGGTGGTTCTATCTCATTTTTCCCAGACTTTTATAATCTAGATAATTTTGACCATCTTACATTAAATAAGGACTTTATTAAAAATAAAGGTCATTTAACGACCGTTGAATCAAATGGAGTTCATAAGAAAGCACAGCATTTTGAGGCGAATAAATTACCTTCTAACGACTACCATTTGGTTACATTTGCGATGACTGACGGTGACCTACTTATGGATTCTTTGCCAGAAATTCATTACCCAGATATTGAGTTTGAAAATGACCATGAGATGGAATTCCTTTCTTTACTCAAAGAGGCAATTCATAATGATGCTTTTATGTTAGATTTTCCAGATGAGGAGGGTTTTTACTGTATACAGATATTAATCATCCCAAAAGGGCGGAGCATAAATGATGTCAGTATTGAGACAGGCATAATAGAAGATTTTCTTACTCACAAAAATCATTTGGACAAAATCATAAATGCGAAAAAGTTAGAAATAGAAACTCCAGAAAATTTCGATTTCTCGTTATGTTTAATTTGTTTTAAGGTAAATCAGGAATTAAAGTCGTCTTTTTTATTTGGGTTTGGCAAAGATGCATCTAACCCTCCGACATTCTAAATTATTAGTTTTTATATATTACTTCAATAACACTTTTTTATTATTCAGCACAATTTCACTCTTTAGACACCTCAGAAATTCCCGTTTTTCGTCCATCGATCCTTCTTGTAAAATAAACTTCGCATAATTTCTAACATCGATATCTTTAACGGCTACGGGTGTTTTGCTACCTAGTAGCATTTGCTCGAATTTCTTAAATCTTTTAACTTCATTTGTGATCTGTTCTCGCATTGATACGATGTTTAAGTCTACATCATTAAGTAACTCTTGGAGTTGCTTAATGAGGTCGTCTTCGTTAATATATGGGTTTTTACAATTAACATCTTTTACTTGAGTGCATCCATAATAAACATAACGGTGAACATTTCCGTTTTGTTGCTTTTTGAATTTCTCATCGGCTGTGATGCCCGATCCGCATAATCCGCAGGTCATAATCTTTGTGAAAGCAAACTCCTTTTGTGCCGACTTTGGCTCAAGCGTCTGGCTTTTTATTTGTGCCTGTACTTGGTCATAAAGTTCTTTGGTAATAATCGGTTTATGTGACCCGTTGTACCAATTATTTGATCCTTTTGGAAATTCAAATCGTCCATAGTAAAAGTGATTCTCAAATATTCGATAGAGGTTGCCTAAGCTCAAGTGCATATTCGTTTCTGTTCTAAAGTTTAAGTCATCTTTTAACCAGTTGTATATCTTTCTGCCACTCCAGCCATCATACGCAATTTTTTCAAACATTTGTTTTATGACTGGCGCTCGGTCAGTATCAATTACTGATTCACATTTTTGATCTATTCTTTTGTGCTTTGTATACCCTGTTGGTGGACGACAAGGCCATAAGCCCATCTCAACTCTTGCCCTCAGCCCTCGCTTCACATTAATACTCTTATTATCATTCTCAAGTTTCGCCTGAGAACATAAAATCATAAGAAGGAATTTTTCATTTGGAGAATTTTTGAACGTCTGTCCGTATGTTTGAATATGAATCAATTTTCGCTGGTCCATAAGATCAACGAGTGACCCCAAGTCGCCCGCATTTCTACTTAATCTATCTGGTGCCCAGGTGAGCAGTCCATTATATTTTTCTGCTCTTAAATCTTCTAATATTTCTTTAAAAACAGGTCGTTGCCCTGAATCCTTTGCTGAATGGGACTCTCTTTTAACCGCTACCACTGTAAGCCCCTCACGCTCCGCTATGGCAGTCATTTCCTTAATCTGGGAATCTATCGACAATGCTTGCATCTCGTCTGATTCGGTCGATTTACGGGCATATAGGCAGTATTTAATGCGTACGTCTGGGGTTGCTATATAACTCCCAATTTTCCCAATTACATTTGTTTCCATACGTCCATTAATGACAGACAACAAGCCTTTTGCTAAGGCACAACTGTTGGCAACATGTGGACAACTTTCCTTAGCAGAAAGGACTATTTGTGATAGGATTGAAGGATTAATACAGGGATCACTTGTATTATGGAAGTACAATTTAATAAGAAAATAGACCTAACCCTTGGGATGTAAAAATCTCAAGGTATGGTTGAAAATCTCGCTACAAGATAAAGAACCCGTCGTTTGGGTGCTTGTAGCGAGTCATATCAGGAAACTGATATGGGTGACTTAGGTCACTACCCAGCGGCGGGCTTTTTGTCTACCTGTCCGATAAGTAAAAACTCGCTACATCTATGAACAAATCAACATCTTCCACGGAAGACCGTTTTCAGTATTTAATTAAACAACGCATTAAGAATTTCTGGGGCTACGGAAAACTCAGCGGAGGTGTGTGGTTCGTAGGAATGGAAGAAGGTTGTGACGGGTCTATCCCAAAATTGCTAAAGAGATTTGAAGAAACCTCAGAGGGCGAAGTCTTCGATATCTATGATGACATGCAGAGTAGCGCAGACCACATGAAGTGGTTTGAAGAAGATGCCCCAACACAATCAACATATCGCAAATTAATCTATCTCCTCCTTTATCTACAAAATCATACAGAGCCTACACTCGAAGACATACGAGAATATCAGGTTAAACATTTTGGAAGAAAGAAAAGTGACCATGCGGTACTCGAACTCATGCCATTACCCAGTCGATCGATCAATCAGAAAGATTGGGTGTACGCATCATCGGGAGTTAAAGGATTATTGTCACGAAAAGAGTACATGAAGGTGTACAAACCAGAACGAATTGAAAGGTTGCGTGAGTTAATTCAAAAACATAACCCCAAGTTTGTAATTTTATATTCCTTAACATATCTCAATGACTGGCGAGAAGTTGCGGATATTCAACTCGAAGAAATATTTGAAAAGAAACTGTATATAGCAAAGAACGACCACACAATTTATGCGGTCGTCCCTCACTCTACAGCACATGGGTTGTTTGCTCGCGACTGGAAAGAGATTGCGGAGAAGCTTGAGGACTATCAATAGGGCCGTACTATCTCGCGCCTTAACACAAAGTACCCTTGGGTAGATCTGAATCATCTACGGACTCAGAGTTGGTTGTGACTGAAACAGTCTCCGCTTCAGGGGACGCTTCAGTAGAGATACTGCCTACTTTTGGCACCTCTCTGTCCTTTGCCATAGTGATAACTATCTCACTAACGCGATTATCTTCACGAATATTATCCCAAAAATCTTTTGGTCTTGGTCGTGAATAGTTTCGTTTGTTGTTATCGAGCCAGTACTGGATCGCCCGCAAATTGCCTGAGTTGATGTGGTTAATCAATTTGCTCTCTGCTAGGTCGTTGATGGACTCGGTACCAGTTTTGATGGCATTGTCGAGCCGTTCCTTGAAATCCTGATCCTCGTTGCACCAACGGTAGATGGTATTTCTTGATAGTCCGACTTTCTCACACGCCAGTGAGATGTTAGGAATCGTTCTCAATTGCTCAAGAAATACTGATTCCTTTCTATAGCGTTTCACTGTCGCGTATCACTTTTGCCTTATCGCCAGTGAGTGCCTCATATCTGCGGATAGTGAGATCACAGAAGGTTGGCTCAAGCTCGACCGCATATACTCTGCGCTTCAGTCCCACTCCTGCAATGAGCGTACTGCCAGATCCTGAAAAGCTATCGAGTATGATGTCATTGTACTGAGTACAGCGACGAATAGCCTTTTCATAGACCTCGGGCGGTTTCATGGTACTATGTTCATAATCCTTTCCAGCGAGGCGTTTTACCGCCCAGATGTCCAAGTGATCATGTACTTCCTGAAGCAAGTTGTTGCCAGTAGTCATGTCGTTGTTCATCACCTCATTGAGGTCGTTGATACCTTTGACAATATATGGCTTTCCGCGGACACCGTAGGTGCACGGTTCGTAGCACTTGTTGAAAGCAATACTCGGCACAGGGTTTTGCCCATTTTTGAGCCACAGGCATACACGTCTGTTTATGATGCCAAATTCGCGATAGAGAGTCTGAATGAGCCAAATGTAGGTTTGATCAGACCAGTAGAACACATGAGCATCCTCCTTGGTGACCGCAAGTGCAGCCTCCATACTTTTCTTGAGAAAGTCATAGTATTCACTGTCAGACTTATTGTCGTCGACCGTGCCACCATACTGTTGCTTTCCGCCTATTCCCGAATTATAGTTCACGGAAATATTATAGATTGGGTCGCTCATGATCATCGAGGCTCGCTCGTCACCAAAGAGTTTTTGCAAAGTCTCGGGCTTGGTGGAGTCCCCACAAATTAATTTACTGGACCCCATCTCTATGATATCGCCGAGCCTTGTCTGTGGCTCCTTGATTTTCGCAAGCTCCTCGTCGACATCGAATTTATCTTGCTTCAGCTTATCGTTCCAAATGCTGTCTAGCGCGGTTTGGTCAAAACCGATATCAAGGAGCATTTCGAAGTTTAAAGATTTGAGCTTTTCGATATCAAATTCTCCAGTATTTTTGTTCAATCTGACGTTGAGCTCCTTTTCTTTTTCAAGATCAGGAATGTTGACATAGACGACAGGGACTAGCTCGATGCCGAGTTCTTTTGCCATCTCTACGCGGAAATTCCCTCCAATAATGACGTTCTCGCGCCCTAGTGCACTATTGCAGATTACAGGGTCAATGTTGCCGAAGCGACGAATTGACTCCTTGAGTTGCTCCGCTTGCGCCTTAGAGTGTTTGCGAGGGTTGTAGTCGGCAGGGATGAGGCTAGCGATTGGCTTATAAACTATTTCAATATTGTCTTGAGACATATATGTATTACGAGACGGGGGTTTAAGTATTAATTTTGCCCGCCTCTATGGACTAATGGCGAACGTTCATCGAGTACAGAAAATCCCCCACAAATGTGGGGGATAATGACGGCTAGTTTTCACTGATGGTTTATATGTGCAGAATTTTTAAATACCAGACATCACATCGTCGAGGTATTCTTTTGTTCCCATTGGGTCGTCGTCAAACTCATCTTTTGCGAGAGGAGAATCGCTATCAGGAAATAAAACCATTTTTAGACGGTATGCTTTTTCATCGCGATATACCATAAACGGGTCATCATTGATACCAAAATACCGCTTGAGAGCGCTTGAAAGAAGTTGTTTTTGCTTTTTTACGCTGTGGTTAGCAATAGGTGTTTTCCATGTGATCTCCCCTCCATATTGAGCAAGGCCACGAAGCACCGCCCACTGTGCATTCGGTAGGTCCGAGCGCATGTCCCACATTCCCATGTCTTTATAATCAACGGTGATTTTAACTTTATGTTTTGGGATCTCGATAAACAGAGTATGTGGATCAACAAAACGGGCCTGCACATTTTCCCACGTTGTATCAGTAGGCAGACTTAAAGGGAGTATTTCCTTAATTGCAGGGATTTTCTTGCGAATCTGAATTTTTGCTTCGCTATAAATTGTACGCGTAATCAACTCCTCTCGTTTTTCCTCGGGAACATTTTGAGTAGGAGCAATGGATACAGAAACTTTATTTGCAGTACCGTACAAGTCGTTCATTGCCTGAATAGCGGGGAGGGTAAGCGCATGAGAATGTTCCAATATTGTCGCTAGACGTTCCGATGCTCGATTAAATTCTTTGAGCTGTGATTGGAACGCCTCACTTTGTATAAGGCGATTCGTTGGCCCCAGTTTTTCCTGGACATCGTGAGCGATAAGGGACATGTGTTCAAGTTGATCCTTTGGTATAAGGGAATTATGTAATTGTATGGACCGCTCAGCGATTTCGATGAGGGCTTGTAGATTGATACTCATATGGATTTGATTATATCATTATCTTATGAACTGGCAGAGGTTAGGTTTAGGGGGTAGAATAGAGTATATATGGACAAGAAAAATATTTTTGAACTATGGCGTGAAAACGGAGAAAAAGTACCATTTAAAGTGGTACTCGATTCGTGGGATGAAACAAAGCATTATGCTGTAATAGAAGAAGTGCAGGTTGGTAATTGGCCATACGGGAATGCTTTTGGACAATACTTTTTTTACGGAAAGCCTAGAAAAAAAGGTTCGATTAAAAACGCTGGTACCTATCGCTGGAAACTAAAAATTTAATATGGATTACGACCAACTAATTAAGAATTGGCACACCAAGGCATCAGAAGGCGGGGACTATTTTTCGAGATTTGTTTTTGAGTACCTATCGTTTATCGCTTTTTTAAAAAAGAGGAAATATATTGAATCCAATAACGACAGGACTGCAATACAAAGTTTGAAACAAGATGAAGATATTTGTGGTGCGTATTTAGCAACAATACAAAAAAATACAGAGTTAATTGATGCATGGAATGAGATATCGGCGGAGCTAACAAAAAAGAGCCTTGCGAATGTGAGTGCAAATGGTGATGGGGTTGAAGAAATAAAATGGTGGAACAACTCCAGCACTACTCTTAATAATACTACTCAGGAGAATCACGAGCTTGCTAAAGGTGTCCTTTACGGACTTGATGACTGGGGAAACATGGTTGAGTTTTGGTATTCAATACGAAACAATCTTTTTCATGGCGGGAAAGATCCACAGGAGGAAAGAGACCGGTTGTTAATTGAAAATGGATACAAAACACTCAGTCCGCTTGTGAAAATACTCTTGGCTACTTAAAAGGTTAAAAATTAAAACCAAAAAGCGGTTTTTCGTGCGTAAGGGTCGTAATAATTTCTTCATCTGCGAAGCTGAAATTATCAGGAACATCACTTTTGATAACACTAATTACATATTGAAGATTGTTCGTCTCGCAGAATTGTCTTATTTCTTTAAAGAAATTAAGCTTCGGACGATTACCCCAACTTTCAACTAGACCATCGTGATATGCAAACTTAAAGAAACGCTCTCCTTTGTAGGTTGCAAGAGTTGCGAGCACCAAGGCTGCACACTGAACCTTTGTCGCTGTGTAGCCATCGCCCTGCCCTGTTAGTTGATCTTCGTCCTTGTCGTCAAGGGTGATTTGCTCAAAATCAGGGTTGCCCTCTTGGTTTGGCTTCACGATTAGTAAGGCGGTATGATCCATCGTCTTTTTAAAGATATCCTTGAAAATTGAATTGATGCTTTCGAAGATATTGCTCCCGTTATCAATAACCTTTTTTACTTCGACAGCAATTTCCTTAGATTCAATTTTAAGTTCCTCTATTTTTTTCTCATAATTTCCTGCTGTTCCGAGAGACTGTAATTTCAATTTAAACTGACTGATTTGTTCATCAAGTTTAAAAATCTCATTTTGAAATGATTTGTATTTTGAAAAGGTGTCAGTATCACGAAGAAACGCCAAGACATCCTCTTTCTCTTGGTTCAACTTTTTCAATTCGGTTGAAATAGATTCAACGTGTTCAAGGTTCGAGCCGAGGTCTTCTTTTAAATACTTCGCACGTTCATTTGAGAGACTCGTATTAAAATCTAATAACTCCTGATAACTCTTTTTAAGCTGTTCAGGGAAAAAGATTTTTGCCTGTCCAAAAACCTCCTCAATTTCTTTGAGGTTAAACGTAACCTGGCTTTCAAGTGACTCTCGTATTCTTTTTATTTCGTACTCAAGTCTATAGCGTTCCGAGTTTAATTTACCGATTTTCTCCTCAGTTTCTTCCACCAGTTCTTTACTGAGCTTTTTCTCTCTCAAATAAAAATCAAACTTGTTTATTTCATCAAGTATAATCTTCCTCTCTCGTTCTTTTTCTGCGATTGCTGCTTTTAGGTTGTATGAATCTCCTGTGCTGCTTTTTTTGTTCCCTAATACTGTTTTAAGCAAGGTGGAGTAGTTCTTTATTTCATATTGTAGACGATACTTCCTTATTACGTCATCTTCTTTGTAGCCAAGCAGGGCAAACAGTTGTGGCTTCCAATCGATGTCTAAGCCCTCAAACTGTTTCATCTTGAACAAATTATCGTAGTCGTATTGAGTTCGAAGAAGATAAGATAGAAAGTGACGAGCGTTGTAATTTTGTAGAACGCTAAAGTTTAGGTAGTTTTCAAGAATTGTTACTGCGTCTTGTTCTTTTTTTGATTTAAGTCTTACGTTTTTATGATTCCAACTTTCCTCTACTGAAAAATCTTGATCGTGCGAAGTGTGCTGTTTGAATGAAATTAGTGTGGGGTTATCAACCGATCGTTTTATCGTTAGATAACTGCCAACACCTAGCTCAATTTCAAGATAAAAAGTCCAGTCTTTAAACTTTCTTTTGTGCTTCGATAAAAAATGTTTCTTTGTAAGCGTCTTTAAAAATAGAAAATCAATGAGATGAACAAGCGATGTCTTGCCAAGGTTGTGTTCATTTTGACCATGTTGTTTATTTTCCACGTTTCCGTACACAACATTAAAGCCCGAATTAAACTTGATTGGGGTCATTAACGCCTTGTTTGAATAAATCTTACTTAGTTTCATAGTTTATATTCAATAATATCTGTCTTTGTGTGATACTCAATTTTCCCCAACAGATACAGAAAATTAAGTGCGGGAAGAAAAACATTTTTCGACTCGATGCCTTTTTTTTGAATGATTTTATTCAACAAATCTGTGTATGTAAAAGTCTTATTTTTGCCAAACAACTTCAACATCTCACAACTTATTGCGGGTAATGAGACGTTCATATTCGAGTACTTGCTTGGTTTAAGCATATTAATCTGTGGGATTGTTCCCAATATCACAATTGAAATACATATTATGTAGAACGATCAGTAATTTTTGATCGTCAACTTCGTTTCTGTTTTCGTAATTAATTACTTCATCAAAAACAAAACCGAACAACTCTCCAATGCTCTTAAATTGATCTGTGTTTTTTGAATAGTTTTTTTGCAATGCCTCAGTAATAACAAAATACTTCCTTTGGTATTCGTCATTGATCGGATTACCCAAAAACTCCTCGATTTGCTTGTCATACTGTAAGCTTGTGCGAATCTCTCCATTGAAAAGAACACCGTCTACTTTATTTAACTCGTTTTTGCGAGTAATAAAATTATCGCCCCTCTTAACAAGAGAGTACTTTTGCTGAGAGTCCGGCGAGATGCCACTTAGATTTTTCTGTGCATAGTCGAACAATAGGTCGACCATTGCGGATATATCTTCGTTCACCAACACAATCGGGTCAATAGTTATAACTCCGCTGAGTTCGCTGTCAAGAAAATCTGCTATTTTTTTCATCTTGTCTGCACTAAGAGCGTATATTTTCCCAAGCAACGTGCGAATATCCCAGATGCAGTTATCATTATCAAAAGTAGGAAACTGTGACGAAAATACTGTTATCGTTTTCTTCTTAAATCCCACTATAAAAATAATGAGGTTGTCATATTCTTCGTGCCTTTTGTATTTATCAGAAATAGCCAGAGTATTTTTAATTTTCTGAGAGGTATTACTTGCTGTAATCTGAACACAGATACGATTTTTTGAGTCACCCAAATCTATTCCAGCGTAATTTTGCTCTTTGGTGTTCAGGTTAGTTAGCTCGTATTCGTAGACTGTGTTTAGAAGTTCTTTGAAAAAGTCCTCACTCCATTTATCATCATCGGTTAAGGAAAGTTTGTTCTTGCTTGCGACTGTATGAGCAAGCACCGTGAGATCAGTACTGATCTTATTAAAATACGTGCTTCTTTGATACATATATGTTTGCTAATTATACTCGTAAGTTAACAAGATTACTAATTTTTTACTGGATATTTGATACAACATATAACCAGGAGTAGATTGCCTCAGCTTCACTGGTTAATTATAGTAGTCAATAATCCCCGCACCCCTTAAAATGTGTCACTTTTGTCACTTTTTTGATGACTTTCTGAACAGCATCAATGTAGCTTCTAACTTTTATGTAATAACCGCAAGTGCAATCACAGGGGGTTATAAAGCAGGTTGTTTTCCTGTAATTAGCCTTATTTTCTTTATATTCACCATTGTTTATAATAGAACACCTTTTGCACAGGAGGTCAGTCTTTACATATAGGTATATATTTACATCCTTCGACATTTTCCCATCACTTTTTCTATTATCCATATAAACATATTCTTTTTGATGCAAAAAGGATGAGGATACATTGGACAGTAACTTCTTTTGGGGTTCGCCATTAAAGAACGACTTTTCGTCAGAATAATAATATACAGATGTATCTACACCAGTATTTACAGAGGGAACTACGACATCTACTTCAAAATCTAAATTTTTGTCCCAATGTATATATTTCCTAGCGATAGCAGCTGTGGTTGTTAGCAGGGGGTATATTCTATAACAGTCTTCATTGTCCGAGGGTCTTTCCCACTCAGTTTCGAGTTTTCCCCACAAAATTTTCAGGCTTTCGCACTCTCTTTCTAATTTCTCCATTTCGTAGTCCATAATGATGTTATCATCGCATTTTTATAGATGCACGAGAAGGGTCGTTGTGATATACTGAAATCTTAAGGAATAACCTTACAGGTTAAGGAACCAAGAGGTTCTACCTGCTGAACCCTCATAAATCGCAAAAACAACAGAGGCACTTCTCATTGGGAAGTGCCTCTGTTGTTTTTAAAAGAGCAAACTGCTTTGCTCTTTGGCGATTTATGAAGCCGCAACCATATTTTCTCAGCAGAGAAAAAGGTGAGGCGGGGTCGGCAAGTACTTATGTTTATGAGAGTGTAGTCACTCGAAAAAACTTAGTAACTTGTGATCACGCAGACTGAGCCGAGCAAAGCGAGTCAAATTTCCTCGATCAGCACCAGCCCACACAAAAATCAAGGTCAAGGTTCTCCCACTGGTATATATTTGAAGCTATAGCTCTAAATATATACCAGTCCTATTCCCTATTTTATATTCTTCCTATCTTTCCACTTCGAATCAGCTGATTCTGAATCAGCTGATTCACGCCTTGGGCGCAAGCTTGGCCATAGACACTCGCGCGCTACGCGCGCGCCACCCACTCCTCCTCTTGGCGCACGAGGAGGGTGGCGCGGTTCTCCGGCTCTGCCATTATTTCCTCTACTGCTCTTTCCATACGCATACCCTGCGAGCCCTTGACGAGGATGATGTCGCCGGCGCCGACGATGTCCTCGAGGTACTTCCCCGCTGTCCGCGCATCGTCGAACTCGATGATATTTTTCTCGCTCATATCGTTTTCTATCGCTCCCTCCACGATGTACTTCGCGCGCGGACCGATAGCGAGCAGAAGGTCTGCAAAACTGCCTACAAGCTGACCGAGCTTTTTGTGTTCATCAATGGTAAATTTGCCGAGCTCGAGCATATCGCCCAAAACCGCGATGCGTTTGCCTTTTGTTTTGATATTGTTGAGTACGGTCACCGCCCCTTCGGCAGCGACGGGAGACGAATTGTAGGTGTCGTCGATGATGGTGGAGCCCTTGATTCCCGCGATTACGCGCATTCGCCCCGGAGGACTCTCGTGCAGAGAGAGGCGACCGACCATATCGACGATGTTGAGCTTCAAGTACGCGCCGAGTGCGAGTGACGCGAGAGCGCTGTACACCGCCTGCTCTCCCAAAACTCCGCGCATGGTGACGGGGAAAACATTGCCGTCGTATTCGAGCTTGAATGTCGTGCCGACAGGCGAGCCGTCCTCGTACGCGATTTGCACATTGGACGCACGAAACATCGCTCCATCGTTCATACCATAGGTGATCGACTTTGCTTTCGTCTTGTCGCGGAGGGCGAGCACGCGTTCGTCGTCCGCGTTCACAATGAGCATCCCCGACGGACGGAGCGCCTTTACCAGATTTGCCTTTTCCTCAAAAACTTCTTCGGGAGATTTGAAAAACTCCACATGGACGGGAACAGTGCCGAAGCGCGTCACGACCGCGATATCGGGAGTGAGCCACGACGCCACGCGCGCGATGTCGCCCGGCTTGTCGGAAGCAACTTCGAGCACGAGCCACTTCGGATAGTGGACGCGCGTCACGACGAGGAGCGCGCCTTTGATGATGTTTTTCATCCAGAGAAAACCGTTTGACCATGCATTGTCACAGCCGAGGATGGTGAGCGGAATCCCCAACTCTCCATTGAAGCTCTTTGCGCTCTTGCGCGCAACGAGTGCGTCGCCCACTACGGTGAATATCGCGTCCTTGGTCGAAGTCTTGCCCACGCTCCCCGTCACCGCGATGATCTTCGGGCGATATTTGCGGAGCACGAGTTTCGCCTCGGCTTCGAGAATCGTCGTCACTATTTTTTTGAAAATTTGCTTCAGCATTTGGTTCAGGTTTTAGGTGTGAGGTTTTAGGTGTTGGGAATAAGGTATTTCACTTGTCCCCTGTTGTCTGTCGTTATTATAATTTCAAATTTTTAATTTTTAATTTTTAAATAATGTTTTAATTTCTTAATTTTTAAACATTAAACATTCGGGCTATTTCTTTAAAAATTAAAAATTTGAAATTAAAAATTTTTTGATCCCCCTACCTGTCCGGCGGTACCTCATAGTAGTTTATCAAAAATTTCGCGATTTGCATAAACGGCAGAGAGAGCGTGTGCGATGCGTATGCTTCTCCGCGAGGACTTTTCACGGTGAGGAAGACGATGAACTTCGGATCGTACGAGGGGAAGTATCCGAAAAATGTGTGCAGGTAGTTGGTCTTCGAGTAGTCGCCGTCTTCGACTATCTGCGCCGTTCCCGTCTTTGCGGCGATGCTATAGTGCTCCATCTTGAGCGTTCCATTCAAAAGCGCCTTATCCACGACAACGGTGAGCATGCGCGTAATCTCCTCCGCCGTTTCTTTTTTGATCACGCGCCGTTCACTGCCGGGGACGAATTCACGCGGAGAGCCAAACCCGTACTCGGTGCGCTTCACCACATGAGGAGTCACGAGCACGCCGCCGTTTGCGAGAGATGCGAGAGCACGAATCGTCCCGATGGGCGTCATCGAAATACCCTGCCCGAACGATGCGGTCGCATACTCGATGTCGCGCGGACTTTCGAGATTTTGAATTTTGCCGACGCCTTCATTGGGAAGGTCGATGCCCGTTTCCTCTCCTAACCCAAACGCTTTAAAATAGTCTCTGAAGCGGTCTTTGCCGAGCCGTTGCATCACAAACACCGACCCCATATTGAGCGACTGATTGAGTACTTCTTGCATCGAGGTGACTCCGCGCGGTTTGCCGTCGAAGTTTGCGGTACGGCTTTTGTTGATGATCATAAACCCTTTGTCATTGTATGTCGTCGCCGCCGTGACCACCCCCGCATCGATACCCGCCGCCATGGTGAGGGGCTTCACGATGGACCCCATTTCATACACGCCCTCGACAAGCGGATTTACAAAAACGCTCGGATCCTTCTCTTTTGAAAAGTTGTTGGGATCGAAAGACGGCGCGGTCGCCATTGCGTAGATCTCGCCCGTTTTCGGATTCATAATGATTCCCCCCGCGCTCGCCGCATTGTACTTTTTGAGAATATCGTCTTCAAGCACCCGCTCGAGAAAGCCCTCCACGGTCGGCTCGATGGTCGTGACCAGATTTCCCTCACGCGCGCGGTCCGAGAGGATCGCTGCCCCCGGCTTCAAAAACAAGTCGGCGAAAAATGATACCGCACCGCCCTCCCCCTCGCGCGCGAGAGTCTCCTCGTAGTAGCGCTCGAGTCCGTAGCGACCCGTCACCGCAGTGCCGTTTGAGCCGACAAAGCCCAGCACTTGAGCCGCCGTTTTTACTCCGGGGTAAAACCTTTTTTTATCCTTTTTTAAAATAATGCTTTTATCACCCAGAGATTTTATCCCTGCAACTTCTTTTTCAGACAAATGCTTTGCGATTTCTTCGTATTTGTCTCCCCCGCGCGACGCGCGCGCGATGAAATCCGCGCGGTCGAAAGAAACGAAAGCGAGGAGCTTGTCCGCAAGCACCGCCTTGTCGGCGACCTTCGTCGGGTCGATGGCGAGCGTATAGTCGGGGACGACCGTCGCGGCAGAGATGGTGCGCCCGGTCTTTTCTTCAAAAAATATCGTCCCGCGGTCAAAAGTGTTCGCCGCCACCGTATACTGCGCTTCCACTTTATCGCGATAAAATTCTCCGTGCGCGATCTGGATATATCCGAGTTTTGCAATCAAAACGAGTGCCACGCCAAGCACTCCGATATTGAGAAACCAAATATTGTAGAGACGGCTGTCCTTCATTGGATGAATATTGAATGTTGAATATCGAATATAGAATGGGGAATAATTCAAAATTCAATATTCCACATTCGATATTCGATATTCGATTCTGCCCCTACCGCGCCAATGAAAATTTCTCAGCGTTGCCTACCGACAATACGCCGGCAAACTTCGCATTCACTTCGTGGAAGCCGAGCTCCTCTGCGTACGCGAGCGTGATCGAGTTTGACTGCGCGAGGTACTCCGCCTCAAAATCTCCTGCATCGGTCGCAAGGTCATGCGCCGCGCGAGACAAGCGATCGCGTTCGACCCCCGCGACGGTGAGCGCAAGCACCGAGTACAAATAGAGCCCGATGGTCACGGCAACGAGCCCCGCCAAGATCCAAAAGATCTTCCGTTCTATATTATTGAAATCAAGTGTTTTTGTAATCATGGCGTTGGGTGTTAGTTGATAGTTGTTTGTTGTCAGTTGCTTGTTGTCATTTGTTTTACGATAATTCGTAATTTCGCACTGCGGGATTTCGGATTCTCTTTGACTTCTGTTTCCGACGGGACAATGGGCTTTTTTGTCGTGAGAGTAGCGACCCCTTCTTTTGCGCGCTCTCTAAAAAATTCTTTGACGATGCGGTCCTCGAGCGAGTGAAATGAAATGACCGCCATCCTGCCCTCGGGGGCGAGGTGCGCGAAACCCTTTGCGATGCCTTCGCGGAGCGCGCCGAGCTCGTCATTTACCGCGATGCGAAGCGCTTGAAATGTTTTGGTCGCGGGGTTGATTCGGCTAAACCGTCCCGTCGGCACGCTTTTCTTCACGATCTCGACGAGCTGTCCGGTCGTTTCGATGGGCTTCTCTTTGCGGGCTTCCACGATTCCTTTCGCGATTCTGCGCGCATAGCGTTCTTCGCCATAGCCATAGATAATGTCCGCGATGCTCTCCTCCGCCCATTCGTTCACAATCTCGCGCGCGGTGAGTCCGTCCCCCGAGGAGCGAAAAGTCATGAGGAGCGGTTCGTCGCGCATAAACGAGAACCCGCGGGGGGCGACTTCGAGCTGGCGATTTGAGAGCCCGATGTCGAGGAGAATAGCGTCTACTTTTTCAACTTCCGCCTTTTCGAGGACGGTATCAATGTTGCGAAAGTTGTCGCATACGAAAAGCTTTTTGCATGGCAGGTCTTTCAATCGCTCCTCTGCAATTGCAAGAGATTCTGCATCAGCATCAGTACCGATAAAAAAACCAGTTTTACCGATGCCCTCGCAAAGCGCGCGACTGTGTCCGCCGAGACCCACAGTCCCCTCGAAGACCGTCGCCCCATGCTTGAGAGCGAGCCCATCGATTGATTCATGTAAAAGAACTGAAATATGGCGGTCCATAACTAAATGACTCCAATTTCCCCTAATTTCTCCGCGAGCGCGTCTGCGCCTTTTTGGATGCGGGACTTGTATTCATGCCAGACCTTTTCATTCCAGAGCTCGACGCGCGTGGATACGCCGACGACGGCAACTTGTGTCTTCAAGTCTGCAAACTCTTTCAAAAAATCCGGAACGAGAATACGACCGATGCTATCCACATCCGTTTCCACCGCACCCGCGAGCATGAAGCGCCCAAACCCGCGCGTATCCGCCTGCCCCATCGGGAGCCCCGCAAGCTTCTCCGCGACCTTTTCCCACTCCTTCATCGGGTACACAAAGAGACAGTTGTCGAGACCGTGCGTGATGACCACTTTCTTGCCAAGCTCCTTGCGGAACTTTGAAGGAAGCGCCAGTCGCTTTTTCGGATCAAGCGTATGAATGTGTTCACCGATGAGCATGTATTTTTCGTGAGATTTCCGCAGCAGATTATTTCCGGTCCAAGACCCGTGTCCAGACACAGCTCTGGTGACCTGTCATCTGATTCGCCACTTCATCCCACTTGGCTACATTATATTACACTTTGTCCCACTTTCCAACAAGAGTTATCCACAAGTGAGTGAGTGAAGCAAAAAGTACTCTTTATTGCTTCCGAGCGAACGAAGTGGATATTGTACCCAGTTATATCCACAGGCACCCACTGACAAAAAACAACAAAAAGCCGGCTATTACACCGGTTTTTTGTTGATGAAAATTTCAAATTCCCCAACTTGGACCTATAGGTCCAAGTTGGGGAATTTAATATAAATGAAGAAACAAAGAAACAAAAAAGCCGGTTGCAATGCAACCGGCTCACTTTTTAAAACACACCGCTCCAAGCAGTGATTGCTTACCCTGAAGCACATCCGCAAAAAAACTCACCACACTTATCACACCACGAACAGTTGCCTTTTCGTATTATATTGCCTCCGCAACTATTGCCTCCAGCGGTATGAGTACCAATAATCTCCTCATTTTTATGGTTGTCTCTACACTCCTCTGTATGGTTAGGATATTCAGTCCTGCATTTCCTACACACCCTAACCCAAACATTTTTTTCCTTTTCTCCTTCTACCATAGCTTCCTCCTTTTTTTATTTTTAGAACAAAATACTGTGGAAACAGTAGCATTTCAAAGATAAATAGTCAATACCACACGCTATCTCTACTCCGGTCTCATTGTGGGAAAAAGCAATACTTCACGGATGTTGCGAGTGTTTGAGAAAAGCATTGCCACGCGGTCGACGCCGATACCGACGCCTGAGGCTGGCGGAAGTCCGTATTCGATAGCCTCAAGATAGTCTTCGTCCGAAGGTGACACATCCCCTTCTCCGCCTTTTTTCTTTTTGTCCTGCTCCTCGTAGCGGGCGCGCTGGTCTTGCGGGTCATTCAACTCTGAAAATGCATTCACCATCTCGATACCGCCGACAACAAGCTGGAAACGGTCGATGAGACGCGGATTTTCTTCCTTCTTCTTTGCGAACGGCGAAAATCCCGCGGGATAGTCGATGATGAAAGTCGGCTGGATAAGTTTTGGACGGCAGGTCTTTTTGTAAATATTGTCCATTACTTTTTCCATCGAATCGTGCGGCTCGACACGCACACCGAAGCGTTCCGCCGCAAGCTTCCATTCATCAAGCGACATCGTCTCGGGACTTTCGATTGACGCATAGCGTTTGAAAAGTTCGAGAAAAGGAATGACAGCGAATTTTTTTGAAACATCGATCGTATCGTCGCCCGAAAGGATCTTCGTGCTCTTGAGCACGCGCTTGGCGAGCGCCTTCATCATCTTCTCCACAAACGCCATCTGCGAAGCGGCGGTCTCGTATGTCGCATAGAACTCGAGCATGGTGAACTCCGGATTGTGCGTCATATCGATGCCCTCATTTCTAAAATTGCGGCCGATTTCGTACACACGCGAAAATCCGCCAACCAAAAGTTTTTTCAAATAGAGCTCGGGAGCGATGCGGAGGTTGAGATCGATGTCGAGCGCATTGTGATGCGTCTTGAAAGGCTCCGCGAGCGCGCCGCCGGCGAGAGATTGCAAAAGTGGTGTCTCCACCTCGAGATACTCGGCGTCGTTCAAAAAGGTACGCATCTCGGTAATGAGCCGTGAGCGGAGCACGAAGCGGTCGCGCACTTCGGCGGACATGAGCATGTCTAAATAGCGCTTGCGAAAACGCTCTTCCACATCCTGAAGTCCGTGCCATTTGTCGGGAAGCGGGCGCAAACTTTTCGCGAGGATTTTCCAGCCCTTTACGAGAATGGTTTTTTCTTTGCGTTTTGTGACAAAAAGCGTCCCCGTGCATTCGATGAAGTCGCCGATATCGACAGTGTCCTGAAACAAGGTGAGCAGATCTTCGCTGATCTCGTCGCGTTTGAGGAACCCTTGGATCATCGCCTCTCCGTCGCGCAGGTTGAAGAAGACAAGTGCGCCCTGCCCGCGGATGGCCATTACGCGCCCCGCGAGCGTTATTTTCTTATTCGCGCGCGAAAGTTTCGCAAACGAAGCGAGCGCTTCCGCGACAGAAAGCGAACGCTTGGTCGCCACAGGATATGGATGCATCCCCTTCTCTTTGAGAAGTCCGAGCTTCCTAACTCTATCGGTGCGGATTTCTTCGATTGAAGCCATGGTTAAGTGGAAAGTGAAAAGTGTAAAGTCGAAAGTGGGCTCAATCCGTATCCACTTTCGAATCAGCTGATTCGGGGCTTGGACCTAAACACTTTAAGACTTTAAGGACTTTATGGACTGTTTTACTCTACATTCACCACAGTGCAAGACACGACACCCATCGGGGTTTCGTAGGAGACCTCGTCTCCTTTGCCTTTGCCCATGAGAGCTTCGCCAAGAGGCGACTTGTTTGAGATCTTGCTCTCTTTGGTGTTTGCTTCTTCCGAGCCAACGATCTGATAACGGCGTTCTGATTTTTCTCCACAGCGCAAGATGACCGTCGTCGAACCGATGCCGATGACACCGCCTTTGTGCTTTTCCGTGATGACCGCATTTTTGATCATCTGCTCGAGCTTTGCGACTCGTTCTTCGGTTTCCGCCTGATTTTGACGCGCCTCGTGATACTCTGCATTTTCTGATAAATCACCCAACCCCTTTGCAAACTCAAGCTGCTCCGCAATCTCCTTGCGGCGCACGCTTTTCAAGTGATCGAACTCCTTGGTCAATTCCTCAAATTTCTCCTTGCTCAAATATTCTTTTTCTTCTGGCATATGTGTGTATCTTATTGTTTTTTCGTATAAAAGTCAAATTGAGTGCGGACAGAATATAGAATGTTGAATATCGAATTTGGAATAAATCCATCCGTAACAAAATCATTCTTTGAAAACTGTTGAGGTTAAACCTCAACATTCTTCCCCATTCCCCATTCAATATTCATATTCGATATTCTATATTCCTCCCCCCAAGTACTCCAGCGTATTCTCGTGCATCCAGTCGAGCATTTGGCGCATCACGAAGACGCCGCCGAGGGTGTTTGCGTAGGGACCGCGCTCCATCACGACGGCAAATGCATAGCGCGGTTTTTCGTAGGGGAAAAAGCCGACCACCCATGAGTTGATGTATTTCTTTGCGGTGTCGATCTCGGCGGTGCCTGTCTTGCCTGCGACGGTGACGAAGCCGACATTGAGACCGCCCACGGTACCCTCCCTCACCGCCATGCGCATGCCCTCGCGCGCGACCGCGAAGTGCTCGGCGGGTATGGCAATCTGCGTTGTCGAAAATTCGCGTACCGGATCTTTCACTAAATGCGGAGTGACAAGCGTTCCTCCGTTTGCAATGCTGGCGATACCGCGGAGCGCCTGCAGTATCGTGACTTGAAAACCGTACTGTCCGATGACCGTATGATAGGTGTCGCCCAAACGCCACGCTTCCCCTTTGAACATTTTTGCTTTCCACTCGGGACTGGGAATCGTGCCAGACTTTTCATCCGTGATATCGATTCCCGTCGGCGACCCGAAGCCGAACAGTCGCGCATACTTTTCGATATTCGCAATGCCGATGCCTTTTTGCCCCTCATACCCTCCGCCAATCTCGTAGAAATAAACATCGGAAGACACCGCGATAGCGTGGCGCATATCCGTCCATCCGTGCGCTTTCCAGTCATTGAACACCGACTTGATGTCGGGATAGTACGGATTTTGGATAGAAATCGAGCCGGTACTCAAGATCTGTTTCTCGGGCGTGATGACGCCCTCAGAAAGCGCGGCAACGGCCATAAAAGGCTTCACGATGGAACCCGGCGTATAGATACCCGACACGGCGCGATCGAGGAACACCGCGCGCTTGTCGAGGTTGTAACTTTGAATTATTTTTTTATTCTTGCCTTCGGAAAGAATGTCACTTTCGTATTCGGGATAGCTCGTCAGTGCCAAAAGCTCCCCCGTCTCCACATCCATAATAGCTCCAGCGCCAGCCATGTACCCGACATTCTTTGCAAGGTCGCGAATCGTCGTATGAAGTTTTTCTTGAACGCGCGCGTCGATGCCGAGCGTGAGCGCGGCTCCATTTTGCGGTTCCTCCACAATGCTCCCCGACTGCGCCCGACCGAGCGCATCGGTTTCGACTATCTGAAGGCCGTTCTTGCCGGAAAGGATTTCGTTGTAATATTCTTCAAGACCGTCTTTCCCGATGAATGCTTCTTGATAAAAGTTTCCTTTACTGTCGCGTTTTGGATAGCTGACATAGCCGAGCGTATGCCCAAATCCCGGTGATGTAATATACGAGCGATGCGGGAACGGCATTTTCTCGGTCGTGGTACTTATGTCGGACGCAATGAGCGCCGTCCTCGTCGCCTCGTCGTCAAAAGAGTTCCATGCGAGAGGCACCTTGTTGCGGTCGAAGATGACACCGCGCATCGCAAAGAGCGGAGTATGGTCGAGGCGGTTGTTCTCACTCTTTTTCAAAAATTCTTCTCCGTGCACAAACTGAAGACTCGCCACCTTGGCAAGAAAAATAAAAGCGACCAAAAGAAACGATAGAAACACTCCGAAAATAGCCCCGCGACTTATCGACTTTTCAATGCGCCCTTCGAATTGATCCTTGTCGTACGAAGGCAGATTTTTCGAATCAAGAAAAATCTCATCGGGATTGATGTCCCGCGAAAGCTGTTTCAAGTGTCGTGCTGAAATTCTTTTTGACATGGTGGGGTAATGGGTAGAATGCTGAATATTGAATATTGAATATTGAATCGGGAGGATATCGAATTTGAATTTTGAATCTCTCTATATTCTATATTCTATATTCAATATTCAACCCAATTCATCTCACCGCTTGCTTAAAATGGCGTGCTACCACAAACAAAGCAACGGCGACGACGAGGCCCAAAACTCCGCGCATCATATGACCCTGAATCCCGTACAAAAGATCGACGAGCACTCCTGCCATAATGATCTCATAATAGGATGGAAATAAAAACGCGCCGACAAAAGCGATGACAGCGACAGCCCACCACGGCGTGTAAAAAATAGCACCGAGGAGCAAGAGATTGAAAAAAATGCGCTTTGTCATGATTTATTATTTTAAGAAATTAGGATTTGTTTAAAAATTAAAAATTAAAAAATTAAAAATTTTGACGGGACTCATGCCTAATAGTATTAAATTACTAATGAGAGCCCATCAACACCTCCACCGAGCGAATTTCGGCGATGTTGAACGATGAACGAAAGAACACGGTGATGAACGGGAGCGTGGGCTCTTCTTCGACCAGTTGCACTACTCCGAGGATCAAATTGTCTTTGGGAAAAAGCACGGTGTCCCCCAAAGCGACAGCGCTCCCCTGCGGAACCTTTGCCTCAAAGTTGCCCATCCCTCGCCCGCGCGCCGTTGTGGGAATAGCGCGCTCTCCGACAAGAACGAGGTGCTCCTGCCCCGCGGAAGAATACAATTTCACTTTTGAGGATGAGTCAGAAACTTCCGCAATCGTGCCGATAGCCCCCGCTCCCGCATACACGACTGCGTCACCGACAGCAATACCGTGCTCCGCCCCCGCATCGATGACCAGCGTATCATACGGCGACCGCCCCGGACCTGCGAGCACCGATGCGGTGACGCGGTTGTCGCTCCCCGCGCGACCGAGCGCCTCTTCGAGCTTCATCACTTTTTCTTCAAGCAAATTTCGGTCGAGCACCTGCGCTTGCATGCGATCGATATCGGCATGGAGCATATCATTTTCATAGACGAGCGACCGCTTGATGCGAAAGTTGGTTGTGAAAGAACTCCACGCACCGCCCGCCGTGTCGCCGGCGTTCCATACGCGCGGAGCGACCGCGTACAGCGTTTCAGTGAACACCGCGCGTGCCGGAGCGTACAAAAGAACAAAAGCACTTATGGCGACAAGTGCGATAAGTGAAATATTTTTCCACTCGAATAATGGATTATAACGGCGGTGTATCATTTTTGTGCTCGATGAGAACTTCCTTAAATCCTTCCATGTCTTCGAGGATAATGCCCGCGCCGCGCGCGACCGCGGTCAATGGGTCGTTCGCGATATAGACTGGCACATGGAGCGTCTGCGCGAGAAGCTCGTCGAGCCCGCGAAGGAGCGCTCCCCCTCCCACGAGTATGATCCCGCGACTCATCACATCGGAAAGCACCTCGGGCGGCGTCGTCTCGATGACTTCTTTTACCGACTCGACAAGCCCCACGATAGACGCGCTCATCGCCTCGCGAATATCGGTGTCGGTGACCACCACCTCCCGCGGAAGCCCCGTCACGAGGTCGCGACCGCGAATGACCGCCTCCATCGGGCTCGGTCCTTTTTTCACCGATCCAATCGCGATCTTCACACTCTCGGCGGTGCGCTCGCCGATGAGCACGCGAAATTCATCGCGCACGAAGTTGATGATGTCATTGTTCAAACGGTCGCCCGCAATGTGCAGATTTTTCGATCGCACAATACCGCCGAGCGAGATGACGGCGATGTCTGTCGTGCCTCCGCCGATGTCGATGATCATATTGCCAATCGGCTCTTTCACCGGAAGCTTGATGCCTATCGCCGCCGCCATCGGCTCTTCGACGATATGCACTTCGCGCGCGCCGGCATTTTTTGCCGCATCATACACGGCGCGAATCTCGACGCTCGTGATCCCCGACGGCACACCCACCACCACGCGCGGTCGCACCGTCTTTTTGCTGATCTTGTTCGCTTTGTTGATGAGGTACGAGAGCATTTCCTCGGTCACCTCAAAGTTTGAAATGACGCCGTCGACGAGCGGACGAATGGCAACCACATGCCCCGGCGTGCGCCCAATCATCTGCTTCGCCTGCGTGCCGAGCGCCACCACTTGACCCGTTTTCTGATTGACCGCGACCACCGACGGCTCATTGATGACGATACCGTGGTCGCGCAAGTACACGAGCGTATTCGCCGTACCGAGGTCGATACCGATGTCATTGGAAAAAAGTTGGTAAAATTTCTCGAACATGGAAATAAGTCTATAAAGTCCTAAAGTCAAAAGTCTATAAAGCGGGCTCCCCCGTATACGAATCCGGGCCCACTTTCGACTTTATGGACTTTACGGACTTTATAGACTGAAACAGCTCTTCTCGGTCAACCATCGAGACCTCGCCCGTCACACGATCCTTTGTCTCAAATTTACCTTGAGCGAGCGTCTTTGCAGATACTACCACACGGAGCGGAATACCGAGCAGGTCGCTCTCAGCAAACTTTTCTCCCGCGCGCGCGTCACGGTCGTCCCACAAGACCTCGATGCCTTTCAGCAAAAGCTCATCATAGAGCATTTGTGTCTCGACACGAACCCCCGCATCATCCGCAGAAAAGATCTCCACCAAATGCACCGCAAACGGCGCGATCTCCCGCGGCCATACGAGCCCCTTTTCATCACCTAAAACTTCGACGACCGTGCCGAGCACGCGCCCGAGCCCGATGCCGTAGCAGCCCATCAGGATTGGCTGTTCCGCACCCTCCTCGTCTTTGTATGTGAGCTTGAATGGTGCCGAGAAGCGAGTTTTGAGGTCAAAAATGTTCCCCACTTCTATTGCCGTTTCAACGCGCAGTTCCTTACTTCCGCACACAGGGCACGCATTGTTCAAATCCTCAATGATCTCCTTGTTCACCGCCACGCGACAATTATCGCAAATATAAATAGTGTCCTCGCCCGCCGGCGTTACCGTCTGAAACTCGTGCGAATATTTTGAGAAACTTCCGCCCGACGCATAGGTGAGGTAGGTGCGTTCGCCGATACCCGCGCGCTCGAATACGCGCGCGTACACCCCCTTCATCATTTCATAGTAGCTCGCGAGGTCTGTCTCATCGCGGTGAAAGGAGTACATATCTTTCATAATGAATTCGCGCCCGCGGAGGATGCCGGACTTCGCGCGAAGCTCCATGCGAAACTTATTTTGAAATTGGTATGCGGAAAAAGGAAGGTCGCGATACGAAGAAACAAATTGCTTCACGAGCGGCACGACCACTTCCTCGTGCGTCGGGCCGAGCGCATTCTCGCGCCCCGACGAATCGCTCACTTTATACAAATCATCCATCGTCTCCCATCGCCCGGTCGTCTGCCAGTTTTCTTTCGGGTGAAGCGACGGCATGAGGATCTCCTGTCCGCCCGCGCGGTTCATTTCCTCACGGATAATATTTTCAATATTTTTGAGCACACGAAGCCCGAGTGGCAAATATGTATAAACCCCCGCCTGAAGCTTGTCGACAAAACCCGCGCGAATGAGCAATTTTGCATTCTTCGCCACCTCATCCGCCGGCGCCTCCTTGCGTGCTTTTGTAAATAGTTGAGATTGTCGCATAAGTACCTGTATCTTACATTAAAAACACTGGCGCGCCAAATCATTTGACAAAAACTATACACTATGCTATTTTTAAATTAGTTGTTTTGTACAAATTCTGAAGCAAAGGAGGTTTCAAATGGATTTGAAAGAACTGTTGTTCTCAAATGATTTATCTCTCTTTACCTGTATGTTGTATTTGTATTTTGTAGCATTTGTTCTGGGCCAAATTTTTCACGCAGTGTTTGAAGAGTTTGAAGGAAGAAAGAATTTCATGGTACAGGGAGCTCTTAGCGCAATCTTCGCTTTAGGTGTTTCTTATATATTCTACTGGCTTTACATAAAGTTCTTTTCATAAAAAACTTCCGGCCACACCGCTCCAAACCATTGGGGCGTTTTCTTTTTCTAATTTTTTCTGGTCGTCAGTCGTCAGTTGTTTGTCCCCTACCCGCGGATAATATTCACCACATCGTGAAAAGTGACAAAGGTCATGATGGCGATGAGAAGGAGGAAGCCGATGCCGTTTGCGGCATTGGCTATCTCGGGCTTGATAGGTGAGCGTTTAATCCATTCGATCAAAATAAAGAAAAGTCTTCCGCCGTCGAGCGCGGGAAACGGCAGGAGGTTGATGACGGCGAGATTGATCGAGATGAGTGCCGTGAGCGAGATGAGATGCATGAAGCCCAGCGCCCCCGCATCGCTAACCACGCCGACGAGTCCCACCGGTCCCGCAACACCGGAAAGATCCGTTTGCCCGATGAACATATTTTTGAAAAAATCGAAGAGTCCGATGACAGTCGCTTGCGTAAGCGACAAGGTTGTCGTGACCCCAAGCGTAAATGCTTCGTATGGCGAAAGCTTGAGCACTCCCACAATATCCATCGAGATACCGATAGCACGACGACCGTCGACGAGTCCGTCATGCGGGCGCACGAGCGTCGTTTTCTCCTCTCCTCCCCGCTTGTAGGTGAGGGTGACTTCGTCATGCGCCGCGATAAATTTTTGCGTCGTTTCTACTCTTGGATTATTGAGCGAGTCATTGCCCGAAGAAAGTGCGACAATGGCATCTCCGCCTTTCAATCCCGCAGTTTCAGCGGGAGACTTTGGCAAGACTTGCGTGATGGTGAGCACGGGATTTTGCACATTCGAGCCATGTACGGAGTCATCCACCGAGTACGGCATTCCCACCATAAATCCCACGCTCAAGAGGAGCCATGCGAAGAGCAGATTGAAAACGACTCCGGCGCTGATGACCCACGCCTGCACGAGCTTCGACTTGTGCGTCAGACTGCGCGATGCGTCCTTGCCTCTCTGCGACTCGGCATTTGGGTCCTCTCCAAAAATTTTCACAAACCCGCCGACAGGAAACGCATTGACCGAATACACCGTCTCACCGACTTTCTTACTCCATAATCGCGGAGGAAAGCCAATGCCAAATTCATCCACCCGCACCCCCGCCCGCTTCGCCGCAATAAAATGCCCCAGCTCGTGCGCGAGGATGAGAATGGCGAGGATGATGATGAAAAGAATAATGGACATGGTGGAATTGAATATTGAATGTTGAATATTGAATGAAAAGGCTCGGGCTCAGAAATGTAGAAGTAGGAATTGGGCTATTCTATATTCAATATTCCATATTCAACATTCTACCCAAGAATCTCCCTCTCCTTCTTCTCCCCGATAGCTTCGAGATTATTATTCGTCTCATCGACAAACTTTTGAAGCTCCTCGAGCGAGCGCGTTTTTTCGTCTTCGCTCATACCGCCGTCGCGCTCTGCTTCGATGATGTCGTTCTTTGTCTGCTCGCGCACCCCTTTTAGCGTGACCCGCGCGGACTCTACTTTATCGCGGACAACTTTTGTAAATGCGACGCGACGCTCGGTCGTGAGCGGCGGGAAAAAGATTCGAAGCCCCGCATCATCGGTCGAAACCGAGATGCCGAGGTTTGCCGCATTGATCGCCTTTTCGATCTCTTTACCATTTGCCTTGTCCCACGGCACAATACGAAGCGTCCGCGCATCCTCGTTCGCAATAGTCGCCACATGAGGAATAGCAAGCTGTGCCCCATACGACTCGATGAATATCCCGTCAAGGATGGCACTTGATGCGCGCCCCGTATGAATAGCCGAAAGCTCCTTCCCTAAATGCTCCGCTATCTCCCCCGCCTTCTTTTTAAATTCCGAAAAATTGTAGATCATATGGATGACATCTTAGCAAAATTGCTCTAAGACTTCAACAAAAAATAAAAAACACCAGAGCCGCAATGCGCCTCTGGTGGACCGCTGTTTTTGTTGTTTCAAGAGCCGCGTGTCATACGCCCTTGAAATCACCCCCGTCGCCACGAATTGAACGACTTTAGGTACCAGTAGTATAGCAGGTTTGAAAAATTTGTCAAGCCCTTTCGAATCAGCTGATTCGTGGCTCGGCCATAAACCTTGATTTATACAGCTGGAACCACCATCGCGATGTGCTCGAGGAGCATTTTGGGGGAGGCGCCGCGGGTGGCGAGGTAGGTTTTGGCTTGGAAAATTTCGCGGAAAATGTTGCCGATGCTAATTTGTCCCCGTCCAAGACGTGACTCTGCTGAGTCAGCCGTGCGCGGGTAGAGGATGCGTTCAATGTGGTCGAGCATACGGCGGAAAAGCTCGCGGTCGACTGCTTTGCCTGCCGAAGCTCCAGCATAGGCAGGTTCACCCGCTTTTTTCTCGGCGAGTTTTTTGATCATCGCAAAACGGTCTTCGAGGGAGGCATCGAGGAATTTCTCGGCGAGGGCTTTCGAATCGTCTTCGGGTGCGCTTGTCCCCGACACGACGAGCACGCGCGAGAGCAGGGTCGGCAGGAGTATCTCGGCACGCGGAAGAATAATGAAAAAATGCGTGCCTGCGGTCGGCTCTTCAAAAGTTTTCAAAAGTGCGTTCTGCGCCTCGTGCGTAAATGATTTCGCGCCGATAATGAAAATTTTGCGCGCGCCGTCAAATGCCGCGCGCGTCTGCACCTCCTTGAGCGCTCGCGCTTCATCGACACCGAGCGACTCGTAATAAGAAATCGTTAGGTCAGGATTCCCTTTTGTCTCAATACCCAAATGTCGCGCAAGTGCGAGGACGAGTGCGGGGGCAACGACATCATTCACTCCTTCAATAATATGAGCGTGGTGCAGGTAGCCCGTTTTTTTATAGTGTTCGAAGATGTGGTCCATTAGAATAAGTGCGAAGTTGAAAGTGTAAAGTCGAAAGTGAATACAAATACAGAAGAAACAATACGAGTGTATCTACTTTTGACTTTACACTTTCTACTTTCAACTAAAAAGTATTCTCGCAAAAAAGTAAGAACACTTTGTGTTTTTACTTTTTTGCGAGAATACTTTTTTTGTATGTCTCCAAATGCTCGAGCGCAATCCCCGTCCCTTTGACCACACAGAAGAGTGCGTCCTCGGCAAGCACGGCTTTCACTCCCGTACGGCGCTCGACAAGCTCCGGGAAATTGCGAAGCTGGGACGACCCGCCGGTCATGATGATACCTTGGTCGATGATATCGGAAGCAAGCTCGGGCGGCGTTTCCTGCAAGACTTCTTTGATCGCGCGGATGATCTCGCGGAGCTCGCGGTCTATCGCTTTCACCACCTCATTCGTCGTCACCTGCGCGGTGCGTGGCAGACCCGTGATATAGTCGCGCCCTTTTATCGTGAGCAAGAGCTCATCATCAATTGGTATCGCGGAGCCGATACGAATCTTGACCTCCTCGGCAGTGCGGTCGCCGATTGCGAGATTGAATGTTTTTTTGATGTGGTCAGCGATCGCATGGTCTATTTTATTCCCCGCACATTTGACCGAAGTCGAGGAAACAATACCGCCGAGCGAGATCACCGCGACATCCGTCGTCCCACCGCCGATATCCACGACCATATGCCCGCGCGCTTCATAAATGGGGATGCCGGCGCCGATGGCGGCAAGAATCGGCTCCTTGACAACATACGCGCTCTTCGCGCCCGCTTTGATCGTCGCTTCGATGACCGCGCGACGCTCAGTCGACGACACGCCTGCGGGTACCGACACCATCACTTCCGGTTTCAGAAAATTCCACTTGCCAAGCGCCTTGCTCATATAGTAGCGGATCATCGCCTCGGTCACGCGGTAGTCGGCGATGACGCCGTCTTTCATCGGACGGTACGCGATGATGTTGTCCGGCGTGCGGCCGATCATCTGCTTTGCTTCCAGTCCGACCGCCATGATGCGATTGTCCTGCTGGTTCACCGCGACCACCGACGGCTCGTTGAGCACGATACCTTTGCCCGGAATATACACGAGCGTATTTGCCGTGCCGAGGTCGATGCCGATTTTTCGTACAAAAAGTCCCATAGGTGACTTCTATCTTACTATGTAACTCACCATTTTACCAAATACGCTGGATGTGGCGTAATAAGGCATGTATCTGTTTTTTGAATTTTTTATTTTATTACTTTTCCGTTAGTATAAGAGTATGCAAATCATCACCGTCGCCCCCGTCGTCCGCGGGGTACTCCAAGGCGAGCTCTCGTATTTTTCAAAAGAACCGCTTGCCGTGGGAATGGTCGTGGTGGTGCCCGTGCGCAACCGCGAGGTCCCCGCAATCATCATCGAGTCGCGCGAGGTCAGCGACGCGAAGGAAGCGATCAAATCGTCCGATTATGCGATCCGAAAGATCACCCGCGCAAAACCGCGGCGCATATGGACTCCCGTGTTTTTGAAAGCCGTAGAAGAAACAGCGAATTTTTCTGTGCAAAAGCTCGGCGAAACACTGCTCGCCCTCACCCCGAAGACGATACTCGATGCGCACATAGATGGAACGCTGGATGAGCCAAGCACCACCACGCACAAAAACAAATCTGAGATACTCGCGATCCAAGGTGACACAAAAACGCGCCTTGGGTCCTACCAGCGACTCGTCCGTGAATCATTTGTGCATCACGAATCGGTTTTTGTATGCCTCCCTACCGAGGACGATGTGGAGCGCGTCGCAAGCGAGCTCGGTCATGGCATCGAAGACTATACGGTCGCATTTCATGGCAGTGTCAGCAAAAAGCGTATCCTTGAACGATGGCAAAAAGCCGTATCGGAAAAACACGCCATCCTTGTCGTCGGTACCGCGCAATACCTCGGTCTTCCCCGCTATTTCAAAACGATTGTTCTCGACGAAGAACATTCGCATGCATGGAAAATGATGGTCCGTCCACTCCTCGACCTGCGAATCTTTATTGAAAATTATGCGCGCGCAAACAAGAGTACGCTCATCGTGGGCGCGCCGATACTCCGCGCGGAAACACACGCGCGAATAGCGGATGGCACGGTGGGCGAATTCGACCGTATTGTCGGGCATTCATTGGGCAATGCAGAAACTACGATCATCGACCCGCGCATTGAAGAAAAAGTGGTGCGCGAAAACACGGGCAAAAGAGATATGGTTATCGTGAGCAAAGAGCTCCGTGAAATCCTCGCCGCCGCACACAAAAAAAAAGAGCGCGTATTTCTCCTCGCCGCACGCAAAGGGCTCTCGCCCATCACTTCCTGTGGCGACTGCGGTACACTCGTTCGCTGTCCCGAATGCGACACCCCGCTCGTCATCCATAAAAAAGAACAAGGAAAAGACGCGAAGCGAATATTCATTTGCCACGGATGCGGACTTACCCGTGTTCCCGAAGATAGTGCGAACGAAACCTGCCCCAAATGCGGAAGTTGGCGTCTCCAAGGAGTCGGCATCGGCATCGACCGTATTGAAGAGGAAATTTTCGCGCTTTTCCCCGATACTCCGCTCTTTGTTTTAGACGGAGACCGAGCAAAGACGCGCACGCAAGCAAAAAAGATCATCGCGCAATTTGAAAAGTCCGCGGGTGGTATCCTCGTCGCGACCCCGATGGCTGTTCCACTCCTCAACATGGTGGAGCACGCCGCGGTCATTTCCATCGACTCTCTTTTTGCCATTCCCGACATTCGGATGTCCGAACGCATCTTTGCGCTCCTGCTCGCTCTCCGCGAAAAAACAACAAAGACACTTCTCATCCAAACACGCGCGGACGATACGACTATTTTTGAACAAGCACTTGCCGGCGACCTCGCACAATTCGCAAAAAACGAGCTCACTCTCCGCAAATCTTTTTCCTATCCGCCCTATGGCACGATTATCAAGATCACCCTCCGCGGCAAGCGCGCCGATGTCGCATCTGAAATGGAGCGCCTCAAAACTTTCCTCGCCGACTATTCACCAATAGTCCCAGGCACCATGGCGCGCGAACCAAAAAATATTTTTAGAATGCATATGATCCTGAAGCTCGCCCAAGGTGCATGGATCAATAGCAACCTCCTCGCCAAACTCCGCGCCCTCCCCCCGCAATTCACGATCGAAGTAAATCCCGACCACTTGTTGTAAAATTTGTGTTGAGGTCTGACTCCAACAGATATTATTTACTTGTATGCATTGCCTCGCCAGTCAATCTCTTCAACATATGCGCGGTTCCTTTCAAACTGAAATTCAGCGATAATCCGTAAACGCCCTGAACGAATTCTGTAAAATCCATCCCATTTCCCGCCGAGCTTCTTGATACTAATATTTATATCTTCTCCTTGAAATTTCTGAAAAGTAAGTCTTAGTTTTTCGATAACAAAATTTTCGTCAAGATTATTTTGTTTGAGAAATTTCAAAGAACTCGCGGAAAAATCAATGCGCCAGTTCATAACATTATCTCTATTGATTTCGCAACCTTTCGAGAAGGACTGGCATAGCGTTTTTCAATATCTTTTTGCTCTCCCTGAGAAACTGCCGACATAAATAGTGCTCGGAATTTTAGTGATTCCTGTTCGAAAACCTCTCGAACACTTTCCCTTATGAAAGTCTTTAATTCTCTTTTAGGAATAGTAACTGTACTCATACGAAACATCCTACCATGTTTAAAACGGTGGCGTCAATGCAAAAAGTTTCTTTACTCCACAAAATACGCTATACTGGTAAGCATTATGATAACAATCCTTCAAAAGGACGCGCCGGTGTTGCGTGTGCGGGCTGAGCCGGTCAATGCGAAAGATTTCGGAACACCACAGCTCAAGAAAATTCTTGCGGATATGCAGGAAGCTCTTGAAAAAGAAGAAGACGGGGTGGCTATCGCAGCACCGCAGATCGGCATTCCGCTTCGCATTTTTATCGTGTCGCATCGTGCGTTTGAATTCGCAGATGAAGAAGCGATGCGCGGGGATGAGGGGGTACCGGCAGAGAGCATCTCTGATGACAAAAAGGTTCGGCACGCCGATATGGTATTCATCAATCCCGTCATCACAAAACTCTCGCGCAAGAAAAAATGGATGCCCGAGGGGTGCCTCTCGGTCAGGTGGCTGTATGGCGAGGTTTCTCGTGCGGACAAAGCGACCGTGCGCGCATACGACGGAAACGGCAAAGCATTTATTCGTGGCGGAAGCGGGCTCCTCGCGCAAATCTTCCAGCACGAGACCGACCATTTGAACGGCGTCCTCTTCATCGACACCGCACGCGATGTGGAGAGAATTACCAAAGAAGAACAGGAGAGACAAAAACATGAACATGAACAATCAAACCATTAATAATCTTCGTATCGCATTTTTTGGCACCTCGCGCATCTCGGTCATCGTGCTGGACGAGATGGCGCGCGAGGGTATCCTCCCCTCCCTCATTGTCACCGCTCCTCCAAAACCAAAAGGACGCGGTCTCGAGCTTGCGCCGAGCGAAGTGAAAGTTTGGGCGGACAAACACGGCATACCGACACTCGAACCAAAAGAAATAAAGTCTGACGAATTTTTCGCAACGCTTGGCACAAACTGGGATCTTTTTGTCATCGCTTCTTATGGAAAGATCATCCCACGAAAGATCCTCGATATGCCCAAACATGGCACACTCAATATGCATCCATCGCTCTTGCCGAAACTCCGCGGTGCCTCGCCGATACAATCGGCAATTTTGGAAGACGCTCCGATGGGAGAGCTACACGAAACGGGTGTGACCATTATGCTCATTGATGAAGAAGTTGACCACGGTCCTGTCGTCGCACAGGAAAAAGTCACTATCGAAAATTGGCCTCCGAAAGGAAGCGAGCTCGAGGAAACTCTCGGCACGCTCGGCGGAAAGCTTCTCGCGAAAACAATTCCGCTCTGGGTTTCCGGCGCCATCACACCACAGGAGCAAGACCACGACCAAGCGACTTATACGAAAAAAATGACCAAAGGAAGCGGACACATCGACCTTGCCGATGACCCCGTACGAATGTACCGCAAGATCCGCGCATTCGACATCTGGCCCCGCGCGTACTTTTTGACGACAAGAAGGCGGAGTCTTCGTCCAGGACGCGAATCTGCTGATTCGGAAATTCGCATCATCGTCACCGAAGCGCGCATCGCGGACGGCAAACTCGTCATCGACCGCGTCATCCCCGAAGGCAAAAAAGAAATGGCGTACGAAGATTTTTTGCGGGGGCAGAAATAAAAATAGTCGCATGATGACCTCATGCGACTATCAAAATAATTTCTTGTCCTACTCCTGTACCTGCTCAATAAACTGATCAGCTACATCTGTAGGAACCCCAAGTATTACGGCAATCGTGTCCTTGTTTCCATTGGGGTTGAAAAAACCAAGTCCTCGCCTGAGGACATTCCCCCTGACAAAATTGAGAGCAATTGCCCCCATTTCTTCTTTTGTTAACTTTCCATTTTTGTCCGGCATATCCCCCCTCCTTTTGTACTTGTAAACCACCATTGATTTACATGCTGAAACCTTAGCACAAAAATAGTAGGAAGTCTATAGCAAAAATCCCCGGCATGTTACTGGAGATTTTTGCCTGCTCAGCTGTTTAGCTATTAACTATTTTACTATTTCCACTTTCTCCACGATCATATCCTCCATCGGGCGGTCATTTTGTCCTGTTTTGGTATTTTCAATCGCGTTCGCTACATCCATTCCTGCCGTCACACGACCGAATGCGGTGTGTTTCGGGTCGAGGAAATTGTTGTTCGCAGTGTTGATGAAAAACTGACTGCCGTTTGTGTTGGGGCCGGAGTTTGCCATTGCGATGGTACCAATAACATTGCTATTGTCCGCACCAATCTCATCTGCAAACTGATAGCTCGGACCGCCTGTCCCCCACCTACTCTGCATCGAGGTGTCCTTCGAAAGCGGGTCGCCTCCCTGAATCATAAAGCCCTTGATCACGCGATGAAAGCGCGTGCCATTATAAAATCCCTCGCTCGCGAGCTTCACAAAATTTTCAACAGTCTTTGGTTTTTTATCAGCGAAGAGCTCGAGTGTGATTGCGCCCTTATTGGTGGTCATTACTACGGTGGTCATAGGTTTCTTAAAATTATTACTTGATCTCAATTTTTTCTACAATCATTTCTTGAACGGGACGGTCAGTGATACCCTTTCCTTCTGTTTCAACATTTGCGATGGCGTCAACTACCTCTATCCCCGAAACTACTTTACCAAAAATAGTATAATTTGGTGGCAACGGATAATCTTGGTGCATAATAAAGAACTGACTACCGCCACTATTTGGGGCGGAAGTATTTGCCATAGCGAGTACCCCGCGTTTATATCCTACCTTATAGAGCTCAGCTGATGAGTTGAATTCATCTGGAATCGTATACCCCGGACCACCCTGACCCCACGAATCTTGTTTTGAAGTGTCCTTTGAGTTTGGATCTCCCCCTTGAACCATGAAGCCTTTAATTACACGGTGGAAGCGAGTGCCATTATAAAATCCCTTGTTGGCAAGCGTCACAAAGTTTGCGACAGTTTTGGGTGATTCTTTTCCGTAAAGCTCTAATGTAATAACTCCTTTATTTGTTGTTACAACCGCAGTAGTAATTGCTTTTATGGAATTAGTTTCTGCCTTAATCTCCGGTTTAATTTCTGTAGTAGTTGCTGTTGTTTCTGTTGTCGTCAGTACGGGTGTCTTTTGAGAACCGCCAATCCAAACGATGAAAACAACAAATGCAATTGCGATGGTCGAGAAGATAATATTCTTTGTACTCATAATTATATTAATGTTTTACTTTGTAGCGAGGTCATTCAGTTTGAAATGCCTTGCGCAAGCGCGACGGCGCGAGCAGAGCAAATTTTTAGCAAAAAATTATGCGTGCATTTCAAATTGAGTGACCGAGCGAGGTCTATTTCCCATTCCCAAAACGAAGCATGTCCTTGATCATCCCCGCACCACGGCGCACGAGCGTGCGGGATTTTTCCTTGTATGAGGTGAGCTCGCGTACGAGCTCGTTGCGCATATCGTCGATCGCCGCATAGAGGTCGTCTTTTTCCGAAGTCGCACGAAAATATTTTCCCCGTACGAGCAGATTTACTTCGGCGCAAAACACATCGCCTGACTGGTGGTGCCTAGTTGTTTTGCCAATCTCGACTTCCGCGGTCAGGGTCTCACTCTTGTGCGGCATCGCAAACTTCTCAACGCTCCGAAGCTTTTCCTCGACATAAGCCGAGAGAGCGGTCGTGAGCTCGATATTCGTTGTTTTTATATTGATTCTCATGCCATAAGTATACCACAAACGAAAACAAACGAGCAAGGAAAGTAGCCACTTTGAATTCAAAAACTCGTCGAGGTGTGCTGTTTTAAGGGGGTTTCGAGCATGGCGACGCGAGAACTTCAGACTTTTTTAAGCTTCAAAAAAGTCGTACCCTCAAAATAGCATGCCGAGTAAGAGTTTTTGAATTCAAAGTGGTACAGACAAAATCTTCCCCGACGAATGATGTCCGGAAATGATGCGGATTTGCTTGGGCTCTATGCCAAAGTGTTTTGCCACGAGCTCAAGCACGCGCTTGTTCGCGCGGTTTTGCTCTGCCGGCTCCTTGACCGATACTAAAAAGGAATCCTCCGCGCTCGCCTCGAATGATTCCTTTTTAGCTCCCGCCACAACGCGAACTCGGATGTACATACAGATAGAATATTGAATATCGAATGTTGAATATTGAATGAATACGAATCCTGCTCCCCATTCCATCTTCAATATTCCATATTCAATATTCAATATTCAATATTCAATATTCCTTCCATTATATCACCTCCACCATCACCATATTGGTACCGCCGATATGCCCGAAAGGAACGCCCGCCGCGATGACGACCTTGTCTCCTTTTTTCGCAAGCTTGTTCTTGAGCATGTGCGCACGGACGACTTTCATTACATCATCGACAGTTGTAAATGGCTCCACCTGTACGGGAAAACATCCAAAGACCAAGCCGAGCTGGCGCACCACAAAATCCTTTGGGCTCAAAGCGATCACTTTATGCTCGGGGCGAAAACGCGACACCATGCGCGCGGTAAGGCCGGACTCTGAGAGCGCGATGATAGCCTTCGCTCCCACTCTGGACGCAGCGCTCACTGCGGCAAAGGTGACGGTATCAACGATTCCCCTCGTTTCATCGACATGTTCGCAATTTCCCAATATATCACCGTAAAGCGCATCATGGTGCGGATAATTTTTTTCAATCATTTCGGCGACCTTGGACATCATCTCCACCGCCTCCACGGGATACTCACCAAGCGCGCTTTCCTCGGAAAGCATCACCGCGTCAGCGCCATCCAAAATAGAGTTCGCGACATCGGAAACTTCCGCGCGCGTAGGCACCGGAGACTTGATCATCGACTCCATCATTTGCGTCGCCACGATTACCGGCTTGCCTGCGATATTGCATTTCTCAATGATCATTTTTTGAAGAATCGGCACTGTCTCAGCAGGCACTTCGACAGCAAGATCTCCGCGCGCAACCATAATACCGTCTGACTCCTCAATGATCGCATCGATATTTTCGATGGCTTCCTCCGTTTCGATCTTTGAAATGATCTTCGCGGTCGATTTCGCTTTTGCGAGGATGGCGCGAAGCTCACGCACATCGGATGGGCGACGCACAAACGAGAGCGCAACATAATCAACATTGTTCTCAATGCCGAATACGAGATCTTTTTTGTCTTTGGATGTCAAACAGCTGATCTTGAGCGACACGCCGGGAAGGTTCACTCCGCGACGACCCTTTGTCTCGCCACCCACGATGACACGACATTTGATATCGTCGCCGGCAACCGAGATGACCTCGAGCCGTTTCTTGCCGTCGTCGAGAAGAATAGAATCGCCTTTTTTAATTTCCTTTGGAAGCGCCTTGTAGTTCACAAACGCGTGCGTTTCGTCGCCGACGCAATCCTTGGTCGTGAGCGTAAAAATCGAACCTTTTTTGAGCATCACGCGCTCCTGATAGAAATCCCCGATGCGGATCTTTGGACCGGAGAGGTCTTGAAGAATCGCAATATTTGCGCCTGTCTTTTCCGCGACCGCTCGAATATTTTTCACCTGAACGAGAGCGCCGTCATGATCCCCGTGGGAAAAGTTTATCCTGCACACATTCATCCCCGCTTTCACCAAATTCTCAAGCATCACCTCGCTTTCCGATGCCGGACCTATCGTCGCCACAATTTTTGTCTTTTTTGCCATAACCGTGATTTTTAAAATTATTGAATTAAGTTGTCATTGTAGCAGAAAAAGCACCCCCATCAAAATTTTACAATTCCCCGCATTTTTGATAGAGTGGTATTTGTTGTTCTATTGTAGATTATAGAGTAACGCAGTAAACATTCCGTGGTAGCTCAGAGGCAAAAAGAACCAGCCAGTGCGCTGTTCCCAAAACAGCCCTTCAGTCGACTGAGTTACAATGGTGTGAAGTAGTAAATATTCCGTGGTAGCTCAGCGGTAGAGCAGTGCGCTGTGGCATAAACGCAGCTTTCTGAAGCGATTCAGATTGAAAAACGAGGTGAATTGCTGGAAACCCAAGCCACCCAATGTGGAAGGGCAATCAGCAGCCAAGCTTGGTGGGCAACCGCCTTGAAGGTTCAGAGACTATCCCTTACGGGAGTAGGGTGAGAAGATTGAAAGATCATTTCACTCGAAGCGCCTCGCATCCCTCGCGGATGATGATATAGTCCACCCCTTTTAGTAATATTAGGATCGGTGTAACGCATTGGTCGTAGGTTCGATCCCTACCCACGGAGCAATTAAATGAACGCCCAGCCCCTCTAGAGGAGCTGGGTTTTTCATTTTTTGCTCCGTGGGAAGAAGCCGACTGCTCGGCTTCTGTTAGGGATCGAAAGGCGGAACATGTCGCAAAGCGACAGTGAGCCGGGGTCGCGAGTACTTATGAGCGTAGCTGAATCAGCAGATTCACGTCTTGGACGCTAGTTAGTAACTCGGGACCGCTTCCTACCCACGGAGCCAGATTTTAACCCTTACAACTACCACATCTTTTGACAGAACCTTGGTGGATTTCGAGCATTTTCAATACCGCTTGACACCCTCCGTCCATCTGTTAATATATAGGTATCACGACGAAAAGGGGCCCGAACGGTTAATTACCTAAGGCCCCCTTTTCTTTTGCCTATTTTTACCCGAACCTCTTCCTTGTCTAGGTTGTCGAAATATTTTCTAGTTATCTTTTTATACAAAGATGATGCACGAGATCCGTCAGGAAATAGTATTTTCTCAAACCTTCCCTCTTCAATCAAAAAATCAACAACAAGATTATAATCCCCGTCTCCTGACACAAGAATAATTTTCTCAAAGTCTTCCTTCTTATAAGTCTTCTTCATAATGTGAAAAACGATGTCAGTATCCACATTCCCCTTTTTTGTTCCCAGCATCGCAGGATTATGTTTTTTAAACATAAGCACAAAACCAGCATTTTGTATTTCCTCATATAAGTCCTGGTTCTCGTCTTGAACGAAACCGAGAAAATAGTACGCCTTACCGACATTATATTTTTGTTCCAAATACACCCGGAAACGAGCGAGGTCAATTTTCCATGGATCAACCTCTCGCTTCGCAGTACCCATGTGTAGATTCTGACCATCTATGAACGCATAGTTTTTGCTTTCTTTATTCATACAGGCATTCTATCATAACTAGATTACTAATTTCTAACGATTTCCCTCGATAATTGCCAGTCGAACCTCATCCCACATTCGGAGCATTAAAATGAACGCCCCCTCTTTGGGGGTTTTTCATTTTTTGCTCCGTGGGAAGAAGCCGACTGCTCGGCTTCTGTTAGGGATCGAAAGGCGGAACATGTCGCAAAGCGACAGTGAGCCGGGGTCGCGAGTACTTATGAGCGTAGCTGAATCAGCAGATTCACGTCTTGGACGCTAGTTAGTAACTCGGGACCGCTTCCTACCCACGGAGCCAGAAACAAAAAAGTCCTGACGCTAATGCGTTGGGGCTTTTTGTTTCCCTGAGTCCTCCCCGTCTGGGACGAAGTTGGAACCTATTTGTTGCTTAACATAAAATAAAAATTTACTGTTTAGGTGTTTCTTTTCCTCGCCAATTTATTTCAAAAGAAATAGAATATTTATTTGGGATTTTCCACTTAGAAAATCTAAAACATAAAAATTGAAATTTATTTTCATTAATCTTTCCAAATCCAAACCTATTTAAAGTAAGTTCTATGTCTATAACCATCTGATGAGTATATCAAGGGTTCCAAAGTATATAAAGGTACCCCAAAATACTATTGTAAAATAATTGTTAAATCACTTGCTCTGTAGGTAGGGAACGCCTCTCCCCGGTCAAAGGGGTCAGGTACCTTTGATTTGCCTCCCCCTCTTTCGCACTGTCGTCCCCAGCCCTTTCCCCCTATTGTGCGGAGCCAAAAGATGTATTATCAGAACATTGACAAAGTAGCACACCCAGTGCTACTTTGTTTTCAGTATATGAATATCTCAAGAACAAAATTCGTTATTCTCTTTATCATTTCTGGGTTTGCTTTTCTTTTTATTACTACCTCACTTTTGGGAACAACAGGTCCCCGTGGCTTTCCTAAACCCCCCGACTCTGTCCTCAGAACTGGTGGCGACTCACCAATAGTCTGGAAGAACACCGTATCCACAATTATATTACCTATCAAAATTGTTTTGTTAGGACCTTTGGCTCTGCCTCAGATTAATTTTTTGAAAGAAGACCCGCCACCCCCATTTATTGGTATTTATCTCATTTTCTACTGGACTATTCTTGCCTCAATTATTCATTATCTCCTCGGTAAACTAAAACGCTCTTAAGAGATACTGAGATTAGTAAAATTTTTGAGGTGTTTCCGGCGTTGACACTTCAGAACTAAATTTTGATATAATGTCGTAACATGAAGTTAACAAATGACAGCTATATAATTTCGATTGGTACAAAAAACTTCACCGAAAAATATTTTCGTGATGAAGATGGCTGGGTTAAGATTTCTGCAAAGGGTAAAAAATTTCGGATGACAGCAGAACAGCTTCTTAACCATTTATTACCAGCTATATCTAATATAAAGCTAGGTCTGATTTGGAAAGTTGAACATAAAGATCAGGAAGAATTAAAACATACAAAAAAGTAAATTTGTCTAGCTCCACATGAAGAGGTATCTCTACCCACCGGGTTTGTAAAAATACCCATATTAATATGGGTATTTTTCTTTATCAAACCAAAAAAAGTCGGAGGAAGTTAAAACTGCCAACAAGTGCTTGCAAAGAACATACGCTAGTTGTATGTTGACCTTGTGCCTGTGGGCGAAAGCCCCTTTTCGGATAAGGATTACATAAACTGAAGGCAGGCGTAACAAAAACACTCAGTTCCTCTCGGGGGTCTGGGTGCTTTTGTTTGAAAATGTTATGATACCCCACATGCGAACTTTTATTTTTATAGATGCCTCCAATCTTTTTTATGGTGGAGAAAAAAGTCTCGGCTGGAAAATTGACTACCAGAAACTCCTTTCTTATCTGCAAGAAAAATACGGTGCTAACAGGATATTATATTTTGGTGGCGTTGAGATCCATAATTTTAAACATGACTACCAAAAAGACGAGACCGTCGCCATTACAGAACTCGAAAACCATCTGCTCGACATCGTTAAAAACAAAGGTAAAGAATTAAACGAAGCGGAACTGGTGCTTGTCGGTAGGCACTTGCAAAGGGTCCGCTTTTACCTGAAACTTTTAGAGTTTGGATATCAATTATTCTTGAAACCAGTAAAAATGTACGACCAAGATGACGGCACTACCAAACGCAAAGCAAACTGCGATGTTGATATGGCGTTCCACATGATGAAGGAGAAGGATAATTTTGACCGAGCTGTAGTGCTTTCAGGAGATGGCGACTTTTTACCCGTACTTAAATATCTCAGAGAAACAGGGAAAGAAGTGATTGTACTTGGCAGAGGTCCCCGAACAGCAAAGGAGATTAAGCAATTTGCGGGCAGTAATTTTCGAGATTTTGAGAGCTAATGGTAATTTAAGCAGTCTGTTTTGAACATTTCATATATACTACATAT
>ERZ1292625.28-Hain-H41-01um-R1-28-length-243526-cov-11_pt1 | contig 81250 bp, 82 predicted proteins | sample MGYA00564400_ERZ1292625 | MGnify/ENA primary metagenome ERZ1292625 (study PRJEB36523, sample SAMEA6512639) | groundwater metagenome | collected 2019-01-08 | study: AquaDiva: Metagenomics assemblies of 32 groundwater samples | reverse complement strand
GGATAGCGCGAATAATGCGGATAGTGTGAATAATGTGGATAGCGCGAATAATGCGGATAGTGTGAATAATGTGGATAGCGCGAATAATGCGAATGCAGATATACGAATTGAATTAGTTAAGGCAAGTGTGAAAAATACAATACATTTCCATCCGGACGGTTCATATGGTAATTTTATATGTAAATATTCCACATACACTGCAAATAAAAAACATACTATATGGAATTTAAAATATTTTAATGATAATTTTATGAAAATAATTCCTGATGATGTATTAAAGTCAAAAAAAAAATTAGATGATTTGGCGGACGCATTTATGATGATTGTTGGGTGGATTTGTAAAAATGATATGTTATTATAATTATTTATTCTAATTAGATTAGTCGAATTAAGTTGGTTGTGGTTGATTGGATTTGGTTGGATTTGGTTGGATTTGGTTGGATTTGGTTGGATTTGGTTGGAGTTGAATTGAGTTAATTTTATTGGACTACTTTTTCAATCGTATGCTCTGCGAGAACTTTATTTTGAATATCTATTTCATCTTTTTCATCGTCTGATAACCAACTAATATAAATATATGTTTTATCTGGTTTTATTTCAATCTTCACTTGGAAATCCCTTTCAACCAATGAAGTTATAATACGATAATAAACCGCCCTTTGAGCATCTTTATTTTGCATATTTGGGATACCAAAAGTGATCGGTAATGATACTTTAATTTCGTGATTAGTGCCTTGTTGATATGCGATACGTAATTTGTCATCAATCGAATATAGTATAATTTTAACTTCCTTTTCAATTAATTTTTTTAAAACATCTCCATTTTTTAAAGAATTTGCTGTAAGCATTATATCATTGATATGATTTTTTTTTAATATAAAATGTAGAATGCGTTTTACAGAATGCGGAATATAGAATATAGTTTATGTGCAAAATCTCAAAACGGCATTTCCACCTTTCATTAAAAAGAAATTAATACATTCCGCGACAACAACAACATCATATGGGGTCGATGGTTTAATGTAATATGTATTGTCGTCTGGATTAACTTCTGATACATAATTTAAATACAATTCCCTACTTTGTGAAGCGTTAAAATGCCCACTTGGTTGATATTGCCCCGGTTCTAAATTAAAATTAATCATATACCAACCCGTAGATTTTGGCACTTTAAGTAGTGGTCCAAATCGGTATGGTAAATATGATTGGTAAAATTCGGGTTTTAAACTTGGATATAAAATAACATCGTGGGAACGTAATGATAAACTGGCGATTGGGTGCCGTTCCTCGTAATATACCGCGGGACTGACCATAACTGTGGATGTTCCTGTTACTACCGCTTGATTAACAGATGTGCTAACCATATATGAATTTTTATACCATTTTTGACTATTTGTTAAATTCGCAGTTGGCCTAAATCCAATATATAGCGCCTCAACAGGCCATTTTATATTAACGAGCTTTACATCTTTCGTACTTGATGTAACAGTTTCCACGTGATTTCTATGAACTCTAATGAGTTGATAACCAAATTTGGACATGAATATTTTATTAATTTCCGGTAATATATAAACATTATTTGTATATAAAAAACACTCTGATACGGATGGCACAACATAACTACCACCACCGCCATAATTAGCATATGCGACAAGTTTTGACTCAACTTCAAATTGGACTTCTATTTCCGTTTGATTTTTTGGTAAAATAAAATTAGGCAGACTGCATTGAACATCTTTGAACCAGAATAAAAGCGGAATCCACATTTCTATGGTCGCCTGTGTTCGCTTAAAGGTTTGCGCTCCACTCCCAAAATATCTATATTCGCGCACTTCATCAGTTGTTGCATCGGCGGTTAAATATCCCAAGCGTGGCACCTCTTGTCCAATATTTTTTAAATATGCTTCATCTTTATGTGGTAGGACTTTATACTCATAATGTACGTTGTAATTATCAGATGTGTAATAATCAATTTCATTGCTCTGAATTTTAAATGCAGTTCTTTTCATTAGGCGATGTCCTAATCGCTCCACGTATCTAACTTTATCAAGGGAATTAACCGCAGATAGTCCAGTTAATTTTACATACAAAACACAATCATTTATGAATTCGCCGATAATTGGTAATGAAAAACTAAATGTATTACCGAGTGATGGTATGCCATTATTTGAAGATGCTTTATTATATTCGTGTGCAATATTAACAAATGGTTTATAAGTTGCCTTGATAAAAATAATATGTGATTTTTCAATGGCAGATAATGTTGGCATCCAATTGGCATCCATATCCAGCAATTGCTTATCTGATACATTTGGATATTGAGAACGTAATTCCTGTATCTTATTTTTACTTATTTCTTTAATTCTACGCATTAATAAATCCGTCGCCATTATAATGGAATCTTGTGCTCCGGTATTATTTTGTAATTGATATGTGCCACCCGTGCTCATTTTATATATATTATATTATATTTAGATTTAAAAAAACTAATTTAATAGTTAATTTATTTTATCGATTTAATGATTAATTTATTTCATTAATTTATAATTTTATAATTTAATGATATTTTATGTTATAGTATATTTGCATATAAATTATTGATGTGTAATTTTAATTAATCGACAGATATGTAATCTTAATTTATAACTCTTTTTAGTTTATCACCATTAATCACGATACAATTCGAACCATCCCACATACCTGCGGAATTATTGATTACAACTAAATTACCATTAATCCTACCAGATAAAACATCATCAGTGCTGGATTTTATATGTAATGTGTTGAATATCATATTTTGATTTATAGTATAAATTACACCGGATGTATCAACCCAATCACCGTCTAAATTTTCCCTTAATAAAACGTAATATACTAACCACAACAGAACACATACTATTAATATTGTAAGGGCGACTTTATATGGATCTGGATTGGCATTTTTATATATAAACTTTTGTAGCATTGTTGCTTCTCTACCTACACGTCGTGCTTGGTCTATAACTTTTCTATTTCTCTTCACCATATTTAAATGCTCTGTTTCTTGTAAATCTTTTTCTCGTTCTCTTGAATGTATTGTCTCGCGTATAACATTCTTGGGATTTTCATTATCCATATAAGGCGAATCGGGAGCATAATTATTTGCTTCTTGATTAACTAATGATGCAAGGAGTGGTGCGGATGGACTGGTTGGATTATATGCGTTGAGATGATGTGGATTTAATATATCTGCGGGAGACTCCATATCTGGAAATGGACTTTCTTTTGCGTCGTCTGCATTTGCATTATCATCCGTGAAAGGACTTTTATTTCCCAAATTTGGTAAATTTTCCACATCAAATCGAACATGTTTTTTTTGTTTTCTTGTCGGTTCTTGTTCTTGTGGTTGTATCAAATAATCACCTGAATGCTCGCGAGATCTATTACCTTCCTCGTCATTAAATGTGTTATCTTCAATATGTATGGCGTCTTCTAATCTTCTACCTTCTTCAAATGGTTTTGGAGAATGCATTGTATTATCTTCTTTACCGTCTTCATCTACGTAGGGAAGACCTTCATTCTCGTCGAACGGTGGTAATAAATCATTCGCTACATTATTATCCCTTCGAGAATTTTCACCTTCTATTTGTTCAGTATCCATATATATTCAATAAATTATTTTTTCCCGACATTATAATAAGTTATTAAGTTTAATTAAGTTTTATTATATTTGAATTTAAAAATGAATATATTGTATAATTAATATATTAGATTATGAATAATAAATTTCAAATAAAAACAATGATAGATTTATGCGCGGGAACTGGCGCGTTTAGTTATGTTTGCAGGATGAATGATATTGAATGTGTGTATGCCAACGATATTGCGAGTGAATCCAAAATTATATATGATGTAAATCACGAAAACGAATTACATTTATGTAATATATATGATATTAAATTAGATGAAATACCAAAACATGATTTATTATGCGCGGGATTTCCCTGTCAACCGTTTAGTTTGACAGGTAATAAAAAAGGGTTTGAAGATCCAAGGTCAAATGTGTTTTGGCAGATAATTGATATTTTAAAATATCATAAAACACCATTTGTCATATTAGAAAATGTAAAGAATATAATTTCACATAACGACGGTAGAACTTATGAAATCATAGAAACTGCATTGAAACAGATTGGATATAAAATATCGTGTTATTTATTAAATACTGCCGATATAACAGAATTACCACAGCATAGAGAAAGATTATATATAATATGTTGTTTATTGGCGGATATAAATATTGATTTCAGTTTTGATATTGTGGAATCAAATAAACCAATTATATCATACCTAAATATGGATGATAAAGTGGAGAATAAATATTATTATAAACCAAATTGCAAGATTTACGATAAATTAAAATCGATCGAACATATTAACACGAGTAAAATATACCAATATAGGAGGTTTTATTTGAGAGAAAATAAAAGTCATCTATGTCCAACTTTAACGGCGAATATGGGGACGGGTGGTCATAATGTTCCAATTATACGTGATGATTATGGGATACGAAAATTAACACCTATTGAATGTTTCAGACTTCAAGGATTTTCGGATTTTTATATACCGGATTTGTCGGATGTAAAATTATATAAATTGGCGGGTAATGCGGTTAGTATTCCTGTTGTAGATTTAATAATAAAAAAATTAAAACAGACTATAAGTTAATTATTGAAGAATTTTGATTATATACCTGCCAAGATGATATGCAAATCTACATGCGACTGCATTTCCTATTTGTATAATAATATCTTTTTTTGACCCGTTAATAATATAGTCATCAGGAAAACTTTGTATTCTTTTCAATTCCAAAATTGTCAATCTTCGTATTTCTTCATCGTTATATTTGACTAATGCATCATATCCATCTTTCCAATATCTCGCAGGAATAGTATATGAAGGTTTCTCTAAATTTAATATTTGAGCACCAAAACCAAATCCTTTTTCTTTGTTCAATTTTTTTTTATTTTCAATTCCAATCAGTGCTTTTTTACTTAAATAATATTTTCTTTCAATATACTCTTTCGGTATTAAAACTGTCTTAACTGGTATTCTGTCTTCGATAGATTTTATGATTGGTTCGGGTTCTGTGGGTATAATATTTAAATCTTTCCTAATTCCTATAATTATAACACGTCTTCTGGTTTGAGGAACTTCAAAATCACTCGCATATAATTTACAAATTATGCAATTGTAATTTATATCCAATTGTTCCATAATAATGTTGATTATATTTTCGCCATCCGTATTTTTTTTCGAAAGTATTCCCATCACATTTTCCATAATGAACGCTTTTGGATTATAATAATTAAGATATTTTACATATTCCATAAATAATGTATTTCTCGGATCATTTTTATCTCTTCTCCCTGCAATACTAAAACTTTGGCAAGGAGGACAACCAACCAAAATATCTATACTTAAATTATCTTTATTGTATAATTTATTAAATTCAGCAGGATGTAATTTAGTTATATCTGCACAACACGCAATGTGCTCAAAATTTTCATTATAACTTTCAATTGCAGTATCCCAAATATCAATTCCAGCAACTACATTTAATCCAGCATCTACTAATCCTTTTGACATTCCACCACATCCACAAAATAAGTCGATCGCATTTAATTTTTTTATGGATGTATTTTGTGAATCTTCATTTGCCGAAGTAGATTTTATTTCACTCATTTTTAATATATTTAATAAATCAATTTTAATAAAAAAAGTATTTAAGTGGTTTGTTTATTCGTATGTGAAATAGTTTGTATAGGTTCGCTTTTTGATTGGTTTGTTGTAGATTTATTATTAGTTGTATAATTTGTATTAGTCGCAGTCGTGTTCTTAATTTGTGTGTTTATTCTTAATTTCTTATATTTCTCGTTCAATTTAATATGCGGTAATTTATTATCTGCCATCGGTTATAAATTTCAAAATATTATATAATGGGCAAGATAATTTTTAAAAATAAATAATTAATTATTGTAGTGTGTTATAAAACCTTATAAATCACTTGATTTGATTAATTTTTTAAAAATATATATAAATATTTATTTTTAAATATATAAAAATTAATAGTATATTATATACAATGAGCACAGGAGGTATTTTCATTTTAGTTACAAATGATGGTAAGCAAGATAAAATGCTGATGGCAAACCAATTCTTACAACAGAGATTGGCAAGCATCAATGCAGCCAATATGGCAAGAAATCGTAGCAGTGATCCTAATGAGTTGCGAAATTTGCCAACGCTGGTTGATATTGAAAAGACACACGTTCTTTTCACCAATGCGCATTTCAAACCATTCGTTGCCATGGGTTTCGAATATAATAAGGTTAGACCTAATGCAGGTGCAACAACTCTTGGAAATACAATTCAATTCAGTATTCCGCAATTCGGTGATTTGTTCCATGATATCTGCGCACATGTTACATTAACTCAACCAACAATGACAACAACTGCATCATTGGCATGTGATTATCCTGCAATGAGATGGTGTGCTTTTCCGGGTGAGAGATTGTTCCAATCTGTTGTTATGGAAGTTAATGGTAATCCACTTGATGATTACACATTCCACGCTACCAACTTCTATCGCGAATATAGAGTTGCAGTTAATAAACGTCTTGGATGGGATAGATGTATGGGACAAGAAGAACCAGAAGTAGGTTTTATTAATCAGAATACTTGGGTGAATTCTGCAGACGCCGCTGCTTCACATCGTGTTGGTGTTCAGGTTTATAATGGAAATCAAACACCATCACTACAAAAGAACGTCGCGGCAGCAGGTAATCTTGAAATGTTCATTCCTCTATTGTTTTGGTATAATAAGGATGTTCGTCTAAGTGTCCCAAGTGTTGCAATTCCATTCGGGCAACGTTTTATTAACATCACACTTGCCAGTCGTGATCAGTTGGTAGATGTTTTCCCGAGAGGTTCAAGTACATGGGCATCACCAGGTGGTAGTATTACAACCGATCCAACTCTAACTATCGAGTTGTATGTGAATAACATTTTCCTCAATCCAGAAATTCACAAAATCTACATTAAACGTGTCGGATTTAGTTTGATTCGTGTTTACCGACAACAAATCTTTGCAGCAACTGCTGCAACTGGTGAAGTTCTTCTCCAACAATTAAAATGGCCAATTGAGTATCTTTACATTGGAATGAAGATTACAGATTACTTCAATGCATCATCTGCAACAACCAAGAGAACTCATCTTGATAAATGGCATCTATTTAGTTCAATTGCTGATGGAACATATGCGACAACTGGACAGATGGTTCAAAAACGCGCATTGGCAATCACAGCTGGTATGACTATAACAGTGACAGTAACTACTGGAGCAGTATCATGGCCAGGTGCTGGTTTATGGTTAGAAACTGGCGCGGTTGGTGATATTTATGAAATTAGAGGTAATAAATTTACAGTATCATCTGCTCCACCAGCTGCGGGCGTCGCAACTTTAACAATATTCTCACCGCCACCATTGGCCACTTTAACTGCAATTCCAGCAGCAGAATGTTTCCGCGTTGTTCAGCAAGGTCTTTCCATGACGACCCAAGTGAAAACTGCGACCCTTGATACAGTTAGTATCGTTGCCCATGGTATTGAAATTTACAAGGCATTCCCCGCTAAATTCTTCAATGCTTATACTACTTATCATTATGGTGGTCCCAATATTAATGTTCCATGTGATACTGGTTGCCTATTCGTTCCATTCTGTCTATATCCTGGAACGTATCAACCATCTGGTCATATCAATGTTTCACGTGCTCGTGAATTCTACCTCAATTATACAAGTTCAGTTATCGCCAGTGGAACCCCAGGTAGTCTCGTCATTGTTGCCAGTGCAATTAACTTCCTCTTGATTAGTGATGGTAGCGCCGTTCTCCGTTATTCAACATAAACTTAATTCGAAAATAAATTAATTTGATATAATATATTTTTTTTTGTTAAAAAATGAAAAATATACTATATATTTAAGAATATAAATGACAAAATACAACGACGATGTGGATTTATTTATTAATGATGTAAATATATACGAAGAAAATTATAATCGTGATTGCGATGAGTGTTATTATATTTCCTTCCGTTTATATCCAGATAATTACATACCTTCTGGTCATATAAATCCTTCAAGAGAAAGAGAATATTATATCAAAAATGAAAAAACAAATAATATAAAGAGTAATATAAAGAGTAATATAAAGAGTAATATAAAGAGTGTATGTGGGATGGAACAAAAAAATACGGATTGCTGTTCTATATGTCTCTGCGAATTAAACGAAAACGCAGATATCATAACCACAAAATGTGCGCATAATTATCATAAACAATGTATTACTCAGTATGTAAATCAAAATTACGCGTATAGTGATAAATGTCCTCTGTGTAGAACTTCTATTAAATATTTACGCGAAGAGAAGAAGATGCAACCATTCAATAATAGGCCATTAAATGACTATCCAGTAAATAATAATCCTGAATTAGTTGTTGTCGCATCCAGTTTAAATTTCCTCTTAATTAATGATGGTAGTGCAGTTCTTCGTTATTCCACATAAAATTGATTTTACATTAACTAAATATATAAATATAGAATATATACGCGATGGATGATAAATCAAATACCGATAACATAACTGATACTGATACAAATAATTCTATAATTGAACTTAAAAAAAAATATCCCGATATTGTAGTATGTAAATCATTTAACTTTGTTCTATGTAGTGATTATTTATATATAGGTGGTATATCTAACCGTGTATTAGATAGAATATACGATACAGATGATACGAATAACGCGGATGATACGAATAACGCGGATGATACGAATAACGCGGATGATACGAATAACGCGGATGATACGAATATCGTAGGTAAAAAACGTAAACATACATAATCATAATTTTAATCCAGATTTTGGCAACCAGTCGAGTTTATTAAATTCATATTTTTTCCATTCTATATATAAATTATATGCTTGCAAATATTTACATTCTTTATTATTATCCATCATAAATTTTATCGCATCCAAATTAGTATTCGTCAAAAACTGATCCCAATTAATTTTATCTCGTCGTTTAATACAATAACGAACCGCTTTATAGTTCTCATTTTTTGAAAAACTATACCAACTAATTCTATTCGGGTGTTTAATTAAATATTCCACCATTAAATCATTTTCATTCAGCGAAAAATAATACGTGTCAATTAAATGACGCTTATAATTTAATGAATATTTTACAGCGATAGAATTTACATTTTTTGAAAATCCCCACCAATAAATTTTATCAGGATTCTCGATTAGATAACGAACCGCATTATCATTAGTATTTATTGAAAACCACTCCCATCTTATTTTATCTGGATTTTTAATCAAGTATTCTACTACTAAATCTGCTTTATTATACGAAAACCATGTCCAATTAATTCTATCTGGATTTTCAATCAGATAACGAACTGCAATATTTGTCCCATTTCGTGAAAATCGATCCCAATTAATTTTATACGTATGCTTTAAACTGTAACGAACCGCATTTTCATTTTCATTTTGTGAAAACCATTCCCAATCAATCATATGAGGATGCTTGATTAAATAAAACACGGCGATATCAAGTTGATTAAATGATAACCATGAATTATTAGTTTTATTTTGTATATAATTCATTATCCATCGAGTAAAATTTTTATTTGTAGATAAATCATCTATTTTTTTAATTCCAAAATCCAAGATAGGTGAATTAATTAAATCAGTTATCTTGGATTTTATATAATTTATATCCGCATCTAATGCTCTATATCCAAGTTGAATTAATATGTAATCGAGTTTTGCAAACCATTTTTTAGTAAATTTAATTTTTTCTAAATGTTTTTTATATTCTATCGGTTTATTTATTTTCTTTTTGAAATTTATAATTGTCGATACATCACAATCTAATTCTTCCAATAAATCAATAAATTCATTCATTGGTGTTAATTTATCATTTGTAAATTTCAAATTTGATTTAATATATTTGGAATACATCACAATGCAGGATATTAAAAATAATTACTATTATGTCGGGTGTATTGATAAATATGGATTGCTGATTATAAAAAAATTACCATCACACTACAATGGTAAATTAAACAATGTATTATCTAATTTATGCGAAGATATATCTATTTGGGAAGATATTAATACAGGTTATAAAAAATTATATAAAATATGTAATGCGCTGAATATTAATGTAAGTGGAAATGAAGAGTGTATTTTAATTGATATTTATGGAAAAAATTATAACTTATTTTTAGATATTTTTAATCTCATTTATATAAAAGTAGTTAAATATGATAAATCTGCTAAATCTGTTTCAATAGAAACAAATATTTTATATAATAAATTTATATCGATTGAACGCGAATTAAAATCCACAATCGTAGATATGAATGTAGTGCCAGTTATAAATAAATATTTGGTATCTAAATTAGACGTTTATATTGAATTGATGCATTTAAAATATAATATTCCGCATTCGATAATCCATTATTCTATCACTAATCATAATATTTACAAAATGGACACAGAATATTTTACGCAAATAAATGATACATTTTGCAGAACTAATGAAATTGGTATCCCAATAGATTATCATCAGGTTATGGGTAATATATGCGTCCATAAATTGGGTGTATGTGATGAGATAAATTGCAAATATTCTCTCAACAAAGAATTAATTAGAAATTCGCGTAATTGGAGTGATACATATGTATTTAATCATAGTATTACTGAAAAAAATCATAATATTATTAAATGTTCGTCCAAATGTAATGATAACAATTGCATTATACATAAAAATGTATTTTGTAATTTGCTGCGAATGTGTAAAGATATTTGTGCGCTTAAAATATGCAAATCTTTTATGTTTTGTCGATGTAATTGTTTTTGTATTAGTATATTTGATATGAATAATTTAGATTTCACTAAGAACGCGAATAAGAAATATACTTCTATATTTGTAGAAGTAAATAATAAAAAATATCAATTCGATATTAATATTTAAATTTTGATTTCGGTATTTTTCGATTTAATAAATCTTTTTTATTTTTTTTTAAAATACAAATTTACGATAAATATAATGAATAAAGAAAGAAAAAAACTATATGGACAGTTCTATACTGTAAATTACAAATATATATTAACTAATATGTATATACCTAACATCCCCAATTCGAACCTGATTGAACCATTTGCCGGCGAAGGGCATTTAATAGATTTCATAAATAGCAATAATGTAGATGAAAAATTAAATTATATCATCGAATGCTATGATATTGATCCAAAAAAAGATTTTATTATAAAACGAGATACATTATTAAACCCACCTATTTATCATAATAAATTTGTAATCACTAATCCACCATATTTAGCGCGAAATAAAACAGAAAATAAATTAATATATGATAAATATGGGCAAAATGATTTATATAAATGTTTTATAATAAATTTAATTGAGGATATATGTTTGGGAGGTATTTTAATATTGCCGATAAATTTCTTATGTTCGATAAGAATGGCGGACATAAATTTACGAAAAAAATTTATGAAATCTTATAATATCCAACAAATTAATATATTCGAGGAAAAGGTATTTTCGGACACCACAAATGCCGTTTGTTCTTTACAATTTGAACAAATTAAATCCAATGAAATTAAATCAAGCAAAATTAAATCTAACGAAGATATACGATGCGTTATATATCCATCAGGTGTTAATTTATCAAATATATGTTTCAATAAATCGAACAATTATACAATTGGTGGCGAAATATATTTATTAAAACAGGATACATCGATAACTATCGATAGATTAACTATAAAAAATAAGGACGGCAATCGACCATATACGACAAATATTAACGTGAGATGCATTGATAATAATGTTGTGGATTGTATATCCGCTTATTATGTGGATGACGATGATTTATATATAGACGACACAGATAAGTCATCTGCAAGAACATTTATGACATTATTGATTAAACCAAAAATTTCAAAAGAAACTCAAATAAAATTAGTCGATGATTTTAATAAATATCTCTGCGATATGCGCATAAAATACAATTCACTATTTTTAACAAATTATAGAGAAAGTAAAAATGGCGTATCGAGAAAACGTATATCGTTTGGATTAGTATTTAAAATTATGAATTATTTATTATCTAATTGAAAAGTATCCGTATCTGGATTGTGAAATGATTTAATCATATGATACGAAGATTTATAATCGTGTAATCTAAATAATCTATATTTACATCTGTAAAAACGTAAAAATACCTTATTATTTTTATTAATATAAAAATCAAATAATTCATTCCCAAGATGATGAGATATATTTCTAAATATTTCTGTGCTAATTTTTGTTGAAAATTGTATCATTTTACCATTTCTATCTGGAAATGCGATATCTATGGAGATTTTCTTATCAGGTATATATTTCATTGCGATGTTAAATATTTTTTTTCTTTTTTTTGAAGTTAAAATCATACAAGTTGTATAATCGTAATCGGCATCATCGTTGTTATCATCATCCATACATATATTTTCCATTATATTTTAATTATAATTTAATCAATTTTTAAATTCCACCATACATAAACTAACAGTATCCTGTTTTGTATAAAATTTATCGATGGTATTACGTTGTAATCCTGTATCTTGTATATTAAGTTTAGTTAATTTTTCACTATAACCTGCCAATAATTTATCATACATTTCGATATACTAATATATTAATTACATTTTCAAATTTAATAATATAAGATATCGATATTAAATTTGAATTTTATATATTTTAAAAAATCAATATGGATGAATTTATTGACTTACTTAAAACATTTGATAACGATGAAGAGACAATCCGCAAATTTGAAGAAAAATTGAATAGACCTATTTATTATGAACGACATCTAAAAAAATTTAAATTCAATAAGAGATGGTTTTCAAAACTCGATTATTTATTAGTGCAACTTGGTTATCGTGGATTAGATAAGGATATCGAAAAAATAATAAAAACAGTTCGTGAAAAAATTCTATATACTAATATTAATACTATTTATAAAATTGCCGGATACAATAAAAAACATAAACTTAAACTAAGACGTATTTTACATGGTCATCGTGGTATATTTATGTTAATTGGTAATCCAGAATACATAGATATATATTATTCATATGTAGAAGTTATAGATTATATTTTTAGTAAAATGAAGATTACGTATGAATATGATTATTATGATTATTATGATTATAAATACATGTGTAAAAATAATTATGACAAACGTGTAATCAGTTATATATTAAAACAACAGAAAAATATTGATAAATTTGGTTATTATATTTCAGAAAATACAAACAATACAATTGCAAAATATATTATACAAAATATTAATATGTATCTTGATGAGTGGAATTTAGTAGATTTATCGACAAATACCAATGATCTGATAGTAGATTTTCTGATAAAAAATCCGGATTATATGACTAAATATTTTGCACAAAATTCTAATAACAGAGCAGTGGAGTGGTTAATAAATAATATTAGATGGTTGATATATGGTGAGTTTAAAGATATATTTTATTTAGACGATTTAAGTTATTCGGAATATTTTTCATTAAATACAAATCCCATCGCAGTTCAGTTTTTATTACAAAATCCAAACTATATTTGTCATAACCACTTTATGACAAATAATTCAGATTTAGCAGTGAGATATTATCTTGAAAATCCAAATAAAATTAATCGGATGTTTTCAGAAAATAATAATGATAAGGCAGTCGAGTGGTTATTACAACATCCGGATAAAATAAACAAATCCGTAGTTATGCGTAATACAAATATAAATATGATTAATTATTGTTTGTCGAAAAACATCCAAGTGCGTTATCCGCATTTGCCAAAATTTGACAAAATACAAAAGGAAAAAATAAAAATTATTAATGAATTAAAATGGATGAAAAGGACGAATATTATATTTTATTTTTTTAAAATTTAAAGTTGTAAATATTTCTGTTTTAATTATATTTCTATAATATATGTCCATAATCGCAAACGTTTCTTCTAGTTGTCATCGGTAATTTTAATTTAGGCACTATTAACGCCCAATATTTATATGGATTTCATAATGCCGCATATAAAATTACGCCGTTGATGTTTGGAGTAGAAATAACTGAGGCAAGTGGGGTTATAACGGTTGCAACAGTATCCGCTGGAACAAACGCGCCAAATTACGATAATATTGTTAGTAATTATATTCTCACTGGTCTAAATACTGTTGGGTCAAATATGCTGAGCACGACTTTGGTACATAGCGCAGTAAATGGCAATGTAGATATTTATGCAAAAGTTCAAAATAGCGCGGTTGCCACAAATCTTAAAGCGAGATTATATATGCTATATATAACACATACTAATTAATTCATTAAGATATTTTTTCGATGAATTTTTATAATTATCTATAATTCAAATTTCAATTTTGAAATTAAATTTATAAATATATACCGATGGCAAAATCTGATATATTTACTCCTGATGATATATGCAAGTTAATGACTGATAAACTCGGAATATTAAAAACTAATTTATTAGAACCATCGGTCGGAACTGGTAATTTATTAAAATATATTAATATAGGTGATTATAAACAGGTGGATGTATATGATATCAATAAAGATTATTTAAATTTGATAGAATATAAAAATATTAATAAATATTGCTTAGATTTTTTAGAAACCGATATTTTTACTCAATATGATAATATAATTATGAATCCACCGTATATAAAAATACAAGACATAGATCCAGATTATAGAAAATTTCTTAAAGAAAAATTTAATTTATTTGGAACAATCGATATTTATTACGCATTTATTATCAAATGTATTGAGTTATTAAGTCCAACAGGAACATTAGTTTGTATAACACCAAATACTTATTTATATAATAAATCCGCATTATCACTTAGAAAATATTTATTTGATAACAACTTAATTAAGGAAATAATTGATTTTGGATATAAAAAAGTATTTAATGTATCTGTATATTGCTGTATAACTATAATTGACAAATCACAAAAAACTCATTTGATTTATAATGATTCCGAAATAGAATATGAAAATTTAAAAAATAATTACTCTTTGTTTAATTTAAATAATAGTAGTTCGAAAAAACTATCTGATATATGTAAAATATCAAATGGTATTGCAACTCTAAGAGATAAAATATATATACATGATGATAAACTTTATGATGAAAAATGTTGGACTAAAATAATTAATGCCGGTTATGAAGAAAAATATATTATATATCCTTATAAAAATGGTAAAATAATAAAAGAAGATAATTTTAGAAATCAAAATCCACAAACTTACGAATATTTACTTGAACATAAATTAGAATTGAAAAAAAGAGACAAAGGTAAAAAAATATATCCATCTTGGTATGCGTATGGGAGAAGTCAATCAGTTAATATAACATCAAATGATGATTTATGTATATATGTGCCTTGTTTTCTAAATCCTGAGGAATTTGATATATATATCAAACCTACAATGTTATTTAAGAGTTGTTTATGTATAAAACCTCATAATCAGTCTGATATTAATAAAATATTTGATATTATAAAAAATAATATAGAATTTATTAAATTAAATAGTCCGAAAAAATCGAATGGTTGGATTAATATAAGTAGTAGAATATTAAATCAAATTAATTTTTAAATTAAAGATGAGAAAATCTTATTTAGCGAATTAAAATTTTGAATATCCGTAATTTGCGGAAGTTTATCAAACTTATCTCCTACATCGCTACATTGATCTATTATTACTAAATAATCCATTATATCATAGATTAAATTTTTCTCTTTTAGAATTTTTTTATATTCTATATCTTTTAATGTAATATTTTCATATTTAGTTATAATTTTATTAGAGTTTAAATATGGTGTTTTATTCATGTAAATATTTAATGGAATAATTAATATATCAGGATTTACCCACTTTATATGGTATATTTCACCAGTTAAATTTTCCCAACTGTTATTTTTATTTTGACGAAAATTAGACATTATCATTTTAATAGGAATGATTATCCACGGAATAGAATTTTTATATATAACTATATCACATTTTTTTTTACCACTGCAATTTGCAGACGGAATATTCTGTTCTAACTTAACTTCAATATCTGATTTATTGTCAAATATAACTTCTAACATTTTTTTAATATTATTATGGAATGAATTAACTTTTTTATTACTTCTTGAACCGTGATTAATATATTCTGTATAAGATAATTCTATTATTTTTATTATATTATTTTTTTCTTCAATTGGTAAATCATTTGACGATTTTTCACTTACTTCTAATTTTTTAATTTCATTAGTTAATTGTTCAATTTCGGACATTATATAAATTCATTTATTTAAATTTATTCATAAATTTCAAATTTTAATCTACTCATTGATATCCAATTGGATGAATTAATTTGTTAAACTGGTTACCAAAATCTGGATTAAAGTTATAATTTAAAAAATTGAAAAATATATTAATATAAAATGAATACCGATATCAAGAACGATACCGATGCCAAGAACGATACCGATGCCAAGAACGATACCGATGCCAAGAACGATACCGAGAACAATACTAATATAACCGACGCCAAGAATGATACTAAGGATACGAATGATGACGTTATATCTGAAGATATAATTCACATTATAAGTCTAGGCGCAAATGATAATTGGAATGCGAGTGAATTTTTAAAAAAACGCATTGAATGGTATGAAAAAATTGGAATAGACTGGACAAAAAAGTACTGTGAGTCGGATAATAGTTAATTATTTTTTTTAAATGATTTTATATGTAATTCGCACATTGCATATTATATCAGCGCTTACACTACTTGCTGTATATGCAGTTACTACAATAGTATCATTAGTATCATTTGCAACAACTTGTAATATACCTTGTGTTGTGGTTGTTCCAACCAGATAACATTCACCACCTCCGTTAGCATTTGTAACTGTGGTGAAATTAGATGAAATCAGTCCAGATGCTGGAATTGTGCATGTAAAATTATTTTGGGAACTATCAGGAGTTATTGTAATTCTACCTTCTATGAAAACTATATTACCTATTCGCATCCAATGATGAACACTGGCGGATACAGATGTAACATTAGTACTTATAGTATAAGTTGGTGTATAAACTCCTGCCATTATATTACCAGAAGTGCCTGCTGCATAATCGCCAATATTTATATACGATGTAGTTGATAAATTTGCGAGTGTTCCAACAGATGTAATATTAGTTTGCGCGGCAGTTGATAATGTACCTGCTAATGTAGTTGCTGTTAAAGTGCTAATTCCGGATAATGTACCATTTACGAATGAATTACCATCTACATATAATTTATAAGTTGTTCCTGCTAAATTAGATGCACCAATAGTCATACCAGAGGATGTACCTGATGACGCATCATAAACTATTCTATATTGAGAATTATTGCCGTCATATAAAAAGAATTCTCTTGTAGTATTACTGCTGACTGATTGCCCTAATTGCCATCCATCGTTTTCAGCAGAACTTGAACCTATTGCCAATAAACCTCTTCTAACGGAAGCACTGATCTCTTTGATCATAATTCCGCACCAATTTGTAGGATTTTGAACTTTTAAAGTTATGAGAGATGCTGTATTTGAAAAATTAACTGCTCCTGAACAATTTAAACTCGTGAGAGTCCCTAAACTTGTAACACTTGTTTGTGCGGCAGTTGATAACGTTCCTGCCAACGTTGTTGCAGTTAATGTAGTTACACCGGATAATGTGCCAGCGATAGTTAAAGCGCCAGTAACTGCTAATGTGCCGGCAACTTTCATTGTGCCATCAACGTATAATTTATTACCTAATGCAGCCGCAAGATCAGTCGCTCCTATTGTTGCCTGACCAGATGCATTAAATAACATTCTACAAAATCCAGTTGAATTTCCATCATATAAAAAGAAATCTAATGATGCAGTAGAAGTATCGAGTGATTGTCCAAATTGCCAACCTTTAACCCCAGATGAATTGCTTCCAAGTGTTAAAAATGCTCTATTATTATGAGTACCTGGTGTTATGCCATAATTTACTGCTTTTATACTTAATCCATACCCACCAGATGGATTTTGTAATGTTAATGTTGTGCTGGATGCGGTGCTATTAGTAAAATTAACACTTCCACTGCATGTAAGCGTAGATAATGTTCCCAATGATGTAATATTAGTTTGTGCAGCAGTTGATAACGTTCCTGATATACCACCACTTACAGTCAGAGATGATAATGTTCCCAAACTTGTTACATTTGCCTGTGCGGCGGTTTGTAAAGTTCCTGTTAAATTCGTCGCAGATAAATTTACGATACCTGATATATTTTTTGAATTTACTATGATATTTTGCGTGTTATCTATCCTAAAACTTTCTGTGAGTGTGCCACTTCCAAGAGTTAGGAAACATAAATACGCATTTGAATCAAGATCAGCACCATTTGTCTTACCAGATTTAATACGGGCAAATTCTGTATTTGTGAAACTACCAGCACCGATAGTTCCACATAGTGCAATTGCTGGTCCAAGGTCTGTTGCCGCCGCTGCGGTATTATTTGTAACATATAACTGAGGTGAAGTTGTAGTATTCACAATTAAACCAGTTGAATCAAATTTTGCCACTTTCACGCCACTTATTGCAACATCTAAAATATTTGCAGATTCACTATATAAACCAGATGTAGTTGCCCCTGTGAAATATATACTCGGAGCAGATACGGAACCAACTGCAAACGCGGATACTCCACTAACAGTAAGTGCAGTTAAAGTTCCAACACTTGTTATCGCAGTTTGCGCAGCAGTTGATAATGCGCCCGCCAATGTTGTTGCGGTTAGAGTAGTAATACCAGATAAAGTTCCAACTATTCTTGAATCGCCATTCACGTACAATTTATAAGTGGTAGATGCTGAATCTGTATTTCCTGTGGCAATATTAACACCACCAGATATTCCAATTAATATTCTTGTTGTGGAATTATTACCATCATAAATAAAAAAATCCTTAGTTGTATTTGAACCAATTGACTGTCCCAATTGCCATCCAAATCCAAAACTTGCATCTGAACCAATACTAATTAATGCCCTATCATTCACTGTTGGATTACATGCTCGAATTGTATAACCATATCCATCGCCGGTATTGGTAATCTTCATAGATGGTGTATTGAGTGCGCTTGTTACTACTGTTATTTGACCACTATTCAAACTGGTTAATGTGCCAACAGAAGTGATATTTGCCTGCGCAACAGTTGATAATGTGCCTGCGAGTGTTGTTGCGGTTAGAGTACTAATTCCAGATAATGTACCATTGATAAACGTGTTACCATTTATATAAGTTTTGTAAGTAGTGGATGCTAAATCCGATGCACCAATAGTTAAATTTCCAGATGTATTTAATAATAATCTTGTCGTTTGAATACCAGTATTATTATCATATATAAAAAAATCTTTCACTGTATTTGAACTAATCGATTGACCTAATAACCATCCCTCTGCATATGATGCGTTTGAACCTATACTTAATAACGCTCGTTCATTGCTACTTGGACTACATGCTTTGATAGTAAATCCATTTCCATCCGTTGTATTTCTAACTACTGCCGAAGGTGTCGATGCGGTTGTAGTAGTTATTGCGATCTGACCACTACTAGTTAAACCAGTTAAAGTACCCAATGAGGTGATATTCGCTTGCGCTGCCGTGGTTAAAGTTCCTGCTAAATTGGTAGCAGTTATTGTGCCTCCCGATGTAATATTATTACTTGCCATATTTAATGTTCCACCCATAGTTAATGCAGTTAATGTGCCTAAATTTGTTATATTAGTTTGTGTCGCAGTTGATAATGTGCCGGATATTGTAGTTGCCACCAAATTTCCATAACAAGTCCCGACTGTTATATTTGCCAAACTATACGAACTTGGAATACTTGACGCAGGTTGCGTGGTAACCGCATCATAGAAAATATATCGCTGTGTTATTGGGTCTCTGACGTATCCAGTATATAAACTATTGAGACCATCTGTGCTATAAACACCATATACACCTATTGCCTTTGCATCCGTGGTATTTCCCTTCGCCAATTCTAATTGTGGATCGCTCGTTGCCACTGTTGTGATATCTGTGAATATTAAATTACCATTCACAGTTAAATTTGAATTAATCGTAGTAGGTAAACTTGTGGTTATTGCAGAACTCGTTATATTAAATACAGTTGTACTTGATACAGTTTTCTTAACTTCACCAGATACAGTTAAACTTGTTAAATCGGCATCACCAGTTGGATCTTCACTACCACCACCTCCACCGGCGGCAGGAATCCACGTTTTCACATCACTTGAATATGATACTACTTGACCATTTGATGCGCTTTGTTTTAATAAAGTTAAAGACTCCGTAGATGCAACAGGAGTAATTAATGTTTCTGCCATATTATATATTACTATATTAAAAAAAAAGACTTTTGTAATTCATTTTAATAATCTTAATCGCTCATCTCGATTTAGATTTTATCTCGACTTGGATTTTGACCTTTTTTTCTTACCTCCACCCTTTTTAGTTTTTTTAGTAGTTGATTTTTTAGCAGTTGCTTTTTTAGCAGGTGTCGCCTTAGGTAATTTCACCGCTTCTCCATTCGCCAATTTTTCCAAATTTCCCAATATTTTATCAAGACATGGTTTATCTGCCAATTTGGAACATTTATACATACCAACACATGCCATATTCGCGTCTTCTTTTTTCTTCTCAGTTGTGCTCAGTTTATCACGTAATGCAATTATTTTATTTACAAGCGGATCTTTGGATTCTTTCTTTGCCATAATATATTATAAAAAAAATAATAATTGTATCAATTTATTTAAATTATTTAATGAAAATATTAATATATTATTTATTCCAAATCTATACTATCTATACTGTCAATATTATTTATACTATCGGCATTACTCATATGATGAATATACGTCCTATACATATCATATATCAGTTCGGTTTTTTCCAATTTATAACCATTACAACTTGGGCATATTTCATAATTTATATATCTAATACAAGATGTGCAATATAGTCGCTTATTTATTGTAATTTCATGATTACTATCTACACAAATACCATTACAATCCGCAGATCGCGGAATATTGTTTTCCATTTTAATTAAATTAATATGACCGATACAATTATTGTTAAATCCCATACACTGCATTAGATATAAATTTACATTTTCAGATTTTGCCAATGCAGTCCAAAAATTAATAAGTTTATTTTTTGGTATGCATTTATATAACGAGTTCATTAATAAACCAAATTCTTCTGGATTTAAATTTTCTTGATTTGTATTCATATTTTATATATTATTATAATTAACTTACAAAATATAAATTAAAAATTAGGAGCAATAAGTTCATTTGCAGTCCATAATTCATAAATATTATTTGCCACAAGGCGTTTCACGGTTAATGGACATTTTCTATCGTGAAGTTCTTTTTTTGCCATATCTATCGGGTCGCTTAAACTACCTACTACCGTATAGCATATACCCCCATTTTCTATTTGCTTTGCCCTAATAGATATTAATTCCGTATATTCAAAAATAGTCATCAGTTCGCTCAATATTCTATTATCCGGATGGACTATTTCTATTTTCGAAATAATTTCTGGATTGTATTCGTATTTTTCTTTTACTTTCTTATTAGGTAGTATTTTAATCACATTCGCCATTTATTATTTATATATTAGTTATTATATATTAAATATTTCAAAATTGATTTAATATATAATATTAATATATAAAATGTTCTGCAAAATATGCAATAATCTACTCGTCGATATTTGCACTGCGGATATTTTTAAATATCAGTGTATGCAGTGTTCTGTAATTTATGAACCAACGGCAGAAGACACATTACGATATGATGATATTAAAGATACTAATTTAATTATATATCAAACCATGCTACAAAATACAAATGAAGATCCCGTTAATAATAAAGCATACGCGGATTGTAAATGTGGGTATAAAATAGTATCACAAATAAGATTAAATGAAAATATGAGAATTATTAATACGTGCCTTAAATGTAAGGCGCAATGGATAGAAGGTTCATAAATAAAATACTATTTATGACCACGTGTTATGATTAATATTTATGACCACATTTATAAATACTATTTATGACCGCGCCATCATGACTATTAAAAAAATATCAATTTGTAATTTTTTTTAATTTACCAATGAATAATTTCTGGAATTATCACCATACATCGCCAAACGCGCTCCATCATCTTCTACATCAATACCACCAAGTTGAACAGAGGTTAAACTTGGATCTGATTCATCATGTGGCATCCCCTGAGGAATTGGAATATTCAGCAAAGAATTTAAACTAACTCCACGGTTTGGTTGCGTCTCTAATCCTTCCAATGCGTCCACATTCCAACGTGGGTCTCCAAAATGTTTGCTTCCCATAACATCGCTATCAAGACTTGTATTTACAGGAACATTTACCATATCATTTAATGAACTTTCGCGATTTCTATTTCGATATCTATTTCTGCGTCTGGTTAAATTTTTTTGTTCGTTTTTCTTGGACATATATAATATAACAATTACCACAACAAGTAACAGACCACATAATATTTCGTCGTTAGAAAAATTACTCATTTATATTTATATTTAAATATTTTACAAAAAAAAATATTAATGTAATTTTATAAATGAGCCAATACAAATTTATAATATTATATTACTTAGTATGACTGAATTCCTGTAATTGTAAAACACTCGGTGGTATGTGCTGATGACCTTTATGACTTTCCCTAATATTATTTACATGAGAGCGACCCATACCTTGCGCTTGATGAATTTTATGCTTAAATCCTTCATTGGAGTTATTTTTGAATACATAAAATAATAAAACGACAAATAAACAAATACAGACACAACACATCGTATTTTCCGAACCACCTTCATAATCACTATTGTAATATTCACCGCCACTATAATTCATTATATATAAGAAATTATTTTTTAAAAACAACAATTCTATTTAATAACAACAATTCTATTTAATAACTAATTATTCCAATCGACTACTTATTTAAAGTTAATCTTTTTTGCGAAATCGCAATAAGCAATAATAAATATTTGTCCGATACCTTTTTATCTGCATCTGCAGACTCCTTAACCGACATCATCATATTTCGCAAATTTTGATTAGTTTTTAAAATATTTTCCCATTTTATTTTAATTTTTGATCTAGCATCAATTGCAGAAAGATACTCTCTACCCTCTACACTATGATTAATATCATCACGCGTATATTTCCCATCTGTTAGATTTTCTAATCCATCTATCACGCAAGATACACTAAAAAATAAATACCATACGATACATATTGCAATAATTATATATACCGCATCATCCATTATATTATAATTTATATAAAATGAATAGATAATAATATATGAAATGAATATATAAATTATAATATAATGGACAAAAATATAACGCAAATTGATAATTTTACGGGATATAATATTATTAATAGTATTTCTCGTTTTTCACTAAAACCAAATCAGTTCAAAAAAAGTAATAAAATTTCCCATACTGGAAAAACAATGGAAATAACTAACAAAACAAACAGAGGAAAAAAAACAGGTGGGCAAAATACTCAGGACGTCGTGGGTAATAATCCGTCAAGTGATATATTTGTGTTTTATTAAAAATTAATGTAGATAATATAATAGTATAATTTTATAATGGCAGAACAAAAAGAAAGAAAATTATATATTCCGGGTATTACCAGTGAAAAATTATCACTAAATACAGCGAGTATAACAGTTTATCGATGTAAAAATAGTAATGCTACGGCAGATAATGATGTTGAATTAAAATTTCCATTATATAATAATGCATCGAGAAATGTTAATTCGAGCGAAGAATTTAACAATCATTATTTATATATTCTGGAATATGAAAAGAAGGATACAGTAGATAGTTTCAAAAATATTAGAAATTTTTTTACGATCGATAATAATATTTTAATATTATTCGATAATGCAAATTTAATAAATCAAAATTTTATTACAGAATTAAAATCCGCATTTGGCGAGTATAAAAATACAGCAGATGAAATATTACTTAATATATCTCAATTTAATAATAGTATAATGATCGATGTAATTAAACATTTCAACGATAAAGATATAGAAAATTTATACAGAGATGAGAAAGACCCATATGTGAAATTGGTAAAAATTATTCATTGGTATATTAATATTTATAATCCATCTACTGAAATTGAAGTAGATTTAATTCTTAAATTAAAAGAACAAATTAAAGAATTCATACAAAAATATACAAATAATTCTACAAAAGATAATATATTATATGTACTGAAAATTATTAACATCGTTATATCTTTTTTACCTGTTATATATAATTCAGTATTTATCATAACAAATAATGCATCAAGATACATAAATAGAATAAACGAAGATTTTTTTGATAATAAAATATACACTGAAATTAATAATAAAAGTTTATTTAGTGATTTATTAGTTGAAAAAAAAATGATGCCCAACAATACATTTATGGAACTAATACCGGACGGTATTATTAGTCTTAATCATTATTCATATACTGCAGGTAATATATTTTTGTTTGGAGAGATACATATTACAAATGGTAACTATTTCAATCCACCTGCATTAAATAAGTACGATATATTTTTATTAAATATTTTACATTCTATATTCTATGAAAATTATCCAAAATATTATGCAGAATATAAAAAAAATATTAACAGTATGGAAATTATTTTACATGAAATACGAGAAAATAAATATAATTATTATCCGATTGATAAACTTCACCAATATTATATAATTAATGAAAAAATTATGGAAAATATACCATTAGCATATATATGTGAAAATATAAATATATTTATAGAATATTATGGAATAATTAATAGCACTGAAATTAATATAAATTATTTAAATAATAAAAATTATGATTCTTTAATAATTTGTTCAGATAATTTAAGAACATTCATGATTAATTCATTAATTTTTACAATTCAAGATTATATTGATATAAATTTTATAAATAATTTTTATAAATCTTTTTCAAAGAAACTTGGTATGATTTTTACTGGATTAATAAATAAAGATGATATTTGTGCTAATATTTGGGATGAAATTCAAATTTTAGAAAAACCATATAATGATTTATATCCTGATAGCAAACAATATAATTCAATTTTTTTAAGAAAACAGACAAATATAATTACATTTATAATTAATAATATTTTAAAAATAATAAATATCATGAAAATTAATGACATAAAATTACATAATAATATCTTAATTAAATTTCAAAAAGATATTGATAATATTAAAAATATTAATAATTCTAATATAGGATTATCGTTTTTAGCAGATTTTGAATTTATTATTAATTTATATAAATGTATATTTGATAAAAAAATAATAATATTTATTTCTATTGGTGATTTACATATCGAAAACTTAAAAAAATATATTTCACTTATTGAAAATGAAAATATAAATTGCAAATTTATCATCGAAGAAAAAGTTGATGGTGATATTAATAAACCACTTCCAGAATTAAAATATGTTTCTGATAAAATAATAGAATATGTTCTTAAAAAATTAGATCACGAACAAGAAAAGTTTTTTATTAAAACAGGTGGGATTAATACCACTGGTATTAATACAGGTAGAATTAATATAAATAATATATATTTAACTATCATAATTTTATTATTGATATTTTTATTAGTGCACACTGTATATAATTTGAATAATGAAAATAATTTATATAACGAAAATAATTCATATGGTGGGAATAATATAAATCTACTCAGGTGAGATTTACAATATAATTCAAAATTGATTTATTATTTAAATATATAAATCAACTATTATAACCATGGAATTTGACATAAAAAATAATGTTAATTTACAAGAAAAAGGTTCAAATTTAAATAATTCAATCGACAATAATTCAATCGGCAATATAACTGATTTAGATAACTCGTCAAATTCAAACGACTTAAACGATTTAGATAATTTAATCGACAGTGTGGAAATACCAAATGAAAATTTACATATATCGACCGATGATTTTCAAAAATCACAAATTGACTTTAACTTGGAAGCAAATATAGACAAAAACATTATAAGAACACATACATGCAAATCATGTGGTATGGACATCACGAATAATTGCCTAACTTGCGCGAATTGCGGAACTGAATATATAGATAGTTCTTATAGTTGCGCCGCAATAACGGATTGTAATGTGAATGATAAGGGTTTTATATCTATGAAAATAGTCGGCAATAATAGTTATGGACTGCAGAGAAGTCTTCTTAAAACGTGCTCCAATTACTGCACTTATCGAAAGGTAAATACATTAAAAGAGATGAATAATTGGAATGCACAAAGCACAAAACATATTCCTAAAAATGTAATAGATGAAGCGAATGAGATGTTTGCGACAATTAAAAAACATAAATATGTATTCCGCAAAGATGGAAAAAGAGGAGTGCTAAGTGCATGCCTATATTATGCGTGTTATGCGAACGGCATTTCAAAAACGCCATCTGAGATTGCCCAATTTTCCAACATCGAGGAGAAATTTCATTCACTGGGAGATAGGAAATTACACGATCTTAATGAAAAAGGTATAATATCGATACCTATCAAAATAAATCCAATCTCACATTATACAAATAGATATTTTGAACTCCTTGGTATTAATGTAAAATATACGAGTTTTATAATCGACCTTATTTCAACTGCAGAAAAAAAGAAAATACATATTCTACACGACTCAAAAAATAATACAAAATGTGTAGGCGCCATATATATGCTTGTTACGAGAGTTCCAGAATTAAGACATATAACGAAAGATAAAATAGAACAAGAATGCAGTATAAGTAAAACTACATTTATTAGATATTATAATGTTCTATGTGAATATTATAAAAAAATTAAAATGGTATTTAAAATTCATAAAATTCCAATGCCAATAATATGGAAAGATATTTAAGCGATTAATTTTTAATCAATTTCCATTTTTTTTCACGCATACACCACACATACAGTTATTCGCGGACTTGTCTGTGTAATTCATATACGGGACGTAGTGAGGAATGTAGTTCGGATTATTATCACAATGAGGAATGTGATTTTGCCGATTGTTCGATGTGGTTGTATTATTCATATGTCCGTCATTCATAGATTGAAACTCTTTACCCATCGCAACATATGATGTTATCGGTATATATTGCCGATTATTTTGATTAACTTGCGAACTATTTAAATTCATATTCATATTCGTGGCTGAACTGACAGAATTATTTTGGTTGGTAAATAAATTGTTTTGATTGGCAAATAAATTGTTTTGATTGGTTGGGTTGATGATATTAACAGATTGAATAGATGTCGATGACAAGTTAATATTTTGAATATTATTCGTGGTTTCCGGTTGCAGTGTCAAATCTATTGGTTTCATAACATCACCACTTGTAGTACTTTTATTTATTTTTCTGCCGTCTATTATTTTTTGTTTTTTATTCAAAATATTTTGCATTTGATATTTATAATTTTCATTATAAACTTCTGCATATCTCTTTTGTAGATAATCGATGTAATTTTGTTGCATGTGAATAATATGTCTATTTTTCACATTATCTGATAACATTTTCATATATTTTTCCTCATCGATATATAGAGTGCCTCCATTATTTTTAGTATCATCCATAACTTCTCCACGTTTATTTTCGTCTGCAACTTCTTCGTGTCTATTTTCGCATTTATTATCCAATGACTGCGCGACTACTGGATTAACGGTATTTGCAATAACTGGATTGATGGTATTTGCAACTACTGGTTTAACTGCGACAGCAACTGTGGGTCTTATGCGTATTTTCATATTTGAATATGGTATATGTTCATTTGAAAATGGCACAAACATAGAATTCTCAGATATTTTTATTCCTTTATTTACGGTATTATCCATGGTTTTAGCATCTGTGGTTTTAGCATCCGTAGATTTAGCATCTGTGGTTTTAGCATCAGTAGATTTAGCATCTGTGGTTTTAGCATCCGTAGATTTAGCATCTGTGAATTTGGTATCCGTAGATTTGGTATTCACGGTTTTACTGGCAACAACATCAATAACACTTACTGCATTTGCATTATCTGCGTGATTTATGTTGTTAGTTTTATCTGCACTATTGGAATAATCACTAACTACCTCTAATTCATCGTCAAATGATGAAGTAGTGGTATCACTCAGCGTATCTTCATTTTCGTCTTGACCAATTATAGATGATAATTTTCTTTTATTTGTTTCCATCCTAATTTTTTGTTGGTCTCGTTGTTTCTTTTTAACGTTTTGATACATTTTCTCAGGTGTATATATTTTATACTGTGTGCAGTAGCAAAACGCATCCATAGTGCAGTATGATAATTTTATTATCTTACCATTGAAGAAAACCGCAGTAGTCGCCAAATCCACTTTATATTTATTCCAATCCGCCAAATTACAAATTAAACAATATATTTTTCCGTTCAAATTGTATAATATAATTTCGACTGTAATATCGATACTCTCTATGTATAGAGAGTCTCGTTTGTAATTTGTAATATTCACATTCAGCAAATCCGTCATATATAATTGCCCAACCCGTATATAACGTATTTGAATTTTATTATGGGAATTTACATCCATTCTTCTGCAATTTACACACCTTGGATCAACTTGACGAGTTGTATCATCGCGATACTTTTCACCTTTATAAATCATACAACTTGCGCAATTTAGAGTAGTTTGCATCATTATTTTCTAATTAAATCTCAATATGTAATTCCTTGTAATTTTTTGCGATTTATTTATATCTTAACATATAGAAATTAAAATTTCATTTTTTTACAGAAAAAATATACTAAAAAAATATTAAAAAATATAAAATATTATTTATATTAATTCGTATTAATTTGTGGTAATTATTTCGTCAGTATTAATCATATACTTATCCATAGTGTAATCCATATTTTTATTATATGCGATAAAATTATCAGTTCTTTCATTCAATTTTTTTACATTATCTGCAAATTTTAATTTATTTATTTTTGCCTGATATGGTTTCACTTCTTCATATATTATTTCATTTTTGTTCCTATTATTAGGATGCATATTATGTATACTGGTATTCACATAATTGTTGTATACACCAACATCGTCTACATTATCTACATCTGTATTATCCACATCCACACCATCGGCATCCACACCATCGGCATCCACACCATCGGCATCCACACCATCGGCATCTGCATCGTCAGTATCTATATTATCGACATCGCCAGTATCTAAATTATCCATACTATGCGCTTTGTTAATATTTTCCTGATATTTATTACTTTTCTTAATTAAATATGCTTTGTTAATCGCATTCACAGTATCAGCGGTTTGCACTTCACATAAATCTTGATCGTAGTTAAATTTTGCATCATCCTGAAAAAGATGACTATATTTATCAAATTCCACACATAATCTTTCGTGATATTGTTCTGGTGTTTCCGATTTAATATTAAAATTATTTTTTATACCATCGCCATTTAATTGTTCCATGTGATATGTTTCACCTTCCCCAATTGTCTCACCGACTTCCAAAAATCTATATCCTCTTAAAAATTTTCCTCTTGTCGTCGTAATAATATGTTTCCCGATAGATGAATTTTTAAAAATATCTTCAAGTCCCTTCGATGCCATCGTTTTATTGTAATTTACATTATACCAAGTGATATATTTTTTAATTTCACCAGACAATGGTATTTTAATTTCATCCTTCAAATCTGCAGGTTCCGCCATCTTTATACAACACTGAACTAAGAACTCGTTAAATGTATCTTGCTGCATTCGATATTTTTGCGTCTCGTATTCAATATGAGGATGTGGGACGTTTAAAACCTTTCCCTTATAATCGCGGTTTCCATTTGAATCGCGATGCACATATAACATAAAATTCATCCACACCATATATGAAAGATAACAACATAATCTGTCAGGGTCACTTGTCCATTTATCCTGAACTTCATGTATCGCGATACGTTGTGTTGGATCGTTTTTATCATATGATCTTTCGTCCTTAAATGTAATTTTAAGAGGATTTAATATAATTCTTCTCCACGTGCCCCAATCAGAACTTTCAATTGTGAATTTATGATTTGATAAACTTATGTAATGGCATTTGGGTTTAAACATAACCACATCTTGATGCAGTTTCCTACCTGATATATGTTCGAGACCTGTTAATTGTTTAATTTTGGATACATTCAACGTTTCGTGTTTGTCCGTTTCTGAAAAATACGCCAACGTTGCATTTTTAAGTAGCATAAGATTTGGCGTCGCCCCTTCTGCATTACTTGTTTTCGCCGTTAGAAAACTCATATCTATTTTCACGCCATATATTTCACCTATTGTCGTTTTATGTAGTTCTGCAATAACAGATTTGCCGTTTGAACCACTACCCACAATTGACATAAATAAACTTTCCTTGGGTTCGCTATCAATTGTGCTTGCCAAATAATACATAGTAAATTCAAAACTGTCAGTTTCCTCATCCAACCACAATCTGCGCAATGTGAGTATTATTTCCTTGGTCATTGGGTCTCGTGGATTAAAATGCTTATAAGAAACATCAGTGTAATTAGAAATTTTATATGAATGATAACCCTTGATAAGTTTGGGTCCAATCTGCTCGTCGTGAGAAATTTTAAGCACTCCATTTTGAACGCCTCTAATCAACGGATTTTTATTTAATGAATGTGAAAATCCCCTTTGAGAAAATTTAATTGCACATTCTTTGAGAACATTATTTTTAAAATTTACATCGCCGAGTTTCCTTCTTGACGAATTAAAATTTCTACTCGTTATCTTATAATATTTAACTAAATCGTCAGTTTGTGCTTTATCACAATTTTTCTTTAAACTTTCTGATATTTTACTAAATAAATGTTTCAAAGTGTCTGATATATATCGCGATAGAGATATAGGAGGTTCTAATGTTTCGCGCCATTTATATATTTCGCCATCTATATGTTGGTCACCATCTATTATAAATTCATACCAAACTCTATGAGTTGTTCCATCTGGAACGTCTGTGATATATTTATATTGTAATATTATATATATAATATTTGCGACGTCCGCGTGTGATAATAATCCTTGATTTGCATCATCTGTTACGGTTTTATAAAGAGTTGTGAAAACACTTGTTTTAATGACCTGATTATATCTATCTGGATTATCACGACTTGCCCAATAATGTAAAGAACCAAGTGTTAAATTTGTATCTTTCGCGTCTCTAATTTGTGCCCATAAACTTTCGAATTTTGCTAAATATTTTTTACAATCTGGTCGCTTCCTTGTAAAATATTCCGCGAGGTCTTTATATGATGAACTTGTATTACGCAACACATATATTACATCTCGCCAACAATTATGATTAATATAACGTTCTGGTGATAAAATATCTAATAATTCTTTAATCTCCAAAACCTGCTGATCGTGAATACTGTGCATATCAAGTATGCCATGAGAGCGTATAACTTCATTTGTGTCCAGTTTAATTTTTTTCTCACAATTTATAATTTCATTAGAATATTTAGAAGAAACATCATAATGTGTTTTTTTTATGATTGCATTTTCATTTGTGCAGTTCCAATTTAACGATAACTCATGACACACATTTCCATGTAGTTCTTTCCTTGAAAGAAAAACGCAATCCGTCTGCTTATCGATTACTGCTTCATAAAAATGAGTTAATTTATATGGACTACTGCCTTTTTTCGTAGATGAACCGAGTAAAAATACTGGCACATACGGCGAATTTTCATCTAAAAATTTACACCTCGAATAATCTTGACCTTTTATTTTTTGTTCTGTCGGTTTAACATCTGTTAAATATTGCTCTATAATATCTAAATCTATTATTTTCTCACAATATAGTTTTTTCAGACTGCGAACGATTTGACAATTCGGTATTAAAATATGAAAACCATCTTTATAACAATTTTTATCATCGGCGAATTTAATTTTAGGTTTTCTGCTGATTGCAACATGCATGATTGTTTTACGTTCCTTGATATCAATTAATTTCGATAATAATTCAAGAATTTTTTGAATAAAAGTATAAAATATCTCATCCGTAAATTGTGATTTATCTGTGTCTTGATATATGTCAAAATCGAGCATAATACCGGAATGTAAATTTTTATCAGTCGCCTGTCTTTCCGCAAACATAGTTCTAATTTGAAGTAATCTACATTGTTCTAAATATTGAAAAAATTCCCCAATCATACGATCTGGAATACAATAGCATTTTCCAGTTAATCTATCGATTATATTTGTTGTTGGGTCTCCCGATTTATTAATAATTTTCGGATCAGTTTCTAAAAATGCCTTCAAGTTGGAAAGTTGCGGTAATTGATATGATTGCACTTTATAACTAACCTCGTGTTCAATTGGGTCAATTTCCGCATCAATATCTGCTGATTTATCAAAATTTTTTATATCGTCGGTATTTTTTATATCATCCGTGTATTTACTTTTTTTTGACATTGATATATATTCTTATATATATTGTATTTAATTTCAAATTTCACTAATAAATCGAAAAAAAATAAATTATGATAAATCTATATTAAATTTCAACATAAATTATATATCGTAAATTAAATTTTCAATATACATCATCCATCCATTAAAAATTAAATTTTTAATATACATCATCCATCCATCGTAAATTAAATTTTTAATATATATCATCCATCCATCGTAAATTAAATTTTTAATATATATCATCCATCCATCGTAAATTAAATTTTTAATATATATCATCTATATTTTCATCTGCAGACGAACCATCCACACCATCCACACCATCTGTATCACCGGTATCGTTCATATTTGTATCACCAGTTGATGTATTAAATGTTAAATCTACTTCTTTATTTTTATTTTTTCCGATAACTATTTTTTTACTATCCAATAATATTTTAATTTTATCAAATCCATTACTTTGTTTTTCACTCACTTCATTATTAAATGAAGTATCCGCTTTCTTATTTTGTAATTCATCTTGTAATTTATCATTTTGTAATTCATCTTGTAATTTATCATTTTGTAATTCATCTCGTGATTTATTATCCTGTATTCCACCCCGCGATCCATCTTGTGGTTGTTCATCTAATTCATTGTTAGATGTCATATCTAAATCTTTTTTCTTTTGTAATTTACCATTCAATTTATCTACATTACCCACATTATCTGCGTTATTTATATTATTTTGTTTCTTCGGTATAAACTTATTTAATTTTCTTGGTCTTCCAATTTTTTTATTTTTTTTAGATAAACTGGAATTCACAATTTCATTTTTAATATTATCTAATATATCATCCGTATTATCCGTATTATTTACATTATCTACATTATCCATATTATCCACATCATCCGCATCGGTTTCTTGTTTATGATCCATATAGCCATTCGATGAATTAAATTGTGTATTCGTATTCAAATTCATATTTAAATATGGATTGTTTATCATTTTTGGAATAATAGTCGTATGTGTAGGATTAGGATTTATTATATGCGTAGAATTATGATTTATTGGGACGTGATTTATGGAGTGAGTTGGGACGTGATTTATTGGGTGAGTTGGATCGCGATTTATGAAATGATTTGGTGGATTGTGTTCAATATTAGAATTTCCAGATCTTATATAATTTGCAGTTCCAACGGTTGATATCATTTGCGCTTTAAGTTTATTATAATCTACTTCCAATAACGAATATTTATTTTTTAATAGTTGATGTTTTTCCCACAATAATTTTATTTTACTTATAACTGATTTTGCATTTTCCATCGTTGTTTTATTTTGATTATTTATCATATTGAGTTGTTCTGTTAAATTTGTTTTCTCTTTATTTAATTTTTTAATCTCTTTTCTCATTTGAACTGCCACGGATTTATCTATCTTTTCATTTTTAGAAGTATCCATAAATTGCATGTAAAGTTGTTCTCTCTGCATACATAAGATATCGAACATACATTCTTGTAGAATTTTGATGTTTGCGGTCTCTTCGTGATTATCTATAATGAGGCATAAATATTCTTTCAAAATTGCCTGTGAAAAATCCTTTATACTTCTTATGAGGATACCACGTAATAAATTTCGCTTTTGGTCTTTATCAATCGCCTTATAATAATCGACCGGTATAAATTCCATCATAATTTTATCAATACAATCCATAATAGATAATGTGGAAAAACTCATATAAGTCGCGAAATATTCATTTATTCCTGTTAATAATCTTTCATAGTGTTTTGCTTTATATGTGCTTGGGGAACTACTATCTATCGCGCTTATAAAGGCGAATATTGCATGTCTAAATCCCTCAGTGATAGATGCCACGTTGCCTGCATTTTTAAATTTTATTGCCTCGGTATATAGATGATTATAGTAAATATCTACTATATACGCGCCAAGAGTTTCGTATGTGTCGATAGTTCTTTTACTGTAAGTAGTCCTATCCAACATTCTCGATGTCATTTTATATTATAAATTGCTTCTATCTTTAACCATTTTTTAAAAAAAGTAATATTAATTTACGCATATATATAACTCATATAAGGCGAGCGCTCGTAATAATTATTGTCATCGGTAATATACATATATAATATATATATTATGAAAACCACTAATAGAACACAGACAATCATGGATAAATCTATATTCATATTTAAATTTCCACCATATCTTTCACTCAATACAACTTTCAATTTATTATTCATTTCATATAAATAACCAATTTTAACAATACCCGATCCGTCAAAACTATATAAATTTATATCATTATCCATAATATATGCGTCGTCATTATAGTTTTGTACATCATTTTTATAAATTTTATATATATATTTATCATCCGTTTTTTTATAGTATTTAAATTTTGTATTTTTATTATCAGACAATATAAAATCACCAATTTTCATTTCTGAAACTAATTTCATTATTGATCTTTTATTAGTAAAATCTTCTTCTTCAATGTCTATATCTTCTTCTTTAATATCCTCCATATTTTCGTGATTTATTTGTAGTGGCGGTGGATCTGATGGTGGTTGTGGTGGTGGATCTGATGGTGGTTGTGGTGGTGGATCTGATGGTGGTTGTGGTTGTGATCTGTCAACTTGCGATAATTCATATGATAAATATTTATGTTTATTTTCATATTCATTCCATAAATTTATTAAATTATTTTGATTGTTATTAACATATTGATCTCTCCATTCTATATAATCCATAGTTTTTTTATATAAATCAATATTATATTTTCTGCCTTCCTTGTCAATTAGTGATTTAACATACAATTGATTTTTTATTGATGTAAATAATTCTTTTTTTTGTGAATTAAAATGAAGATTATTTTTCCTATTATCAGGAAATATACTCGGTAATAGATTATTGATAAAATGAATAAATATAGGTAAATCACATAATTTAAAATATTTTTCGAATGTTATTTTTTTTATATCACTATATTCAGATAGTTCCTTTTTTAAATTTTGAATTGTATATTCTTCAATATCTGGATCTTGTATATTATGATTTATTTCCTTTATTGAAGAACGCGATCCATCAGCTAGCATATTATTAACATCACGGTGAATTTGTGGATTTTCAATTGTACTATTTTTTTGTTCGTTTCTTTTTTCTGTAATTTTATCTCTGGTTTCTACAAATCTTTTTAATGAGTTAATTAATATGTCATTTAAAGTCGATTCCGTATTTCCTTTATTTAATAACACAACAGCGCAGTAACCTTTTACTACATCTTGTATTTCTTGATAAGGCATATACGAATTCATTCTTACTATTATCTGTTCCGTTTTTTCCCATTTTTGTAATAAATCTTCTGAACTTATATTGGGATTTTGATATTTTTCAATATTTCTCCAAAATAAATAAATATTAATTCTATTTAATAAATGAGGATGAATTTTATTTATTTTTTCGACAAATTTTGTGTTGTTGATATTTTTAAAATAATTTATAATTTTTTTTGTATCATCAAGATCATATCTCATTCCATAACCTAAACCAGCATCACAAAATTCATTGTATGCAAAATGCATAAATAATGGCATTCCGACATTTTTAAAATATCGCCGAAATTCTTCGCATGAATTTTTGTACGCTCCTTTTTTACAATCTAAAAATAAATTATTATATGTGAAATCAGAAATATATTCATCCTTTGTGTGATATTCGATTGATTTATCTTCACAAACCAAATCATTTTTCGTTCTAAATAAACTTGATATTAGACTTGCCATAATATAATATATAAAACAAAATATAAAATAATATATTTAAAATAATATTCCACCGCAGAAGAATTACAATATTAAATTAATATGTTATATTGTATATATATTTATGGAAATTACAATTTTTGACATTCCTGAAAAGGAAATAACTACCAATAAAACTCAAAAAGAATTAGAATATGAGATATTAATTAAAAATTCTCGGTTTGCATCCTTTCATTTTTATAATTTTTTAGATATGGATAATGACGAATTACAAAAATCCGCAGATAGTAATATTTTATCAATAACCTGTATGCAGGTTGCGGAATGGTGTATACCAATCACCGATCGCAAAAGTAAATATTCCATTTCAGTTCAGTTCAATAAAAATATATTAGTCTATGATGTTGGCATCGGGAAAATTATGATACCGAGTGGTTCTCATGTGCAAATTAGTGGATTTTATTTGCCAAGTATTCTGCATAAATATTACGATACGAGTATTATGACCGCGGAATTAATTAACACTAAGATTTTATTAAATTGCGGAAAATTTGGAATTACAGAACCAATAAGTTCCCAATATATACAAACAAGAAAGGAATTAACCAATATAAAACAAAGTGTAAATAGTGTAATATTTAAAGATGAAAAACATGCAAAGCACGTAATAGAAAAAACTAATAAATTAATACAATACTTAAAATCCACATATAATACAGGATTGCCACTTATATTAACGGATGCGAAGTTTAAACCATTCGAGCAAGAAAAATTTGATAATCCCGCAGATTTAAAATGGGAATTTAATTCAAAATTAACATCCAGTGATACCGCAGACCACAAAGAGATTAAAAAAATTCTCGACGATATTTCCGTCGATCCAAAAGGAATTTCAGATATTGCCATTTATGATTTACTTTATTTAGATAACGCAATTAGATTATTTAATATCGGTAGATATTTGGGAATTAAACATAAAATGTATGCAGAAGAATTGGAATTATTTAATAGAAATATAAAAGTTAAATCCACAGAAGAATTACAATTTGCAATAAGTTACGGTAAAAAATTAGAAGACGCGAGAAAATCGATGATCAGTTATCATAAATTCGGTATTCTGGATATATCAAAATTAACAGGAAAACAAACAGATATTATAAATCTCGAATACAAAAAACTCCTACAAAAGAACACAAATACAGAATTATTTGACTCTTTACAACACACATTTGACGAATTAAATGTATCAAATTGTAAAAAATATTTAACGCAAATAGAAAAAAAATATGGTAAATTGCTTGATAAAGATGAATTGCTCGATGGTGCTTGTCCTCATATTTATCATTATGGCGTAATTTATATCAAAAATTTTAACAAACCATGGTTAGGAACTGAATTGAGAAATTTCATGATACATCAATTTGGTATAGAGGACACAAGCGGTTTTTATTGTAAAATATGTGGAGAACATATTGCAGACCCAGATACAGTATCTATCAAATTTTCGTCAAATTATACTGAGGATTTATTACAAACTGCAATATGGAAAGAGGCGATGTATATAATATCAAGTTATATTAGATTTTCGATACCTTGCCCACTTAAACCATTTGTGTCATCTGTCGCAAGTGGTATATATGGTAAATTATCAGAAGAAGAGGCAAAACTTTTAAAAAGTAAGACCAGCACTGGAATTAGTATAAAAGATACAATGAGTGTCTATACGAGTATTTATGTATTCGCCGTATGTAGTGCCCTGATTATAGAAAATCCAACTAAAATTATGTTTGGTAAAGAGTCAAATGGAAAAAAAAGAGAAATAAATAAAAAATTTAGCAAACAAGATAAACACAGCGAATATATGGAAAATATTACAGTCGATAAAGCGGATGATGAAAATGATAAAGTGGATAAAAATAGTAAAGATAATAATAATGTGGATGATCATAATGCAAATGATAACGTAGAAAATATAGATAATACGGAGAATACAAAAAATGAAACAGATGAAGAACCCATTTCCACAATCAATACAAAAAAATTTAAAAAATCAACAAAAACTAAAACCAAATTGCCTACCAATAAATCACAAAAAAAAAATAACAAAAAAATTAAGGGTGGTATGTTATATTTTTCCGGCTCTCGTAGGAAATATTTAGGTGGTAAGAGCACAAAAAATATTAAAAATTATGAAGCGCAAGTTATGACTACCGCCCTTAAACTTATTTTCCTGACCAAAAATGCAGTTATTAATAAAATTCAAATAAATTCAGATATTATTAAAACTATGTTTTTATCCGTCTATAAATGGGCAAAACAATATTCCAAACCAATCAAAATAACTGACAATAAACAACTCGACGACACATTACAACAAGAACAATTTTATGAATATTTAACAGTTATGAAAAAAATATCCAATTATCAAAACAAAGATAAAAAAAATAAAGAATTCGTAGAAACTACATTCAGCATACTCGGTAAAAAATATAGCGATGATACAAAAGATAAATCGCCATACAATCAAATAACATCGCCTACAATTTGGACATATAATGAACCATATTCCAGATATCAGTATCTGTCATTTATGCAGATGTTCGAATATGTGAAGGATGAACTATTTTTGGAAAAGTGCGTCCCACGGCATCCAAAATTATTACAAAATATAGAAAAATATGAGGAAATTAAAAAATTAGAAGACGAAGTATATTTTAACATCAGCAAAAAACATATTAGACCATTTTTAAGTATCAAAATGAATAAAATACTATATCCTACTTATGATATTACGCAGTTCTATTGCCCAAATGGCGAAAATCATAAAGTGGGTTCTTTTTTATATGAGGGAAAAGGAATTAAATTAGAATATACAAATAGTGAAATAATTGATATGATTGGTAATTCGTCTCGTGTAGATATTAAAAAAATAAATAAATTTTATACAACTCAACTATACAACGAGCGATGTGAAAAATGTAAAAAACTTATAAGGACGTTAGAAAAATCTAATAAAAAAGATATATTTAAAAAATTAAATGACATTAATGCATTTTATCAATATTTCGAAATTAGATGCCCAAAAGGAGATTTACACGAATTCCAAAATGCAGTATGTGTGAAATGTAAATTTAACAATGAACTCAAAAAAACAAATAATGCCGATTATTATCAAAAATATATCGACCGTTATAAACAAATAGAAAATAAAAAATATCAATTATCAAACGAATATTTAAAAAAAATAAAAGACTTCACACTGGAAAGTAAAAAATACACAACCGAGCGAAAATCTACATATAAATACACATTACAGCAAACCGCGCAATGGAGTAAAATTACGGATGTGAAATATAATTTATTGCTGAATATTGGTCTTATGGAAGGTTTAGATATGTTAGATATTGAAAAGGGAAAATTAAATCCATATAAAACATTTCAAGAAAATTCTACAATATTCGAAACACAGGCAATTAAATTACGTGGTTATATAGTGAAAACTTTGCGCACTTATAATAAATTAATTAATAATAATCTCGACAATAAATTGAAAACATTTATGGACAAACATAAAAAAACATTCAACATGCACGACATTCCAAAAATAGAATTTAATTTTATCACAGATGATATTTTATTTCTCGATGGGTATTATCAGGCAAATTTCTTGATGGAATATTTGGCATCGGTCATATGTAAAATTCACGATAAAAAAACAGAAAAAAATAAATCAACTGTCGATAGACTAATAAAATACTTAACAGATGATATAATGCAGGACGAAAAATTGACAAGTAAGGCAATTCCCATATTTAAAAATATGGAAGACATTACATTAGATGATAGCGGTATATCGTCCGCAGATGATACCGATATTTCAATTGGCGAAACAAACACGGAAGACTCACAAGAAGAAAATCAAATAGATATGAATTTAGAAGATGCGTATGACGTGGAAAACGCGGAAGCTATTTGGGAAAATGAATAATTGCGCAGAAATGAAATATTTTAAAAATAAAATAAGTAAAAAATAAAATTTATTATATATGGTTTCGAACGAATATAAATTTGAATATGAATTAACAGATGACAACAAGTTATTGGAAAAGTATTGTAATGGTCAATCGGTAGATGAAGTTTTAACTATTTTAAGAGCGGAAAATACTTACAAAGAATCGCATATAATATATTTTTATAAAACTCATGTTATAAATTGGTTTCACGCTGTTAAAAAAACGCTCAATATTATTGATTTTATAGATGCATTATATATATACGCAAAGGGTGGGTCTGGTAATTATGATAGTTATTATGATAAAATTTCATTAATTTCTACACACGAGTATTTACAACCATTAAAATTAAAAGATTTCGATCGTGATAATTATAAACAAATAATACCATTTATTGTATATTTATATATATTATATGATAATATATTAAAATTAGAAAAGTTAAAATTTACTGATGCAAAAAATTATTTACTTAAATTATATGTACGTTTATTAACGAGATATAATTTCGATTTGGCATATAAGGAAAAATGGTGTATTTTTATACAATATTCTATAAAAAATAAAAATACACTGATTTTTTTAATACCTAAAACTGACAGTGGTAAAGAAATACATACTTATTCAAAAACATTATTCAAGAAAGAAATAAAAGAATTAAATGATGCGGAATATATTTCATTTGTATTAAATTTATGTTATAAGTATGCTAAATATTTAGAAACATTACAAAAAAATATAGACGATAGGAAAAAATTATTAAATTCATATCGTGATCTTATTAATATAAAACTCGCAGATCACATAAAGGAAATTAACGCTGATTTTAAAATTGATATAAATATCCCCGATGAAAATTTCGATAACGTACAATTCTTACAGCAAGTAGAACACATATTAAATGGAGATGAAATTTTAGGTAAAGATCTAATTAAACCACATATGGATAAATTAAAAAAAATATTACGAGAAATAGATGACAATTTACAACTAATATTTGACATCGATGACAGTAAAGATAATTCAAATTTAATAAACGGAATAGATACAGTTATTAGTAAATTATATGATCATTTTATGCAATTTGATTTTATATCAAAACTATACGGATATAATCCACCTTACACTACGCCACTTACTAATTTTGATATGGGTGCAATTTATTATATATATCAAAATCCAGATTATTGTGCGGAGGAAGAATTGGGTTTCGATAAAGAAGAAATAAAAATTAAGATTAAATCGGAATCTGATAAAACACCAATGAGCACAAGTAAATCGAATAGTGTGGATAAAGATGGCGGTAATTTTATTAATGCAGATTTCACGTATTTTTCGATTAAATTTATACTTGTAATAATTGTATTATTAATATTTTATACATTATATTATAATGATATTAGTAATATTTATAGTATTGGTGATATTGATAATATTTATAGTATTGATGATAGAAATACTTTTTAATTATTGTATTATGTTAGATTTATATTAATAATATTTAATATTTATTGATGGACTATTGTGATCTGGAAAAAATTATTACCCAAAAATACATATGTATAGTGGCAACTATTTATGACGATTACGGTATAGAAAAAAATTTAAATCACGAAAGAAATTTAGCACAATTTATAATCTGCCGTATTAAACATAATAAATTATACACATTCGACAAAACAAACGAAATAACGGACGATATTTTACAATCCATTTATAATGAGCAAATATTAACGAATTACGCACACGAATTAACTAAAAATATCTACCTACTGGAAAGTATTTTTAATGAAATATCAAACCAACAAGATAAATTTTGCACTAATTGTAAATTAGATTTAATCGATGATTTCATACGTAAGATAAAAAATATGGATAACATCACAAGTAAAAATAAATTCGACCTAATCGCGCAATTAAAAGAATTACTACATTTCACAAAAAACTGTATATATCGTAATAAAATTTTAAATTGCGATAAGCATATTATTTATAAAAAAAATACCAAAAATTATACCCAATCTGTAATGGGTATTGTCCATGAAAATATTAATATATGTCCAACGACTATAATTTATATCAATAACACAGAATGCAAAAATAAATATTATGAATTTGAATTTTACAGGAAAATATTGGCGTGCGAAAACATTAAAATAATTATATTAGGTGCGGAATATGTAGATAATCACGAAAAATATTATGAGAATTGTGATACACTCGCTCATATATTAAAGTCTAATTCGTGTCATATTTACACAAATTTTGCAGATTATGTAAAATACAATAATAAATTTCATACAGATGAAGGCAATACTCATATTACGGATGGAATTGTTAGATTGAATTTTTTTAATTTGGAATTATGTAAATTTTATTCATATCTATTTAATATATATAATATGAATACTTATGTTGATATTGGTGGTGATATTAATACGGAAGACGCCGATAATTATGTAAATATATTCTATCCACTGAAAAATAGAAAAAATATAACTGATATAGAAGATAAAAGAAAAAATAATGAAAGAAATATAAACTCAATAGAACCAAATATAAACTTGATAGAACCTAACATAAATATTAACGAAATTAGAATTTATGAAAAGGATGTAATCCATACATATGAAAATTTTTGTACAAAAATAACAAAATTGATAAATGAAATTATTTCCAATGTGGATACTGATAATGCGAATGTAAATGTTGATGGCGATATTGTTAATGTGAATAAAGTAGATGCTGTAAGTAAAGTAGATGATATAAGTAAAGTAGATGCGATAGGTAAAGATACGGTAAATAAAATAGATACAGATGATAATTCCACATCAAAATGTATTGTTTCATAAAATAATAAAATTAATTTCGCAAATTTTATTTTTTATAAAATTATTTTTTTAATGATATTATTTAATAAAATAACTAAGTTTTAAATTTTAAAATATATTAAATAATATATCTATGAATAACATCAATAATATAAATTTTAATTCTATAAATTCAATCGGCGCAATTAATACTGAAAATTCAACTCTTTATACTGCAGATGGAACGCCGATTTATAAATTGGATAGTGATATTAGTAACTCTCTCGATAAAACCACATTAATTTTTGGTGGCACTGGTAGCGGAAAAACTACAATGGTTGAGGAAATAATGTATATATGTAGGAAGTATATTCCTGTTTATTTAGTGATTGCCCCCATCACGAGTAGCGAACCATATAGGAAAAAACTACCTGCGAGATGCGTGAAAGAAGACTTAACTAAAAAATGTATGATGCAAATATGGGAAAGACAAACGCGATTAACAGAGGTTTATAAAGTTGCCAATGACATTAATATATTAAGTAGTCTGTTTAATATGACAGAAGACGTGAAACCAAAAATATTAATAAGTGGTATCTTGAATGCATCAAATCAGTATATTAGGAAAATTGTATCTAATAAATCATTAAACTTTGCTCAACAAAAAACACAACTACAATATATAGAAGAAAAAAAGAACACTAAAATTATCGAAATATATAAAAAAACAATTGAACGCAATAGAGATTTTTTATTAAAGAAAAACTTGACGGATAAACAACTATCCGCGATTAAATATCTCGATTTAAACCCGAGATTAATGTTGGTGTTAGACGACTGCACTGAAAAATTTTCTTCATGGATGAAAATGTTTAAAAAAACAGAAGAGAATATATTTGAAAGCATTTTATATCGTGGTAGGCATAATTTCATCACTTTAATTTTCGCAGCACACGACGATAAAATTGTGCCAACCGAACTAAGAAAAAATGCGCGTGTTACAAAATTTGGCAATAGTCAGGCACTGATGGCATCTATTGGTAAAGCAGGAAACGCATATACTAATACAGAGAAAAAACTCGCAAGTAGGGTTGCGGAAAAGATTTTCGTAGATGCCCCAGTTCGCGGTATTAAAAATCATCAAAAAGTCTGTTATGTTAGGGACGATCCACATCCATTTCAATATACCATTGCCAACGTTTATCCGGATATCAAACTTGGATGCCCGCAATTATGGGAACTGGCGGAGCGATTTCCAAAAGATGATGAGAGATTTAGTAATAATCCATTTGTAAAAAATTTAAGAAGAAAAATGTAAAAAATGAATTTTATAACGTAATATTTAAAATATGACGGATAATAAAAAAGTCGATAATAAAGAAGTCGATATTAAAAACGACGTATTAGACGAAATAAAAAAAATATCAAATAATTTTTCGGAAATAATTCCAATCGACAAAATTATCAATCATCCTATTTTAAAATATGGTAGGAATGGTATGGGTGATAGATGGTGTAGAAAAATGTTTATATATAGTGTTATATATAAAAATGGAATATACAAATCTTATTTGAATACAGACGATGTATTTATACCAGAATTGGTTTTATCAAATTTTGTTAAATCCGTAAATAATAAAAATAGAAATGGTATAATAGGAATTTATATACACAGTATTAATAATAAAATACAAAAAATATCAATAAATAGTAAAATTAAAAAAGAAATCTCGAAAAATTCATGTGTTGTATGTGGTTCCAATAGTAATATATGTTGCGATCATAAAAATGATTTATATAATAATCCAAGAATTTTAAATATTAAAACTCAACAATTAAACGACTTTCAACCATTGTGTAATCATTGTAATCTACAAAAAAGAGAAGTATGTAAAAAAGAAAAAAAAATACATAAACTTTATTCTGGAAATAATATCCCAATGATTAAAAAATTTAATTTACATAAAATTCCATGGGAATTAAAAAATTATGATATATTAGATGTGAATTTGAAAGAAGATACTTTTTGGTATGATCCGGTAGAATTTATAAATAAATTAATAATTTATACTAAATATGTAGTTCCTATATTGATGGATATTAAAAATTTAAGAAATAAATTATGAAATCTATTTATTATAACTTATTATATTTTTTAAATCTATTTTGGATATGTTCATAATACACAGGCGATATTTCGCAACCGTAAAATGATCTTTCACATTCAATAGATGCAAATAAAGTGGTGCCAGAACCAAGAAACGTATCTAATACCACATCGCCTTTTACTGAATGTTTTTTAATTAATTCCTTGAAAAGATCTAAATTTTTTTGTGTTGGATGTACTCTATTTTTTCCGCCTTGTAGTGGGTAATAATATATACCATTGTCGTATTCACTATTAAATACCGGATTACTATTTTTAATAGATACAATGGCGATTTCCCTACAATTTGTTAAATAATTAATTTTACTATTTCTCGGTTGTGGATTAGTTTTAATCCATTCGATAAATCTAATTTGTTTAAAATTATATTTATCCAGCATATTTTTAATATAAGATATTTTCCATATATCGAAGAATATAATAAGAGTTCCACCAGTTTTAAGAACTCTATAATATTCCTTTATAAAATTTTCTAATATCTCCATTGTGAAAGATGTATCCCATTCTCCATAATCGGTTTGAATACTGTATTTTTTCCCATAAGTAGAACCATAATTTATATATTTTTCTTTATCTGCGTCTGTTGTAATATTATTTTTGGATTTATATTCTGTCCATTCCATTTCTGTTTTTTTACATGTGTCATTTTTAATATCATTATGAAGTTTATTCATTCCAGTATCTTTCGATATAATATATGGTGGGTCTGTTAGAATTAAATTAACTGCATTATCAGGTATATTATGTAAGTATAAAAGTCCTTCTTTATTTTCCACGTTGTAAATATAATTTTCCGATTTATTGATATTCAAATCTGCAGAATTTAATAATTCCGTTGAACTCGTGGAACTATTTTTATTTAAATTTGATATACATTCTGCAAAATTTGCTTTATGTAAATTTAAATCTGTTTCATTGTCGAAAACATTAGAGCATTTGGTACATAACAAACTACTCATATTTATTACTTATACTAATTTCAAATTTAATAAAAAATGAATTTTATGATATAAATATCAAATAAAATTATAAAATAACACAACCAACATCAGGTGCAGATTGTGAAGCGTATAATTCTGCAGAATTATCTTTTAATATGAAATAAATCATTTTATCATCACCATCCCCGAGAGTAATCATTTTATCATCTATAACACATTTTTTTTTTCGTAATAAATCTCTTTTTAAACCATATTCATCACATGTTTTATAATCATTACAATTTTTAAATATAATTACATTATATTCATTATCTTTTTCATCAAGAAGATAATCTATAATAAATTTACCATGCCTGAGATAAATTAAAATATTATCAGCACTAAATTCAGTTTTAAAATCGTCAGATTTTCCATCATATTTTATTGTAGTTACAACATTTACTCTCGTATTAGGTGCAAGAATAAGTGTCTTTGGTTCATTATATGATATAGAAATATATGTATTATTTTTATCTTCTGTCGGGGGTCTTACACTACAATAAAACCAGACCTTCTGTTCATTTTGATATTGTACGTATTTTACAGTTGATGCACCAGACATTATATAATAGTAATATAAAAAATTAATATTACGTATTAATTATTATATTCGACATCGGCAACCAATTTAGCGAATTAAATACATTTATTTTCCAATTCCTCATTACTATCATAATTACCATAAAATTTGTATTATTAACCTTATCGATATTTTTTATGATTGATTTTATGAAATCGTCTTTATCCTTCACTTTATCAATACATTCATATATTTCATGTTTCGTATATCTCAATGGGCGAGATGTTTCATAATATTCAGGTATATCATATAAATTAATATTTTTTATAAAATATTCGATTGCAGTTAAATTTTTATTATTTAAAAATGCGATATGATTAATTTTATCAGGATGTTTTAATAAATAACCAACTGCGATATCTGACTCATTCTGTGAAAAATACCACCAATCTATTTTATCAGGATGTTTTTCGATTAGATAATTTACCGCGATATCATTTGAATTAAATGAAAATTTATCCCAACTAATTTTATCTTGATGGTTCATAAGATAATCAATTGCTAAATTTGATGGATTTTTTGAAAAATCAATACCAATAAGATGTGGATTTTTTATTAAATATTCTACGATTTCTATTGAATAATGAAATTGATAGTTTATAAATAAATCATCCTTTATTTTTTTTATTTTATCTAAATTTCTTTGATTATAAGTATCTATAAAAATATTTATATTGGTTTCCAGTAATAGTTCTTTAACTTCTTCCATAATATATTTTATATCTGCGTCTAATGCGCGATATCCTAACTGTGTTAATATGTAGTCCAAGATAGAAAACCACTCCTTTGTAAATTCATATTTTGCCAAATGTAATTTATATTCTACCTGTTCATTCAACTTTTCTTTAAATTTGGTAATAGTTTGTTCATCTTCAACGTTTACTTTATATTCTTCCAATAAATTAACAAAGTTATCCATTTTACATTATTTAATAAATTCAAATTTGAAAAAATTGAATATAAATATATTTAGAAATGAATAAAAATATTAATCTATCAGACTATGAAGATATTCGATCAAGTAAAAATTATAAAATTGAAGGATGTTCTTGCATTTGTTTGTTTCAAATATTATTATGTCTTTTTGGAATTCAAAACAATCCAATCATTTTACATAAATAGTATTCATTTAATTCTATGACGTTTACTGCATCCAATATTAATTTACTATAACGGTCATTTATTTTTTCTGCAATTTGTTTAAATTTTAATCGTGTGTTCGACGATAATGATATATCCTTTTCTTTTATATATTTCATAATACAATCCATAGAAATATTATTTTGTATTTCATGTGCGAATATAAAAATATTTAGCGCATTTATTTCACTGATATTAGATGTATCAGTATTATTACAAATTACAAATTTAGTTTCTAACTGTGAAAAATTAGAGTTATATATAAGTGGAGTTCCTTCTTCATAAAATTTTATAAATGCATCCCAATAATCGGATTTTAATTCATTTATGTTTTTTTCAAATTTACCATCAATACATATAATTGTAATCAACATTTTTAATTATTATTTAATAATTCAATTTTTTAATATAATTTCAATTTTAAATATATTAATCTATTATAAAAATTTAATAAACTAAATTTGTTATCAGTAAGTAGAATGATATTATAATTTTTTATTCATTTAATTTTACATACTATTTTTTAAAATCGGTTTAATATAAAATGGCAATTGATATCGGTAGTTTATTATCCAAAATTTCTAATTGGAGTTTTGGACTACCATTAATTAATATGTTGAGTAATACTGCCTTCACTGCTGTATTTTTAAGTATATCTATGATATTAATAATAATGTTCATGTATCCCGCAAAATCTGGAACAAGTATGCATGTATTATTTAAAATGTTTGTTTATATGTTTTTGATAGGATTATGTATAGTATTTTTACACGATGGCGTTTTGAAATATGAAAAGAATACGGAACAAAATATAAATGTGCAGGATACTTTGGTTAAAAATGTAGCAACCGGTGGCGATATACAATACACAAATAAATTACCAGTTCAACCAAACCCAGCAAATTTGCCGGTCTGGAATTCGCAAAATACAAATCAACAAATGCAACCCATTAATCAAACTGGCGGATATCCGCAATTTCAAACTCCACAAACCACATTTATTAATAAAGAACCGCTATATACGACGAATATAATAGAAGGCGGTTCCTCTATCGGAGACCTCAATGCACCGAAAAGTAATATTACATCAAGGAAATTATTTGTGTAGTGATATAATGGGTGCATGTAATTCATCTGTTGATGTTGGACAGAATAAAAGAGACTTGCCGAATATGGAAGAAGACGACTCACGAGATGAATATAAAGATATGTTAAGTCGTAGTCCAAGTAGAGGACAAGTAGAATTAAGTGGAGATCAATTAGTAAACTTATCAAAATTAGATAAAGAAAAATTAAGATTAGATAAAGAAAAATTAAAATATATTGATTATAATTTATACAAGAATATAATTAAAAATTATGGTGATGTTTTTTTAAAAATATTAAATTTATTAATTTGTGGATTTAAAACACAAAATATTAATAATAAAACGAATAATTTATATAATTTATATACATATATTATAAATAAAAATGAAATATACATTAATTTTACTAAATATATAAAAAATAATGATTTTTCGTTATTAAAAGATATATATTATGCTATTGATAAAAAAATAAAATTAGAAAAAATAAAAATATGGAAAGATTTTGTAATCAGCATACATAAATTACAAAATGAATATAATATAAATAGTAATGAAGAGTTAAAATTAAATTATCTACCAGAACCTGTGGAGCATATTAATTATTCAATTAATCAAAATGCATGTAGAGTTATTTATGATAAATATCTTTACTTAAATCAAATTAAAAAAGAACAGCATGAATTATCTCCCAATGAAATGGAAATTTACAATAATTATAATTATGAATTAACGCCTCGTACGTCAAATATTGGTAATGATGAACGATTAGAATTAATTTTTATGAAACTTGGCGATTATATAAAAGACAATGAAAGTAGAAAATATTACTATCGACATAATATTAACAGAGATAATGTATTTCGCGCAGTTATTAATTTATTATATGGGTCGTTATTCGACGATACTCGTAATAATTATTGGATACTATTAAATGGTCTTGTTAGCAGTGATAAAAAAATAATCGAAAATATTAAAGATGATGTGAAAACTATAAGAGATATAAAAAATAATCCGCAAAATAAAATTGAGAACGAGTATAACAAAATAACAACATATGAAAAATTATATGAAAACGTATTTAATGGAATTTTCGCGACTGATGTAGAAATAAATAGTTGGGTAGAATTTACACAATATCTTAGTAAAAAATATGGAGATGATTATAAAGATATTATATTTTTTCCGGAACCAGATGAAAACGTGGATTATTTGCATGATGTAGATAATTTAAATTTATATAGGAGAAGAATTGATTATAACAAGGAGCATAATCTTTTAGGAACATATATCAATGTGAAAGGTGGATTCTCAAATAACATGTATATTATGTATGCAGTGTACATAATATTAATTATCACTATCATATATTTAATTTATTTGATTTATAATATGTATTATTTAGATGATGTACGTTGCCGTTATTTAGATGATGTATCGTTTGGATAATTTAAATTATAAATTTCAAAATTATCGATTATAATATAATGGGTGCATGTCATGCAGGAGATAAACCAAAGTCGCAATTACAATTACCAGCACAACCACAATTCCAAAATGAAGAAACGTATGAAGTAGGTGATGTATCAATGGATATACCACAATTACCAGATGAAGAAAAATATACTAAGGCGACTAAAACAGGACTTCCATTAACCGAGGAAGAAAAAGAACGACGAAGAATAGAAGAAAAAGAAAGAATGGAAGAAGAACATAGAATACGAGAACGGCAAAGGTTGGAAGAACAACAACAAAGATTAGAACAACAAAGACTAGAACAACAAAGGTTAGAACAACAACAAAAATTAGATATAGCACATAATGAAAGAATACATAGTAGAAATTATTGGGATGGTATAAATTATACGACAACAACGACTACTTATAGACCTAATGAAATAGTTGAAGACATGAAATATGATCCGACATATCCAACTGGTTATATACGTAAACCTCGTGGTGGTTATGATGAAAATTCGACTTCTGGTGGGTATAATTCTACATATGATGAGTATTATTTAATAATAACAATTATTATTATTGTATATATAATTTATTTAATTTATAGTATAAATTACGAATATGGTTCAAGTTGTAGTAAAAACAACTCATATTACAATCATCGGTCACCTGATAGATATTACTATAATTAATTTTCAAAATTATAATCACTAATAATATAAAATGGGTGCATGTTCATCAGATCAACATGCTCCAAATAATGAAACTGTTATGAGTAGTGATGAGGAAATATATTCTGAAAATAAGTATAGTAACCATCTCGGAAGTAATACATTAAGAGATGATATTTTTTACAGGGTTGTTAATTTACTAAAAGTTGCAACTCATCAAGATTATAATCGCAGAACAGAATTTATAAATTTGATGGATGTCCTACATAACAATAAATTTAATATTCCACAAATATTAGAAAATATAAGATCTGTGGAAATTTTAGATAGAGATAAAAAAAATAAATCTTTACCAAAAAATACATATACCGGGCAAGATGAAGAAATTAGAATTGGTACATATGGAATATTATATAATTCTATTTTCAATGGAATTTTTGCATCTAATATAGAAATAACGAAATGGGAGCATTTTGTAGATGCAGTCGCAGATGCCGAGCACAATGATATTAGATATTTTCCAAAACCAAGTTCAGATACTGATTATTTAGTTGCCGATAATTTAAATCGCTATTTGCATAAGTATGAATATCTAAAAGAACATAATATGAAGCAAAATGACTTAACGGATGATATGAAGAAAAAATTTGAAAGTATAAAAGGTGGTGGATATTCTTTACCAATTGATGTATATAATATATTAATCGTCATCGTTATTATATATGTAATCTATATAATTTACTCAGTATATCACGCGTACAGTAATTGTTGTAGGTCTAGTTCATATTATGATTATTATGATGATGCTCCATATGATCTTGATTTCTTTAAGTCTTTGGAATATAAATCTCGGCATCTTAATTAATTCTTTTAAATAAATAATTAATATCATTTATACAAAATACTCATAATTTATAATCGGCAAAATTTCATAAATTCATAAATTCAAGATGGAACATATACGATTTAAGGATTTTATTTATAATTGTAATCTGCTATACCGACGATATAAAGACCCAGTAAAAATTAATTTAGTATGTTTTTACGTATATTGTTGTATAATGTTCAGTAGATTAATGATTTTCACTACGCAATGTGTATTTCTACTACCTGATAGATACTTGGCGCCTTTCACTTGTTGTCGTAGGAATATTCCATATAAGAGCGAACTAAATAATAAATTAGATGCAGTTGGCAGTGATTTAAATAAGGTGGATAATTTAAATAAAGTAGATAGATTAAATAAAGCAGAACAGGCGGATGGTTATATACAAATTCTACATGCTCAAACTGATATTGCGGTGTGTAGTAATAAATTACGTATTCTACTTGCAACAAATTGGGAAACAGGTGGCGAGGATTACCCACATAGTAAAAGTGGATTTGATATCAATATAATTAGAAAATTCATCGCATGTCAAACTCTGCAGATTACATATATTATCAGCGAAGATATTGATGGTTTTTTAATTCCAAATGAATTTGAACAAGATGTTAAGAAGATAACAATATCAAGAACGGATAATGGTAAGTTTTGTAGAACTTTTATGAAAGACGATGGTGATTCAGAAGAAAGTAAAGAACTCATCATGGGTCATATTGAACTTTAAAAAAAATATTAATAATTTTAAATAAATTTCAAATATTAGATAAATATTTTAAAATAGTTTCGAATAAAATTTAAATATTTTTTTTAATTAAAAACATATTTATTTTTTCCGCTATCGGTATACCTAATTTTTTCCCCTTTGCGGATTTTTGAATATTCGCAATATCTACCACCGACATTGATAAAATATCCACAAAATGCAGATTAGATAAAATATATTTGGCAGATGCAGTAGATATTCCGGGAATTACAGATAATATATCTGCTTGTATTTTTTTAGATATCGCGCCGTTGGATTTTAATATGGTGGAATTTTTTATTATTTTTTCTGCCTTTTTAATCCCTATATAATAACCAGACATACCAACAGATGCAATTAAATCTGCGGAACAACCCTCATAAATATCTTTAAACGCTATACCAGATTGATACAGCAATTCGCATATTGTGCTCCCAATATGAGGTAATGTAATTAGTAATTGCCTTTGTATGCAGTCGGCGGACATTTCATTTTTTTTTGTTAATAAATCTAACGGATTTTTAATTTCATTATTAATTTCATTTTGTCCATTATTGGTTTCGTTGTTAATTTCATTCTGCCCATTAGTTTCGCTATCAACTTCATTTTGCACGTTATCGGTTTCGTTACTAACTTCGTTTTGCGTATTGTTGATTTCATTGCCACCTTCTATAACTTCACTTCTTCTCTTAATTTCACTTTCTTTAATTTTCTGCGTGATTGATTTTGGTTTATAATAATAGGTTCTGTAATTATTAATTAGTTTTATTATACGCGATGCAGTATTTTCGGCAGATGACGAATAAATTACGTGTATGTCTTCTTTAAACATTAAATGGTCTAAATGCGCCAATAAAGATTTATATGGTATTCCGGAATATATTTTATTCTCGTCGGGTATTGCAGTTCCTTCAATTAGGTATATAATTTGACATCCAATCGTATCTCTTAAATTGATGAGTTTATTAACATTTTCCTTCCTACCATCACGAAAACTCGACGCCAAATCCACCCATGTTTTTCTCTCTACGCAGAGAACTATTTTATTTTCACATACAATACTATAATCTCCAATTGTTAATTGGGCAATTTTATATTGTATAGATGTGTGTTTATCGGTTGATAAAATTTCTTCAATGTATGGTATAATCATACGTTCTCTGGTATCGATAATCAACTCCATTTTATATATTTTTATTTAATATTTAAACAATAATATAGATGTCGAAATATGAAACGTTATCGTGTGATAATCCGGAATATTATAAAAAATTAGGTATCGATTATGATGAAAAAAATATAGATGAATATAAATCAAGAAATGATTTTCTATACTTGTTTTTAGATCCGCAATTTAAACCAAGACTTTACTATAATAATAGTATAACTTATCTAATTGCAACTGTAAAAATATCAAAACAATATATAAAAAATAATTTAGATGACTTAATTTTTTCAGTATATACAACATTATTAAACAATGTAAATTTATTATTTATCAGTAGTTTATTGGATGATAGTAAAATACTAAAAAATGAATATTGTACCATGATAACTATAAAAAATAAATCATTATATATAGATGTAATACAGGGTATGAATACATGTGGTTTTAATATTAAAAAAACATTTATTTGCATATTTTACATTGCAAATAATATATTTAATGTGAATAATTTAAGTTTACTTGATACGTCGCAATTCGAATATAAAGATGAATTTGGAAAAGAATATGATATATCAACAAAATTTATAAGATATTTTTTAGGTTATCCGAAAGAACTAATTTCGATTTATAATATTTTTGGATTTAATTATAAAGAAACCGTATTAAATGAAATAAATATTCCATTTCCAAATACAATAACAATTAAAGAATTATACGATGGATTTAAAGAAATAAAAAATAAAGATGCGATGGAATTATGTGATTATTTAGAAAAAAATTTAGATATTACATTTAAACAATTTATAAAAGAAAAACCAGACCTATTTAATATTATATATATATATTCATATAATAAGTTATATTTATATGAAAATGAAATAATTCGGAAATTAAATACAATATATACAAATTTATCATATTTAACTAATAATCTATATTTAGAATTGCCAAAAATTTTATTAGCAGAAAATTATATAAAATTTTAAGGTGGTTATGATGTAAATATTCTATTTATTATAATTATATTTCTAATTATTTTGTTGATATTTTTAATATATAATGTCGGAATACAAGACATTATCGTATGATAGTCTAGAATATTATAAAAAATTAGGTGTTGCATATGATTACAATGAAAAAGATATAGAAGAATATAAATCGAGAGACGATTTTATGTATTTGTTTTTAGATCCACAATTTAAACCGAGACTTTATTATGCAGATGATGATATTTATATGATTGCTGTGATTGAAATACCAAAAAAACGTAAAGAAAATAATATAGAATATTTTTATATCTATACACATAAAAATACAAAAACTGAATTATTAATTAAAACCAAATTTGTATTAGAAGATGTATTTAAAGATTATTACTGTGCGAAAATAAGTATTAATGTTGAAAGATATCATAAATTATTATATATAGAATTAATATATGGCGTTGATGTATGTGGTACTAAAATAGAAGAAACTTTCACTTATATATTTTATATAAGTGCATTATTAAATATTAGAAGATTTTATTTGACGGATACATCTAATTTTTATTATAAAAAAGATGAAAAAGATTATGCATTTTCTGCAAAATTTGTAAGATATTTTTTAAATTATCCGAAAGAATTAATTTCGATATATAATAAATTTGGATTTAAACACGATAAATATAAATTAGATAATATAATAATTCCGTTTCCAAACGAAATCACCATAAAAGAAATATTAGACGGTTTTAAAGAAATTAAAGATAATTTTAATAAAATTAAAATATACATATACAAAAATAAAGAATATAATGATAAAGATATGCAAAACTATAATATAAAAGTAATTGAATTATGTGATTATTTGGAAAAAAATTTAGATATCACATTTGAAAAATTTATAAAAGATCGACCTGATTTATTTAATGTAATCCATACATTTTCGAATAAAAATATAACATACGGAGATAAAAAAATACCTCTCGTATTAGAAAAATTAAATAAAATATATAGTAATTTACATACACTTGATACTGAAATGTATTTAGAATTACCCATACGATGGTTTGAAAATATCCAAATGATTTTTCATGGAGGGCAATTTAAATTTAATACTATTTATATAATTATATTTATATTACTTATATTATTATTTCTAATATATGTCGAACGAACAAATATACAAAAAATTGAGTTATTTAGATAGTGATTATTATGAAAAATTGAGTACCAATTACGATAAAACAGATATTGATAAATATAAATCAAAAATAGATTTTATGTATTTATATTTAGATCCGCAATTTAACCCGAGACTTTATTATAAAAAAAATGATAAAAAAATACATTTAATCGCCACAATTGAAATTAATAAAACTAACAAATTAGAAGATAAAAAAGTTTTTAGCGTATATACTATTTTGGATATATCAAACAATGATAGTAAAAAAGGTTTATATATTAACAGTTCAACAGATGATTATAAAATTATATCGCAAAATAATTACTGCGCGAATATAATTTATCTTCAAAATAATAAAGAATTATATGGTAGCGATGATATAAAATATGATAATTGGACTAATAATGCATTATTAAATAGCGAATTATTAAAAGATGATGAATTATTATTAAATGACAAATTACCAAGTGATTTGCGAAATATATATATATTTACTATACAAGGTGATAATAAATGTGGTTATAATATAAAAACGACTTTTATGTGTATATTCTATATAGGTAATATATTTAATATCAAACGCTATTCACTAAATGACTTATCATACTTTCAACATGAAAATAATTTAATAATATCGACAAAATTTATAAGATATTTTTTAAATTATCAGAAAAAATATATTTCTATTTATAATCGTTTTGGGTTTAAATATAAACAAAAGATATTAAATGAAGTGAAAATTCCATTTCCAAATGAAATAACTATTAAAGAAATATATGATGTATTTAGGGAAATAAATGAACATTTTTCTCATTTTCAAATATCTTATTCGAATGATAAAGTCCTATCAAAAGAATTACGTGAAAAAATTAAAATAAATATTGAACAATTGATAGATTATTTAGAAAAAAATTTGAATATTACATTTAAACAATTTATAAAAGATAAACCTGATTTATTTTATACTATATATGATATTTTTTATATAAAAAAAATAACATACGATGGACATTTCACTGATATTATGAAAAAATTATTTCAAATATCTACAGATTTAAAAAAATTTGATGCTTTTTTGTATTTAGTGATACCGATAGATTATGCAATTGATGTAGATTATAATTTATACGGAGGTGGTTTAAATATTAATATTTTCTATATAATTATCGTATTGTTAATTTTATTATTTTATTTGTTATATATTAATATAACAGATAATGTTAGGATACAAAACATTATCGTGTGATAATCCGGAATATTATAAAAAATTAGGTGTTGCAGATTATAATAAAAAAGATTTAAATAAATACAAATCAAGAAATGATTTCTTATATTTGTTTTTAGATCCACAATTTAATCCAAGACTTTATTATAAGACTTTTACATATGCTATTGCAACAATAAAAGTAAAGGAAAATATGAAAAATGAAGAAACATTTAATGTTTATGTTGATATAACAGATAGTGGTAATGAAAGTATTTTATATTTTAGTAATTTTACAGATGACAGTGATATAATAATTAACGACTATTGTGCAAGAATAAATGTATATGAATACGATAATATACGTAATATACATATAGATACAATAAATGGACATAATAAATGCGGTTCTCGTATAGAAAAAGTATTTTTTAATATATTTTACGTTAGTAGTATTTTTAATATTAATCATTTATTTTTGATGGACGCATCAAATTTTGAATATAAAAATATAAATATCGATGATAGTTTTAAAATTAATACTAAATTTATCAGATATTTTATTGGGAAAACAAAAAATGATATATCCATTTATAATAAATTTGGATTTAAGTATAAAGAGGGAATATTGAATAAAATAAATATTCCATTTCCGAATGAAATTACAATAAAAGAAATATATTACGGATTTAAAGAACTTATAGATAATTTTAATGAAATAAAAATACTTAATCCATTTTTAAGTGAAGTAAGTTTAGATGTGAGAAATACTATATATAATGATATAAATGAATTATGTATATATTTAGAAAAAAATTTAAATATTACATTTGAAAAATTTATAAAAGATGAACCGAAAATATTTTATAATATGTATAAAAAAATTACTTATGTAAATATTTTATATAAAAATGGAGCAGAATTACCAAATGTTATTCAGAAATTAATTTATATATTTAATCAATTATTAATATTAAGTGATGTTTTATATTTAGAACTATCAAATAATTGGTTTGAGAGTATTAGTACTACATATATTGATGGTGGTTCTAAATTTAGTATATTAAATATTTTCTATATAATCATTATAGTGCTAATCATTTTATTATTATACTTAATATATAATTATGACCGAGGAATTGACCGAGGAATTGACTGCGGATGATTTTGAACAAATTGTTTTAGACCACGACCCAAGAAAGGATATGATTTTAGATGCACTACTGATCGTGAAAAATTATATTATGGAGCACAAACTTATTCTCACGGGTGGTATGAGTATAGATATGGCGCTTAGAAATAAGGGAAAATTTATCTACAAAGATACAAAGTTGCCAGATTATGATTTTTATTCTCCCGAATTTCATAAAGACGCTTATAAAATAGCGGAGATATTGGCAGAGAAATATGTTGATGTAAATGTAATAAATGCCACACACGTATCAACTATGCGCGTTAGAATAAATTCTACGGTTGTCGCAGACTGCACATATGTGCCTAAAAATGTATTCGATCGCATACCAACAATATCACTCAAAACTAATAAAGGCATTAAATTCGTTCATCCTTGGTATCAAATGATAGACCAGCACAGAGCGCTAAGTTTACCGTTTGAAAACGCGCCACGAGAATCCATATGGAACCGATGGAAAAAAGATATTGAACGTTATAATCTGTTGAGCGAAGAATATCCCGTAGAACTTCCAAAAATTAAAGTGGAAAAATTAAAACAGGTGAAGTATAAAGTAGATTTCGATCTGCTCGATGGTGAGTGTATTACCGGTTATGTAGGTTTGTTATACTGGATACATAGCGCCGTAGAAGATGGTTTTACAAGCGATGTGCTAAATTCTACTGTTTTCAAACCGCTGAAAATTACAAATAGCGAATTTATTGCGGAAATTCCAGACTCCGCATATTTTACAATTCTTACAGATAATTTTGAGGAACTTTTGAAGAAAATAAAAGGTGAAAAAAAATATTATAACGAACTACTTGATAAGATACCGCGTAAAATTCTGGTCGAAGGTAAAAATCTCACTTATGAAATTTTGGATAATCGCGGTTCTCTGCGAACCACATATAAACCATTTCTCGCAAAGCGAATATGGATAAGTAATCTACAAGGCATAATGTGCTATCTGTTGACTCTTGGTGTATTCTATAAAAGTCCCCTTGCGCAACATGGATATTATATTGCGCAGGAAATCATCGCGTGGGCAGTTAAGGAATTCTGCGCGAATGACTTATCAACTGCCCATAGCGGAAAATCGGGGCATACCAAATATCATAAATACTTACCATCGGTAGAAACATATGGGCAATTTAATTTTGGTTATTCGCATCAAAGTTCAAAACAACGCGAAATGTCGATATTGGGGATACAAAAGGAACCATATAATAAACCGCATATGGCGAAACTTGATTTAAATGGTTCAGTCAATGAGAAGTCATATGAGTTTGACTCTACAAAATCGGAATTTTATCATATCGATGGTTTGGAATGTGAGGAATTTAAAATGGTAAATTATTAATAAATTTATATTTTTTTTTTAATATATGGACGAAGAATATTTGTTATGTATTCTGATTGTATTACTTTTAATATATTATTTCCGTTCTAATATTTTTGAAGGAATGACAGTATTTTCAGACGATATAAAAACACTTTCTGGTCAAATGAAAAAATTAAGAGATGATCTTAAAATTTATAAAACAGAAACACATAGTTTATTTCGGATGGTAAAAAACTCATATCTGGCAAACAATAAAAATAACGTCGATCAAAATGTGTTAACCGCTTTACAGCAAAGTTATACTTCATTCACTACATTTGATCGAAATAAAGCAGACGTGAATATCTCATATACAGTCCAAAACTTGTTTAGTAAATATGGCGATATTGATTATATCGGTTATATCCCAACTATACGAAATTTAGATGATATCATAAATAAATATAAAGTTTTAAAAACCGATACTCAGGCGCTTGAAAATAAACTTGATCGCAATGGCGCGTATTATCATAATTTATCTGATAATGATAAAACTCTTATAGAAAGAGACTCACGTTCAATAACTCGGGTATTGATGAATGGTAATAATATAGATGATTTTTAATATCTGGACGAAAATAATAAACTAATCATAAACATCCAATCAGTCTAACTATTCATGGATAATATCACATAAGATATCTATCGACATCCATCCTGATTTTTCACTTTTATTTATTTTAATACTGGGTATATCATTATCAGATATATTTTCTAATTTATTATTTTTGCTTGAATATTTTTAATAATATATGTTGGAAGATTTGAATGAGGAAAATCTTTTATGTATTCTGCTAGTATTACTTTTAATTTATTATTTTCGTTCGAGTTTATTTGAAGGATTTACTGTATCTGACGATCCAAAAACACTCGCTCAACAACTTATAAATTTTAAAGGTGAGATTTATAGATATAAAGCAGAAACTCATCAAATATTTTCAAGATTAAAGGCATCATACAGTGCAAATAATAGAGGACATGACACAGACTATTTAAATGTTATGTCTGCTATCGAAGTAGATTATATGAAATTTGTAAAATTTGATAATAAAAATGCGAATATTGATTTTTCAAATAAAACTAAATCTATATTCTATAAGTATGACCATGAACATTCCATGGATGATATTTTGGCGAAATATAAAACGCTACATAGAGGATTTTATCAGATCGCTGATAAATTAGATGGACCACATAAAATAAATTTATCTACGCAGGATAAATTATTACTGGAAATACCGATACGTTCTCTGGATTTAACGATATATGCAACGCCGGAACCACTTTATTAAAGATTATTTATCACATCATATAGGTAATTTAATAATTTTTTAGGTTTGTTTATATTATTAATTAATGTTGTATATAGTGATATTTCAAATGAACTATATTTTATTATTTCGTTGTTATTTGCATAGTTTTTATCATTATATCTAATTTTATGGAAATCATCTGGGTTATTTAATAAACATAAAAATATATAAATCACTAAATCGGTGAAATGTTCATTTGTGGAATTAAATTTTATAGTTTTATTAGTATTTATTTTTTGTAATTTTTTCTTCATTTTATTAAAATTAAAAGGAATAATAATTTTATTATTAAATTGGTTTGGATTATAAATAGTATCCCACATATTAAATACGATATCCGCATGATATAAATCTTTCGTTCCTGTCATTGGGTCGTCATTCATACCTTTCGGATATTCTTCTTTGGTTATAAGTCCATAATCACATAAATATAATTTATATTTTGTCGGTAATTTATATTTATCGATAACCACATTTGTTGATATTTTTTTATACAACCAATTACCCGGATGGGCATCTCTATGAATCCATCCATTAGATGAAAGAATATACAATATATATAATTTTTGAAACAATAACGATAATGTAGTTTTATAATAATTTTCTGTAAACATGCATGTCGATTTTGAATATGTGTGGATATATTTTGCCAAAATTTGTTTCGATAATTTATCAAGTGTTCCTTCAAGAACTGGTTGATAAATCAACGTCGCACAATATGGATATTGCTGAGATTTTCTCCATTCTGCTATCATATTTTTATTTTTTGATATATGTTTTGGTATTTTTTTTATAAATCTACAATCATAATTGATGGAAAAATTTTTTAATATCATAAAAAAATCTGGATATTTTTTTGCAAAATTATCAAATGATAATTCGCGCCATAATGGAAATTTTAAATCTGGATATATCTCATCTTTATCTATTTTTTTAATTTTTTTAATACTTGGTATATTATTATATTTAGTCAAATATACATTACCTTCATATCCTTCTCCGATAAGAGTATCATCAGATTTATTTTTCATAATTATATCATAAAAAATATATTTTTTAATATATGTTTGGTAATTGGTTTGGAGACTTTGATGAAAGTCTTTTATATATTCTAATAATATTACTTTTAATTTATTATTTTCGTTCTAATATTCTTGAAGGATTTCGACATATTACAGAAGATATAAATTTGCTGAATGGAGAATTAATAGGTTTGTCTCATGGTATTACGTTATATAAAGCACAATTATATGATGTATTTTCCGCAATACAAGATAAATATTTAGCAGATAATAAATTACGACCAGAACAAGAATTAAATATGAAAAAATCATTAATACGAAATACATATTTAAGTTGCGCAAATCTTCAAATTGACATATTTAAAAAAAATAATAACACATGTAATATTTCACCAGAATTTAAGGAATTATTTAATAAATATAATTCTTCTAATTTATCGTTAGAAGATATAAAATTCAAACACAATGCATATATGAATTATTATAAAATGTTTGATGAGAAATTAAATAATTCTTTTTATTCAAAATTAAGTAAAAAAGATAGAACTACGATCGAACATAGTTTTAATATACTGAGTAGGAGTATCAATCACGTAGTAAAATTTCATTAATCATACATACTTAAACAATCATAATACCCATATATTATATCCGTAATATCATTTATGTCAATATCAAATCCAGATAATTTAATCCAATCTACAATTTTTTTTTTGGTTTCGATTTCCTTATGAGTAGTGTATAAATCAATTATTTTTTCGAGTATTCGTCTTATTTCTGCTTCTCTATCGTGGAATATATTTTTATATCCCATTACATTAAAATTGTCGGTTAAATAATATTTAATACTCGGAGTATTCATTATACTTGTAAAATCACATAATTTAATTATATCATTTGCACGATACATTTGGTTATCAATGACATATAGATGTTGTATATTTTCACTCAAATATTTTAAATCGGAATCTAAATTTATATTTAAAACTGTAATTATTCTTTTTATACATTCTATGATGTTTTCTCTACGTAGCACTTCTTGTTTATTAGCATATATAAATAATTTTGGATTTTTGATGAATAATACTAATTTATAAAAACCATACGACATATGTATATCATCCTCGTATGATAATTGATGCGCAAGTTCTATTAATGTAGAAAGACAATATTTATCTAACGATACTGAACAATCTTGTAAATGGACTTCAAATTCTCTGGATAACATTCTTATCTTATCATAATTAAATTCCTTTATGAGTGGGATATATTTATCAATATAATATTGTAAATTCAATAACTTTACATACTTACATTCGGTCATATTTTATAATTTAATTATTTAAAATTCAAATTTAATATAAAAATATTTTGTTAAATAGTATTTAAAATGAATAATATAAAATGTATAAATTTATTAAATCTAATTACGACCACAAAAAAAATCGATATGTATGCCAGTTTGAAATAGATGAAACCGCATTAGGATACATATTGGAATTTATTTATTACCGCGATACAGATTACACATCACCAGTAAAATTAATGCAAAATAAAATAATATTTGAATGTTATTCTCACGAAATAATTTATCACCATAATTATGATGATTTATCTTTTCATTTTGAAAAAGGCGAATTATTTATAGATGAAATGTATATTGATTTAATGCCAAATGAGTTAGAACAAAAAATTAATTTTTATAATAATCTTAAATATTACGATGTGAATTCTCATTTATGTGCAGATTACATAAAAAATCAGTCTGCGAAATTTAATATATCTGATCTTTCTCGATTAAAGGAAGTAGAATTAAATTACAATAATTTATTTGACTCAAATGGAGATGAATATATGGTAGATGAGACAACCGATGATAGTTGTGAAGGTTCTGATAATGATATTATTTTAAATAAGACAAAAGACGTAATAGATAATACAGAAGATATCTTATAATTTATGATAATGCTGATTTATTAAAATATATTTATTAAAAATTGATTTTTTTTTCATTAAAAAATAATTTATTTAAAATATGGTAATGTTAATTTACAAAACGGATTATACTAATCCGCAACAAATTAAAAAACCACATATAGATAAACCGCATATTAATACATCAAATTATAATATTCATATATTCCACAATTTCATACACATAATTAATAAAAAAAATATAATACAAAATCCGATGCAAAATTTACCAAATGTAAATTATATGCTATTTATTGGTATAAATAATATTTAAGAAATTTATATTTTTTTTAAAAATGTTGTAATTTAAACCAATTAAAACCAATTAAAACTAATTTAAAACACTACTTGTAGATTTTCCCTTGAAAACATATATACCAATCGCAATAAATATAACAAATACAAAAACTAAAATAAGTATCCACCACTTGCCACCCATAAACGAACTTCCAGAACTGGGTGTTTTGGGAGGTGGTTGTTCGGTGATGCTTTTATGTGGTTCATCATTAGACGGAATTTGCGCTAAAACCGCATTTAAATCTATCCCCGCACCTGCACCAGATGCGTTTGAATTACCAGAACCACTACTTTGAATAGAATTTCCATGTCCATCCAGTCCATCTGGTGGTAATGTATCAGCGGATGGCGCAGATAAATGAGGCGCATCTCCATTTCCACTACTACCACCAAGCACCGGATGAGAACTTAAATCCGTCGAATTGTCGCTCGGTGTTGTATGACCAGATGAGGCATTTTCGGGTGAATTTTTGGCATCTGCATTTGTTGCGGGATTATTCACTGTTACATCTGCTACTGTATTATTATATTTAGGTGCGCAGTCGAGTTGAATAACATTACTCGATAGCAGATTTTTCCCATCAGCGTCAATATCTTGTTTGCAGACTGTAACATTCATAGAGGGACATTGTTGCAATATTTTTGATTTATAACCCTTCGTTGCACATTTAATATTCCAACATTGCGGAAGTCCCGCAACTTCCGGAGTGATAGATTGCGGAGGTGGTAAATAACACGAACAAAATTCATCATCCATATGGGTAGTGCAATAATTTTCAACCATCGATGTATTTAAATATGCCTGATTATCCCTACATGTAGCAGACATATTTTTACTACATGCTTTATTTAAAATCAAATTATACTTATTGACATCCGCGTCTTTGAGTTTTGGCATTAACCATTGGCATGCATCACTTTCCAAATGGTCTATACAATATTCGGGTTTAATTTCACAACCGAGATCTATTTGATTTACATATCTATCATATGTGCCGGAAATGCTATTCATATATGTATCTTTTGGACATCTATATTGAAATATATCTGGCGGATATGGACCATTAAACGCAGTGCTTCCGTGTCCATTAAAACTCTGATAGACATTACCACCATCGAATCCAGTACTCATTATAGATTGAAAACCAACACCATCTGAATCCACTTCCCATCCATTACCACCAGAACTCGGCGCAACTTCATGTTTATCTCCATTTGAACAAACAACACCTATGGAATCCATTGCAGCACCGACACGACCATAAAATTTATTAATATAAGTGCCTGTTGGACATTCATAATTATAAAGATTGCCACTTCTAATAGGTGGTCCTCCTTTTATTAATGTGAATAAAGAAGACATATATTAATTGCAAATAAAAAATAAACCGATTTATATAATGTATATGGTATTCACAATATTGATTATCATAATATTGATTTATTATTTTAATCAACTTAATGCAGATATAAACTTGGATGGTATGAGTGATAGATGTAATAAAATTCCCGATACAGATAAATTAGATAAAGCGTGCCTTGTAGAATTATGGAGTTCCGTTGGTTGCACTGCACATCTTCCAGAACATACAGAAACATGGGAATCACAAACCAAAGCAACTGCATTATCTGATATGAGACAATGGGCGCAAATTATAGATTCAAGTCATCGTAATGCGTGTTATGGTAGTAAATGGCCTTTTGTCCAAGCAGATAAAATTTACATATCGAGTACGGTGGATACATTTGCAGTCGGTGGAATTTATATTTATGATGAAAGTGGAAAATATTTACAGTTTGGCGATTATAAAAACATACAATCAAGCACGTTGTATTATAGTTATGCAACGGCAGAAAATGTATTTGATACTAATGTTATGCATTCTTATCCTCATATTTTCCACGCGGGTGGTTCCCCAACGCCTTGGCTATCTGCCGAATTTGCACCTACAAATATTAGTAAAATAGTTATATTTAATCGCCGTGATTGCTGTCAAGAACGTATGATTGGCGCTAAAATTAAACTTTACTTGAATAATGCAGAAATTGGCCATTACGTGATGACAGCAGACGATTCAAGAAAATCAATATCTGGATTAGAATTACCATTAGATAAATTTACATACGGAGATAATGTATAAAACTATATGATCAACGGGATAAATTTAATATATTCCACTTATCTATTTTCAGTTGGTATATATGTGAAATCCTTTATATATTCACAAATTTTATACCACATATTATCGTTTTCTATCAGCGTATCTCTCGACTGCAGATGGATACATGATAATATTTCTTTTTTTCTTTTCATTTGGGAACGATGTTTTAAAATTTGCTCTATTATTTTATATATAAAATATGGATGATAACTACATATTAATTTATTATCAGGTTTAATTTTATTAAATATTTGAATAATTTTATTGAAATGAACATATATTAATTTAAGTTCTGTATCTGTTAATTGTGTTGGTTCTTTTTGCGTAATTTGCTTACGTATCAGACTAACATGATTATTATAAGTGGTCAGATGTAATTCTTTCAAATAACTCCTCACCAATTCGCAAGTTAATTGTTCAAGTCGTATTTCATCGCGGTTAATACATTCTACGATTGCATCTATTATTTTTTGCGGTATTTCCACATTCTCCTTTGCCTGTATTCTATCTACCCAAAAACGACAATGTTTAGATGGTTCGTATTTTCCATGTTTCATACGTGATGTGTCTTGAGTTTGTTCATCTTCAAAATAAATACCGTGTATTTTTTCTATACAACCGCACGAACTACATATATATTCACTTGTTTTACTGTGTATAGTATATGGTATGTGACACAGTTGGCAATTACCAGTTTGCGTCGCGGGTATATCTACTTCCACATTACACGTATTATATGTCTCAAATAAGGCATCTATTTCGTCCGTTGTTCCATATACTCTACTTAATCGCTCGCATATCGTGCGGAATATATATTTAATAACGCCTATTGTATTATTTGTATTGATAAATTTTATAAATTTATCATAGTTTTGATTTTGTTTTTTATGATTTATTGTTTCGGATACAAAACTCAACACTTTTTTAAGTGGATTATTAACGGTTTCTAAATGTAAATCTTTTTTTGTATTAACGGACTCTTCTATTTGAACAGTGATCAGATTACACGAATCAAAGAAATCCGCAAATGATATTTTAACATCATTTATATTAGACGTATCAACGTCATCTGTTTTATTATATGAACAACCTTTATAATATTCTGCAAGAATTTCTATACTGCCGAGTTCATAAATAACAGAACATTCATTTATTTTAGAAAGATATATTTCAATTTGATTTTCCATATCCGCGGATAATTCATCATGTGATTGATATGCCAACAATATATTTTTAATACATTGTATTTTAGTAATAATCTTGGTATTCAAATTATCAACAGTGGAATTCATATATAATATTATTGATATGTTTTTAATATAATAGAAAATTATAAGTTAAAATAATAAAAATATTTTAATATAAATATGACAGATAAACCAGAAGTTAAGTCTAATAAAACAGTTGCGCAGGAATTAGAAGATGCTATTAAAATCTTAACGGAAACAGATAAGGCGGAAATTAGTCCTGAAAAGATTTTAGAATTACGTAAAACGTTGAACCCATATGGGCGAACAATAGAAGGTAGCGACCGATATATGAATTTTTCTATTACGCTGATTGAAACAGAATGGTGGAAAAAGTTTCTAACTACGGGTATGATTGCCTTTTTAAATCGCGGTTGTGATGAGTATTTGGTTCCGGATGGTATGGCGGTTCATAGTGTTTATGACTGTATTGATGACCCATCCTTACTCGATACTCCTGAGTTGGTTGCAAATGGAAAGGATGAAAAAATAAAAACTTTATATCAGGAAAATCGAGAGTCATTTAAAAAACGATTAGTTATTAAAGAATTTTTAGAATATATGTTTCAGTTTAATCCCGATGAGCACGTTAGGTCTGCATATAAACCAAATCCAGAAGATGGAGAACGTAAACCAGTTCGAAGTATGGCAGCGAAACTCGCGACGGAACATCTTAAACGCACAAGTAAGGAATATAAAAATTCCGCATTAAGAGCGGAGGACACAAAAACTACGATAGATTATACACCAGAACCAAAAAAGAAAACGAAAAAAGTTATCAAATATATAACCGACCAAGATGGTAAGAAGAAGAAAACCGTTGTAGAAGTACCATTAGGTGATAAAAAGATAATTGACTCCAAGGGATTTGATGAAACTGTGCAGAATACCACGAGAGAATTTATACCTTCTCACGATATGTTCGGCAAATTTAAGAGTTATTATGAAAATCATTTTGAAGAACTCAAAGAAGCAACGATCGACCTTTATTGTGAAAAACCATATTTAGAATACGCTGTTAATCCTTACTCTTGGCATGATTCCGCAGAGCAAGCAGAGGCATTTAAACAAAAACATCGCGACGAGGTTATTTCAAATGTATATACTGCTCGCTCTGGTATGTGGAATGTTTTCACTTGCTATAAAGACCAACGCGAAAATACATCATTTTATAATTCGCAAACTTCGGTTATTGAGGAAATTTTGAAGCAAACTGAATTAGATGCCAAACTCGGTGCGGATATGGTGAAGAATACCGTTGTTAAGAAGAAAAAACAAAATGAGATTGAAGTGGGACCCGATGCTCCAACATTCCAAAAATGGAAGCGGGAAAGTTCAACTATTCGCAACGCGGAGAAACCAATTGGTCATATATCATCTGATGATATTCCAGATGATGCGGTTGAAGTCCCAGTATGGCGATTGGCGAAAAGTGGAACTCAGTTGGTGCGCGATCGTATTTTCACAAAGGCGGGGGCACCGACAGTTGCAAAAGAATAAAGAATAAAGAATAAAGAATAAAGAATAAAGAATAAAGAATAAAAAATATAAAATAATATTTAGTTTAATATATGGGCAATTCGCAAGATATAATTTTGCAAAGTGCAGAAGTTAAGCAGATAGATGATAAAATAGAAGAATTAAATTCATTTATTGTGAAATTACTTTATAATGATGAAAACAGAAGTAATTATGCAAGAATAACCGCAATCCGTGATGCTATAGGTGAACTTATAAAAAAACGTAATAAACTTACATCACAAAGTTCATATGTAACAGGTGGTTTTGAGATGGATTGGAACTTAATTTTTTTAGTGTTGGTTATATGTGTTTTGATATGTTTAATATATTGCGTATATCCAAATTATGATAATTATTATTATGAAAAAAATTATTCGCGTTTATATAATTATGAATAGTTATTATGCCGCACAAGGACAAGGTCAATTACTTGGGTTAATTTTTGCTGGTATTTTTGCAGTTAATCCATTTGAAAAAATAGACGAAACTAATATTGAACAATATAAAACTCCAAAAGAATTATGTTTAATGACGCCAGCGAAATTCTTGCCATCTGCAATATGTTTATATATTGTAATTATATTGTTGGTTTTGTGTTATTATTATTTCACAGGCAACGGTAAAAAATGCGACCAGAAATGTGTAGATGGGCAAAATAAAGTATTTTTAGATACAACGAAATATTATTTCATAGGTTTTGCAGGATTAGTGGTGTTGAGATATTTATATATATTTGGTAAAATAATTCAACATACTTTATAAAAAAATTTTATATTATCTTTTTTTGTGATTTTTTTTATTAATTTTTTTATTCGAATTATAGATTAAAACTTCATCTTGTGTAGATTGTGGTTTTTTACTATTAATACGTCTTCGACATAAAATTTTTTCAAATGAAAAATTGTATTCTGTAATCAGGGCGTAAATTGCATCTGTGAAAGAATTACTCATTAGAAATTCAATACCCGCAATATCTAACTTCTTACAAAAATCAAATAATTCTACTGTATCCTGCATTGTGAAATCCACATTATGGTATTTAGTAAAAGACTTATCATCTATTTTCGCGTATGGTGGGTCTAAATATACAAAATCTCCTTTTTTTACTAAACCAATAATAGATTTCCAAGTAAAATTGTGAAGTTCCACTTCTTGTAATAATTGAGAGGTATTTCGTAATTTATTTGAAAAATTTATATTTTTATAATTGCCAAATGGCACATTAAAACCATTCTTACTTTCTCTATATAAACCGCGAAAACCGGTTTTATTAAGAAATAAAAATAAAACCGCAATATGTAAATCTACATCCGCGATATTTACACTATCTTTAATTTCATTAAATTCAGTTCTTTTTTGATAATAATATTCCTCTTGTTGTAAAACGTCGCTTGAATTATATTCTGCCTGTATGTCGTCAAGTTGTGTAATCAGCATTCCATAATTATTTTTTATTTGTTCGTAGGTTATTATTAAATATTTATTAATATCAGATACAAAATGGCGTTTTGCCCTTGCATCATTTATAACTGCAAACAGCACACTACCTCCACCTAAAAACGGTTCGTAGTAATTATTACAACTCGGTATCCGCTCTAATATACTATCTATTATTTGATTTTTACCACCTACCCATTTAAGAAATGACATTTATATATTATAACTATCAAATTCATTTTTAATTTAAGATTTGTAATTATAAAATGTATAGAGAAAATGCGAATATTTTATGTATATTGTTTTGTATAATTTATAATATGGGTCTAAATTTATCGATTAGCATTATGGATATTATTGATATAAATTACATATCCGCTACCATACATATTATAAACGTAATAATTAGCGTATATGCAGAATGCATATTACATAATCTTTATCCAAATAGCACGGCGCTGATAACAAAAAGACTTATGTATTCTACAATTTATTTAAGTAGTTTCATATATGATTTATACTATGGGCAGTATTTATATGTAATCTTACAATCTATATCTATCATAATTATATTAACTGGTTTAATTTGGTTTATTTTAGACCTATATGGATATTGTCCAAAAAAAAGCGATAAACCACGCGGAAAAATAATAAGTATATTTGACCGAATGGATGAGATTATGATGGAAACAAATGTATAAACTATATCATACAATATATTTTATAGTTTTATATATTGGTGGAGGACATTGAAATACACAGAAGTCAGAAACTTCTGCAATAAATACTTCTTGTATTCTTTTATTGGATATTTTTTTTTCAATTATACATTTATCTAACATATCATTACAATTATTTATAAAACCACGTCCGGTTTCAAGTTGTTTATCATCATCAACATTCGTCGGACTGATGGGATTACCAAATGCAATGATAAATGTTGGAACTGATATATAATCTGCTAATTTATGATAAAAATATACTGGTATAATATTATCAATTTTAATCATTGAAGATAATACAGTTGTGTGATATATATTATATATTTTTTTATCGTTTGAATTTTCTATGATGTGTTTTAATGAATATATTATATCTTTTGACTGTAAAAAAATAACATATTTATTTAATCGATTATTATTATTATCGTTGATAAATTTAATTGCTATATCACTAATATATGGAACTGCTATGATCCATTTTGCAAAATTTTGAGGAGACTGTATACTGCTATTAATTTGACTACCGGAATATGACATATCATCTACATGAATAACCGCGGTATTTTTTTTTATATTATCGTATTCTTCTTCATTCATCGAGTGATAACTTTTAATAATATGTGCATTATTTTTCATTTCTATCACATCAAATCCAATTATATCATTTAGTATATCTTTAATGAATGTGTATATGAGTAATCCTATCCATAAATTTGATTTATTCATATTATGACAATAACCTATATATAAAATATTTCGTTTATACTGCTTACATATATCTTTAATTTCAATTGCCATCAATTTTAATTTACCATAAAATTCCTTAAATGATATATATCTCATGTTAGTTGCAATTGCAATTGATATGTCTTTGAAGGCATTACTATATAATTTACTTCCATATTTTTTTTCAACGTCTTCTGTGAATTTTAATTGGTCTTCTAACCACCTATTGATATTATCTTTATTCAAACCATATTCTATTTTTTCGTCCGGCAAAATTTGATGTTTATTCAATTCATAAAATTTATCAAACGCTCTTAGTCGATCTGTTTTAAATTCTTCTCTTAAATCTTTTTCCAACTCTGCCTGTTCAATATATTCCGATTTTGCGGATTCTATATTCATAATTTACTATATCAATAATTAAAAATAATATAAGTAATAAAATAAATGCCAATATAATATTATACATAATATTTGAATTAAAAAATCTGCCAATTTTTGAATTATATAAATATTAATGACGAAGAATATCCTATATTAAAAGATAAAGGTTTTATTAAAAATTGTTTATTATTTAATGAATGTATTGATAAATATTATAAAAAAAATAATATAAAATTAACAAATAAATCTGTATTAAATTATTTAGAAATATCAAATATATGCGATGAACAATGTCCTCCCGCATTTTATAAAAATATTAAATATGAGATTTAAGTAATATATTTAATAGTTTTATATATCGGTGGAGGACATTGAACCCCACAAATATTTTTAACTTCCGTTTTTTTTTTCAATTTTAAATAAGATAATTTATTATCAATGATACATTTGTCTAATACATTGCAACAATTATTAATAAAACTACGTCCTATTTCTAATTGTTTATCAGTTATATTTGTCGGATCTATCGGATTACCAAATGCAATTATAAAAGTTGGTGTCGAAATGTAATCTGCTAATTTATGATAAAAATATATTGGTATCAAATTTTCTATATTGTTTGCCATTATCATACCTTTTAATATATTTTCATAAACACTATTATATTTTTTATGTTCATTTGAGTGTTCAATTATATATTTTATTGAATAAATATATTCGGTTGATTTTAAATATACCACACCACTCTTATACTTATTAATAGTATCTATTGCAATATCGGATATATATGGAACTGATATTATCCATTTTGCAAATTTTTTAAAATCTGTAATACCATTACATATTTGTAATCCTGAATATGACATATCATCTATATGAATAACATATATATCCTTACATTCTATATCAGATATATCATCTAATACAGGTGCATTATATTTAATATTGTTAAAATCAATTCCTACAACATCTGTAATTACATCCTTGATAAGTGGATATATAAGTAATCCTGTCCATACATTCGATTTATCTATTTCAGCACTATCCATATATAAAATATTTTGCATATTATTCTTACATATATCATTAAGTTCAATCGCCATTAATTTTAATTTACTATAAAAATCTCTAAATGATATATATCTCATATTATTTGCAATCGTCATTGATATATCACTAAATGCATCTACATACTTATTTGCGTAGAATTCAGTTTCGTATAATTTCATATAATATGATTTAACATTATCAACTAATTTCATTTGATCTTCTAACCATTTTATTACATTATCGGTATTTAAACTATAATCTGTTTTATCATCTGGTTTTGGTTCGATTTGATGTTTATTTTTCTCATAAAATTTATCAAATGCTCTCAGTCGATCTGTTTTAAATTCTTCTCTTAAATCTTTTTTCGACTCCACCTGTTCAATATATTCTGATATTACAGGTTCAGCACTCATATATAATAACTGAATATTTTTTAATAATTCATTAAATCTTTTGAACCAACTTTATCACGTTCAATATCTCCAAAATCCGCATTATATGAAGAACCTATATTATCAGTTGCTCTAATTGTAGATCTACCAACATAACCAAAATCATTACTTCCGGATAAACCAGATTGGTCTTGTGCGAAATCCGCAGGTTGTAATGGCGCTTTATCAAAATTATGAGATCTGACAAGTCCCTTATGAGATTCTCGATATTTATTATCTATCGCAGTATTATCATATCGGTGTTGATCAACTTGTGGAATTGCAATACCGTAATTAAAAATAGTCCGCGAATCGCCATGCTTTGCACTTGTATCTACGTCATATTGTAATTGACCTGCTTTTGTTACCAACTGCATCGGTTGTGCCTCGCGATATATATTTTGTTTTTTTCCAGTTTCCTCTACAATATCACGTAAGTCGCTATCTGCTTTATTTTTTCCTATCATCCGCGTCGCCTGTTTCATGGAATCCGCAACATCGTGTGCTATCTGCACTTGTTCTGTTAAATTACGCCCACTATCTGGGGTATTTCGCGTTGCATATCTGGCAACTCTCGCGCCTTCAAATTGTGTATTGGCAGATAATCCCGCACTACGTTGTATTTCATTTTTCATAACCATATTTACATCATCTGGATGTAGTTTATGAGACCTATTAATACCTTGCGTGCTTTTACTAAATTGAATATTGCCCGTCATTCCTTCCGTTATATGCGTTCTTTGACCTTGTAAATCCACGATAAGATTGGCGATACTTCTATTTAAAAGTTCTCCTGTTGCCCGTTGCGCAACAACGTGATCTAATTTACTACTGTCCATATTTTTTCTTAAATCGACATTAGCGAGATTATCAGGACTAAGTCTATTTTCCACAAGTCGCCCATATTGCGCAATACGCACGCGATGATCTGGCGTAGAATGCCTAAATGCAGTGGTTGGATCATTGGAAATTTGTGCAACTGCATCTTGTCTATTTCTCACACACATATCTGCCATATCTTTTATAACTCCGGATTTATCAACATTACCAACCATACAACCTTGTCTTCTAATCTGCGTAGTTCCTCCATTATGGAAACTATCTTTACTTTCTTCAAATATTTTCATTCTATTTTTTAATCCATAAAATCCATTTCTCTTTACTTCGGCAATGTGTTCTGGGGTCATCATGGACTCTGGAACTGAATAATCCGCATCATTATATAACCTGATTTGAGAACTTCGCGCGAGATGTTGTTCATAACCAAGACGCATATTTGGAACATTTTGAACTCCCCTTGGATCTTTTTCTGTAAATTCGAAATGTGTAAATTGCCCTTCTGCTAAATATGGTGTATAATCCGAGCGACTACCACTGTGGCGAAGTTCCATACGTTCTGCAGAATGCTGATTTGTTCTTGGTTGATCTGATTCAAAAAATGGCACATCCGGAGTTCTGTCCATCAACGACGCCCTTATGTAATTTTCTGTATCATATGGATTTTCATATACATCGCTTGCCTCCAATTTACGATAATAAAAATCATCTGGTATTAGTCCTGATTTTTGCACAGGTCGCGAATAATTAAATGTGCTCATATATTCTATTAATAATATTTATTTTTAATAACAATTTTCATATAAAAAAAAATAAAAATTTTATTAGATTTATTGATTATGGTTTTCTCCCTCTCGACTTACGAGTGGTGGTGGAGGAACCCAATAATTCGGTTGCCTTACGAGTTGCGGAGGATCAGGTGGTAATAATTCATCTTCATCTGCTGGTGGTTCTCCTTGTGGTTCCAGAAAATGATCAAGTAAACCTTGTCTACCTTCTTGCTTATTTTCCTGTTTATTTTCTTGATTACCTTCTCCATTTTCATCTGGTGGTTGCATTACACCACCATAATAACCGCCGTAATAACCACCTCCCGATGTATTTTTATATCTTCTTGAAACTATATACAGCACTATACATACTATTAAAACTAATAATATAAAATCTAAGTCCAAATTCGGCATATATAATCGGTATTATTTTTAATAATATATTTTTAAATTAATAATTATTTTATAAATTTACTAAATTTGGTATTCAAATATATCATTTACCACGGTGGTGGAGGTGGGCGTGGTGGGGGTGGTAATATTGGTCGCGATCGTGGTGGCGATTGGGGAGGTGGTGGTCGTGGTTGCGGTGGTCGTGGTCGCATTTGTTGTTCCATGTATCCTAAGTCTGGTGGTGGTACTGGTATTTGTATCGGCTCTGGATGTCGCAATTCTTCTAAATCTAATGGTGGTGATGGCTGTCGTGGTGGAGCTGGTGATAATTTTTCTTCTTCTCCCGACTGTGGATTTTTCTGTGATAATTTTTCATCTTCTGGTGGCGGAGGTATTTTTCCACCCATATACAATCCACCACCTGATATTTTTCTATATCTTCTTAAAACTATATACAGCACTATACATACTATTAAAATTAATATAACAAAGTCTAAATCTAAGTCCATCATATATAATATAAAAAAATATTAAATATTTATTTCGTAATTTTAATAAATACATCCAACACTTTTCATATCATCCTGCAATCTGATTACTTGTAATTTTGCATTTTCCATTGTTTTAATTAATTTCTGTTTTTCCTCTTTAGTTGAATTTTGCGATTTAGCAATATATATCCCACTTGCATTATTATATGCTTTTAATGCATGGATAAAACTATTAAGTAAATAATTACATCTATCCGGTTCAACGGAATTTTTTATACTGTTAAGATAAATTTGATAATTAATATTATCTGGATTATCATCTTCATAAAAACATCCTACACTTTTTAATTCCGTTTTTATTCCATCTACGATATTTTTTTTCTGTCGTTTTTCTTCTAATAATTTTTTCACATCATCATTCGCACCCCGTTCATCGGCAATAATATATTGATTACATATGTTATTATATGATATCAGTTCGCTATTTAATTTATCGAGCAGTGCATTACACCTGTTTGGAGCGACTGAATATTTTATATCAACTTCATGATTTTTTTCATCACCAATACCACCCATATATAAACCACCACTTCTGAAGAATACATTAGGTTTAAATATTGCGATACCCACAATTACTGTAACTACAATAAATATTACTAAGAGAATTATATCTAAATCTTTCATATATAAAAAAAAATAAATATTTTTATAAATATAATTAAATTTTTTCATCATCTGCAAAATCAATATCACATCTATATCTTATCATATCATTTTTATTTTTTATCTCTTCTGCCTGATATTTTTGTAAATCATCATATAAATATCCTATTTTATCATCGGTATCAATATTTTTTCGTTCGAATTCATCATCTAAATTGACCACATATACAAAATACGATTTGGATTCTGCATCTATTAATTTTTCATATTCCGCAATTTCATCATTGAATTTTTTAATTCTGGTTTCTTTCGCTTTCATATATTTATCTTCGATTTTATCTTTGAATATTTCATCATGTTTCCTTGTAAATTCATCACGTTCTGTAATTTTTTTTTCGATTAAATCTTTATATTCACTTATTTTCTCATCATAATGTTTTTTAATTTCTACTTTATTTTTGTCGTAATCCGCGTGTAAAATTATACGTTGCTTTTTTTCAAAATCTATCAACTTAAATGTTTGTTTTACCAAATCTTCATATTTTTTTCTATCTGCAGATAACTGCACACATAATTGATGCGCTGCATCCGTATATCTTCTTATAAATTCTTCAATATCATCTTCTGTCGGTTCATCTTCTGGGTTCTCTTCATGCGTATTTTCATCATCATGACACCGACGACCACCTATGTATATAGTATGAATATTTTTCGATACTGCATATAGTATAATTACCATTAACATTATAAATAATAGATCTTGTAAATTCATATATAATTAAAAATATATTTTTAATTATATTTTGAAGGATAAAGTACTTGCACCATTCGATCCAAGTCTTCATCGGTAGCACATTGTAATTCTTTTATTCTGTTATATATTTGCCATATTTTTGATGTAATTGGTGCTATTTTTTCATTACTTTCTGTGGCGAATTTTGTTTTTTGATACTCTATTTCTTGAAATATTTCTTTATATTTATCCGTATATCTAATTAATTCATTCTTTAATGATTCGCATTCTATTGCTTTATCAGCACCACCCCCACCACCGCCGTAAAATATATCAGGTCTAAACATTGTGATTCCCACAATTACTGTAATTACAATAAATATTACTAAGAGAACTATATCAAAATCTTCCATATATATAATCGATACATAAAATATTTTTTAATATTTATTAAACAAATAATAAATCAATATTAAAAAACGATGGATACTAAACAAAATTTATCTAATGGTAATAATCTGGCAACGATACATTTAATCGATAATATGAAATGCGACTTTGAAACGATGCGTAATCAGTTTTATTCAAAAGGCATAAAAATATCATATACCGATGATAAAATTATCCTAAGTGCAACGCGAACTGGTAGATATAAATATAATAATATTTATCTCAGTGAGTGCAATGGTTTAATTCTTGAACGCGATACTTGGAAACCGCTGTGTATCCCACCAAGAAGTCTGCGCCTTAATATCGATACTAATCAAGCAAATAAATATATTTATCAGGGTTTATATTATATATACCATGCAACCGACGGCACAAGTTTTAATATGTATTATGATAAAAAAATATCTAAGTGGTTGATTTCTACAACGTCTGGATATGATATGGGTAATGTAAAATGGTCTGAAAAAACATTCGAAGAACTTATTAGTGAATGCCTAATGGAACAATATAAAATAAGTTGGGAAGCGTTTTGCGATACACTCGATACCGATTATTGTTATAGTTGGATTTTCAAACATCCGGATTTACATAAATTTTATTCGGATGAAACAAAATACAAAATATGGTTTATTCAAAATGTATGTCTCGCGTCAGACTCTGAATATTATTTATGGGCAAATGAAAAATCGCCTAATATGATTAGTGGGCAAGTAAAATATACAGAACCAGTAGGAAATTTACACGATTTATATAAATTGTCATGTGCGGCATTGGCAGATTACATCAGCGATAAAAAAATTAATTATGGATATATTTTACGTTCTGTTAATTATGAATTGACAGAACTTCACAGTGATTTATTTATCGAAAGTTCTCTTATGAAAATAATTAGAAAAACTTGGTATGAAAATTTCCTAATCGACGAATGTAATAAATTTAAACTTAATAAAGAGACAGTAATTACATTGTATAATTATCTGAATGCGGATAATTTTGAAGATTTCCAAATATTATTTCCACAGTATCAGTCCAAATTTGATACATATAGTAGCGTTATAAAATCCATAATTTCATTAATGGTCGAAATGTTTAATAAACAAGAAAACAAAAATGCGGAAGTCGATAAAAAAGAAAAAAATATTTTAGAAATAACAGCAGAAAAAATTTTATTATTATTTGAAAAATATAATTATAACATAAAAAAATTTACAGATGAAAAAAAATCAAAAATATTTTTGGAATTCATTCTACATACTGATATGCTAAGAGTATTATTACCCGTAATGTAAATTCATAGATATAAAATATAAAAACAAAATATCATTCGTTAATTTTTTTTGTTTTTTAATATGGATATTATTTTCATAATATATTCTTTTTGTTGTTCCAATTGTGTTTCCAATTTTTCAATACGCGATGCGAATTCTGCCTTTTCGTCAAATAATAAATGATTTCCCAAATTGGAAATTTTAGATTCTTGAAGTGGATTTAATTGCTTACCATTAAATGGATCTAATTTATTATTATTCTCATACATATTATTAATTTGATTTGTTTCATCGAAATTTTGTCCAAATGTTTGTTGCTGATTTTGTTGCTGATTTTGCTGTTGATTAAATATCTGTGGATTTTGTTGATTTTGATCCAATTGAATCGGATTCTGCATTTGTTGATTTTGATTTAACTGCGTTGGATTAGATTGCATTATATTAAATTGTGTGGAATTAGATTGTGTAGAATTTGATTGTAATAATGGTTTATCTTTTTTAATAGTAGATTGATGTTCGTGTAAATTTCCAGTATATTTATATATTTTTAATATATTACTAATTTTTGCCTTCCACATGAAAGGTCTTTTACTGGGTTGCCATTTGGTTAATGATTTAAATGAGATCGTATTATTTTTATATGCCATTATATATCCGCCTACTTTTATTTTTTCTGGATTATTTTTTACATAATATTTAACATAATCGCCGATATATAAATCTGTAAATGGGACTTCTTTAAAATCATCTGGAAATTTAGTATTATTATCTGTCAAAAATTTTCGCTGTTTAAAATCATTGTTATCATCATCGGAATCAGATAAATTTACTGAACTATTTGTAATTTTTTTTGGTGATTTTTTACCTCCTGTAATTTCATTTTCCTGCGTGTTGTATTCTGTATGATTTTGATTATTAAGATATGTTGGTCTATCAAAAGGCATTTGATTATTAAAAGACGCTTGATTATTAAAAGACGCTTGATTATTAAAAGGCACTAATTGTTTATCAATACCTACCAATTTATCAATATTGATTTTAAATGGATTATTATTCATTTTATATTTTATATATTTTGTTTTATTTAAATTCAATCTAATTAAATTCAAACTAATTAAATTCAAACTAATTAAATTCAAACTAATTAAAT
>ERZ1292625.298-Hain-H41-01um-R1-298-length-81832-cov-40_pt1 | contig 81832 bp, 83 predicted proteins | sample MGYA00564400_ERZ1292625 | MGnify/ENA primary metagenome ERZ1292625 (study PRJEB36523, sample SAMEA6512639) | groundwater metagenome | collected 2019-01-08 | study: AquaDiva: Metagenomics assemblies of 32 groundwater samples | reverse complement strand
TCGCAAACCGTTCCTGTCGGCTCTTCCGTCCGGGGTTTCCTGGTATACAAAAAGCCCCGTTTCCGGGGCTTTTATTATTTCTTCTTAGCTTTGGCCTTTTCTTTTCCTTTTCTGAATCTTGGTTGATTATCTTGTTTTGCTCTGACGTAGTAGAGTTTTGCTCTGCTAACATCACCCTGCTTTATGACTTCTAGTTTAGCAATGTTTGGTGAGTGTAATGGATAGATACGTTCTACACCTACTCCACTAGCAATCTTTCTTACTGTAAATGTTGCATTTGCTCCAGTGCCACCTTTTCGTGCAATGACTAAACCTTCAAACATCTGGATTCTTTCTTTTTCACCCTCTTTAATTTTCTGGTGAACTTTCACAATCCATCCGGTTTTAAACTCAGGCATGTCTAAGCGGTGTTGTGTTTTACTAATGTGTTTTACAATTGGCATTTTTTTAGTTAGCTTACAAATTAATATTCTTTGCTTTTAAATCTATTAAAACTTTCTTTAAGTCTTCTGGGAGATCCGCGTATGCTTCTATCCAAGTTTTGTCAGGAAGTTGAACCTCAATGTTGCTTGCATGTAAGAACTGTCTTTTGAGATCAAGTCCGAAAGAACAATTACTCTTTGGACCATATAACGCATCGCTAACTATCGGAAAACCTAGAGATGAAAAGTGTACCCTAATCTGATGGGTACGTCCTGTGTGTAAGTTTACACGAACAAGAGTGAACTCGTCAATGCTTTTGTGGTCTTTAATCTTCTCCCCTTTGAACGGTAAGTACTCTAAAACAGTATATTCAGTGACTGCTTCTTTAGGTTCTTTCGGTAAATTAACAGTCATTTTTCGAAAGTCAGTTGGATGTCTACCAATTGGCGTATTGATGAAACCGTGCTTTGAAGGCAGATGTCCTGCAAGCAAAGTAGTGTATTGTTTTTTAACAGTGTGGTTTTGGAAGGAGTCTTTAAGATGCTCAAACATTTCCTGACTCTTGGCAACAAGCAACACTCCTGATGTGTCTTTGTCTAAACGATGAACAATACCAGGACGAATTTCATCTTCTCCAATAACTTTGATGTCTTTGTATTTATGCAACAACCCCTCCGCTAATGTTACTCCCTTGTACCCAGGTGCTGGATGCACGACCAACCCCGCTGGCTTGTCTATGATTAAAATATCCTTGTTTTCAAAGATCGTTTTAATGTCTAATTCTTTTGCTTCAATCTTTTTTTCTAAAGTATAATCATATTCAACTATGTCACCAGATCTAACAACGAATTTTGCTTCTAAAACTTTTTCCTTGTTAACAAAAACAAGCCCAGCTTCTATGTCTTTCTGGATTCTACTTCTTGAAACTTCTTTGAAGCTCTCTGCTAAAAACCTATCTAGACGAAGCTTGTTTTCTGTAACCTCAAACTTTTTCATTACCATTGTTTGTTAATAAGGTCGGGACGAACTTTTTTTGTTTTCTTCAAAGCTTGATCAGCACGCCAGATCTCAATCTTTTGATGATCTCCTGATAATAAAATCTTTGGAACTCGTAATGTTTTTTTGCCAATCTTTAATACTTCAGGTCTAGTATATTGAGGATATTCTAAAAGATTTGTTGTTTTGCCACCTTTTGAAAAACTCTCTCCTTGAATTGATTCTTCTTTGCCAACTACTCCTGGCACAAAACGTGCAATTGTTTCAATCATAACTAAAGCAGGAAGTTCTCCGCCCATTAAAACATAATCCCCGATTGAATACTCAGCATCAACTAATGAAGAAATACGTTCATCAAAACCTTCGTATCTTCCGCTAACAAAAATTAAACGGTCATTGGCCGCTAATTTCTTTGCTTGTTTCTGAGAAAAAACTTTTCCTGCTGGAGTTAATAAAATGACTTTTGTTTTTTCTTTTTTCTTTAAAGTTTTTTTGAAGACTCCTTGTATCGCACGCGCTAAAACATCTGCTTTTAGTACCATACCAGCACCACCACCATACGGTCTTCCATCAACTGTTTTATGCGCGTCAAAAGTATAATCTCTCAGATTAAAGGCTTTTATCTGCAACAACTTCTTCTTTATTGCCCGAGCAACAATACTGATCTTTTTGTAGTCATCTATTAACTCAGGAAATATTGTAATAACTTCGAATTTCATAACTAAATATTAACACAAAAACAGAAGCGCCGCAGACCTTGATAGATCTTTGGCGCTTCAGTGTTTTCGGCATGAAGCCACACAGCTTCCTCCTTACTCGTCGAGCATCTGCCTGCAAGCCGTCTGCGCGAACATGTAGGCGCGTTGCAGGAAATGCTCGGGCAACTCTTCGGGAATGATTCCCGTTATGGGACCCTCCACTATCAACCGTGCAGGAACCTCAACGATCGCGAACCTGCACGATGCCGAGTGAGCCCATACCCTGATCCAGTCCGACTGCATCTGCTTTACTGCGGCGAACGGTCTGAAGTTGATGCCAGCTGCCGACAGGTTGCCCCAGAACCTCGGATCACTAAGCCCCTGGTGCGCGAACACCGGCGACGCGACTGCGAACTTGCCACCGTCACGGATCATCGGAGCGAAAAGCTCCAGCACGATCTGCAGTCCGATGACTTCGACGCTGAGCATCTCCGCCAACGCCGGAGTCTGATGGTAGGCCTCCGTTCCTTGGTGCAGCGCGTGCTGACACTCGGCGAAGGAATGTCGAGAGACGCCGTAGAAGATTCCGTCGAGCTTCTCGCCTTCGCCGATTGCTTCCTGTACCGCGACAGCGAGATTGTGAACGCTGCGATGATCTGCAACGTTGCACTGAAGATTCCCGACTTCATGCGAGTGGTGACCGACACGGAACACCTTCGCCTCCCGTGACTCGAGTTCCGTCGCTACTGCTGACCCGATGGTGCCAGTTGCCCCAAACACCAAGAACTTTTTCTGTGTCATCTGCATGCTCCTGGCCAAGGGCCGGATTGTTGGTACAAGATACTTCCCTCTAAAGCATCATAGGAGCATAACAAAACCAGCTGCCTTTTACAAGGAACGGCTGGTTTTGATTCGCCTAACTATTTATTAAAGTTTGAACTCATCCATTGAGTCATCCAAACCATGTGTTGTTGGTTCGCTGACATGAGCTGGTCTCATTGAACCTTCTGGTTCATTGATTTTCAAGTTTACGCGAGCCTTTCTCTTTGCACCAACGACGCGAAGCAATGTTCTTATTGCTTTTGCAGTCTGACCCTGACGTCCAATAACCTGACCCATATCCTGTTGGTTCAGATGAAGAGTAATTAATACTCCCATCTCATCAACAGTACGTTCAGTCTTAACATCTTCAGGGTGGTCAACAAGAGCTTTTACGATAAACTCGACAAACTGTTGATCCTGTTCTAGTGACATATTCTTTACTGATTTCTGCTTTATTAGCTTTACTTTCCGGCATTTCGACCTGGGTTAAGCCGTATATGCATATATTACTTTAAATGTTTCTTGACGTCAAAAAAACCGCTTAGTGCGGTTTTTCTTTTATATTATTCAGCTTTTACTTCTTCTGGTTGCTGTTCTACTGGAGTCTCTACTGTTGCTTGAGCTTCTACTTCAGGAGCTACCTCAACTGATGCTTCTTCTTTTTTCTTTGGGACATTGAAAGCTTTAACTTTGTCTGCTTTTAATATTCCTTTAGTTACTAAAAGATTGTGCACTGTTGGTGACATATCAGTTCTTTGAGCAATCCAGTAGTTCAAACGATCTTGATCTTTGATTACCAAGTCTTTGCTATGTGGGTTGTATGAACCAAGAACTTCTGCGAATTTTTTTGAAACCGAAGATTCTTTTTCTGCCAAAACAACTCTGAAATGAGAGTGGTTTCTCTTGCCGGTTCTTTGTAAACGAATGGTTAACATAATTTCTGGCTATTTCTTAGATTTAATTGCTTGATAATGCTAACAAAAATGGCCATAGAAGTCAACAGCTAATTATGTATCAACGATTGAATTGATAAATTGGTGGAACACTGGCTGATGGAGCTAGTTGAAGCGAACCAGGTGCTGATATTGCGGATGATGCGTCATAGTATTTGTCAGGAGCTGTTACAGTAACAGGAGATGACGGAACTATTTTCCAATCAAAATCAAAAGATGTATTCAGTGGGGCGTTGGTAAAATCTACTTTGCTCCATTCAGGATGCGGTTCTAAACTTCGAATTCCATCTGGTACGCTTTGGATAACTCCAGCGGTGTATCCACCCGTATCAGTACTGATACATGCTTTTAGAGAATACGTTAATTTATTACCTACATAGGTATAAACATCTTTTGTTGGACACTCTGGAATGTTGTTTGCCGACTTAGGGATTGCGCCAATATATATTGGCGTTAAATCATTAAGTGAATCAGGGTAATACCCTTTGTCAAAGTAATACATTTCCAAACCTGTAGCGAGCTGTCTAATATCTGCTAAAACTTTAGCATCACTGGCTTTTTTTTGAGGCGCTTGCAAGAAATCTGGCATTTTAACATTTGCTAAGACTCTGTACACTTCGTAATCAGAAGTACCAAGCCATAGATCAATGCTTATCTCCGATTTGGCGATAGTATTGTTTATTATCTTAATGTCCTCTGCAGTAGCTTTTGCACTGCTCTTTTTATCTAGCTCTAAAATCTGCTGATAACTTTTAACTAATGCTTGCTTATCTATTGCTAAAGAATAGTGATATGTTTTTTTCCCTAAGACATCTTCCTTACCTAAGTATTTATGACTAGAAACTATTTTGTTCTGCCTCAGGATTTCTAAAATTTGGTCTTTTAGATTAGAATCTGCTGTGGTTCCGGTTGCTTCTTTTGCAGTCTTGCTATCTACTTTCAACCAGCCATCATAATCTTTAACGAAATCCGATAATAACGGGATACTTTTAAAATTAATATATACAGCGTTGTTTAAGAACCTCATCTCTATTCCACTAAAAGAATACTGACTGCCATCATAGCTATACCCAGCAGCAATATTCCCCTTGACAGTTAAGGTATCATTCTCATACAAAGTATCTACTTGCATCTCAAAATTTGCTGTCATTTTCTTCTCATTACCTTCATATCCATATTTCAATGTTAAATCATGCTTATGCCAATTTTGTGTGCTCGCTAAATAGTTACTAAAACTTAACTTGTTCCAAGCAGTCTGAGGTCCCGCGGCGTAGACGATATAGAAGTAAGCGCCAGCAGCAATAATCAAAACAAAAACAACAACGCTGCCCCAGAACTTCTTGTCTTTTAATCGCTCCTTAAAAGTCTCAGGGGTTGAAGTTGGATTAACATTTGAAGCTTCAGGCACAGTGCTTTGTGATACTGGGTTGTTTACTATTAATGCTTGATCAATATCACTCTGACTCCAACCCGTAATTAATAGCTCTTCTGTTATTTTCGCGTCATCAGAACCTTTTGCTCTTGCTGTTGTCACATAATCTAATAGTTCTTGATTCATAATTTTTGTTTTTAATGCTTTAAATGTCTACGGACATAGTATATGAGACCTAAAATAAAAAGACCAACAATGACATAATCAATGCCTGTGAAATATGAGTGGATTGTGTTCCAATTCTGTCCAAGCTTTAAGCCAATGAAACCCAAGAACAAAGACCAAAAAAACGAACCAATGAATGAAAGAGCAAGAAACGGCGCTATTTTAACTCTTGCAACTCCAGCTGGAAAAGAAATGAATGTTCTTACTATGGGCAAGAGTCTTCCAATAAAGTTTGCGAGCTGACCGTGCCTTTGGAAAAAATTCTCAGCCATATCCAGATCTTTGTGGTTTATCAAAAAATATTTGCCATACTTTTCAATTACTGGCCTACCTCCATAATATCCTATGTAATACAAAACAGCTGAACCAATCATAGAACCTACTGCTCCTGCAAAAGAAATACCAAAAAGCGTAAATGTTCCTGCAGAAACTAAAAACCCTGCAAACGGCATTATGATTTCAGAAGGAATTGGAATAGCGGAAGATTCTAAAGCCATCAAAAAACCTACACCCACATACCCACCTGCTGAGATTATGTCAGTAACAAACCCTGTGATGCTTTGAATTAAATGTTCCATTTTTTGTTATTTAGCAAATACTGTTGCTTGTTCGATTTTAATTGAGAGGATCTTTGATACACTGTCATCCCCCATAGTCACACCGTAAAGTGTGTGTCCTTGTTTCATTGTTTCTCGGTTATGAGTAACAGTAACAAATTGGGTGCTGTGTGCAAGTGTCCCCAATATCTGAGCAAAACGAATTGTGTTTGCTTCGTCTAAAGCCGCGTCTACCTCATCAAGCATTACAAATGGTGATGGGAAACAAGATAGTAATGCGCAAAGCAAAGCTATTGAGGTTAAAGAACGCTCTCCTCCAGAAAGAGCAGAAATGTTTGCAAGTTTTTTTCCTGGTGGTGTCGCTTTTATATCAATCCCAACAACATCATCTGATCCTTTCTCGTACTTAGCAACCAACTTTTCTTCAGGTCTTAGTTTTATTGTTTCTTCTGTACCTCCAGTTTCTTCAGAGATCGCTTCTTCCTCTGCTTCTTGATTTGCTTTCTCTTCTTTAGCACGGATGATACTTAGATATGCTCGTCCACCGTTAAAAAGAATACGGAAGTAACTCTCAAACTTTTCATTGATTCTATTGAATGAATCATCAAACTGTTTTTTGATGTATTCATCTAACTCTTCTATTACTGATCTTAAATCAGCAATTCCCTTTTCTAAGTCCTGGACTTGTCCACTTAAGAAACCGTAGCGCTGTTCTGTTTCTTCGTATTCCTTCAAAGTCAATTCGTCTATTCCACCAATCATACTAAGTTGATTCTGGAACTTATGAATCTTTTCCTCTAAGTTATTTGTGCTTGATTGAATCTTTTTCTTTTCTATATCCGCAAAACCTTCTGGATTTAATGCAAACTTGGCTTCTGAAACAACATTCTCTTTTTGGGTATCTAGCTTTGCTTTTTCAATCTGCAAGAGCGAAATCTGATCTCTTAACTTTGAAAGATGATCTTGTTTACTTCTTAATGCACGTTCTTCGTCTAAGATCTCTGATTTCTTGCTTTGTTCTTTTTGATGGTAGCTAGTTATTTTCTGCTCTAAAACAGAAATTTCTTTTCCAAGATTTAGTAGCTCAGTGTTCAACTCTTTTTCTTGGGACATTAACTGTTCAAAGTATTGATCTGTGCTAGTAGCACCAGCTTTTTGAAGTTCTAAGTTTAGATGCAAAAGTTTTTGTTCAACCTTAGAAAGTTCTGCTTCTGAATATTCTAATGTTATTCCTACTTTTGACTTCTTTAATTCAAAGTTATTTAGTTCCTGGGATATTCTATCTTTTTGAGTTAATATATCTGAAAGTATTTTTCTTTGTTTTTCAAAATTAACAAATGGGTTTTGCGCAAAATGAGTTGTCTTTTGTTTAAATTTAGAAAGATGACTTTTAAATTCCTGAGCAAAAGAGATTATTAAAGAAACGTCTGAAGCACGCTCAAGGTTTTGATAGAACTCATCGAACTTACGATCTAACATTTCTATGTCCTCTGAAAGCTCGTGGAAATTAAGGTTCTCTGGATTATCAATGGTTTGTTGAATATCTGAAAGCTTTTTAGAGATTTCATCAAAAATTTGATGATGTTTTTCTAACTCTGCTGTAATCCCTTTTTTCTCTGAAGTAGCCCTTTCTATTTCTGCATTTAAAGTATTCTTTTGGTGTTCAAGGTTGTTCTTTTCAAGACCCAAGGCTTTGCTATCCAAAGCAACACCTACTGATTTTTCTGCATTAAGCTTTCCCCTAATCATTGCAACATCTTCAAGGATCTTGTTTTTCTTATCCACCGTCCTCTTTATTTCACCCTGTATCTGCTGGTATGCCAAAATTTCTGCTTTGTTGTCACCTTCGTTTTTATCTAAGTTTGAACGATGTCCTGATATTTCATTTTCCAACTCTGTTCTTTGTTTTTCTAAACCATTGATCTTTAAAACAAGTTCTTGCAACGATTCTTGTATACGCCAATATTTCTCAGAAAAGAATTCTGCTTGAAAAATTTTCAACTCTGATTCAATTTCTGTTCTCTCCTCCATGCGCTTTGCTTGTCTACGTAGTGATTTTAATCTTGGTTCAATTTCTTTTAACAAGTCTTGAACACGCATCAAGTTCTGCGCTGTTTGATCTAAACGCTTAAGAGTCTTTTCCCTTCGGATGTAGTATGTTTTTACACCACTTGCTTCATCAATTAAATTTTTGACCTCAGAAGGTCCTGCTAAAACCATTTGATCAATTGTTCCCTGACCAATAACTGTGTGACGGGATGTTCCAATGTTTGATTTTAAAACAAGATCAATAACGTCTAATAACCGGACCTTGTTTCCGTTTATCATATAATCACTCTCTCCGCTTCTATCAATGCTTCTTGAAATTGAAACTTCAGAGTAGTCTAAAGGAATACGCTTGTCACTGTTGTCAAAAGTAACAGTTACTGTTGCAAATGACATTTTGTGTTTTTTTTCAGAGCCAGCAAAAATAACGTCTTCGCTTTTTTTGCCACGAAGTTGTTTTAAGCTTTGCTCTCCCAAAACCCAACGTATAGCATCAGCAACGTTTGATTTACCAGACCCGTTTGGTCCTACAACAGCAGTAATGCCTTTTTCAAACTCTAATGTTGTTTTGTTTGCAAAAGACTTGAAGCCCTGAATTTCTAACCTTTTTAAATACATTTATTTGTGTTTCTGTATCCCAAATTACCACTTAATTATACCATACAACACTTTCTTGACAATGTCCTCCTTTTATGTTAAAGTATTGTGTTCAGCTGTAAATAGTGTTGGATTGCTTTCATAGCGATCAGCACCCGCGCTGGATCGCACACTACACAACCTGAGGTTTACTAATATGACCATGATTCGTCGGCTCCTCGCTTCAATGGCGCGAATTACTGGGATGGTGGTGGTGTTACCGCTCTTCCTGGTCTCCACCGGCATGTGGATGCTTTCATTCCTGTCCTGTCTGATCGTAGTGCTACTGACGATCAAGGCCGCAATCTGGGATGGTGAGCCTCCGAACGAAACCGATGGACTCTCGTTCGTCACGATAGCAATAGGGCTCCTTGGATTGGTCTGCTTTCTGCTAGCCAGAGCAACAGGTCCGTGGGTAATCAAGTCGATCAAGAAAGCCCTCTGGAGCAAGAAGGACGACTGGCGGCAAATCCTCGTATCCGTCGCTGTCGCCGCCCCGATCTTCGCGATCGGCTTCCAAGAGGTGCTACAAGGACAAGTGGAGGTTGGATACTTCCACATGCTGCTGGCTATCATCCCAGGTGCTCCGTTCCTGCGCTTCTGGTTCCTAGCATGGAGAGAAGGAGCCAGGAGAACCATGGAATGGCACAGGTTGTAGGAAGAAGTGTGCGTCTGCCCCGGCTTTGACATTCGTCAGAGTCCGGGGCTTTCGCATTTATACAAACAAAAATCCGGAAACATTTCCGGATTTTAATTTATTCTTTCCTAGAACCTATTTTCTTTCAATGCGTTTTCAGCTGCTGCTACTTCTGCTTCTTGTTTTGAAGGACCTTTTCCTTCACCTACTCTTGTATTACCGATGAATACTCCTACTAAGAAAACTTTGTCATGGTCAGGTCCTTGTTCTGAGATAACCTGGTATGAAGGAGTGACGCCTTGCTTTTCCTGAACTATTTCCTGAAGCTTACTTTTTGGATCCATGTATGAACCTTCGTTGATTATTGATGGAAGCTCCACAACAATGTCTCTTAAAACAAACTCTTTTGCTGCTTCATAACCAAGGTCTAAATATACTGCTCCGATTATTGCCTCTAGCGCGTTTGCGAGAATAACTTGTCTGGCTCTACCTGTGTCTTTTGCTTCACCCTTGCTCATTAACAAATACTCTTCTACATTGAGTTTTCTTGCTATCTCAGAAAGCATTCTGTAGTTAACAAGCGCAGAACGGAAGTTTGTTAGTTCTCCTTCTGGGTGCGGGTAGTTTTCATAAAGATATCTTGTTGAAATCAGCTCTAAAACAGCGTCTCCAAGAAACTCTAATCTTTCGTTGTGGGGTAAATGAAAAGCCCTGTTCTCGTTTAAGTATGAACGGTGAGTAACCGCTGTCATTAAGAGATCAGGGTTATTGAATTTAACTTTTAAAATTTTTTCTAGTTCGTGTATTTCCATATATTTCTGGTGGGCGGTATAGGATTTGAACCTATGACCCTCTCTACGTCAAAGAGATGCTCTACCACTGAGCTAACCGCCCGCGTGTTGTCCTACGGGTTTCGCGTCCTTTATATACTTTGCTTTAACTATATCTAAGAAAAATATGGTCCAAGCAAAATTGGTAAAAACATTTAATATTGCGTTTACCAAAAGAAGCGCAAAACTTAATATTATTATTAAAGCTAGAATGATCGCTGCAAACCATTGCAGTGATAATGATTTTACCAGAATAGCAGGCAAGTATGCAAGGACGCCAATGAACCCAACCATTGTTGCGGAGAGGAAAAAGAGGAAGAAATATATAACAAAAAGCATGACAAACAAAGCAATGACCTGCTGCCAAAAAACAGCTAGCAAATCAAAAGCGCTCGCAAATGCTTGTCTAAGCTTTAATTTGTATATAACTATATAGCAGCAAGCAAATATATTAACTAGTGACAAAACAATGATTATGGGGATGAATATTAGAAGGGCGGTAATAATTAAAACAAAACCTCTGAACTCAAAACCGTTTTTAAAAACCATCCACAAAGGCAGAGCCAACCAAGAAAAAAAGAATATTATAGCTGCATTTGTAAACAATCCTGCGAAAAAAACTCGCCAAACTGATTTAGTTGCTTGTTTTAGCACAGAACGTAAACTAATTGGTTCTTCTTTCTCTAATTCATCAGCCGCGTGAATAATGGAAGACCTCGCAATGGCACCTACTAATGAAGCCAAAACAATTAACACTATTAAAGAAACGATTGAAAGCGTTAATTGAAGAGGATGATTTAATGCGTAATCTAAAATGTACCTGTAATATACATCTAAGTGATCTGCGTTTAAATTAACTCTCCTAACAAAATTCATAACTCCCCAACCTGTTAGGAAAAAACCAAAGAACCATAAGGACTTATGGTTCTTTGTGTATACGTATGCTCTAGTTAATATTTCAGAAAGGCTTAACATTTTACCTTCCTCTTATTATTTTTTAGTTTCTTTTTCTTTATGAACGTGTTCAACAGCAATTTCTTCAGGATGTTTAAGTTTATGAGCTGGGATTATATCACGTACTAACTCTGCAAACTGTTCTTGTTCCAAAGTTTCTTGCTCAACAAGTTTCTTTGCAATGATATCAAGTTTGTCTCTATGTTTGTTTAGAACAGCAGTTGCTACTTCGTAGCCTTGCTTCATTATTTTTGCAACCTCCTTATCTATCTTTGCAGCAACCTCTTCTGAATAGTTTCTTTGCTCTGCTAAATCTCTACCTAAGAAAATCATTTCGTGTGTATCACCAAAGGTCATTGGACCCATTTCATCGCTCATACCATACACTGTAACTAAACGACGAGCTAGAGCTGTTGAAACTTTTAAATCATTAGATGCGCCTGTTGTTTGTTCATTGAAGACTAGTCTTTCTGCAGCAAGTCCTGCTAATGAAACAGCAATATCTTCTAAGAATTCACTCTTGGTGTGTAGGTGCTTATCTTCAGAAGGAACTTTCATTGTGTATCCTGCTGCTCTACCCCTGCTAATAACAGAAACTTTATGCACCATGTCAGCATTTGGTAACACGGAAGCTACTAATGCGTGTCCACCTTCGTGGTATGCAGTAATTTCTTTTTCTTTTTTTGAAAGAATATGGCTTTTTCTTTCAGGACCTAGCATTACTTTCTCTATTGCTTCCTTAAGATTCATTTCAGTAACTTCTTTGTTGTTTAAGCGAGCGGCTAATATTGCTGCTTCGTTTATTAAATTAGAAAGATCTGCCCCTGAAAAACCCGCTGTCCTTTCAGCTATTTTTCTTAAATTAACATCAGCAGCCAAAGGCTTTCCTAGAGAATGAACTATTAATATCTGTTCCCTGTCGTTTATATCCGGGGGATCAATTACAACCTGTCTATCAAAACGACCAGGACGAAGCAGGGCTGGATCTAGGACATCTGGTCTGTTTGTTGCAGCTATAACTATTACGTTTGTGTCTGTATCAAAACCATCCATTTCAACCAAGATTTGATTTAAGGTTTGTTCGCGCTCATCGTGTGAACCACCCAACCCCGCTCCTCTTTGTCTACCTACTGCGTCTATTTCATCAATGAAGACAATGCATGGTGCATGGCGTTTTGCTTTTTTAAATAGGTCTCTAACTCTTGATGCACCCACACCAACAAACATTTCAACGAATTCAGAACCTGACATGTGGAAGAAAGGAACGTTTGCTTCTCCGGCAACTGCTCTTGCAAGTAATGTCTTACCAACACCAGGAGAACCTAGGAGTAAAACTCCTTTTGGAATTCTTGCGCCGAGTTGTAAAAACTTTTGTGGATATTTTAAAAACTCAACGACTTCTTGTAGCTCTTCTTTTGCTTCTTTTACGCCAGCCACATCTTTAAAGGAGACTTTCTTCTTTCTATCATCTTGTAATCTTGCTCCTGACTGTCCAAAGGACATTGCTTTGTTGTTAGCACCCTGTACATTGCGCATCATGAAGTAAATTAGGACAATGAAAATCAAGAAAGGGAGTAGGAAAGGTAGGATTGCGCTAAATATTGTAGAGACAGGACCTCTTTGAAGCGGAGTTATATCTATTGCATTTATTTTCTCTTGAGCAACGCCTCTATTTTTTAAAGTATCGAAAAGGGAAACGCTTTTTTCTTTAGTTGTAATTTCTTTTGTACCATCTTTAAGAGAAACTAAAAGACTGGTATCAGATTCGCTGATTTCTATCTTTACAACTTCCCCTTTGTTTACTTGTTCTACAACCGCACTTAATCCAACTTCTTTGATTTTAACGCCACTGCTAAAGCTTGATGCAACAAGCGCTATACCAACGAAAATCAAGACTACTATACCTGCGTTCTTAAAAAATTTGCTCATATTTCTTCTTTTATATATTTTATCTGTTATTCTTGGTGCCGACGGAGAGACTTGAACTCTCACTCCCGTTAAGGAACATGCTCCTAAGGCATGCGCGTATGCCAATTCCGCCACGTCGGCTTAAGTGTTTAGCTTAATGAATATTAACATTTGTTGAGGAATTAAAAAAGCCCCTGTTTAGGGGCTTTTTTACTAGGTCATTAAAAGCCAAAGAATCCGCCACTACTTGTGGTATTAACAGCAATACGAACGATCGTATACGCCAAGATTACAATAACTAAACCTATAATTGCATTAACCAATGTTTGCCTGCCCTTGCCGGCTACTTCTTCGTTACCTGCTGAAGTAATGTATCTAAAGCCACCAATGACAATGAACAAGATCGCGAAGCTTGCTGATACTGACAAGATTATGTTTATGATCCTGATCAACAAAGTGTTTACAGTGTCAGGTCTGTTTACATCCCCAGCTTTCATTGGAATACATAATCCAGTTTTAGGATCGGGTACTAAAATAGTCCCTTCTTGCAAAACACCTTTGCCCGTCATTCCACAAATGCTTGGGTCAGATGCTGCTGCAGAGACTTCTGGAATCAGAGGTGAAAAAGCAAAAAGACTTGTTCCACCCAAGATTAATGCGAAAGCTAATGTTAAAATCTTTTTTTTCATTTTTTCACCTCACTCTCTTAAAAGAATAATCTAAATTAACTAGGTAGGAGTTGGGGTTCCTGTAGTATTTCCTGTAGTTGTAACTGTTCTTGCTACCACCTGGACTATTACGTATGAAAGAATAATTACCACAACACCGATTAAAGCATTAATGATTGTTGCTCTTCCTTTACCTGCGACTTCTTCATTACCTGCTGAGGTGATGTATCGGAAACCGCCAATAACTAAGAATAATACGGCAACCAAGAAAGCTACTCCCAACAAGATATTCAATACCTTTATGATTATGTCGTTAATTCCTGTATTTGTAGAATCACAACGAACACCACCTAATGAGCTACAATCTGGCTGATATATTGTAGCGGCTACAGAAAAAGCTACTGGTGCTAGTACCAATGTTAAAGCTAATATTACCTCGCCAACTTTTAGGAAATTAATTTTGCTTAGTTTCAAATTTCTCACCCCCTTCCATGTCTTAAATTATACAATAATTATTAGTAAAAGGAAAACAGTCTTGTTAAATACCACCTGAACCGATTAATTCCCTTGAATTATATGTTTTATCCATCTCTATCTTTGAACAACCTGCTCCTGGATCATATTCTAGGTGTAAAACTACTGAGGAGTCAGTCTCACCATTACGTATCAATGGTTCTGAGAAACCAGCGGCCCAGTTTAAAACAGCTGAAAAAGAATCACCGTTTATAGACATATCATCTACGATTTGAGGTTTCATATCAAAAAGCTTTGTGTTATGCGCATCCAATACAGAATGTGTAACAATTGCCGATCCTTTCACTGTTGCTCCAACAAAATCAGGACAGGTTGCTTGGATATCTTTGACTGATCCGCTTGCATTAACTATTAATTCCCCATTTGCTTTTGCTGATAAATTAATCCCTGAAACTAGGTTAGAGTATGATGCTTGAACAGCATTATTTGGATTTGTTGTTTGAGATTGGGATTGAGGCTGACTTTGTGTTTTACTTGAAGCCCCTGGATTAAAGCTATCAGAAAACGTGTTAACCGAAACCCGGATGATTGTATATGAAAGCATTGCTATTACTAAACCAATTATGGCGTTAGTAATTGTTGCTCTACCTTTTGAGGCTGCTTCTTCATTTCCATTTGAAGTAACATACCTAAAGCCTCCTATAACAACAAAGAGGACTGAGATGACAGCGATAATACTTAAAAGAAAATTAACTGCAAATAAAGCCAGTTCATTAAGGCTACAAATTTTCGTATGGAAAAGAGGGGCGAGTAATCCCAAAGACTTTTCTGTTCCAGGACATTGTGGATCAAAAGATGCTAAAGCTATTATTGGCATTGTTGCTATCGCGATGAAGAATATGATTGAAAAAAGTTTTTTCATAGTTATCTTGTTACTGCACTTTCAATAATTGATGCGATGGAATACGCAAGTAGAGCGAGAACAATTCCCACAACAGCCCATGAAATGGATGTTTTAGCCCCTTTAATGGCTTCTTCGTTTCCTTGAGAACTCACGATTATAAACGCGGCTATAACAACCGTAACAATAGCCATTGATGAGATCCCTATCAAAATATAATTGATTAACCTATATACTAACTCTCCTAGATTCTTGTCAGGTAGTGGGTTGCAGAGTTTAGTATCTGATGTATTAAATCCGTCTATAACACATGAGCCTCCATCATTGCTCCTAAGAGGCTGAGTTGGCCGAGAAGAACCAGAGAAATTCAAATTATATTCTTGGGCATTTATTTCGCTATTGTCTGCAGTTACTGTTACTGTTACTTTAAAATCGCCCAACTTCATTAAAGTTGCTTCTGGATCAAAAAGCCTTTGGGTGCTTTTAGCTTTTACTTCTCCAACTGTATACCCTGTTCCGAAAGAGGTATTTGATAACGCAAGATATGTTTTGTCTACATTAATCTTAATTTTTACATTTGAGTATGAATATACTGGATTGCTATTTATTGCTATATGAAAAATTATCCTATCACCAACTACTGGAGTCACATCCACTAATGGTTTTTGTTGAGTGCCATCAAAAAACACAGTAGAAAAATCTACTTTTGGCTGCGCTGCAAAAATAAGCATCGGCATTAACAAAACTGAGAACGCTAATACAATAGATGCTAAAAATTTAACGAGTTTGTTTTTTATCATATTATTTTTCAAACAAGTTTATCCCTAATGGCAAACGTATGTTTACACCAAAAATGTCTCCAAAGAAAGTCATTACTGTTAAGTATGCTCCAAAAATTAAAACCATTCCAGTAATGCTATGACCGATCTGAGTTTTCGCTTCTGTTAAGGCTGTTTCATTACCTTTAAACACTGCCATAATATATCCGGCAAAAGCAAGTTTGAAAACCAAGTATGCAGTAGATATACCAACCAGGAAGTTTATAATCCTACCAATCTGTTTGTATATATCTTTAGGTGCACACATTCCTGCTAAATCACGCTGTTTCTGTTCATCTATGTACCACTGATCCTGTTTGGCTTGGTACTCAACACCGTTTTTGGGATGCTGTATTAACCAATCCTGATATGTTTGAATCTGTGCTGTGGTTGAATTACCGCAAACAGTTAAACCAGATCCTTTTGGATTAGCAGCAAAAACTGAAGCAACGCTAAAAAGGTTTATACCCATTAATATCGCGAAAATCTTGATTTTTGTTTTTGAGTTCATTTGCGATCTCTTTCCTTTATTATATCACAAATAACTATCTTTTTAGCTATTGTCCAAGTCCTGATATCTTCTGCGCTGCTGTTGAGATCGCATTTTCAATGGTTCTTCCCCTTAAAATGATGTCATCTATCATTGTTTGGAAGATGCCATCAGCCTTAACTTGGTCTTTTTTGTAGAAAGATTTGGCAGTTAGGTTTGCTGAAGCAAAAACACCAATTTCAGGATCACCAATCTGTTCGTTTATGATGTCTTTTCTTGGTGAGGGCATTTTGTTTACCTCGTAATATTTTTTAAGAGCGCTTTTGCTGGTCATTGCTTTTATAAAGTTCCAAGCAGTGTTTGGATTTTTTGTTTGCTTTGAAACTGCAAAGCCCCAGTAGTTTGCGAAGTTAACAAGAGTCTGGATGTTATCAGGCTGTGGTACTGGCGTAATATCATAATTTAAATTTGGAGCTTTCTGCGCAATTAAATCACGAGCATAGTAATACCCATACATATATCCGAGCTCGCCATTTGCAAAAGCATCAATTGAATAGTTTGAACGGCTATTCCATGTATAGTTATCAGATGTTGGATTTGAAAAGCTAGTGTAGAAATTTAAAGCATCAGCGGCTGGGAAGAACGAGCTTCCATCTTTTTGAGTTATTGCTTGATCAAATGTTGGTTGTGAAAAATCACTGCTGTATGGTTCAACTCTGTCTTGTAACATTAACAAGTATAAAATATCAACAGTGCGATTAATATTTGCGTTTGTACCAAGAGCAACACCTGATCTGTTAAAGAATGATCCTGCTCCTCTGTTTGTTATTCTCTGACTTTGGTTCTTTAGCTCTTGCCATGTTGTCGCAGGAACCGCGATGCTCGCGCTTCCTAGAATATCTTTGTTGTAATACAAAGCTAAACTGTCTATTGCAATTGGAGCTGCCCAGATTTTGTTTTCAGAAACAAAATCAGAATACACTGTGTCAACAAAATTATTCTTGTAATCTCTTAATGAAACTAGATTATCCGGGGCTGGTAAAAGTTTGTTCTGGTATTTAGGTAACCAGTCATTATGTATTACAAAAATATCAGGACCTTGGTTGATAGCTAAGGCGTTGATTAAATCGTCTTCGTAAGTATCAACATTGCGCTGAGAATACGTAACTTCAACATTAGGGTTATTCTTGTTGAATTCAGTAATGAAAGTGTTCATTCCTTCTGATGTTTCAAAGACTCCCCAAATGTTTAAGATCAGTTTCTGACTAGTATTTCCGCCGCTTGGTGAGCTTGAACCCCTAAAAAAGAAGAACCAGCCAAGGAAGATTACAAGTAATATAGCTCCTACTCCTCCAACAGCCCAATATATCTTTGTTTTGTCCATTTTGTTTCTAAAGGTTACTTACAAAACAATTCTAGCATATTCTGATGTTTAACTCTAAAAGAAAACAGCAAAATCATTAACTTTAATCCGAGGAAATCCGTTGAAACGGATTCTGTAAAGCGGAGGGTGCGGAGACATGCTCTGATCCGCTCTTTGATTTCTTTTTTGAAGCGTCTGCAAGAAAGAGACCTCTCTAATCCCGAAGATGCGTTTTCGCTTCACGGAAAGAATAGTTAATGATTTTGCTGTCATATACTATACGCAAAAAAGATTAAATATTCGTTAATTTTTCATTAACTCGTCTTTTGAGAAGAACAAGAGAATAATTCCTAAAATTATAAAAAAATCTGCAACATTAAAAACCCCATTATATATGTGAACGAAATCAATCACAAAACCATTAAACAAACGTTCTGAAATATTTGAAACAGCTCCTGAAAAGATTAAGACAAAACCAAGTTTGTCTAGAGTATTTTTGTTTTGTTTTTTTGAAAACCAGTTTAAAAGCAGTCCTAAAAGAATGATGTATGTTAAATACATCAAAGGAGTCGGAACTTTTAAACTAAAAACAAAGTTTTCGTTTTCAAATATTAAAGCACTATGCTTTTTAAAAACAAAGTGCTTTGTTGTTTGATCAAGAAAAAAGAATAAAAAAAACAGTAAGGAGTATGCTATCTTTTCCTTAATGTTTTTCATTTTGTTATTCAACTATTGAATCTGCCCAAGGCAAAACTTCTAATCTTGCTTCTGGAATTTCCTGTCCTTCAGCAGTCATACCATAACTTCCATCTTCGATTCTCTTTAAAGCTGACTCAATCTTTCCAAGATCTGCTTTTAGGGTTGCGGCAATATCTTGACTAACCTCATCATTACCAACTTCTTGAGCATTCTCATCATCTTCATCACCCATCTCAGTATGTGATGATAGTTCGCTTAATTCTTCTGAAAGACGTTCTTTTTCCTCTAACAATCTTTCTTTCATTTTTTCCACAAATTCTTTGGAGGGCATTTTTTTCGTAACGTTTAATTACATAGTTATTATATATTAAAAAAAGAGCCTGACAAGCTCTAGATAAATCCACTTAAAAATGCAAAAAGGCCCTGCGGCGAGCTCATAAAATAAATTTTAAGCCCCGAGGGCCTTTATAGTCGATTTCGGCGACTTCTCCCCACATTAGATGCAGGGCTTAAACCTTTTAAGCCCTAAACCTAATGCAGGAGGAAATACATGCATAGAAACCAACTTTAACGCCTGTAACTAAGTCGAGTTACAAACTATAGACCTTGTACTTCTCTTGTGGTCCGTAGACCTAAACGAAACTTTTTGTTTGTATGTGTTTTATATTTTTGTCCTTTTAAGGTAAGGAAAAACCTCTTCATTTTGTTTTTGTTTTCAATCAGCCTACGACTTAAATAGGCTATGACGAGAAGTAACAAGAGAATTGGCCCCAAATTGCTTAGGAACAAGTCCCTGTCTGTAGTTTGTATTTGTTAAGGTGCTGTGGAAAACGTTACGCATATATATTACCACAGAAATTGACCCAATGTCAATTCTCTGGTGCTATTTTGGCTAACTAAAGCCAACAAATGAAGAAAAAAGAGCCAAAAAGGGTGTAAATATCTTGTTAATATCCTGTGTTATACACACCTATTCATACTTGATATCTACAAAAGGCAGTGATTTTAAGTACTCAATGAAGTATTTACCATAATCCTTGTGTATTTTCTGATCTAAGATGTATATCCTCTCAAGATCAGAGCTGAAAAAGAAACGAATTATGCTGTGGAAGTTATGTAATGCTCTTGGAATGTTAAAATCGATGAATTGGTTTGGGTATTTTTCTGCTTGGGCTGCAAAAAGCGGGTGCTTAAACTGTTCAAAAGGAAGTCTGGTCATAACTACGTCTCTAACCTTAATTCTCTTTGCACTCTGCTTGAGAATGAAGTTGTCTGTGGCTATTAACAGTCCATTTGAATGAATACTAAAGTTTTCTAGAAGTTTGTTTGAACCACCAGAGTAACTTTGAGCAGCAACCTTGTATTTTTCCTGAAGTTTTTTGAAATTTGCTTCGTAGAATGTTCTTAATGCAGAAGAGCTTGGCATTAACAAAGCAGCCGGATAGTTTAATTTCTCCAACAATCGCATTAAACCCTCGCTGTCAATTTGTGGAGTAGAGTTCTGTGCTGAAATTATTACTTCAAATCTTTTTCTTAATTCTTGCTGTCCAACTTTTTTTAAATCAAAGTTTTTTAAATTCAAACGATGTTCAAAATATTGAACTAATTTCTCTGAACCAAGAGATGCTGTAAATAGTATTTTTTTGTAATTACTGAATAACTCGGTTGCGATTGTTTCAAGACTTAGTGGTGCAAGAGAAAAAACCAATCTTTTGTCTCCAATCTCTATCCAACGGATCTGCGTTGGATCACTTTCAAAAAAATTCTCCAAGTATTCTAAATTACGATCAATACGATCTGACTTAAATGTTTTGTTTATCTTTTTAATCTTTGCTATGAAGTTTTGTGCCGCTATTTGGATTGCTTCGTAGTTAGTATTAGCCTCTGTTTTTTCATTAACCAAAAACTGATATGACTCACTATCTATTTTTTTCCAGTTCATTGAAGCAAGACCAAAGAACAAATCAACCTCTGCCAAAGATTCACGAACTAAATCTTCATATTGATTGTTCCCTCTTTGTGTTTCGGGATCATAAATTTGTTTGAATGAATATAGAAAATCATTCCAGGAGACTTTTTTGCTTGTAACAAATGTTAATGCCTGTTCAAAAGCATTTAGATCAAGAATAACTAACTTTCTTTTTGAAAACTTAGAAGTATCTTTCAGATTAATAAAGTCAGTGTAATCAACTGCGATAACCTTTGATTTTTCGTCTATTCTCCACTTTAATTCTTCCTCATCAGAATAAGATATCAGGCTTCTAAATTGATTGCCTGTGTATGAAAAATTAAGGTCTACAAGTGATTCTGATTGCCAATTAGCTTCTTTCCAAACCATCATTTTTGCTAAGAAAAAACGCTGATCTAGTGGCATTTTAGACTTAAAGGACTTTTCAAAAGCACTCTTGTTTAAAATGTCTCTGTTTGCAAAAAGAGGATACGCAACTCCTTGTTTCCAAAGCTGATACACAATATTTTTGTTCTCTACGACTAGAAGAATTTTTTCTTTTGTTTTCTTTAAAGCACCGTAAATATATGACTGATATTCAAATCCTAAAGGGAAGGTCACTATCTTTTGGTCGTCTTCTAAAGCTTTAGTTATTTCTTTGCTTTCGCGTATCTCTAAGTTTCTTTCTCTAACCTTTATCTCTCTTGGTTTAAAATCGGTTTCTAAAAATTTAGAAAACTCAGGAAACTTTTTAGAAGGAAAGAAATCTCTTAGTTCTTTTTTAAGTTTCTCAGAGAAAGTTGCAAAATATTGCAAGAGTCTTTCAATGACAACCAATACTGCTTTTGCATCAGCCAGTGCTCTGTGGGCATCTTTGTGATCAACCTCTAAGAAATTCATTAATGCCTCAAGGTTGTATGATTGATTGTTTGGCAAAAACATCTGAGCTAGATCAAGAGTATCGATTTGTTTTCCGGAAAACTTAATACCAAATCCCTCTAAGAATTTAATATCAAAACTAATATTGTGTCCTACTATGACACAATCTTTAACAAGACTTTGAATCTGATCGTATTTGTCTCTGAAAAATTCTGCTTCATCTAATTCTTCTTGACTAATCCCTGTTAGCGCGAGAATTCTTGGTGGAACTTCTTTTATTGGTTTGAAAACAGATTGCCACTCACTCAGTATTTTTATACTCTTGTTTTCAATCTCGAAAAAAACCATGCCCAATTCTAAAACTTCACTCTCTGAAGGATCAAACCCAGAGGTTTCAATATCTAAGCTACAAAAAACTGTAGACTTACTTGTATTAAATTTTTGTTGTTTCTTGACCATAAATACAAAAAGGGCGATTGCCCTTGTTTGTATTATATCAAACTATTTATTTAAAAGAAAAATCCTGTTATTCTTCGTCTGAACTTACTGGAACTTCCCCAGCCTCAAATTTCTCTCTGACAGCCTTGTCTACTGCGGTCATGACATCATCGTTTGCTTTAAGGAAGGTCTTTGCGTTTTCACGACCCACACCAAGCTTTGTTTCAGCATAGGTGTAAGAATTGCCGCTTTTTGATATGACCCCATATGCAACGCCTGTATCTAGCAAATCCCCTGCTTTAGAGATACCTTCATTGTACATGATATCAAACTCAGCTGTTTTGAAAGGGGCTGCAACCTTGTTCTTCACAACTTTAACTTTAATTCTTGAGCCTATAATCTTTTCGCCTGATTTAATCTGGGCTGCTTTTCTAACTTCTAATCTTAAAGAAGCGTAGAACTTTAAAGCATTTCCACCAGTTGTTGTTTCAGGATTCCCAAACATGACTCCAATTTTCATACGAATCTGATTGATGAAGATGACTGTGCTTTTAGATTTAGAAATTATTGCTGTCAGTTTTCTTAGTGCTTGAGACATTAATCTTGCTTGTAATCCCATATGACTGTCACCCATGTCTCCTTCAATTTCAGCTCGTGGTGTTAAAGCAGCAACTGAATCAATAACTATGACATCAACGGCATTACTTCTAACCAAAGTCTCAACAATATCCAGTGCTTGCTCTCCTGTGTCTGGTTGGGAGATTAATAGCTCGTCTAGTTTAACCCCTATTTTAGAAGCATACTCAGGATCCATCGCATGTTCTGCGTCTACAAATGCCGCAACCCCGCCTTTTTTCTGAACTTCTGCAACTATGTGTTGTGCGAGTGTAGTTTTTCCTGATGATTCAGGACCATATATTTCTATGACTCTTCCTTTTGGAACGCCACCAATGCCTAATGCTAAGTCTAGAGAAATTGATCCTGTTGGGATGCTTTCAACTTCCATTGAATGGTTTTGAGCCAAGGTCATTATTGAACCTTCTCCGAACTTTTCTCGAATCTGTGACAATGCTGCTGCCACTGCTTTATTTCGTGTTTCACTGTTTGTAGATTTTTTCTGTAATTTAGCCATGCTTTTTTCTTTAATGATAGATATATATTAACACACTTAGATTAAAAAATAATTAACTATTATTTCCCCTCTGCGGTGAAAGGAATATCTCTAACAACCTCACCCTCTTTACCTACTTTTCCTAGGTTTTTCCCATTTAAATTAACTGATGTACTGCCACCATTACCTGTGCTTAATACTATTTTGTTCTTTGCAAAATATGACTTAGTAACACCGCTAGATATGTTATCATTCTGGGCTGCCCCATTATCAATTTGAACTGTAATCCATGTTGAATTCGGTCCCCCAGTTATTACTAAGTTAACCGCGTTAATTACTGGGGCTTGATTCACCCCAAAGTCACCTATTACCACTAGCTGTTTTGTGCTTTGTTTCCCAAAGTTATTTTTAGCTGAGAAAAGCAAAACCTTTTCACCAGGAGAAATACTAATTGGTTGTTTAAAATTGCCCTCTGAATCAACAAAAATCTGTTGATCATTCATGGTTAAAGTTGAACCAACATCAACATGCCCTTGAACAATAACTGATGATGTCGTTATTCTAGCGCCGTCTTGTGGTTGAGATATAGTTATTCTAGGCGGTTGATTTAATGCATGCACTTGATAGAAAAGATAACCAAAGATGAAAAGAACAAACAAACCAAGACCAGCAAACGTTAAGGTCTTTGGAGTAATTTCAAATTTTGAATCAGTGTAGCTTTTGTATGATACTTCTGCTTTCTTTGTAATCTGATCATGCACTCCTCTTTCTTTCTTGTACTGTTCAATTAAAACATCTGCTTTTGTTCTGTATAGTTCTGCGAGTTTTCTTAAGAAACCATGAACATACACATCAGCAGGCAAACGGTGGTAATAACCTTGTTCTAGATTTTCAATGAACTTTGGAGAAATGTTAGTTATCTTAGCAACATGTTTTAGATCATATGAAAAACTCTCCCGAGCCGCTTTAAGGTATTCGGGGAGAGTTTCCATTTGTATTTTCTTTGTTTCAAATATTTGAGTCATCGCCATACTCCTCATCTGCAACAGAACCCATTTCTCTTGAAACATAAACCTCACGTGGTTTTGCTCCGTCTCCTGGGCCTATTATTCCTCGATCTTCAAGAAGATCTAACAAACGAGCGGCACGAGCATAGCCTACCCTTAATCTTCGCTGTAACAGCGAAGCTGAAGCCTTGCCTGCTTGTTTTACTACTTCTTCTGCCTCAGCAAGCAACTCGTCACCACCATCATCGTTAGAAAGTCCTGGTATGGACATTTTATGTTTTGGTTTTTCTAATATCTCTTCATTGTATATGACAGCACCAGTTTGTTTTTTAAAGAAATCAACAACCCTATGCACTTCTTGTTCTCCGATGAATGCTCCTTGAATACGTCTTGGTTTTTGAACTTCCGCTGTCACAAAAAGCATGTCTCCGTTTCCAAGAAGTGATTCAGCTCCCATTGAGTCTATTATTGTTCTGCTATCAATTTGAGAAGCAACGGCAAAAGCCATCCTTGAAGTAATGTTTGCTTTAATTAAACCAGTTATAACTTCAACTGAAGGCCTCTGAGTTGCAAGAACTAAGTGGATACCAACAGCTCTTGCCATCTGAGAAAGACGCACTATAGCTGCTTCAACGTCATTTTTAGCAACTGCCATTAAGTCAGCGAGTTCATCAACAACAATTACAAGGTAGTTTAATTTTAGAGCTGCGTTAGCATTGTATTCTAATATATTCCTATTCCCTGCTTCAGCCAAAACTTTGTATCTTCGGTCCATTTCAGCAACCGCCCATCGTAGGGCATTAATTGCTTTTTCGTGATCTATGACAACAGGTGTCATCAAATGAGGAATTCCATTGTACAAAGTCATTTCAACGCGTTTTGGATCAATAATAATGAACTTAACATCTTGGGGTGTGTTTTTGTAAAGCAAGGATATCAAAAAAGAATTTAACGCTATAGACTTTCCTGAACCAGTCGCCCCAGCAATCATCAAATGCGGCATTCTCGCAAGATCTGCGACCATTGGATGACCTGAAACATCTCTACCTAAAGCAAAAGCCAAATTGGATGGGTGTTTAACAAAGTTCTCTGTTTGCAAAACCTCTCTTAATCTAACAATTGCCTTAGTAACATTTGGTATTTCAATACCCACTAAAGCTTTACCCGGTATTGGCAGTTCCATTCTAATTGAGTGCGCGGAAAGTGCGAGTGCCAAATCATTTTGCAACCCAGCTATTTGAGAAAGCTTAACTCCGACTGCTGGTCTTAGAGTATATTGAGTAACCGTCGGTCCAACATTTACCTCTCCCATCTCAACTTCTATGCCAAAATCTGAGAGTGTTTTCTGAATTATTGAAACATTTACTTCTATGTTTCCGCTGTCAACTGTGTTTGTAGAGTCCTCCAACAAATCAAACGGCGGCAGTTTCCAGTCTTTTCTGTCATCAAGAATGATTGCCGGCATATCTGTTTTTCTGTCCTGGGAAGGTGCGGAAATTATTGGTTCCATTGACCTTGTTTTTAACTTTGCTTTTTCTTCATCACTATCCCCCGTCATTCTATTCTTTGAAGAAACTTTCTCGGAGACAAAACCATTCTTACCCATACTGTTTATTCTTATCGGTCCAACATCAAAATTAACTTTCCTTCCATTTTCTTCATCTGAATCTGTTTTGCTTGGAATTAATTTCGATAGTGAAACATCAAAGGTTATTAACAAACCCGTAATCATGATACCTATTAGAATAACCAAGGCAGCCCAGAAACCAGTTAGGGAAAAGAATGGGTAACCAAACAATGCTCCAAGGTATCCACCACCAATTGTTTTTGAAACTAAATCTAATGCAGTACTACCATCGCGCATGTAAAAAATATGAATCAACCCTGCTAATGAACCTGCGAGAATAAAGGCTCCAAGGTATGTTCGGAAATAGAAGTGCTGCCCATCACCTTCATCAACGCTTTGTTTATACAAAGCAATACCTATCAAAAGAAAAATTACTGGAACCAGGTATGCGATATACCCAAAACCAAAAACAAAACCATTAGAGATGTATTCACCCACTACACCGGCCTTACCAAAAAGTGAAAGCAAAGTTATAAGAAAAAGGGCTACAAACAACACTACTGCAAGCCCTTTTTTGGTCTCAGGGCTTAAGTTTAAGCTTGGTTTTGGAATGAGGTGTTCTTTGTGTTTCCTAGGTCTTGCCATATGTAATATTTTAACATAAAAAATGCCTCTGGGTTAGCCCAGAGGCATTTGAAATCACTGTTAGCCGTTTACCTTAATCTTCTTGGTCTTTGCTTTTGCTGCTTTAGGTAGAATTACTGTTAGAATACCGTCTTTTAAGTCAGCCTCTACATGCTCGCTATCAATATCAACCGGTAGAATAACGCTTCTTGAAAAACCACCCCAGTAGCACTCTTGATAGAAGTAGTCTTCTGCGGGGATCTTTTCTTCTTTAACACGTTCACCTTTAATGGTAACCATGTCATTTGCAATTGTAATGTCTAGATTTTCAGACTTAACACCAGCAATTGTTGATTTGATAATAACATTGTCTCTGGTTTGATACAGGTCAATATTTAAAGTCCCTTCGTAATCAGACATCCATTCTTCATCAGCGTTTGCTTGAGAAGGAGCGTCTATCTCCAAGCCCTGTGAATCATCAACTTCTGCTAAAACTTGTTCCTCTTCTATATCTTGAACAGTCTGCAAAGGCTGCACATATTGCTCTGTGCTTACGTTTACCTGCTGAGCTGGTTCATCCCCACCCATTATTTTCCCGAAAAATGATCTTTTTTCTTTAGCCATATTTATTGTTTCACTCTGTTATATTCGTGTTTCTATACTACTAAAATTAATGGTTCTGGTCAACAGTTCTAAAGCTTTGAAATTGCTTCACGAACTACTTCCCCATATTGGACTATACGTTTTAAATCAGGGCTGTCTTTTAGTGAGGATCTGAAATTTCCTGTCTGTATTTCATCTTTAACAGCCTCATAGAAATCAAGAGACAATGGCATTACGAGGTTGTGCTCTTTTAAGTAGTCTATATTTAAACGTTCTTGACCTGGGAGAAAATGCGAGACAAGGATTGGAACATTTTGCTCTAAGGATTCAGCAACTGTCAGACCACCCGGCTTTGAAACAACTATGTCCGCGATGGAAATGAGTTCGCGGAAATTTGAATATCCAAGAACTTTAACGTTAGTGGTTTGAAGATATTTCTGTGTTAGGCGTTCTTTTATCTCAACGCTTGTTCCACAAACTACGAGGATCGCTGCGTTTATTTTTACAAGCTGATCTATGATATCTGAATTCATACCAAAGCCTCTACTACCAGCAAAAACAATGACTATCTTATCATTTTCTTTTAACCCAAGATTGTTTCTCACCTTTTGTTTATCAACCAAGGACTCTTGTTTTTGTAATGTAATACCACAAACAGCAATCTTTTCAGGATCAATTCCACGGGAAACCATCTCCTTCTTCTGCTCATTTATATTAGCAAGGTACAAATTCGCATTGTCGTATAGCCAATATCTATGTAAGTGATAATCAGAGAAAGCAATTACAAACTTTCCAGTATATATTCCTTTTTTCTTTAAATATGAAATGATTGCAGATGAATTGGCATGTGTGCTAATTACAATATCGTAATGTTTATTCTTTAATACTTGCTCTAATTTACTAGCATTGAAACTAGCAACAAATGTTCTAAATGGAAGAGTTACTTCTATGAACACTTTGTTTGTGTAAAAAAATTCCCAAATCCATGGAGAGTGTTTTAGGAGGATATAGTAGAGCTTTTCTCCGTATTTTTTTAAGCCCCCAGATTCAACATCATACAGATCTAATAGTTCAACGCTGTTGTTAAGGTCTTCTTTTAAAGAAGCGCCAATGTTTTCAGCGATCTTTTTATGACCCAGCCCTATGGATGTGTAGATTATTAAAATTTGTTTCATCTCAATTACTCTACTCCTTTGAAGCTATAACCTGAAGCTCAACTTTTGCATTCAAGGGTAAAGATTTTACTGTTACTGTTGTTCGCGTTGGATAAGGCGACTGAAACAACTCAGCATATATTTCATTAAATACTGCGTAATCTGATTGCTCTATTAAATATGCTGTAACACTTACAACATTATTTAAACTTAAATTAACTTCTTTTAATATTGTTTTTATATTTTCTACTGTCTGAATTAATTGTTCCTTGATATCTTCTGAAACCAAGACTCCATCTTTAAGACCTATTTGTCCTGACAGGAAATATAGCTGGCCGTAATTGCGTATTGAAGTAATAGGGATCATATTAGATGACATATGTTAATTATTGATTTCTTGGCGGGGCATCGTGGAGGATGTTAGAACTATTTTTCTTTCCTCAAAACACCAACAAGTGACGTGTTAAGGGAAGGCGCTCTCAGTTGATTGAGAGCGGATCCGGGTTCTTGAGTAAATAGCTCAGCTACCCTCCTTATTTTGGTTGTTCTGCTCCCGGAGTATTTACCGTGGGGCTCACGATTGATGAGCTTGCTGGCTCATCTTTCTTCCGCCAGCCTGGACATCCTCGGTGCCCGAGGTCGCCGTAGTATTGCTGGCCACAACGTATGCACACCCGCGACATGGGAACATCATCTCTCCAGCACATGATCTACCTCGATGAAAGATGTGAAACATGACCTCTTGCTGATAATATAACAAAAAACCGCCTCTAGGGCGATTATCTTTGGCGGAAGAGGTGGGATTCGAACCCACGATGAGCTTTTGACCCATACAGCTTTTCGAGAGCTGCGCCTTCAACCACTCGGCCACTCTTCCACGTATTAAATGATGTTCTTTAAAAACGATTTTCTGTGAATATCCAATACCCCATTCTTTTGTATTGCTTGAATATGTTCTTTTGTTCCATAGCCCTTATGTCTTGCAAATCCGTAGTTTGGGAAAACTTTATCTATATTTCTTAACAAACCGTCTCTATGAACCTTTGCGATTATCGATGCTGCTGCAATTGATAGTATTTCTGAATCCCCTGAGATCACAGGTTCTTGTTCTAAAGACAGTTCTTTTATTCTAAACTTTCCATCAATAAAAACAAATATCTTTTTAAGATCTTTAATATTTAGTTGTTCTAAAAGACTGGAAACTGCTCTATGCATCGCTAATAGACTTGCGTTGTGTATGTTTATATCATCTATTTCAGCAGGATGAACCTCTGAAACCGCATAACACAAACAGTTTTGTTTTATAACCACAGCTAACTCTTCTCTTTCTTTTTCACTTACTGTCTTTGAATCACGAACTCTGTAGTACCATTTGTCAGAAGTTCTTCTGTCCCCTATTGTTTCACTCTTTAATATACACGCTGCTGCTACAACAGGTCCTGCCAATGGCCCTGCGCCAACTTCATCACAACCAATAATGAAATCAAAGCCATTTTGAATTTTCTCTTCTTCTCTTTTGTATGTTGGAAATTGCATTATTTTTTTGGTCGGGATGCTCGGACTTGAACTGAGAATCTCTCGCACCCGAAGCGAGTGCTCTAGCCAATTGAGCCACATCCTGTTACTAGTTCTAATCAATAGTTATCGAATCTCCAGCGTTTAACATAGAAACAAACTTAACACCCTGATCTGCTAAGCCAGTTTCCCATATTTTATACATATTCGTCGAAAAAAATTGTTTAATATGCTCATCATGAATTGGCAAAACAGTTTTTGCATGACACTTATATGTAAAATTCGCGCCAGCATTCATATCCATCCATGGACCAGCAACTGGTAATGCTAAAATTTCCGGACTTAATTGCATAACTGACTCTGCGTACGAATCCCCGGGGTGTAAAAACTTTTCGTTAACAAAAAATGCAGTATTTTTTACCATTTGTCTTTTTAGAATAGGCGCATGAGCTGCAAAAAATGCCTGTATTTTAAACGGTCTTAATTCTATTTCACCATCCTCAAACTGTTCAAACGAAATTCCATTTTCACTTAGTACTTGTCCCATATCAGAGTTAGTGTAAATCTTGCACTGAGGATTATTTTTTATAATTATTTTCAGCGCTTCTATATCAAAATGGTCTGGATGAGCATGCGTAATAAAAATTCCAGAAATGTTTTTGAAATCTTCTGCTTTAACTTTCCCTTCCATAAAACAATAAGTTCCTGGATCAAAAAGGATCTTTGAATCCCCTTGTTCTAATAGAATGCAAGAATGTAAGAATTTTGAAATTTTCATATATTTTCTTTCCTTCTGGTGGACCCACGGAGAATCGGACTCCGACCTCATCCATGCCATGGACGCGTTCTACCACTGAACTATGGGCCCTAAATTATGGTGCCCTCGGTAGGAATCGAACCTACGGCCTTTTCCTTAGGACGGAACCGCTCTAATCCACTGAGCTACGAGGGCAAAAAACGCGCTATTTACCTAGGTATATTATCTGTATTTGGTTATTGCGTCTAGCTAACATATAATTATGAAAAGAACACAGATTGATGTATAAATCAAGTATTAGACAATAAAATCATCAATAAATCAAGTATTTCGTTACACATGAAACTAACATCAGACAAAATCCTTAAAACCCTCTTGTTTCTTCTGATTTTTACACTCCCCTTTCAAAAAAGGCATATTTTCTTTGATCTCTCTCCAACCTTGAATAGCCAGTTCTCCGAGTACCTGGCAATAGCCCTATATGTATCTGATATTCTTCTTGTAATTACCCTGTTTTGGTCCATATTTACTGGCAAAATCTCAAAAAACCTCAATAAATACTGGGTTTTTGGGTTAATAGCCCTCAATACCCTCTTTTCACTTTTGATAATCTCACCACGTGGTGTAAATGACTGGTATTGGGGTTTAAAAACCCTAGAATGGCTTATCTTAGCCATTTTTGCCTTAAATGTATCACGTGAAGCAAACTACAGACGGCTTATCAGCATATCATTGGTAATAGCAGGGGTGTTCCAAAGCTTAATAGCTCTTGGTCAGTTTCTCGTACAACACTCACTTGGATTAAGGATCTTTGGAGAACAGATAATAGGGAAATATATAGACGGAGTTGCGAAAATAGATCTTGATGGAGAAAAGTTCATTAGAGCTTACGGAACCTTTGCTCATCCAAACCAGTTGTCTGCTTTCTTGATTGTTACATGTGCAACAGCCATATATTTGTTTGTCCAAGAAAATAAAAATAAACAAAAGATTTTTTATGGATTTGCCGTAGCGATAATGATCATAGGGAATTACCTAACGTTTTCAAGATCAGGCCTCCTCACTCTATACATATCCCTTACTCTAATACTTTTTCTCCTAATCAAAAAAGCAAAGCTAGAATACAAAAAACTACTAACTATCATCTTAACAACAACTATCTTATCAATAGTTATTCTTTTTCCATTCCTTAATGCTCGCACAAATACAGCGCCAACTGTGTACAACAGAACTCTTTACAATACAACTGGATTAAAAATCTTCTCTGAACATCCAATCTTTGGAGTTGGAATAGGGAATATGATCCCGGAAATGAGCAAACAGCTTAATTCCACTGAGTCATGGCAAGTTCAACCTCCGCATAATTTCTTCCTTGAGGTTGCATGTGAAACAGGAATTGTTGGTTTAATACTAATCTCTGTTCTTTTCGCCTCAATATTGAAAAAGGGGATGCATCAAATCGAAAAAACAGAAGGCGAACAATTAATATACAGCATTGCTTTAACTTCAGCGTTCGTAGCAATGATTTTCTTAATGTTCTTTGACCATTATTTCTACACACTCCAACAAACCCAGTTGTTGTTATGGCTTTTGATTGGTATGATTCTAGGACAAACCTCAGACTAGGGCCTATGGTTCAGTGGTAGAACAGGGCATTCGCATTGCTCAGACGGCGGTTCAATTCCGCCTAGGTCCACCAAATATATGAAAACACTTTTAATTGACGCAGACGGTCTTGTAATAACAAGACCAAAATACTTCAGTGAAATGTACTCTGAAAAATACGGAGTGCCTTTAAAAAATATTACAGAATTCTTCATCAATGATTTTAGAATCTGCCGAACAGGGAAAGCTGATCTCAAAGAACAATTAAAACCATACTTACCGAAATGGAAATGGGATGGGACTGTCGAAGATTTCCTCAACCTTTGGTTTACATCAGATGTAATTAAAAACACAAAAATCCTTGATATCATTGATCATTTACGCAAAAAGGGCTTCAAATGCTATCTGACCGCTGATCAAGAAAAATACAGAGCAAAATACATCACAGACGTATTACAAGGTCATTTCGATGGAATGTTTTTCTCTTGTGATCTTGGATATGTAAAAGCAGAGCAAGAATTCTTTGAAGAAATAATAAAAAAGTTAAACATAGAACCAGAAAACATTGAATTCTGGGACGATGAAATTGAAAACACCCAAGTTGCTGTAAACCTGGGCATAAAAACAAAACTATACATTGATCCTGAAACCTTTGAAAAAAGTTTCAACAACTAAAGAACTACTTTAGCTTCTGGCCAAACAATATCCCACAAAGCACCAGACGTATCAACAACATTTCCTCGAAGAGGGAAGTGATGCAAATCTAAAAACGGCACGCTGTTACACTCAATAACTCCGCAAGGATATTGTTCTTTCCATGACTTTGATATGTCTTCGATTATAAAATCAATACCAATGATGGAGTCTCCAATTACTACAGCAACCTTTTCAAACAAAACTTTGTTGTCAGGATGCACTAAATCAGTAACATCAGAATTAGACCCACCTGAACTTCTACCAATATTGTTTCTAACAATGACCATATCTCCTGAAGCAGGAATGGTTGTATAAGACAAACCTAAACGAGCAAGCTCTGCTTCTGTTTGTTCGTCAATTGGAATTTGATGGAAATATGGACCTTGTCTTTTTGGATTCCTGTTTTCTTCCTCAATCAACTCTTTAACATTTCTAACTCCATCTCCAATTACATACGGTGGTTCACGACGCAAAACAGCAACCAGCTTTCCTCCTAAAACAGCCGCTCGATGAACCATACCACTTAACTCTTGCTCTACAATAACAAAAGGGGAGAGTTTTTTTGCAATCTTAAATCCTCTCATTAATTCCTGATCAGTTAATAAGTGAATATTTGTATGTCTGCTTCTAGAACCAATATGTGGCTTAGTAATAACAAAACCACTGCCAGATGGTTTTCCTGAAACAAGCGCTTCGTCATGCAAAGACTTAACGCGATCTAAAACTTTTTTTGCTCCTTTAAATGTAAAAGCAACATCTCCAAAAGCAACCGGAATCCCAGCTTTCATAAACTCAGTTCTCATTTTTGCCTTGTTGTCCATCCAATAATACCCTTTAGAACGAGGACCCTTTGACCTTGGCAATGCTTCAAAGAGAAGCTTTTTACCATCATATTCAGCAACAAAAAGTTCTAAAGTTCTTCCAAAAGCCCGTATTTCTTTAACCTTAATACCTCTTTTGTTTGCAGCCTCCCAAATACACTTTGCCCGGTCAGAATTCAAATCATCCGGCTCATACTTAACCTTTGCTAAGCCAACTTTACTTAACAACCAAAAAATATACCCAATATCATCAATCCCAAAACCATTAAAAACCTTTGAGATTAAACGAGTTAATCCAATTGAAAACTTGTTAAATGGTGTTGAAAACCAGTCAATAATCAAAATGGCCTTAGAAAGACCATGATGAATTGGTACTGGCCCGCAATCCTGGCATTTAATTTCTTTTACAACTCCCATAAAAACTAGAAGTGCAAAATTTTAGCAAACCAGTTTTGCAGATAATGAGTTTTTTGGTCTGTAAAATACAGAACCAAAATAGCGCCTAAATACAAAGCATTCAAAATCAACACTTTGTACAAATCTTTTTTTATTAATTCGTATTCTTGTTCTTGCATATGCATAAAGTATAGCACGGGGGACTGGGTTTGCGGCAAGAGCATATTCATTGTATTATGACTTTGCCTATGAATAATTTGGAGCTAGTAAGCCTCATTGTCGCTGGGGGAAGTTTAATCGCAGCAATATTTGCTATTGTTATGCTTTTGCGTTTCAGAAAAACTGCAAAAGCTTTTTTTACAGGCAAAGAAGCTTCGAACCTTGAGCAGTTCATAATTGCTCAGAGTAAGAAAATAAATGAGCTGACAAAACAAAGTGACATACTAGAGGAAGCAATTGCTGACTTACGTAAACAGCAAAAATACTCAATCCAAAAAATTGGAATGGTAAGGTACAACCCTTTTGCTGATGACGGAGGCAACCTAAGCTTTTCAATGGCACTGCTTGATGATCACAACAATGGAGTTGTGATAACCTCAATGCACGGCAGAGAAGCAAACAGAATTTACGCAAAACCAATAATAAAAAGCAAAAGTGAGTTTACGCTCACAAAAGAAGAAGAACAAGCAATAAAAGAATCCAAAATAATTAACTAGAAAACATATGGATAAAAAAGAAGGATTACAAAACGGAGAGAGCATAGTCGGACCATCAGTGAAGATTGATGGAGACTTAAAAAGCCAGGGCAACCTAAGAATCGACGGAACTGTTACTGGAAAAGTAAAAACTTCCCAAAACCTTTTTGTCGGAGAAAGTGCAAAAATCTCTGCTGATGTAGAAGCAGAAAACGCAATAATATCAGGGGTTGTCCAAGGAAACGTTAAGGTTTCAGGAGCTTTGGTATTAGGTAAAACCGGTCGTTTAGTAGGAGATATGTCCTGCGGAACACTACAAGTAGAAGAAGGCGCTTACTTTGCAGGTAAATGCACAATGAAAGACGCTAACGGCGGCATCATTGAACCAATCGAGGAGAACGCAACAAAGAAAAAATAACGGACTGTTAACTAGATGTACTATTACATTCTTGATCCACATAACATTCCGCAAAAAAACTTTGAACGTCAACAAGCTGAACTACAAAGCTTACTAACAGAATTCAATGTCAGTGGTGAAATGGCGAGAATCACTCCACTACGTTTAATGCAAGATTTAGTTGATACTGCAGCAAGTCGAGGAGTAAAGACTCTTGTTGCTTGCGGAACAGATGAAACATTTAGCCAGATGCTTGTCGCAACCAAGGATCGTGATTTTACTTTGGGTTTCATTCCTTTTTCAAAAGATACACAACTAGGAAGAATTCTAGGAATGACAGATCTTCATACCTGCGTTAAAACAATTGCCAGCAGACGTATAGAAAAACTAGATCTAGCAAAAATTAATGACAGTTACTTCCTAAGCTATCTCGAATTAGGAGTAGGGGAACAAACAAACAAACCAATGGGATTCATGGCTTCAATGAGACTATTCGCGGGAAGCACTATAGACTTAAAAATGCGCATAGATGATTCATACAACATAAGCTCAAAGATAATGGGGGCTCTGATTATAAACACAAGGGGAACAGAAATGTGCGCTGGTGGTCCAATAGGAAACCCACAAGATGGTAATTTAGATATTGTGATGATAGAAAAACTATCAAGATTCACAGCAGCAAGATACAAACAAGAAATAGAAAGCGGGTGCTACGAAAAAATTCCAGGAGCAACCGCAATCCGCTGCCAACAGATTGAATTCTTAGAACCAAAAGGATACAAAATAACGGTGGACGGAAATGAAGTCGCAAGAATTCCATCTGGAGTTACAATTACTGCACAAAAACTAAGAATGATTGTTGGCAAAAACAGAACGTTTTAATATACAAAAATGTCGTCTTTTGTTTTTGAGCAAAATTTCTGAACATACCAAAGTTTTCATCCTCCTTCAAAAGAGCATCTTAAATATCGCGAACTTGATTTTTCCTCAGAAAATCCGTATACTACACAAGTTATGGATTTAAGTTCAATCTCACAACAACTAAATCTGAAAGAAAAAGAGCTTCGCCAAAAAGTTGCCGAAGCAGGTATTAGATTGTCTCCAAGAGCAAGAAAAATAGACAACTACTTAGCTCGACAAATCTTAGATGCACTACTTCCAAAACAGAAAATAGTTGATACAACTCCCAAAGTAAGGAAAGATATAAAACTACCGACATTCATCAAAGTAAAAGACTACGTTGATCTTTTGGGTTTGTCTGTTCAAGAAGTAATAAAAGCCCTACTAAAAAACGGAGTCATGGCAAACATCAATGAAGAGATAGATTACGACACAGCAGCAATCGTTGCAGAAGAACTTGGATTCAATCCTGAAGAAGAAAAAACTCAAACTGATGCTGACCTAGGAGCAAGTTCTCTTGCTGACATGCTAAAAAAAGAAGACGAAGCGTCATTAAAACCAAGAGCACCAATCATTGCAATCATGGGACACGTTGACCATGGTAAAACTTCTTTAATTGACTACATAAGAAAAACTGACGTTGTCGCAGGAGAGGCAGGAGCAATCACACAGCATATTGGTGCGTATCAAGTTAAAAAAAACAACAAACCAATAACAATACTAGATACTCCAGGACACGAAGCCTTCTCAGAAATGCGTGCTAGAGGAGCAAACGTTACAGATATCATCATCTTAGTAATAGCGGCTGATGACGGAGTTAAACCTCAAACCATTGAAGTCATAAACAGAGCAAAATTCACAAACACTCCTTTAATTGTTGCTATCAACAAGATTGATAAAGAGGGGGCAAACATAATGCGAGCTAAACAAGAGCTAGCTGAGCACGGTGTTTTAACTGAAGACTGGGGTGGTAAAACAATCGCAGTACCAATCTCTGCAAAAACAGGCCAAGGAATTGATGAACTCTTAGAAATGGTTTTGCTAACCGCTGAAGTTGAAAACTTCAGAGCAAACCCAAATGGAAAAACCCTGGGCACAGTTATTGAATCACACCTTTCACAAGGAAAAGGACCTGTTGCAACAGTCATCATTCAAAACGGACAACTAAAGATAGGGGACATTGTCACAATTGGTGGAACTTTCGGAAGAGTAAGGGCATTAGAAGACGAGCACGGCAAAAAGATCAAAGAAGTATTACCTTCAACTCCTGTTCAGATTTCAGGGCTTTCAGATGTTCCTCAAACCGGAGACATTCTTTCAACAAGAGAAACACTAGAAGAAGCAAAACAAATTGCTTACCAAATTCAAAGAAAAGAAAGAGTTAGAAGAATAACTCAAAACCAGAGAATAAAAGTGGAAGCAGGAAGCAAAACCTTAAACCTAATTATAAAAACAGATGTCTTGGGTTCTTTAGAAGCAATCAAACAATCGTTAGACAAACTTAAAAACGACGAAGTAACACTAAACGTCATTGCAGAAGGAGCTGGGGAAATAAACGAAAACGACGTTACATTAGCATCAACATCAAAAGCAACAATCATTGGTTTTAACACCAAAGCAAACAGCAAAGCGCTTGGTCTTGCAAAACAACAAAAAGTAACCATTGATATGTACGATATCATCTATGAATTAATTGAAAACGTAACAACTGCTGTTGTTAAAATGCTTTCTCCTGAATTAATAAAAACAACATTTGGAAAAGCAAAGATTCTCAAAGTCTTCATGACAGAAAAAAACACTATGATAGTTGGAGGCCGTGTTGAACAAGGCATGCTTAAAAAATCAGGAGAAATCGCAGTCATAAGAAACGGGGAAGAAGCAGGACGTGGTGAAATCCTTGAGTTACAACAGAGCAAAACAGCCGCGAAAGAAGTAAATAGCGGGGATGAATTCGGGATGAAGGTTAAACTCTCCGGAACAAAGATCGTTGAAGGAGATGTCATTGAGTCCTTCGAAGAAAAACTCAAAGCAAAAGAATTCATTTCTAATAAATAAGTCCTGCTTGCAGGACTTTTAAAAACCCATGCAATTCCCACCCAAAAAAAAGACTAACCGTATAGAAAAGATAAACTCCTTAATCCAAAGATTATTAGGAGTAATACTTTTACCTTACTTTAAAAACAGCAAAAGCATAGTCACAATATCAAAAGTTCAGACTTCCAGAGATATGCGCTGGGCAAAAATATGGATCACAATAATAAATGGAAACGATAAACATATATTAGAACTACTAAAGAAAAATCTTTACGATATACAAGGTGAACTAAACAGACACGTTGAAACTAAGATTGTCCCTAGAATATCATTTCATCTAGACACAAGCGCAAGATATGCAGAACACATCAGCAACATCTTCCACGAGATTGAAAAAGAAAGAGAAGAAACCAATGAATAACTTTGAACAAGCAAAAAAATTCATAACAGACAAAAATCGTTTCCTAATGGCATCTCACGCAAGAACAGACGGAGATGACGGAGGTTCAATGCTTGCAATGTCTGTTGTCTTAGAATCAATGAACAAACAAGCAACACTAGTTGCAGATGGCGGAGTTCCTTCAGGACTTCAATTTCTTCCAAGACAAAACTTAATCCTTTCAGAACTCCCAAATCCAGTAACAAACGAATTCTATGACGGAATAATCCTTTTCGGATGTGGTAAAAAAACAAGAGCTGGCTTCGATGCCATAATTAACTCAACCCTACCAATACTAAACATTGATCACCACCCAGACAATCAAATGTATGGAACAGTTAATTTAGTAGACGCGCAAAAATCTTCAGTCGCAGAATTAGTTTATGACTTTTTCAAATACCTAGACATCAAATTCAACAGTGATATTGCAAAATGTCTTTTAACCGGAATGTTTACAGACACAGGTTCTTTCATGCATTCAAACACTCAGCCTTCAACCTTGATTGCTGCTGGTGAGTTAATGAAATATGGAGCAAGAATCGACAAAATATATGAATCAACATATCAAAGCAAAGACTTAAACTCTCTAAAAGCCTGGGCTAAAGCAATTGAAAACACAAGACTACTAAATGATGACAAGGTTGCGATAAGCGTTGTAACACAAGAAGACTTAGATCAACTTGGAGAAGTATCAAATGATACTTTTGAAGGATTCGTTGAAACACTAAACAAAATACCGGGAATTAAATTCGCGCTCTTCCTTAGACAAGACGACAACCAAGTAAAAGGAAGCTTAAGAAGCGAAGAAAACAAAAACATGGATGTTTCTTTCCTTGCAAATCTTTTCGGAGGCGGGGGACACAAACTAGCATCAGGTTTTGAAATACCAGGAAAGATAATAAAACAACAAGACGGAAGCTGGAGAATAGACGAGAAATAAAAAGAACCCCACTAAAAAGTGGGGTTCTTTTTTGGAGCGGCTAACGGGAATCGAACCCGTGTCACTTCCTTGGCAAGGAAGAGTTCTACCATTGAACCATAGCCGCTTAAATTATTTTTGCTCTTCTAAACCTTCAATCCATCCCATAATTTGATGGTAAAGTTTAGTATCATTTATTCTAATCTGAATTGTTCCGTACGGCAAGATATTAAAAGGTCTTTTGTGTTGACTTGATTTGCTAACGCCATAATAAAATTTAGAAAACCTGCTTGGCGCAATTTTAGTCACCTGGCTCCAGAATTTTAAGAGCTCCTTCTCATTCTGATGTTCATATATCCTTAAATGTGCTGTTATCTTCTCTGAAGATGCACCACATACTTCTCGCAAAAATCTTAAAAAGATTTTAACAAGGTTTGGATCAGAATTACTTAAACTTACAGGGTGGTAGGTTTTTGCCTTACCATCTTTGTATATTTGACGTTTGTAGCCCTCGGCCCAATACAAACCCACCCCCAAGATAAAAAGCTCTCGTTTACTTAATGTTCCAACATCCAATTTTGAAACTGATCTTGTTTCCTTTGCCCTCTGTCTCGCTAAATGTGTTTGTAATTGGTTTCTTTTCAGCAAACCCTTAAAAGAACCTGCTTGCACTCTTAAACTTATTCGCTTCCTGGCTTTTTCAGACAATGGCATTTCAGAGAACCAAAAAGATAGTGTACTTTTTGGCACATTTAACTTTTTCGTTATTTCTGCGTAGCTGTTACCAGCCAATCGCAATTTAAAAGCCTTCTCTTTTTCTTTTCTCATGCTATAAGCATAGCACGGACCGTTCAGTTTTAAAAGAACAAGTTATTTATGGTGCCTCGGGTCAGAATCGAACTGACGACGCCAGCCTCTTCCAAGGCTATTTGGACTATCTCATCATCCTCTAAAAGAGGAGTTGGGCGCTAGTGCAAGATTATTGTTGGGACTCACTTGCTAGTCTCTACACCTTCCAAGAAACTTAAACCCTTCTTGGCTTGGCTCGGGATTGTCGCTTAACTTAATAAACGGTTTTCCCCGAATTCACCCAATTTTTCTCAATGAATATTACTACTCATGGCCCCAAAGATTTTTAGGGCTGCGCTCTACCACTGAGCTACCGAGGCATATTTGGTGGGCGATAAAGGATTCGAACCTTTGACCTCTTCGGTGTAAACGAAGCGCTCTAACCAACTGAGCTAATCGCCCCCGTGCTTTAAAAACCATTGGTGCCCGAGGGGAGATTCGAACTCCCATGGGATTGCTCCCGCTACCACCTCAAGGTAGTGCGTCTGCCAGTTTCGCCACCCGGGCGCGGGTAATTAAAAAGAAAAGATACGAATCTTTAAATCTCGCTAATTATATTACATCTATGAAAAAATTTCCAGTGATCTAAAAGGACACTAATGCAGAAGCTACTCTCCGTGACTCCTTATCTCTTTAGTAGGCTCTGCCTTTGACAAACAAGGTGTATTCTGGTAATCTACGATGTAAACCTTTTAAAACAACTTACATGGAATTTACTCCTCCATTTCCACCACACTTAGATCCAAACAATGGTGGAAACAATACAGGAACAGAAGCATACAGTGAAGAAATATTAAATCAGATGACAACATCTGAGCGCACTCGCTTGGCTGTTAAACTTTACAAAAAAAGAGAAATTGAAATACATGATGCCATAAAAATCTCAGGACTTACTGCTGAGATTTTTGCGTCTGTGTTAAAAGGAATGAACTTAGAAGTTAGACAGATGAATGTTTTAGTTTGTGGTGGTGCTGGATTCATTGGCAGCAACTTTGTTCGCCACATGGTTACTAAATACCCGCATTACAAAATAGTTAACATAGACAAATTAACATACGCAGGAAACATTGATAACCTGATAGACATTGAAAATCGTCCAAACTATGTTTTCTATCAAGGAGATATTGTTGATCAAAAATTTATCGATGAAATAATCGTTAAAGAAAAAATAGACTCAATCGTTAACTTTGCAGCTGAAACACACGTTGATCGAAGCATCCACATTGGTTCAAGAGAATTCGTCATGACCAACACTGTTGGTGTGCAAACACTCTTAGATGCAACAAGAAGACACAACCTATTCAAATTCGTTAACATCTCAACAGATGAAGTATATGGCTCCCTAGAACTTGGTGAACAAAGAATGTTTACAGAAGAAACAGCATTTGAACCAAATGTTCCTTATGCTGCTGCAAAAGCAGGAGGAGACATGCTTTGCCGCGCTTACTACAATACTTTCGGCGTCCCAGTAATTGTCAGCCACTGCTCAAATAACTACGGACCATATCAATTCCCAGAAAAACTAATTCCATACTTAATAACAAAAGCGCTAAATAGGGAACAATTTCCAATCTATGGAGATGGAAGATACATTCGCGACTGGTTGTTTGTACTAGATCACGTCAAAGCAATTGATTTAATGCTACACAAAGGAATTGCTGGCGAAGTTTACAACATTGGTGGTAACAACGAAAAAAGCAACTTGGAAATTGCAAAATTAATTCTCCAATACTTTGGTTTACCAGAGTCAACGATTAAATTTGTTCCTGATAGACCAGGACATGACAGAAGATACGCAATTGATGCAACAAAAATCATGAATGAGCTTGGTTGGTACCCAGAACATCGTTTTGAAGAAGCAATCCCTAAAACAATTGAGTGGTATTTGCATAACCAGGAATGGATCGCTAAGATTAAACAAAGAAACGCTGATATAAACGAGCACATTAAATAGCCTGAAACAAAAATGCAACTTCAATTCAAACAATTTGAAGTAAAAAAAATCCAAGCACCTAACTTTGCAATGAGCCCACTAGAACTCAAAGAATATGTTGATTTTGAAGTTAAGCGGGTATATTTCATATCACACCCAACAGGAAACACTGGACAACACTGCCATCTAAAAGAAGAGGAATTGTTTGTCATGGTTTCCGGATCTTGCACCGCAGTCATAGACAAGGGGCAAGGATTAGAGGACATACCAATGAACTCTCCTCAAAGCGCTATGTACATCGGAAACTATATCTGGCATGGGTTTAAGGATTTTAGCCCAGACGCAGTGCTTTTAGCTGTTAGCTCAACAAACTACAACCCAAACAGGGAAGACTACATTGAAGACTACGAGAAGTACAAGCAAAAGCTAAAAGAGCTAGGTGTATAACTACATACTTACTAAAAGCCCAATAATATGGGCTTTTTTAGACCATTTTTACCCTAAAAAGTCACCTTGACATATGCCTTGACAGATGGGGTAATGTATGATACAATGCTTTCTTGTACGGTGAAAACCGTCCAAGTAAAGGTCCACAAGCCATAAAAGGCTTTAGAACTTTGAAATCTAAATATTTAAGGGAAGAAAGGAATTGATCATATAAAATGAACGCTTCTTTGAAGGCCCTTCAGTCTGCCAAAAACAAGATTGCAGTTTTAGCCGCTCTTGTTTCCTTGGTAACTGGGATTCATCCTGGTTCCTTGGTGGCTCACGCCCAGGCTGTTGGTTCAGAAAAAAGCATAGTTTTTGAAATCAAAACTCAAAACCCTGGTTCATTAATTACGATGGACCATGAGAAATACGCGAAGATCGACAAAAAGGTAACTTTAGTCAGAGAATATTTGGAAAGTAAAGGCGCTCCTTTAGCGGATTACACCGAAATATTACTGGCACAGGATGATTGGAAAACAATCATTGCAATCTCAAATGCAGAAAGCTCCTTAGGTAAACGCTGTTATTACAATAACTGTAGCGGAATTTACGGACAATTTGGGAAAGGTTACGCCGGTCTAAAAAGATACGACTCTACCGCTGACTGGATTGTTGACTTACAAAAGTTGATTGACAGAAGATACAAAGGTTGGACACTTAAACAGATGAACGGAATCTACGTTTATCCAAGAAGCTCCAACTGGTATGCAGCAACTACTCAAATCTACAACGACTTAGTTGAGATAGAACAACAGGTAGAAACAGAGTCAGCTTAAAAAATGCAAGCGAAAATAGAATCCCGCCTTAACCGGCGGGGTTTTATTTTAGAATTTTTTCATTCCCATTTTGTTAAACTTACAATACAAAAATATGGGGATTAAATACAAAGTAAACGAAAAATATTTTAATAAGTGGTCAAAGAGAATGGCGTATACTTTAGGCTATCTATTTGCTGATGGCAGCGTAGAATACTGGCAATCATTCAGAGCTCATTACTTGAAAGCTATTAGCACCGACTATGAATTAATTAGTCGGCTAAAAAAAGAGTTGCGCGCTGAACATAAAATAGAAATCATCCCGCCGGAATCAAAAAAACATAAAATAAAATACAGATTGAGGATAGGCGACAAAGAATTATACGATTCTGTTACAAAACTAGGAATATATCCAAGGAAATCACTGACGATGAGGTTCCCTACAATTGAGGATCGATATCTATCTGATTTTGTAAGAGGGTACTTTGATGGCGATGGCTGCGTATATGTAGAAAAACAAAAACGATTAAGAATAATATTTACAAGTGGTAGCCACAAATTTTTGGAAACCTTGTGTTTAAAGCTAAAGAACAAACTGGCACTAAGACAAACAAAGATATATAACAGCAGACGCAGCTACCAGCTATCATATTCGACGAATGACGCTTTAAAAATATACAAATATATGTATCCACCCCGTACAAAGCTGTATCTTACACGAAAGAAAAGGGTCTTTACTAAAGCACTAAAAAAATGCGATAATTGGAAAGTTAAAGAGTAAAAACTGGCCACGTAGCCAAGTGGGAAGGCGAAGATCTGCAAAATCTTCATTCACCGGTTCGATTCCGGTCGTGGCCTCCATAAGAACAAATAACTTAATATATCTAACGAGCCGATGTGGTGGAACTGGTATACACGAGAGACTTAAAATCTCTTGCTCGTAAGGGCTTGTGGGTTCGAGTCCCACCATCGGCACCAATAAACAATCAAAAGCGAAAAATCAGTTGACGAACGGGATAATTTAATTTTTGTATCTTTATGTTAATTCAATATCTTATTTTTTGTTTTGGTGCAGGATTGATTCAAGGTGCGTTCATAAGACAACCTGGCCCAGGCGGTGTCAGCATTTTAGATGCACCACTTTGGTTTTCTTCGACAGCTGCGAAAATAATTATTCCAATTATTGCTATCGGATTGTTTATAGCTGAAGTTATACTTGGTTTCGTATTTGTAGCTTGGTGGGCTGGTGTATTTATGTGGTTGCCTGCATTATTAATTGCGAGTATATTTGAGCCTGGAAGTTTCATTGTTTCTAGAAATCCTGCTGTACCATTTTTTATCGGGATATTGATTATTATAGGTGCGACCATATCTTTTTTGATATAATTGAGTTTCCTTTTGAATTAAAAAAGAATTTGCCACGAAAGAAAAAGTAAAATCAGGCTAGCCAAATAAATACACCAGAATAAAATGAGCAAACATTTTACAAGAAAAATTGAAGACTTTGTTTGCGAACATTGCGGTCAAAAAAACAAAGGCAATGGTTACACTAACCATTGCTTTAACTGTCTCTACAGTAAACACGTTGATGCGAATCCGGGGGATAGACAAGCAAGTTGCCAAGGATTAATGCGTCCGATTGCCGTTCATTTAAAAAATGGACAATACGTCATTACCCATCGCTGTGAAAAATGCGGCGTTGAAAAAGACAACAAGACAAGTGCTGAAGATAACTTTGATGCAATTGTAAAAATACTTAGCGGAAAATAACTAGAATGGAACCAGGTCGCGACATCAGACAATCTGAGACCCAAGATCTCCCACACAGAAACTATGAGCTGTTAAGGGATACTTTTGATGCGGCATTCAATGCTACACCGGAAATAGAAGGTAGCAGAAGAATCCTGGGTATTGTCACTGAAGATGGCAGAATCGTAAAACTTTTAATAAACGCAGCTGCCTGGGAAGAAACAATGGCAAACTTTTCACTCTTAGCCCAAAGCTTTAAAGGAAAAATAAGAGGTCTGCAGTTAACCGGAGTTCTTGCAAACACAGAAGCACCATCTAGATACAATATTTCATTAGACTTAAAACCAGAAGCACTCGCAGCTGTATCAACAGCAGTTGATCGGCTTAAAACAGAACGAGTCAGAAATAGTGAAGAGTCTCAAACAAGCGAAGAATAAAAAAACCGGCAAACGCCGGTTTTTTTAAATCCCTGTATTAAACTTCCTTTTCTGCTTCTTCTGTTGCCTCTACTTTTTCTTCTTTTTTCTCTTCTGGTTTTTCGGTTAAAGCTTTAATCGACAAACCCAAGCGATGTTCCTGTGGTTCAATAGAGATTATTTTAAATTCTTTCTCATCTCCAACCTTCAAAACATCTTCAGCACTCTTAACTTCTTCGTGTGATAACTCCATTAAGTGAGCAAGGCCTTGAATCTGGTCATCAAGTTCTACAAATACACCAAAAGGCATAATCTTAGAAACTTTTCCTTTAACAACCTGGCCAATCTGGTACTTCTTAACACTGTCCTGCCATGGATCTTTTTCCAACTGCTTCATGGATAATGAAATCCTGCCTTTGTCTAAACCAATAACAACTGCTTTTACTTCTTGTCCAACCTTAACAATATCCTTTGGATGTTCAATACGCTGCCATGCTAATTCTGAAATATGTACCAAACCTTCAAGTTCTCCGAACTTAACGAAGACTCCGAAGTCAACAATACCAGAAACAGTTCCTGTAACAATATCACCAATCTTTAACTTACTTATACGATCTTGCAAATCTTTTTCAAAGACTGATTTTTCAGAAACAATCAATTTCTCTTCGTTCTGATCTGCTGTGATAATCTGAACGTCAAACATTGTACCAACAAACTGGTTCAAAACAGACAATATCTTGTTCTTGTCACCGTCTTCTACTCTTGGGTAGTGTTCGGTTGATAACTGAGAAACAGGCAAGAATCCCATGACATTGTTAATCTCAACCATCAAACCACCTTTGTTTGCTTCCAAAATCTTGGTGCGAACAATTTCTTTGGTCTGCATCTTTTCTTGCAAGGTAGACCAAACTCTTTCCTGTCCTGCTTGGCGGAAAGAAAGTTCAATGTTACCGTCTTTGTTTTCAATATCTACCACGGAAGCAAAAACTTCATCTCCTGGTTTTAAAGAAGAGAGAGTTGCTTCATCATCATAAAGTTCACGGCCGCGAACAACGCCTAAACCATAACCTTCGATGTCTACATATACTTCATTTTTTCCTACGGACAAAATTTTTCCCGCAACAACTTCTCCTGGTTTCAAAACCTTGATTTCAAGGCCTGATTGAATCAGGTCATTCATTGTCTGAGCATTTGCTGTAGCTGTTTTCTCTGACATGTAAATAAAAAATCCCAAGAACTAACTTGAGAATTGATGCGGTTAACCCGCAAATCTATTCTATTAGTTAATTCTTAATAGCACGTTTCTTCTAAGGCCTAATGACTTGTTAATTATTTAATAAACGTGCGAACTCATTAAGCTCTGAAAGTATACTAAATCCCCCCGGTTATTGCAAGACCCAAAGCCTCTAGTGTAAGATGCCGTCATACGAGAAAACACGAACCGGAGGAGCCATGACACAATGGGAAGAAGACAGCTCCTTCGAGCTGCCTGACGACGAATCCTGGAGGGGCGAAGTACACGCCCCACAAGGACCATATGGAGACACGGTATCAACCTGGCAGCCTGGAATGACTGCTGATCAAGCAGATGATCTGGACGACGAAGAGGACGATGTTTCTTCAGATCTCGAAGTCGCAACAGAAGAAGAACTCACAGCAGCTTGCAGTCCTCTCGCAAAGAGGATTAGCAACACTGGCTATCTGATCGTGTACCTAATCTGGATGGAGGAGAACCACATCCAAGAGATCAAGAAAACCCTGAGGGTCTCAGAAAAACAAGCAAGAAGGCTACGTGAAGAGTTGATCGCAGAGATCCTTACTTCCATCGAAACCGTCTGTCCAACTAAGACAGTAGACATGGACGATGCCTTAGGACTCATCTACGAAGAAGGGTTTACAATTCCATGCAAGAAATGCGGAGATCAGCAGGTGCGTTACGGTAAGTACTGCGCCAGCTGTGGCATCAGGAACCCGGACTTCTGCGATGAACTGTTCCAGGTATTCTATGGTCACAGCGCGGCTGCAGAAGAGGAGCATCGTTGCCCTGACGTCCACAAGACCGCAGTAGAAGCTCGCGCTACCGGGTATTGCTCGGTCTGTGGTCTCCACTTCCCACCTCACACCAAAACCAGCCCTGACTAACCCTCAGGGCTTGGTGTTTTTCAGACCCTTTTTAGGCTTCCAAAATTGCTCATTTTTTGGTAAAATATACACATGCAAATCTCATATTTCGGACTAAGTTCATTCAAGATAACAGGTAAAGAAACAACCTCAATAATCGACCCTTTTGGCAAGGATTCAGGACTGACCCCACCTCGCGGAGCAGCTGATTTAATCATCCTTTCAGAGAAAGAAAATGAGATGTATTCTTGGACATCAGGCATTTCCGGAGAACCATTCATTGTAGATGGACCAGGAGAATACGATGTTAAAGAACACACCATCACAGGAATCCCCGTAAAAGACAAAAACGGACGTATTGTAACAATATATCTCATTGAAGTTGAGGGTATTAAAATCTTAGACATGGCGCATATTGAAAAACTCTCTTTGAGCGAAGATGAGCTTGAAGATATTGGAGACGTTGATGTCATGCTTGTCCCAGTTGGTGGAAATGGCGTCTTAACATCTGATGACGCAGCAAAAGCAGTAAACTTCATAGAACCAAAATTTGTCATTCCTATGCATTTCAAAATGCCTGGCTTAAAAATCCACGCTGACTCTGAAGAAAAGTTCCTAAAAGAATTTGGAAACAAATTTGAAAAAATGGAAAAGCTTGTATTAAAGAAAAAAGACCTTCTTGTTGAACAACCAATGAAAATAATTATGCTGGAGCCATTAAGATAATGGGGTGGTTAGAAAAACTAAGAGCTAAACCCAAAGAAGAAAAAATACGGCTGCTTTGGATGACTACGGTAATAGCAGTGGTTGTTCTAATCGGCATTTGGATCTTAATAGGGAACTACAAAAACGGAGCAAACAAAAATCTAGACCTCTTCAAAACAATAGAAAACGGAATAAAGAATTTCAAACTTGATAAATCGCAATTAACACTACCTTCAGAACAAAGTAAATAATATGTCAGACGAAATCGGCGTTTTACGCCAACGTACAATAGAATCAGAAATGCAAGAGAGCTTCCTTGATTACGCGATGAGCGTAATTGTTGATCGTGCTCTTCCTGATGTAAGAGATGGATTAAAACCTGTACACAGACGTATCTTGTATTCAATGCACGAACAAGGTTTAAGACATAACGCGAAATTCAGAAAATCAGCATCAGTTGTTGGAGACGTTCTTGCAAAATATCACCCACATGGCGACGTTGCGGTATATGACTCAATGGTACACATGGCTCAAGACTTTGCTATGCGCTACCCAATCATTGATGGTCAAGGAAACTTTGGTTCAATGGACGGGGACGGAGCAGCTGCTTACAGATACACAGAGGCAAGAATGAGCCAAATGGCTGAAGAACTGCTTACTGATATTGAAAAAGAAACAGTTGATTACAGAGACAATTTTGACGCAACCAAAAAAGAACCAGTTGTTTTACCTGCAAAACTACCTAACTTGCTCCTTAATGGAACCTTAGGTATTGCTGTTGGCATGGCAACAGACATCCCACCACACAACCTTACAGAAATCTGCGATGCGATAACTACGTTAATAGATGACCCTAAAGCAACAACCGAAGATCTACTTCAATTCATCAAAGGCCCGGATTTCCCAACTGGCGGAATTATCTATGACATCAATGCCATAAAAGAGGCGTATGCGACAGGAAAAGGCAGTATTGTAATGCGCGCTAAAACAGACATAGTAGAAACAAAAACCGGCGCATACCAAATCCTCATCACAGAAATTCCTTACAGAGTTAACAAAGCAACACTACTACAAAAATTCGCAGACCTAGTAAAAGAAAAAAGAGTTGAGGGTATCAAAGACTTAAGAGACGAATCAGACAAAGATGGTGTTCGCATTGTTGTTGATTTGAAAAAAGATGCTTTAGCAAACAAAATTCTAAACCAACTCTTTAAATACAGCCAACTTCAAGAAACATTCCACATGAACATGCTGGCATTGGTTGGTGGTATTGAACCAATGATCTTAAACCTAAAAACAGTTCTTGAAAAATACCTTGAACACAGACAAATTGTTGTTAAAAGAAAAACAGAGTTTGATCTAAGCAAAGCAAAAGAAAGAGCACATGTCCTTGAGGGATTAAAAAAAGCTTTAGATCACATTGATGAAGTAATTGCAGTCATAAAGAAATCTCCAACAAAAGAAGAAGCTTTTGAAAACCTAGTTAAGAAATTCAAACTCTCAGAAATTCAAACTCGCGCAATCTTAGAGATGCGCTTACAAACACTTGCTGGATTAGAAAGAAAAAAAATTGATGAAGAACTAGCAGAAAAGAAAAAACTCATTGCTGAATTAGAAGACATACTTCGTTCACCAAAAAAGATTCTTGCAATAATCAAAAAAGAAGTTTTTGAACTTAAAGAAAAATTTGGTGATGAAAGAAGAACTCAAGTTGTTAAAACTCCAATTGGAGAGTTCAAGGCTGAGGACTTAATAGCAGAAGAAAACGTAATCATAACAACAACCAAGTCTGGATACATCAAGCGATTAGCTCCTGACACATACAAAACACAAGGAAGAGGCGGAAAAGGCGTCATTGGCATGACTACAAAAGAAGAGGATGTTGTTGATGTTGTCATTTCCGCAAACACACATGATGACATGATGTTCTTTACTAACAAAGGACGCATATTCCAAACAAAAGTCTATGAAATTCCAGAGAGCTCCAGAGTTGCAAAAGGACAAGCATTAGTTAACTTCCTGCAACTTGGTTCTGGAGAATATGCAACAGCAATCCTTTGCCAAGCAAAAAAATCGCCAGCAAAATACCTGGTAATGACAACCAAAAAAGGTTTAATCAAAAAAGTTGAATCAGATTCATTTACTAAAGTGCGCAGAAGCGGAATGATCGCTATAAAGCTGAAAGGTGATGATGAACTAAAATGGGTTAACCTTTCAAATGGCGATGACCAAATAATGCTTTCAACAGAACTAGGACAAGCAATTCGTTTCTCAGAAAAAGATATTCGTCCAATGGGCAGAGGAGCATCTGGAGTTCGTGGTATGCGTTTGAAAGGAAAAGACCTTCTGATGAGCATGGATATAATTCCAAAAGAAGACAATGTTAAAGATCTCCAAGTCTTAATAGTTACTGAAAATGGATTAGGCAAAAAGACAGACCTTTCTTTCTACAAAATACAGAAGCGAGGTGGTTCTGGTATAAAGACGCTGAAAGTAACTGACAAGACAGGCAAGATCATCTCAATGCACATTGTTACAGGAAGCGAAGAACATGATCTCGTGCTATTTTCAAGAAACGGACAAGCTCTAAGAACCAAACTCAACACCATCTCAACCTTAGGTCGTGCAACCCAAGGAGTTAGAGTCATGCGTCTTGATGATGGTGACAAAGTTGCCTCAAGTGCTGTAATATAATAGGCAGCTTAAGGGCATGTAGCTCAGTTGGTAGAGCGATTGTCTTATACACAATTGGTCCCAGGTTCGAGTCCTGGCATGCCCACCAGAAAAAATCCCCGAACAGTGTCGGGGATTTTTTAATTACTTAGTGTATATACTACTCTGCGCCTTCATAACGCCAAGCTTTTCTTTCAAACCCGGAAAATACGTTGTCTTCTGAACAACAATCAAAAACAAGAGCAAAGCAAGAATTGTTGCAAAACCAAAGGCAGCACGTCCAACAACCCAATCCCTTTGATTAACATTTTCTTCTACATTAACCACTTTCTCTTCTTTCATACCAACAAACAAACTGTACATATATGCAACAATAAACGGAGCAATGATATATCCAAAGGCTGACTGAATTAAATTAAACAAACCTTGTTGATCCTGCATAAACATATCTAGTATAACAACCGGGATAGTAAAGATAACCACCATTGCGAGGATTCTCACAAAAACCATAAACCATCTTCCCTTAACTAAGCTAGTGCTTGCAGAAAGAGCATTAACACCTTTATGATCGTCAATAATCAAGGAATATGTAGAAAACTGAAAAAGAATACTCAAATATATCGCAAAAATAACGCCTAAGACAGCTAACAATATACCAGCTCCTGAAACTGTAAAGAACAGAGTCTTTGATGATTCAAGCATCCCAGCTTCTTTGATAGACAAAGCAACAAAGGCAAGAATCAAAGGCAGAGCAATAGCAGAAGCTAAATTACCAACAATCAATATTCCGATCCATATAACTGACAATATTTTAGACAACCCTAACTTGTATGCTTCCAAAACACCAACTCCTGGTGTCTTTAATGCATAAATCATAGCAAGCTGACTTGCCCAACCAAGCAACCCTGCCAAGATGAGCAACACAAAAGAAAGCGGAGGCAAAAGCTCTGATAAAAGATACGACAAAACCATAACAACCAAAGGTGCTGATAATATGCCAAACAAAAGAGCAAACTTTGTTTTGTATATTTCCCAAGATCTCCCTAACAAAAATCTAACACTCAAAATATTTTGTGGATTCATTCTTCAAATTTAATTCTAAAAACAGTATATCGCATATATCCAAACTCAACAAACCATTGACCAAAGTCGTTTTTTCTGATATAATAGATTTAGAAAAGTTCAAATTCGCCGTGAGGTGAATTGAAACAAAAATAAAATACAATTGAATACAAAAACAAAGTGTTAGGTTCACTAACATTATAATTGCGATAAATACATTGCAATGGTTAAATAGCTCTTTAGTGGAACTTTTCAGCAAAACTCTCCTTTCGGGAGAGTTTTGTTTTTGTAAACAACCCCCCATGTTATGATAACCTCATGCAAAACCTAAAAATCAGGGTCAAAAACATAAAGAAAGAACTAGACAGATTGTTTCCAAAAACAACAACCTCTTTAATATACAAGACTCCTTTTCAGCTACTAATCGCAACAATTCTCTCAGCACAATGCACTGATACTCTTGTAAACAAAATAACAAAACCGCTTTTCAAGAAATACAAAACACCAAAAGCCTTTGCAAACGCAAACATCAATCAACTAACAAAAGACATATACCCAGTTACTTTCTACAGAAACAAAGCTAAAATGATCCAGAAAACAAGCAGAATAATCCACGAAGAATACAAAGACAAGATACCAAGAGAAAAGAAACTACTCATTAAACTTCCAGGGGTAGCAAGCAAAACAGCAAACGTAGTTTTAGGACACGCGTTTGGTATTACATCAGGTTTTGTTGTTGATACACATGTTAAAAGAGTAGCTAAGCGTCTTGGTCTGACTAAACACACAGATCCTGCTAAAATAGAGGGGGAGTTAATGCAAATAGTTCCAGAGAAAGATTGGATCAAATTCGCCGATCAACTAATCTGGCTTGGAAGAAAATACTGCACTGCAAGAAAAGACAAATGCATTGAACACGGATTAAAATTAACCCACTACTCAAAATAATGTTGTACGTACTATCAACTCCAATAGGGAACCTTTCTGATCTTTCTGACAGAGCAAAACAAACTCTCGCAGATTGTGATCTAGTTATTGCTGAAAACCCATCTTACTCAAAACGTCTTTTTGAGCACTTAAACATTCCTGCAAAAAGATTCATTCAGTTTGCAGAACACAATGAACAAGAAAAACTACCAATAGTATTAAAAGAAATAGCGAACAAAAATGCAGTGCTTCTAAGTGATGCGGGAACTCCCGGAATATCAGACCCGGGCTTTAGAATTGTTAGAGCAGCAATTGCAAAGGAAATACAAGTTGTGCCTATCCCTGGACCAAATGCTGCAATAACCGCATTATGTGCATCAGGTTTACCTACTGACAAATTCATCTTCCTTGGCTTTGTACCTAAAACAGAAATTAAATTTACCAATGAATTAAAAAGCGCGGAAGAACTAGAAGCAACCATAATTTTCTATGAATCCCCACATAGAATCATTAAAAGCGTTGGCTTCATTGCAAACACCTGGCCAAACTCAAAAGTGGTTGTTGCAAGAGAACTTACAAAAATGCACGAAGAATTCATTAGAGGAACAGCAACAGAAGTTCTAAACAAACTAGAAGCAAGGGGCAGTGTAAAAGGGGAGATAACTGTACTAGTAAGCTTTAAATAACATGTCAGGACACTCAAAATGGGCACAAATAAAAAGGTCTAAAGGAGCAGCCGATGTTAAAAAAGGAGCTCTCTTCTCAAAGCTTTCAAAACAAATAACTATAGCTGCAAAAGACGGTTCAAGTCCTGACACTAACTTTAAGTTGCGTTTAGCAATCCAAAAAGCAAGAGAAAACGCAATGCCTAATGACAATATTGAAAGAGCAATAAAAAAAGCATCTGGTACAGACGCAAGCAACATGCACACCTTACAATATGAAGGCTATGGTCCAGCAGGAACAGCGTTCATTGTTGAAGCAGCTAGTGATAATCCAAACAGAACATTCCAAAACATCAGAACAATATTCGCTAAAAATGGCGGAAACATTGGCCAACCCGGATCAGTTGCATGGCAATTTCTAACCAAAGGACAAATCCTTGTTGAAAGAGCAGAGAACCTTTCAGAGATCGAGCTTTCAGCCATTGATGCTGGTGCTGATGATGTAAGAGAATCAACAGAAGGTCTAGAAATATACACAAAACCAGAAGACTTAGAAAAAATTAAAAACAATATAACAACAGTTGGTGCAAAAATAGCGCAAGCAGAAATAATAATGGAATCATCACAGGGGGTTGCTCTTAACGCAGAACAAACCACATCAGTTCAAAAACTCTTCGATGCGCTTTCAGATGATGAAGATGTGGTAGCAGTACACACATCAGGAAACCTTTAACCTACAAACTATGATCATACTCGGAATAGATCCAGGCACAGCAACAACAGGCTATGCTTTAATCAAAAAACTTAAAAACAACAGCTTTGAAATACTTGATTTTGGAGTCATCTCAACCAAAAAAACCAAAACCGACTCTGAAAGATTAGTTGAGGTTCAAAAAGACCTGATTAGAATAATAGCTAAATATAAACCAGAAGTTGCGGGAGTTGAAAAACTATACTTTGAAAACAATGCCAAAACTGCAATGACTGTTTCCCAAGCAAGAGGTGTGGTACTACTAACGCTTCAACAAAAAAAGATAAAGCTCCAGGAATTTACACCACTACAAGTTAAATCAATCATCTGCGGCTACGGTAAAGCAGAAAAAAAACAGGTCCAATTAATGGTTCAAAAAACATTTAACCTAAAAACACTTCCTAAGCCTGATGATGCAGCGGATGCTTTAGCCATAGCACTTTGTGCAGGATTTAAAAAAATATGAACAAACACCTAACAAAAGAAACAATTCGAATATTCTGGGATCATTCAAAAAAATATCCCTGGATATTTTTCATAATGGTTTTAACAATGATTTGTGCTGTATCTGCTGATCTTTTCAGACCATTCCTCTACAAAATGTTGTTCAATGAGATTGCGCTAAACCAACCAGGAATGACAACAAGGCTATTTACCATCCTTGTATACATGTTACTCGCTGCTTTAACGTCATGGGTTTTCTGGAGAAGCGCAACTTTTCTAAACCAATTCTTTGAACTCAGAGTCATAAAGGACTTAACCAACACTTGTTTCAAATATCTACAAGAGCACTCATACAATTTCTTCAACAACAACTTTGCAGGAAGCTTAGTAAGGAAAGTAAACAAATTCTCTAGATCATTTGAAACGATCGTGGACATTGCTTACTGGAACATTTCCCAAACACTTCTTAGAATCATAATAATTGTTGTTATTCTGTCCACACGACAATGGGTCGTTGGAGCAGTGGTCTTAGTCTGGGCTTTTGCATACATTGGTTTTCAATTCTTCTTTTCAGAATACAAACTAAAATATGATGTTGAAAGATCAAAAATCGACAGTCAACTAACTGGTCAACTAGCAGATACGATAACAAACAACATCAATATAAAGCTGTTTGGAACTCTCAACTTTGAAATCAAAGCATTCAACGCCCTTCAACAAAAATGGTACAAGATACAGCATTTTAGCTGGACCCTGGCAGGCGTTGCTGAAATGATTCAGTCACTATTTATGGTGCTACTAGAATTTGGCGTCTTTTACTTTGCCATAAAATACAGGGAAAGCGCACATCTAACAGTTGGTGACTTTGTATTAATTCAAATATATATAATTGGGTTGTTTGATCATCTTTGGAACTTTGGTAAAAACATTCGTAAATACTATGAAGCAATGTCAGATGCTCAAGAAATGACTGACATCTTACTAACACCTCATGAGGTAGCAGACATCAAAGGAGCAAAAGATTTAACTGTAACTGAAGGAACAATAAGCTTTAAAAATGTTGAATTCGGATATCAAAAAACAGGATCCATTCTAAAAAAGTTTAATCTTGATATACGAGCAGGGGAGAAAGTTGCTTTAATTGGTCCCTCTGGTGGTGGTAAATCAACAATTACAAGAATAATCTTCAGATTCTTTGATCTACAAAAAGGAAAAGTATACATTGATAACCAAGACATTTCTAAAGTTACTCAAACAAGCTTAAGAGAAGGCATTTCACTTGTTCCTCAAGAACCAATTCTTTTCCATAGATCTTTAATGGAAAACATCCGTTACGGAAAACTAAATGCCACAGATGATGAAGTTAAAGTAGCTGCAAAACTTGCACACTGTGATGAGTTCATAAATAAATTCCCAGATCAATACAACACCTACGTTGGAGAAAGGGGAGTTAAACTTTCAGGTGGTGAAAGACAAAGAATCGCAATAGCAAGAGCAATACTAAAAAATGCTCCTATCCTTGTTCTTGATGAAGCAACCTCATCTCTTGATTCTGAGTCTGAAAAACTAATTCAAGATGCGATGATAAACCTCATGCATGGGAAAACAACAATCGTCATTGCTCACAGACTTTCAACAATCATGAACATGGACAGAATCATTGTCATTGAAAATGGAGAAATAACTGAGGAAGGAAAACACAAAGAGCTTCTCAAAGCAAACAAAGGAACTTACCAAAAACTTTGGCAGATCCAAGCCGGAGGATTTAACAAAGCATAAAAAAACAGGGCTTGAAGCCCTGTTTTTTAAATTATCTTTACAAAATTTCTTTTACCCACCTGAACAATTGAGTCTTTCGGAACAATCGAGATATAGCTTTCACAAGTTTTACTATTAATCCTTACACCTCCCTGATCAATCAAACGTCTTGCCTCACTATTACTTTGAGCTAGTCCTGCACCAATTAAAACCTCAATAATACTTCGTTCTGCGAGCTTAAAACCCTTTAAATTCGTTGGTGTTCCCTTGTCCTTATGCACCCTATCAAAACCAGCCATTGCTGCTTCAGCTGCTTTGTTACCATGATACAAACGAACCAATTCAGTAGCTAAGTGAGCTTTCGCGTCTCTTGGATTTAACTTTCCTTCTTTCAAACCTTTTTCAATTTCCTCAATCTCTGAAACAGAAATATGTGGAATACACATAACAAAATAAGGAACAATCAAACGATCTAGAATAGACATTGTCTTGCCAAACATCTGAGAAGGAGAATCAGTAATGTTAATGACATTACCCCAAGAAGAACTCATCTTTCTACCATCGGTTCCTTCTAACAAATCAAACGTCATAATTTCTTGCGGAGTCTGCTTGTAAAAACGTTGCAATACTCTTCCTGCAAGCAAATTAAAACGTTGATCTGTTCCACCAACTTCCAGATCAGACTTAATAGCAACAGAATCATAACCTTGCATAAGGGGATAGAGAAGCTCTCTTAAACTAACTCGCTTTTGTTCTTTAGTTCTACGAGCAATATTTTCTCGAGCTTCAAACTCATGCAAAGAAAACTGATCAGCCTGTTCAGCAATTTCTAGATATCCAAGCTTCTTCAACCACTTTGAGTTGTAATGTATCTCTGCTTTCTTTAAATCAACAATCTTTCCAAACTGAGAGATATAGTTCTTCATATTTGCTTTAACTTCTTTTGTAGAAAGCATTGGTCGTTCACTATCTTTGTCTGAAGTGTCTCCAATCAATCCTGTAAAATCACCAATTATCAAAACAATCTTGTGACCAGCATCTTGCAAAGCTCTTAACTTCCACAAAACAACAGCTCTTCCAATATGAATAGATTTTGCTGTTGGGTCAATTCCTAATTTAACACGCAATTTCTTTTTACCACTAAGACGTTTCTTTAAACTAACCAGGTCAATAATTTCATTAACGCCCCTGATTAATATTTCGTTTATATCTGTTTTCATGTTGATATTATAGCAACTTTTAAGCATCTAAGATATAATCCATATATGAATAAAGTAAACTATTACAGACCCCAAAAGTACATAAAAAAGGGGGTTAATTTCTGGAATAAACTAATAAACCTCATTAAAACCAAGCGTTTTTGGAGCTGGATCATACGTTTAACAGCACTAGGTTTAGCAACAATTGCTTTCCTTTTCATTTGGTATTCAAAAGATCTTCCCGATCCAAACCGTTTACTTACTAGACAAGTTGCTCAATCAACAAAAATCCTTTCTAGAGACGGTGACCTCCTTTACGAAGTACATGGTGAATACAAAAGAACCCTCATTCCTTTTTCAGAAATGAATGACTACATTAAAAATGCAACCATTGCAATAGAAGATAAGAACTTCTACAAAGAAAGTGGAATCAACCTGAAGGGAATAATGCGATCTGTTTTTGTAAACCTCATTTCAGGAAGCAAAACACAAGGTGGCAGTACAATCACACAACAGTTTGTTAAAAACGCGGTTTTAACCAGAGAAAAAACATGGTCTAGAAAAGTAAAAGAAATAATTCTTTCAATAGAAATAAACGAGAGATTTACAAAAGACGATATTTTAAAACTCTACCTAAACGAAATCCCGTATGGTAGCAATGCATATGGTGTTGAAGCTGCAGCGCAAACATACTTTAACAAACACGCAAAAGATTTAACACTAGCTGAAGCAGCATACCTTGCTGCTCTTCCACAATCACCAACATACTACCAACCAAACGGAAGCCACAGAGATGCTCTTGATGCAAGAAAAAATACTGTTCTTTCAGAAATGAAAAAGCAAGGGTACATTACAGAAGAACAATACAACCAAGCAAAAAACGAACAAGTAGCTTTCCAAAAAATAAAAAACAGAATTACAGCACCACACTTTGTTCAATACATTCAAAGCTACGTCGCTGCTAAATATGGTGACACAAACCTTGAAAGTGGCGGGTTAAAAATAACAACAACGCTTGATTTAAAGCTACAAGAAATAGCGGAAAAAGTAATTGAAGATGGTGTCATAAAAAACGCTAAAGCCTACAATGGTAACAATGCCGCCTTGGTGGCAATAGACCCCAAAACAGGGCAAATATTAGCAATGGTGGGCTCTAAAGACTTCTTTGCAGACCCAACCCCAACCGGGTGTAAACCAGGCTTAAACTGCACATTTGAACCTGAAGTAAACGTAGCAACAGCATTAAGACAAGCTGGTTCTTCAATGAAACCATATATCTATGTCACAGCATTCAAACCAGAATTTGCTCAAACTCCAGCAACACTCAGATTAGATGTAGAAACAAACTTTGGTAAATATGGTAACAAAGATTACATTCCAAAAAACTACAATGGGCAAGTACATGGTCCTGTTTCTATAAGGAAAGCACTCGCAGGTTCTCTAAACATTCCAGCAGTTAAAACCCTAGACCTAATTGGAGTAGACAACGCAGTTCAAACAATGCGCGATGTTGGTATAACAAGTCCATTAAAAAATTGTGGTCTATCCTTAGTTCTAGGTGGATGTGAAGTAACTCTGGTTGATCATGTGAGTGGCTATGCAACATTTGCAAACGAAGGTGTACATCACGAAACCGCAGGTATTTTAAAAATAGAAGATGCTAATGGAAATGTTCTGGAAGAATACAAAGATCAAAGCAAGGAAGTTCTTGATCCTCAAAGCGTATATGAATTAATAAGTATCATGACTGACAATGAATCAAGACAATTTACTTTTGGTTCTAGCTCAGTCTATCTAACACTTCCTGGCAGACCTGTTGCTGCAAAAACAGGAACAACACAGAACTTCCACGATGGCTGGGCCGTTGGTTTTACTCCATCATTAGTTGCAGGGGTTTGGACAGGAAACAACGATGGAACATTAATGAAAATGGATGCTGTCATGACAGCTGCACCAATTTGGAAACAATTCATGAGCGAAGCACTCAAAGGAACAGTAGTAGAACAATTCCCAGTCCCTGATGGTATTCAAAACATTATTGTTGATGCGCTCTCTGGAAAACTTCCAGGGGTATACACGACTGCAACAAAGACAGAGATCTTTGCAAGTTTTTCTGTACCAAAAGAATATGATGACCTACACCTTGCCGGTGGAGTAACAACACTCCACTCTGAAAGACCAGACAATATTTCCTGGGAACAACCTGTTGCTACATGGGCTTTAAACCACGGCTATTCATACATTCCGAAAGGAGATATGCCAATAACCCCAACACCAAGTCAGCCAACAAATGGTCAACTAGACGTTGGCAATCCACCAACAATCACTGTTATTTCTCCTCCTGATGGATCAACCATAAACCTAGTACCTTTCATAATACAAACACATATTTCTCCTGACGTGAACAATAAAATAACAAGAGTTGATCTGTTAATTGACGGTTCATTTGTCCAGAGCATAGACACTGAACCATACAGTTTCCAGATATCTCAACAACTTCCATCAGGCGTCCACACTTTTGCACTACACGCTGTTGATGACAAAGGGAACACTGCTGACACAAGCATCAAATTAAAATTTAAATAGATGTTCTACCTTCTAAGTCTTCTGTTTATTCTTGCTCCTACTTATGTCATCCGATTTTCAATATTCGGAATCCCAAGCAACTTTCTTGAAATACTAGTTGCAATATTTTTAGTTTCCTTCGTAATCTGGACCATCAAAAACAAAACAACAAAAGAATTTACTGCATTCATAAAATCTCAACCAAAGACTTTAAAGAAACTTTTTTTTCTTTTCTTCATATCAGGTTTAATCTCAGCATTTGTTTCTCCTGATTGGCACAGAGCAGCAGGACAGTTTTTAGTTTTGTTCTTAATGCCTCTTTTAGTATATTTTCCTTCATCCTTCATCCTTGCAAACCCAATTAACAAAATACGTTTTGTTAAACTTCTTTTCATAACAGTCGGGTTGATTTCTGCTTATGGCATAATTCAATATTTCACCTTAATTGGATTACCAACAGAATGGTGGGGGAATGCTAATGAACCAAAAAGAATCTTAAGTGTCTTTGAATATCCAAATGCTTTTGCGTTGTACCTAGCACCTTTACTCGCATTTCTTCTCCCCTTTGTTAAACAAGATTCTTTAAAAAACCAAGCATACAAAATATCCTACGCCCTTGGAATAATCGCCCTTTTACTAACACTTTCTAGGGGAGGTTGGGTAGGTTTTGTAGCAGCAGCTGGTGTATATATAATCTTCTTTGCAACCAAAAAAGAACGCATTACTGCTTTAATAGGCTTTTTTGTTGCAGCTTTAATTGTTCTAGCAACACCAAACTTAAGATACCGAATCATCCTTCCTTTTATGGGTGAGAAATCAACGGTTAGCAGATTTTCTCTCTGGAATACAGCAAACAAAATGATTAAAGATTCACCGATCTTAGGAAAAGGACTTTATGGTTTCAAAACTAATTATGATAAATACAACAGTGATCCAAACCTTCCATCAATAAACTACCCACACAACATTTTCTTAAACTTCTGGGTTGAAACAGGACTCCTTGGATTAATTTCTTTCTTAGGATTAACAATATTCTTTATATCAAAAGCCATAAAGCAAAAAGGATTGTTAGCTATATCAACAATTCTCTTTCTAACAGCAATATATTTCCATGGATTTGCTGATGCTCCATATTTCAAAAATGATCTCGCGTTAATATTCTGGATATTACTTAGTTTGTAAAAAAACAAAGCCCCGCTAAATGCGGGGCTTTTCCTGACAGGTAGAATATCAGCTTACCAAAATCAGAATATTATGTTTGATTCGTCTTGTCAATTTGGCGTCAACGAATCAAACACCATTGGTAATAATGTTATAAAAAGCTTTTAGACAGTTTACTTGGGAACGAAATTTAGATGGTCTGTCCTCAAGACACCAACAATTGATGTGTTAAGGGCAGGGGGTTCTCAATCCACTTTGCAGTGAATTGGAACCCTTACCGTGTATCTGCCATGATTTTGTTGGCCTAATTATTCCTCCGGTTCAGTTGTTGTTTTACACCACTTGCTCCATCTACGGTAATAGCTTGGAAGCTCACAGTTTTCACCGGCGAGATTTGTGTATCCCGCGCCAACTCTGCTACCCCCATTTGCGGCAATAATCTCCGCTTCGGTGAATTTCTCGTCTGGCACCGACGTAAATCCGTGTCTGGTCCAATAACCCAAGCCATGGATTATCTCTTCTTTGACGACGCCGGATTTGACCTCCTTTTTCTTCATGATTGCACCCTGCATCTTCTTGCTGAGAGAGATTATTAGCAAAAAGATTTCTGTCACATCGTCTGCTGGGAGAGCAGCCTGCTCCGCAGCAACCAATATGGTGTTCATTACGGCCCTTTCTTGTTCAGCGTTCTCAATCGGAATTCTAAATTCTGCCTTCGTTCTCCCGATCTGTTCTGCAACCGCCATCCTTTGGGCAATTAGCTTAAGAACTTGCAGATCAATTTTCTTAATTTTGCTTCGCAGACTTAGAAGCCGATGTCCAGAGTCGTTCATGAGTAACCCCCTTCATTGCTCCGCGTACAGGCCGAAATCAATTCCAATTTGTACATCATGTATCTAAACTGAAACAGGTTGAGCGATTGATCACCGTCAGTTAACGCTTTTCTGGGGTTGGGATGCACTTCCACAATTAGCCCGTTCGCACCTGCTGCAATAGCCGCATAGCATAAAGCGGGAACAATATCACTGCGTCCGGCAGCATGGCTCGGATCAACGATCACAGGCAAATCAGTCATTGATTGCAACACGGGTACAGCCGATATATCGAGAAGGTTCCTGGTGTAGCTATCAAAGCTGCGTAACCCGCGCTCGCACAGAATTACCTGGTCGTGGGATCCTGCGTTCATGATATATTCTGCGGCGAGCAAGAATTCCTTGATTGTCGCCGAAGGCCCCCGCTTCAGCAGGACAGGTTTCCCTGTTGCCCCAGATGCTTCAAGCAATGCGAAGTTTTGCATGTTTCGCGCGCCGATTTGGATGGCGTCAGCATAGGAAGCAACCAGATCAACATGTCTGGTATCCATTGCTTCAGTCACTACCGGCATGTTGGTTTGATTACTGACCTCGCGCAGAATCTTTAGCCCTTCCTCCTGCATTCCCCGGAATTCATACGGAGATGTTCTAGGTTTGAAAGCGCCACCACGCAGGGCTGTTGCCCCAGAACTCTGCACAGAACGAGCGGTTTGTTCCATCGTCTCCAGCCCTTCTACTGAGCATGGACCGGCGATCACAAACGGTCTGCACTTCTCCGTTTTAAAATCGCATCCACCAAGGTGCATATGTCCGATCTTAACCAAATTTTGGTGCTTCATAACAGGGATTACTTTCTCGTAACGCATCTTTCGTGTCATGGTGTTTCTCCAAAAGGGTGACAAGGTGACATGGTAAGGTTGTTAAAGAACCAAAAAGCTTCCTGGCCAAAACCAGGAAGCTTGAGTCGATTTTTTCAACTCAAAATCCCTAGCTTCAGCCAGGCATAAAATAAAAGTAAAAAGATTGTGTATAGAGCTTTTTCATCGTCGTACTATTAAGAATGTAGTAGTATTTTTTTTGTTATCTTGGAGGTCTTGGTCTAATATCTCAAAGTCATACATTTCAGCTAAAATCTTGGGGCCTAGAATGGCGACATTTTTGCTTAGTTTGCCTGATCTTAAAGTTTCAGCTACTTTTGCCGTATCAATCATTGCGCCAACTCCGGTTGCTAATTTTGTTCTCGGATATTTTCTGCGTAGAGTATTTTTACATTGCATGAAAACCTGTTCGTGAGCCATAATTGTTTTTATTGATCCTTTGGCATCTTTGCGTCGCATTAAGCAATGCCTGACAAAAATTGGAATATTGTTTTCAACCTCAAAGCTATATTTTGCTATTGCCTGCATTGACTCCTCAACCAGACCTCCTGTGCCATTCGCTATTGCGAATACTCCAAAATCTATTCCCCCTTTATTTAGCTCATTCAATACCTTTTCAGAGGTGAAAAGGTATTTGATTTTAAAGTGTTTGATGTTTTCAGCTTGAGTGTAACTTGTTAGCGCTTGTTCACTAAAACTACCTTTGCCACCTTGTATTCCGTATATGGGAAGTCCTAGATTGGAAGGTAACAACTGTCCGTAAATCTTTTTGTACGCAACTCCTAAATCTAGGCGCATTTGCTTGGTGTATGGATTGTAGGTTTGAAGATCCTGGAAAAGTTTCCAGGAATCATTACAAGTTTGCTGCATTATTTCATGAAGTTTTTTTGCCCCCAATGTGTCAATTGCGGTTGGCTTAAAATGAATAGCTTCCAGCAACCTGCCTACAAAGTGAGTTAATCCCTGAGAATATGCTGCAAGACGGTCATGATTTTTGGGGCTTAGCTCTACCACCGTAAAACCTTTTACCTGGAAAAAATCCTTCCAAAATTTGTATTCTTTTTTTGATCCCAGACTTGGCCACATCACAATGGACAATCCTTTTGATTTAGCACTAAAGCTGTCCGGACCGAAAAGCGGATGCGATAATATTACGTTTATTCCTTTTCCTTTCAAATATTTTTTCAAAATCTTGTCTGGATGACTTTTAACAGAAAGGGTATCAATTATAGTTTGTCCAGTTCTTAAGTATTTAAGATTGCCTTTAAGGGACTCCTCAAATTTAGAAATCGGAACTGCCATGAAAATTATTTTTGCTTGCCATGCTTTTTCAGCAGTAACTGATTTAGGCGAATACCTATCATGAATAAGCACGTTAAAATCAGTCCTTAAAATCTTTTCAAGAACTTTACCGAACCTACCATGACCGATAATACTGACTGTTTCCATATGTTTCCTTTAAAAAAACAACCCTTGGCACGAAGCGAAGGGTTGCTGAATTACTTTCTAAATCTACTTACTTAAGCAATTGCAAATGCCAACCCTGTTTACAGTAGCTGAAGTAATAGCTGAAATTTTGAGGTTGATTTTGCATGTCCAAACTATAATCTTTCGCCAAAGAAATGTCAAGGAGCACAAGAACTAAATTAAAAGACCCCGGTATGTTCCGGGGTCTTTTAATTATTCTTTTAAAATCCTTTTTCTTTTGGCTTTATTACTATCCTTCTGTTTGGTTCTTCTCCAATACTCTCTGTTTCAAAATCAAAGTCTGCTGACAAAAATGCGTGTATTACTCTTCGGTCGTGTGGTGGCATTGGTTCTAGAGCAACAGGACGTCCAGTTCTCTTAAGTTGTTCTACTGCTTTCTTTGCTGTTTCTCTTAAATACCACTCTCTTTTCTTTTTGTAATCGTCTACATCTAGAATAAAGCGGTCGGTTGGTCCATATTTCTTGTAAGCAATATTGTGAATCAAGGTTTGCAAGGCATGAAGATTAGCCCCGCGTTGACCAATCAACAAGTTAGAATCAGGGGATGAAATGTTAAAAGTAAAACCTTGAACATTTTGTTCTACACTTACGCTTGAATCTACGCTCATCTTTTCAAGCGCTTCTTTAATTAAAGCCGCGATTTCCGCGGTTTTAATTTCTTGAACTGGACCTTGATTTTCTTGATTATCGTCTAAGTTCATACAACCTCTACCTTTGGTTTATTGCCCTTCATTATATAATATTGCTGCCCTATAGCAAACAGGGTAGTAACAATCCAGTACAGAGGTAAACCAGCAGGAAGTTTAATAGACAAAAGCACGGTTAGGATTGGGAAAACATAAACTGTCTGAATCTGCAAAGCTTTTTGAGTTGTATCCATTGTAGCTCCGCTTTGTGAAGAAACCATCATCTTTGATTGAACAAACTGAGCTATACCAGCAACAACACCAAAGATTATGCTTGGCTTAGACAAGTCTACAAGGTTAAAAAACGTTGGATCTAAAATACCTGGATTATGAACCCATGGATATAAATAAGTTTGTAATTCAGAACCACCGAGTCCTAAAATAAAAACTTTATACAAAGCAATCAACAAAGGCAACTGAATCAACAAAGGCAAACAAGAACCCAATGGACTAACTTTGTGTTCTTGATACAAAGCCATGATTGCTTGGCTTTGCGCAACCTTATCCTCTTTGTGTTTTTCACGAAGATCGTTCAGCTTTGGTTGCAGCTCAGTCATTGCTCGTTGTGCTTTCAAAGACTTGTGAAAAGAGGGGAGCAACAACAAACGAACAACAATGGTTATCAAAATAATAACAACACCAATATCTGGTATATATTGGTACCCAAGGACCATCAGGTTAATCAGCGGATCAACTAAAATTATCTGGAATAAATGACCCATATTTTAAGCTAAATCTATGCCACCTTGTGACCAAGAATTGCATCTTAATATTCTATAAATCCCTTTAAAAAGCCCTAAAATACCGTGTTTTTCAACGGATTGCTTAGTATATTCAGAACAAGAGGGGTAGTACTTACAAAAACCGTTCGGGTGTCTATGCTTAAAAACCCCGTGATCTGGAGAAATGGTTTTCTGATATACAGTTATTAATCCAACGATAATTCTTTTCATACTATGTCTTTAAAACCTTGCTTCTTGTCAAAGTATACTTTAATTGTTCAACAAGTTCTTTATTCTCGTAGCTTGCTGCTTTTGGTTTAGCAACCAACATATAATCACCGGTAACTAAATTTGGTAATGCTAGTCTCATCTGTTCTCTCAAAACCCTTTTAACTCTATTTCTTTCAACAGAAAGCTTAGAAATTTTCTTGGACACAACAAAAGCAGTCCTAGTTTTAGGGGAGGCAACAAATTTAATAACCAGGGCGGATGTATGCATGGTTAATCCTGTGCGGTACACCTTTTGTAATTCCCTGGTTTTGTTTATCCTGTTTGCTTTCTTAAGCATGCAAATTGTTGAGAGCGTTAAACTGTAAGCTTTTTTCTCTTTTTCGCACGTCGTCTTGCCAAAACATTTCTACCCTTAGTGGTGCGCATACGCTTTCTAAAACCGTGTTTGCGCTTTCTCTTGATTTTCTTTGGCTGATAAGTTCGTTTCATCTTTAAAAAGATTAATATTGACCTCTGTATTATACTTTTAATTCAGCTTTTTTTCAAGTCCTCTTAACACTAAAAATGCTTCGAATAAATATCATCAGGATATACACATGATATTAACAATCCCGTTATTTTTCTCCATATTTTAAAGAGTTTCCAAATATTTTACATGTTGATAACTACTTGTTAGAATGCTGGTATTGAAATAAAACGTGTGAATTTGGAGACCTCTCTTCTATGACCAACCAACAACTTTGGCAGGCTATTTTAGGTAACCTCGAAGTATCATTAAGCAAAGCCAATTTTACAACTTGGTTTAAAAATACAGCTATTCTAGAAAAAAACGATGACCATATAATAGTCAGCGTACCTAATGGATTTACCAAAGAATGGTTGCAAAACAAGTACAACATTGAGATCGCCAAAGCACTAAAAATGATTGCTCCTGAAATAAAGGAAGTGAGATACCAAGTTCTTGGCGGAAACACACCTTCTCCAAAGACAACTACTGAAACAAACCAGAGAACAGTCTCAGCAACACAAGCGCAAACAACTCAAAGACCAACAAATACACAAAATACCCATGGTTTAAATCCAAAATACGCTTTTGAAACCTTCATCACAGGAAAAGGGAATGAACTTGCACATGCGGCATGTGCTGCGATTGCTAAAAATCCAGGGCAAGTTTACAACCCTCTTTTTTTGTACGGTGGAGTAGGGCTTGGAAAGACTCACTTAATGCAAGCAGTAGGACACGAGGTCTTAAAAACCAACCCACAAGCAAAAGTTTTGTATGTTACAAGCGAAAAATTTACAAACGAATTTGTCCAAGCAATAAGTTTGGGGAAAGTTGCTCAATTCAAAGAACTGTATCGTAATGTAGATCTGTTAATGATTGACGACATCCAGTTTCTAGCAGGAAAAGAACAAACTCAAGAAGAATTCTTCCATACTTTTAACACCTTACATCAAAATAACAAGCAAATAATCCTTTCATCAGACCGATTACCAAAAGATATTCCAGCAATTGAAGAAAGGCTTGTTTCTCGGTTTGAATGGGGAATGATTGCTGATATCCAAGCCCCTGATTTTGAGACCAGACTAGCCATTTTACGCTCAAAAGCCGGGGAAAAACACTATGAAGTAAGCACGGAGGTTCTAACCCACATAGCAGAAACCATCCAGAGCAACATAAGAGAGTTGGAGGGCGCTCTAAACCGTTTAATGGTCTACTGTCAGCTAAACAACACTAAACCAACACTAGAGCAGGTTAAAAGCGTTTTAGTTGGTGTTGCTTCAGCAAAGAAAAGAGTTGTTTCTGTTAAAAAACTAATGGAGGTTGTTTCTGATTTCTACAACATCACAACAGAGGATCTTTTAAAACAGTCCAGAAGAAAAGAATTCGTTAAACCAAGACAAATAGCAATGTTTTTAATGCGCAAACAACTAGAAAATTCATTCCCAAGTATTGGTGATCACTTCGGCGGGAGAGACCACACAACGGTTATGCACGCGGTAGATAAAATTTCTAAATTGATGAGCGAAAAAGAATCATTAAAGCAAGAGATAGATTTAATTGTGAATAAGTTGTACATGTAGTGTTCCAAACTTGTTCCTCTAAGGATGCAATAGTTGTTCAAGAAAAGTTCACAACTCAAGTTTAAAAAAAGATGGAATTTTTATTAGAAAAATAGACGCAGGTTGTACACAAAGTTATCCGAATAATAGTTACAAACTTTCTTCAACAAAACACAAACAGAGTAACATAAAAAAACTTCTCCACTGAATCCACACCCCTTATTACTACTACTATATTTATTAAACTATTAAATTAATATATATGCGATTAGTTTGCACACAAGAAAATTTAAAAAAAGGATTAGCTATAACATCAAGAGTTTCAAACGGAAGCACAACACTCCCGGTTTTAAATAATATACTTTTAAAAACAGAACAGAGCGGGCTAAAACTTTCTTCAACAAACCTTGAGATGGGTGTTAACACGTGGATTAGATGTAAAGTTGAGGAAGAGGGTGGTATTTCTGTCCCGGCAAAAACAATCAGCGATTTAGTGAACAACCTTCCTAACGACAACATCACTTTGATCGTTGAAGACAATCATTTATTAATTGAAACCAGCAATTACAAGACAAAAATTAAAGGACTTGGTCCTGATGAGTTCCCTTTAATTCCCCAAGTAGATCAACAGAATTCAGTAGAGATAGATGGAAAAGACCTTAAAAACAGTATATATCAGACGGTTTTTGCTGCAGCATACAGCGAGAGTCAACCAGAAATTTCAGGTGTCCTATTCGCCTTTGATGACGCTAAATTAAAACTAGTAGCAACCGACAGATATCGTTTAGCCGAGAAAGAAATTAGTGTTAAGGGGAGTGTTCAGAAAAACATTATTGTTCCAAACAAAACTATACAAGAACTAGCAAAGATTTTGACAAACACAGATACACAAACCATTTCTGTTTACTTCACCCAAAACCAGGTGATGTTTAAAACCGAGGACACAGAATTAACATCTCGCTTAATTGACGGACAATACCCGGAATACAAAGCAATTGTTCCAACAAACTTCAACACTGAAATTGATTTGTCTCTTGAAGATTTAAGTTCTGCAATGCGAACAGCTGGAATATTTACTCAAACTGGGAACAACGTGACTTTAGAGTTTTCAGAACCAGACCATTTAGAGATAAGTGCTTCATCTGGAGATATTGGAGAAAGTAAGGTTAATGTTTCGTCTTCAGTAAAAGGTGATGCTGGAAAAATAATATTCAACCACAGATACATCCTTGATTGCTTGGCTTCTGTTGGAACAAAAAACGTTACATTCCGAATTGTTAACGAGAACGCACCAGCAGTATTAGTAAGCAAAGATTTGCCAGGATATGTTTACTTAGTAATGCCGATAAAGGTATAAGGGAAAAGTGAGGGAAGAAAGTTTCTAAATGCGTATTAAAAACATTCAATTAAAAAACTTCCGTAACCACCAAGATTTAAACTTGGATTTTACTAGCGACTTCGTTGTTTTCTATGGACCAAATGCAACAGGGAAAACAAATCTTTTAGAATCAATATATTTTCTTTCTCTGTTTAAATCTTTTAGAGATGCTTCTACATACCTTTTTTCAAAAGGAACATTTAATCTCCAATTAAAAGCAATAATTGAACGTGGTGGAAAAGAACACGAGCTAGAGGTTTTCTTAGAAAATAGGGGGGAAAAAATCTTTGCAAACTTTAAACTAGATGGAGTCAGGAAAACAAAGAATCAGATAGAAAGCTATATAACCGCAGTTATTTTTGACCCAACTCACGTTGATTTACTCAACAAAGCTCCTGAGGACAGAAGAAGATATCTAAACATACTGCTCTCTCAAAAGTCTACAGAATACATGGAAAACCTCTACAATTACAAAAAGGTTATTACCCAGAAAAATCAGCTCCTACAAAGCATTAAAAGCGGCAAGGCGTCTCCTTTTGAGCTAACTGCGTGGAATGACCAGCTAGCACTTTTCGGCTCTGCTATAGTAGAACAAAGAAGACAATACATAAATTACTTGAATCAAACAATCTCTGAAGTGTATGCTGCTGTTTCGGGGTTTGCCAGACCCATTGATGTTGAATACATTGGTCTTACAGGAGAGAACAAAAATGATATACACAGCAACTTTAAAAAAGCACTCTTTGATAATCAACAAAAAGAAATAATGGCAGGAACTTCTTTGATCGGTCCTCACAGAGACGACTTTACACTAAAGAGTGAAGGTTTGTACTTGGCACCATTCTCTTCTCGCGGAGAATTGAGATCCCAAGTCTTGTCGTTAAAAATTCTTGAACTAGAGTTTTTAAAAGAAGAGCAAGATAGTCCAATTTTGCTTCTAGACGATGTGCTTTCAGAGCTGGACGAAGACAGAAGAGTGTTTCTTCTAAAATACTTAAAAGGACGCTTCCAAACATTCATTACAAGTACAGTCCCTGTTGAAATGGAAGCACAGCATGTTAATTTAAAACAACTAAGCCTAAGTTAAAATACAATGCAAAGAATAAACAAAACACTTTACGCAAACATTCGTAAATACAAAATTGAAGACAAAGTAAAAGCAAACGAGCTTTTAAAACTCTGGGACAAAGTAATTGCAGACTTCATGCCACACGCTGTTAAACAAACAATGGCAATATCATATGAAAAGGGAGTCTTAAAAATAGCTGCGCTTTCAAAAGACATAGCATATCAAATTCACCTGTATCAAAAACGCCTTATTCAAATGCTCAATGATTTATTGGGCAAACGAATGGTATTCAAAATAGTGTGCGAAGCTTAAAAAACAAGGCATTTCTGCCTTGTTTTGCTATTCATTCCCCGGAGGTCCGTGATAATGTCCCGTCTGATTTATAATCAACTTTTCAACTTCCCGAGGCTCGGGAATATTTTGAAAGATAAAGTTTTCTTTTTCACCAGCGGTCTGAACTTCAACATTTCCATATCCTAAAACCGTAGACCAAAAACCTCTGACTTCACTTGTCACATCTTCAACGTTAGGAAGAGTTAGTTCAGAGATACGCTGACTGAAAATACCTTTTTGCCAAATGTCTACAATTCTTTTGTTAGTAATGATTTGAACGTTTAAATAATAGATTGTCCAAAGCATAAACAAACCTAGAATCAAAAACATAACATAAATGTTTTTACCGAGGTTTATAAAATTCAAATATGGTGCTTCAAAAAGCCTTGGAATATATTGAGGCGCATATTTATCAAACAAGAAAAGAACCATCACAAAAAGAAGCCATGCAATAACTCTCGTGAACATAAAAAACCAATGTTCACGAACAACGAGGATGATCTCTTCGTCTTCTTGTTGCCCTGGAAATAGTTTTTTAATATTCATACAATTAAATACTGTTTAATATACCAACGCCTTGAGCAGCAATTGTTAAAAAGAAAACAAGATACAAAACAGCGACCGCAAAGCTTAATGCTCTTGAGCGGCCATTTTTAATTAAAACAAAGACTGTTGAGAAACCAAAAAAAGTAATTAATATAATTACAGCGTAAAAGACAAAACCAGTTATGGTTTGAGTTAGGGTGCTTGGGTTAAAGGTGTTAAATTCTTGCATTAGAGAAGTGTGTTAGTTTTAACGTTTTTTCCAAGATGTTTGTAAGCAAGATCAGTTGCTTCTCGCCCCTTTGGTGTTCTTTTAATAAAGCCGAGACGAAGTAGATATGGTTCATAAACATCAGTTACAGTGTCCTCCTCTTCAGAAGTAGACATAGCTAAGGTCTTTAAACCAACCGGACCCCCTCCAAATTTATCAATCAGGGCCTCTAAAATACGTAGATCATTGCGGTCTAAACCCATTTCATCAATCTGCAGCATTTCCAAGGCTTTCTTTGATGTTTCTGCGTTAATTTTACCATTGCCATGCACTTCAGCAAAATCACGAACTCTTTTAAGAAGTCTGTTTGCAATACGAGGAGTGAATCTAGAACGTTTTGCCAGTTCAGTAATTGCTTCCATTTCATACTCTAATCCAAGTAATCGAGCGCTTCGTTGTAATATTTTTTCAACCTCTTCTTGTTCATAGAAATCAAGACGCTGAACCATACCAAAACGATCTCTTAATGGAGCTGAAATTAAACCCATGCGAGTTGTTGCCCCAACAATCGTAAACTTAGGTAAAGATAACCGCATAGAACGAGCTCCTGGTCCTTTTCCTAAAACCAAATCTAAAGCAAACTCTTCCATAGCAGGGTAGAGTATTTCCTCAACATTTTTGTTTAAGCGATGAATCTCGTCTATAAAAAGGATGTCGTTTTCTGAAAGGTTGCTTAAGATACTTGCAAGATCACCGCCACGTTCAATAGACGGTCCTGACGTTATTTTGATATTCACGCCCATTTCATTCGCAAGAATGTGCGCAAGAGTTGTTTTACCTAAACCAGGAGGACCATAGAAAAGAGTGTGTTCTAGATTTTCTCCCCTTTGCTTAGCAGCCTGAATCATGATCTTCAAGTTGTCTTTAACTTTTTCTTGTCCAATATAATCCGAAAGTTCTTTCGGACGTAGTTGCATATCTAAAGTAGTATCTTTCTCAAGTGGGGAAAGAATCTTTTCCTCTTGTTTTTCTTCTTTACTTTGTTTTGATGATGAGATCATACTATTGTTCAGAAGTATTACTTGTTCCACTACTTGCTTGAGTTGGTACAGGATCAGTGTTTTCTACAGGAGTTCCTTCACCAGGTAATTCCAATGTTTTATGAAATAGAGCAGGGGATTGATACACGCTTTTAAAGACCTCTTTCTTTATTGTACCATCAGACATGGTAACTGTGCGCCCCCATGTTGCTTTCATTGAACCATCAGGCTGTTTGTCATATGTATAAGGGTTTTCAAACTCTATCTTTCGCTCGTCTTTTGTACCATATATATAGAAGCGGAGATGATTTCCTTTTTCTAAAACAGGCCATATTAATATGTGTGCAGGAGAATCATTAATGAACTTTAGATCTTGAGATCCTGGGTATATTGTTGCATCTGTACCTTGTGGTGCATAGTATTGCACAGCATATGAGTGGTTTCTTCGTTCAGTTATGGGGAAGCCCGCTTTCATCGCAGCCCTAAACATCGTTGAAGAAACCTGACATAAACCACCACCAAACTCAGGAACAGTCCCTTCTTTTTTTATGACCAGTTCAGGAAGGAAGCCATGCTCGCCATCTACAGGTCCAAGGTACTTGTTAAAAGAAAAAGTTTCACCTTGCGCCAGAAGAGTTCCTTTTTCTTTACTAACTCCAACTTTGATATTAAAGATTCTGTTTGCAGGAGATCCAGAATAGTTAGATTCACCAAATGCAATCAATTCATTAATACCCATTTCATTAGTATCAGAAAGTTTAACATTTGATTCAGTTTCATTGATAACCAAAGTGCTTTGCTTTTCTTCTGAATCAAGATCAGAAATGATTTGATCGATTGATGACTTAGTATCTAAGTCACGACCGTTTCTTCCAGGATTAAATTCAGTTGCAATTCCATTTTCTGTTTTGAAAACAGCGTCTTCAGGATCGCCATTAATTTCAGAAGAAATGTCTTTAAGAGATGTATAGATCGCAGCAACATTGTAATTTTGAAAAGCAGATTTAGTTTTTGTTTTACTTCTTAAACCTAATTCAGTTAAAACAAAAGCATCAGCGTTTTTTTCAGGTTCTAACGAAACAAACCTTAAGCTAGTACTAGTTGGTTTCTGCCATACTTTTAAAGTAGAAGAAGGAATATTAAATTCCTGATCATCAGCTATTAAAGTAAAAGCCTGAGCTCTTCCAGAGAACGCAAAAAATACGATAGTTAGAACTAACAAACTCAAGTTATATTTTAAAATTCTTTTTAACATTTTTTATAGTTATTTTTCTCTCGTCGGTTTTAACCGAAACAACCTCAAACTTAAGAAAGATTGTTTTTTTAGGTAGATGCTTTTTAATTCGTTCAGCCCATTCAATGACAAAAAGGGTATTTTTCTTTCCCCAGAGCTCCTCAAGTCCTAAACCCTGTACTTCTTTTAAAGAATTAGTTCGGTAAAGATCAAGATGGTAATACGTTTTACTTCTATGCACATACGGAACCATCAAAACAAAAGTTGGACTCACAATCCTACTTTTAATGCCCAGTTCCTTTAACAAAAGCTTGGTAAAAGTGGTTTTACCAGCTCCAAGCTCTCCGCTTAAAGCGAGAATTTCCCCGCCTTTTAGGGTTTTAGCAATTGATTTTGCGAATTTTCGGAGCTCTTTCAAGCTTCGTACCTTTAAAACCATACCCTAATTTTATCAGAAACTAAGGGTATTGCGAAAAACCTCGTAATATTGTATATTTACGAGCTATGCAAAATCCAGACCAACAGAAATTTTTTGAATTAATAGGTAAATCCCAGAGGATCCTTGTTGCCTTGCCTGCCAATCCAAATGGGGATACCTTAGGAGGCAGCCTTGCTTTGGCTGCTTTTTTGCGTAAGCTAAACAAAGAGGTTGAAGTATATTGTGAAAAAACAGATTTCGGAATCCTTTCATTCCTTCCTGGAATTGAAGAGATTCACCAAGAAATAGTTTTTCCAAAGAGTTTTGTAATTTCTGTTAAAACAAAAAATGCCAAGCTTGATGAATTAAGCTATGACATGCTCCCTGAAAACGTAAACATTTATTTAAAACCAAAAGAAGGAGTTTTTACTCCAGAAGACGTTTCATTCTCAAATGATGTTACCCAGTTTAACTTAATAATCTGCGTTGACGTAGCTTCCTTAGAATCACTCGGAGCTTTGTATGAAAAGAATGCTGAAATGTTTTTTGCAGTTCCTAAAGTAAACATTGATAATCACATACATAACGATAACTATGGAACAATAAATATTATTGACGTTACAGCATCCTCTTCATCAGAAATACTACTCGCGCTCTTAAGAGACTACGAAGCAAGTCTAATCGATGAAAATATTGCAACCAACCTTTTGACAGGTATCATTACAGAAACAAATAGTTTCCAACACAATAAGACAACTCCAAGTTCATTCATCAATGCTTCTGAGCTAATTTCATATGGAGCTAAACAACAAGAGATAGTAAAAAATCTTTTTAAAACCAAAGAACTTCCTGTGTTAAAGCTTTGGGGAAGATCAATGGCACGAATCCAAAGTATCCCTGAATACAACACAATCTTTTCAGTGGTCGGTATTTCTGATATTGAAAAATCAGAAGTCGGAGAATCAGAGATATTTCAGGTAGCTCAAGATTTCATGGTTAATATAAATGACGCGAAAATGGTATTCTTTGTTGCTGAAAGACCAGATTATTTAGAGATGTATGTTGCTTCTAATCCAAACATTAAATTAAAAGAACTTGTTAACTACCTTGGTGGAAGCTTCGTAGCTGATGGTTTGGGTAAAGTAACCATAAAAGACAAGCAAATTACTGAAATAGATCAATTCATCAAAGAAACGTTGTCAGATTTGAAGAGCAGACTTGGCATATAGTATACTGCAAGCATGCAGTTACAAGACGAACAGAAACAAAAAGATTTCCAAAAGAAACTAACTCAAGTAAACCGAAAAATGGAAGAAGAGCAAGCTTCGCAAGGCTCTTTCATTTTTGGTATACCATACATTGATCTCTTCACTTTCCCTATTGATTTAAATGCAATGGGTTTGTGGAGCGAACAACAATGTACTGATTCACACGCGGTTGTTTTCTACAAAGAAGGTAATGACGTTAGAGTAGGAACTACAGATCCCCAAAATCCGGCGTTAAAACAAAACACAGAAGCTTTAAAAACAGAACACGGATACAAAGTAACTCTGTATTTTGTTTCTGCGTCAAGCTTGCAACAAGCATTTAAAATGTTTCCAAAAGTCGTTAGACACATAGAAGCAAAAGAAGAGGGTGTAGTAGTCAAAGCAGAGGAAGATTACGTAGCTTCTTTAAAAGAATTAGAAGACGGAGCAAAGATTTCAGCAACACAAATCCTTTCAGTGTTACTTGGGGCTGCTGATAAACACAAAGCATCCGACATTCACATTGAACCAGAAGAACATTTCATAAAAATACGTTTTCGTCTAGATGGTGTTCTTCAAGACATGGCACATCTAAGTAAAGACTACCAAAAGACAATCATCTCGAGAATAAAGATACTGTCGCATTTAAAACTAAACGTTGAAGACATTCCACAAGACGGACGCTTCACTTACATGCTAAATACAAAACCAACTGATGTTCGTGTTTCGGTTTTGCCTTCAGCGTATGGTGAGGGAGTAGTTATGCGTATCTTAGGAATGGGAGCAGTAAGTTTAAAACTAAAAGAACTTGGTTTTTCAGACAGAGACTATGAGTTAATTCAAAAAGAACTAGAAAAACCAAATGGCATGATCATTACAACAGGACCAACTGGTTCTGGTAAAACAACAACACTCTACGCTTTCCTAAACCAACTCAATGAACCAGGGGTAAAAATAATTACATTAGAGGACCCAGTTGAATACAAACTAGAGGGTATAAACCAGACACCAATTGATTCTTCAAAAGGATTAACCTTTGCAGCAGGATTAAGAGCGATACTAAGACAGGACCCTGATGTGGTCATGGTTGGTGAAATTAGAGACCAGGAGACAGCAGAAGTTGCCCTTCAAGCAGCACTTACAGGACACATTGTTTTAAGCACTTTACACACAAATGACGCTGCTGGAGCCATCCCAAGACTTCGAAATATGGGCATTAAACCATATGTCATTGCTCCTGGAATGAATGCAATCATAGCTCAACGTTTAGTTAGAAAACTCTGTCCAGACTGTAAACAAGAGGTTAAACTAGACCCATTTCTTTTGACCAAGGTTCAGAAGATACTAAATGAGATTCCAAAAAATTCCGGAGTAGAAATTCCTGTAGAACAAAAGTTTTTCCATTCAACAGGATGTGATAAATGTAACAAGACAGGATATAGAGGAAGAATTGGTATTTACGAATTAATCATAAAAGACGATGCTGTTGAAAAATTAATCCTTACAGAAGCAGGAAACAATGAATTAAAACAAGCAATGATTGCTCAAGGGATGCTAACAATGGTTCAAGACGGATTAGTTAAAGCACTCGCTGGTATTACTGACGTTGAAGAAGTGTTTAGAGTTGCTCAGGAATAACAAATGGATGAATTATTAAAAAAGATAATAGTAGAAGCAGGAGACGTGGCTTTAGATTTACAAGCAAAAGCAAAAGTTGAGTACACTAAAAAAAGCGCGACAGACATTGTTACGGATGGAGACTTACTTTCAAACAAGATAATCACAGACGCAATAAAAGAGAAATATCCAGATCACGTAATTCTTTCGGAAGAGGGAGAACATCATCTTGGAGAAGAATACACCTGGATCATAGATCCAATAGACGGAACCTTTAACTATTCGAAAGGTGCTCCTTTGTTCTGTGTCATCATCGGTCTTGCTTACAAAAAAGAAATGTTAATGGGCGCAGTATATGCTCCAGCATTAAAAGAATTGTACTTTGCAGAAAAAGGAAAAGGAGCTTTCTTAAATGGTCAAAGAATTCGTTGCAGTGATATAACAGACATAACATTGGGTTTCGGGAGTGCTCTTACAGGTATAGGTCCAAATCGTATTGAACTATGGAATAAATTTCTTCAAGAAGGCAAAAAGCACAATATATGGTTAGGTAGTCCTGGGTCACTAGGGATAGGGCTTTCTTGGGTTTGTGATGGGAAGAGAGACTGGATAGTCTCACGAGGAGGTAATATCTGGGATTACGCTGCTTCCTCTTTAATTCTCGCTGAATCAGGAGCTAAAATATCAGATATAAACGGGGATCCTTGGAAGTTAGTTGAAGGTATAGATAACATCATTGCTGCAGGAACAACCGAGTTACATGAGTACCTCGTAAAGATGCTAAAATAGCGCTGTTTAGGGTATAATCAGAGTATGCCTAAGCCTCCAGAGAAGAACTTTAAGCGCTACATGTTAGTTGATGGAAATGCCTTAATCCATCGCGCTTTTCACGCTATTCCAAATCTTTCAACAAAAGCAGGTGAACCAACCAACGCAGTTTATGGTTTTTCCGTTATCTTGCTTAAAGCCCTAAAAGATATTAAGCCAACGCATATTGCGTTGACTTTTGATTTGGCAGGGCCAACATTTAGACACGACAAATACAAAGAATACAAAGCAACAAGAGTTAAAGCAGCTGATGAGCTTTACGCGCAAATTCCAAGATGCAAAGAAGTAGTAGCTGATTTAGGAATTCCAATCTATGAACAATCTGGGTTTGAAGCTGATGACATGCTTGGAACTCTTGCAGAACACATTAAACACTCAAACAATGATCATAAACATTTTGAAGTAATCATAGTCACAGGAGATTTAGATACACTCCAGCTTGTTGATGAACACGTTAAAGTTTACACACTGCGTAAAGGAGTAACTGATACCATAATCTATGATCCAGCAGCAGTCTTTGAACGCTATGGCATCAAACCAACACAAATGGTTGACTTCAAAGCCATAAAAGGGGATCCGTCAGACAATATTCCAGGAGTAAAAGGAATTGGTGAAAAAGGTGCTTTAGATTTAATCAAAGAATACGGAAGCATAGAAAAGATTTACGCTAATTTAGACAAGCTTAAAGAAAAAACAAAAAAACTTTTTGAAGAACAAAAAGAACAAGTAGAATTATCATTGTGGCTTTCTCAGATAATCAAAGATGTAAAAATAGAGTACAACATTCCTGAATATGAATTTTCACAGATAAACTACGGAAAAATAGTTGAACTATTCCAAAAGCTTGAGTTTAGAACTTTAATTCCAAAACTACCGCAAATATTAGGAAACAAAGAAGTCTCAGTTGAAGAAGCACAGAAAATACAGCCTAAAAGCAACGATAATTACGAGTTAATAGACACAGAAGAGAAACTAAAAGATTTAGCCACCCAGTTATCCAAACAAGAAGAATTTGTATTTGATACAGAAACAGAAGGACTAGGTGCTTTAGACTTTAACCTTGTTGGAATCTCTTTTTGTTTCAAAGAAGGACACGCTTACTATCTACCAGTAGAAGTTTTGAGCTCTTCAAAAAATAAAGAAATCCAAAAGATATTTGCAGATGAAAAGATTAAAAAGATTGGGCACAACATTAAATATGACTACCTTGCTTTAAAGAAATACGGAATTGAAGTAAACAATCTTTTCTTTGATACAATGATTGCTTCGTACCTTTTAGCTCCTGGATCAAGATCTCATGATTTAGACAGTTTAGCTTTCAACGAGTTTGGATATCAGATGCAACCAATCGAAGAATTAATTGGAAAAGGGAAAAAACAAATCAGTATGAAAGATGTTCCAAAAGAGAAAGTTTGTTTCTATGCCGCAGAGGATGCTGACTATACTTTCCGTTTAAAGCAAAAACTTCTACCACAATTAAAAAAAGAAGAGTTGGACAAGATTTTCTTTGATATAGAAATGCCTTTGACAAAAGTACTTGCAGAGATGGAAGAAAACGGTGTCCTCTTAGACATCCCGTTATTCAAGAAACTAGAAAAAGAAGTTCAATCAGACCTTCAAAAACTAGAAACTAAGATTTACAAAGAAGCGCATGAGGAGTTTAATATTAATTCCCCAGCACAGCTAAAAGTTATTCTCTTTCAAAAATTAAGTATTCCAATAGGTGGCGAAGGAATGTTTGTAAAAAAAACAAAAACCGGATATTCAACCGCAGCATCTGAGCTAGAGAAAATGAAAGGACTGCACCCAATCATTGACATGATCTTAGAATACAGGGAACTAAGCAAACTTCAATCTACCTATGTAAAAGCACTCCCTGAATTAGTCAGCAAAAGGGATCATCGTTTACACACCAGTTACAATCAAACAATTACAGCAACAGGAAGAATATCTTCCTCTAATCCAAACCTCCAGAACATTCCAGCAGGAAGCACTGGTTATGCCGCTGAAATACGCAAAGGTTTTTTAGCAGCACCTGGAACAAAGCTTGTTTCAATAGACTACTCACAGATTGAATTAAGGGTTGTTGCTCATTTGTCAGGGGATAAGACGATGACTGAGGTATTTAAAAAAGGGGAGGACATTCACACTGCAACTGCAATGCAACTGTATGGGATTGATGATCCAAGCAAAGTCACCAAAGAAATGCGTCGAGATGCAAAGACTATAAACTTCGGGGTGCTTTATGGACTTTCTTCATTTGGTCTTTCAGAAAGAGTTGATATGACTAGAGCAGAAGCAACAGAGTTTATTAAAAAATATTTCAAAGCGTTTTCTGCAGTTGATACATATTTAAAACAAGTTGTTACTGAAACTAGGACCAACGGATACACACATAATGAACTTGGAAGAAAAAGATACTTCCCAGAAATTAACTCATCACAATTTCAAGTTAGAGCAGCAGCAGAGCGCGCAGCAATAAACATGCCAATGCAATCATTAGCAGCAGACATTTTTAAGATCTCAATGAACAAAATAGAGGAAGCAATTGGTATACAAAAGGAAGACATAAAATTGTTGTTGCAAGTTCACGATGAACTAGTTTTTGAAATACAAGAAACAGAGGTTAAAAAATACGCTGAGAAAATCAAGGAGATCATGGAAAATGCGTACAAATTGAAAGTTCCTCTAGTTGTAGATGTAAAGGTAGGAGACGATTGGGGGGAAATGAAAGAATTGGGAATATAAAAATACCGCTGTAAAGCGGTATTTTAAATTCTTTTGCAAGTTATCTCTTTAAAGCCTTTGCCATTCTTGATTTGTTTCTTGATGCTTTGTTCTTATGAATGACTCCTTTTTTTGCAGCTTTGTCTAAAGCAGACATTGCTTTTCTCATTGCTTCTGCAGCTTCGCTTTTTTTACCAGCTTTTAAAAGTTTTTTTACTTCTTTAACGCTGTTTTTTGCAGCTTCTTTAACTGTTAAGTTAAATGTTCTTCTTCGTGCTGATTGTCTCATTGCTTTAGCAGCACCCTTTGTATTTGGCATTTACTATTTCTTTAATTATATATAGAGGATTTTCAAACGGGTTATGTTTAATTTAACATAGTAATCTAATATTTTCAAGTCGCATAAGTAATTATACAAATAAACGAAAACGCCCGCCTGATTGTGATTCAGGTCGGGCGCGTTCGCACCTACGTTGTAGTTAGTGGTGGCCTTCTCCGCCTTTGATGAAGGAGGTTGCCATTCCCGCCATGGGCAACCACCAGAGGATGCCGGCAACCTCACCACCGATCTTGACCCCCAACGACCACGCGATCATGAGGGAGAGGCAGTAGCACAAGGTTGCGAAAACCATCCATGAGTTGGGGTGTTTTCGGAACTCCTCGATGCCGCTTCGGTTGATCGCCAGGATCGCGACGACAACTGGAAGCTTCATGTCTCCGAAGAGGCTGAAGCTCACGCCGTTGTGCTCGGCGGTGACGATCTTGCTCATGGTCACCAACTGCATGATGATGAGCGCGAAGATCCATGTTCTGACCGATGGCCATTCGAGCAGAATGAGCTTCTTCGCCCGCTTGTGAACTGGCTCCTTCTCGGTGCTTCCATGATCGTGGGGCATATATTGCCTCGCCGTGTCGGCGGTGTGGGATAATGGGACATGTATAGGTGCGTCCTGGTTTCGAGTTTCTTCATTTGTCCTAAGAAGAACAAACAAATACGCTACAGCCAGAATATGTGACTGTAGCACATTTAAACCTTTATGTCAATGAAAAAACTAGTAAGTTCAACAAGTAAGCGCAACACCGTAAGGGTAAACTTAGAACATGAAGCA
>ERZ1292625.296-Hain-H41-01um-R1-296-length-81922-cov-13_pt1 | contig 81922 bp, 53 predicted proteins | sample MGYA00564400_ERZ1292625 | MGnify/ENA primary metagenome ERZ1292625 (study PRJEB36523, sample SAMEA6512639) | groundwater metagenome | collected 2019-01-08 | study: AquaDiva: Metagenomics assemblies of 32 groundwater samples | reverse complement strand
ACCTTTCAACACCTTTATTTATAGGAACTTAGTGACTTTGAGTGAACCCTATTTAAGATTCAAAATTCAATATTCAAAATTTGCTGCTGCCTAAAATCTTAAACTGGGTATGATGAAATCGGACAACCGTGTAATGACTCGAAGTCCGTAAATTATTTTAGTTCTTCATTGACAACTTCTTCCAGTTGTTCTTCGGTAAAGGCCTTATTGAGTTTTACCACCTTGCCCTTGCTGGATCGCTTCTTACGAACCCGTATGTTGAAAAACTCGATCAGCAACGAAAAGGCCACAGCAAAATAGACATATCCCTTCGGGATGACTTCGTGTAAGGCTTCCAGGAATAACATGAAGCCGATCAGAATCAAGAATCCTAAGGCCAAAACTTCCATAGAGGGGTGCTGCTGTATAAACTTGCTGATGTGGCCTGAAAAAAACATCATGACCCCAATCGATATAATCACGGCAATGATCATTAAGATAACCTGATCAACAATACCGATGGCCGTAAGGATTGAGTCAAATGAAAAAATGATATCCAAAAGAATAATCTGCAAGATTGTTCCTGTCATGGTAACTACCGCTGGTTTTTTTCCGACACCATCCCCATCTTCATCGGGATCACCTTCCATTTCATGATTAATTTCCATGGTACTTTTTGCAATCAGAAAAAGACCACCAAATCCCAGAATCAGGTCGCGACCGCTGAAGGCCATGTCATGACTCATTATGAAATTTGCAGGAATTGAAAATAAAGGTTCTGTAAACGTAATGATCCACGTAATGCAAAGTAGGAATCCGATGCGCACCAACATAGCAAGTGCCAGACCGGTATTGCGGGCTTGCTTGCGGCTCTCTTCAGGGAGTTTGTTCGATACAATGGAAATGAATATGATGTTATCAATACCCAGAACGATCTCTAAAAAACAAAGAGTTAAAAGCGCCAGCCAGGTATCGGCTTTGAGAAATAATTCCATTTAATCGATGTAAGTTTTAAGCAGGAATAAGGCTTCAAATTAAGCAAAGCCCGCAATATTTAAAATAAATGATTGCAAATAAAAACACTTATTCTGGTATTTAATGAGTCTTTTTCAATCTCTATTCAATTTCATTAAAATCGTGCTCACGTCAAATGAAAGAGGTGGATACTGTTTTGATAATGTAATATTAGGCCGGATTTTGTTTGGATTTAACTCTGACCTAAGCCTCTCCAACCTCCCAGTTGGGTTTCCGTTTAGAAAACTCAACTGGGAATAGAAAGAGCTGTCAATTCTTTACTTAATCCTGATGCACGACCAATATTTTCTTCCTGACCACTCCTGATTTGCCGGATCCGATCTGAAGGATGTAAATGCCCGCAGCAAGATCCTGTGAACTGATTGTCTTGTGTGAGGTACCTTCAAGGATTAAATCTTTCGTAACCACTTTGCCTACCTGGTCAACCAATTGGAGTTCCATTGATTGTCTGGCGAGACCTGGCAATTGTATGTTGATTTGATTATCCGCAGGGTTGGGGAATACCTTCATATGCTCCAGCAATACGGCATTCTCAAGACCGGTTACAGGCGGAGGATCGAGTATGCCTGTGATCAACTCTGTTTGATAAACATTCTTTTTGCCTTCATGCTGTAAGAAAATAACTATGGCCAGGTCATCCTGATTCTCATACAGTTTGGTGTTATCAGGATAGAATTCAAAGCCTGCAAACGTTCTGGTCTGATCTTTTGCCAATGCCGTCCCAAACTTTGTGCCGGATGCATTCGGTAACATTTCCTTAAGTACATAGTCAAGTGTACCTTCCCCGGTTAAAATCTGATCTTGTTTAACCTGTGCCATTGAGGAGGCAATAACGGACTGTTCAATGATTGCCACGTGAAGCACAGTGGTGTCGGGCAGGTTATACAACGCAGTTACCTGAACATCAAACTTGATACTTCCATCTGCATTTACAGTTGGTGTTGGCACAACAATATCGGCCTGACCGAGTTGAAGGGTTGCCGAATTATAGGCGTTCTGACCCCATGTTGAAAATTTGGGATCTGCTTTGGCCGCATCTGTCCGGGCCCCATCAAGGAATGCCCATGGCACTTCTTTTACATTATAGTAGAGTGCTCTTGCACTTGGATCAGCCGGGTTATCTACATTAAATGGATCACTTCCGGTAAACCCAATATGATAATTGATTTTGACAACCGTAGTTCCAAGCCCGCTAGCCTCAAATCCACTTACGAATTCGTTTTCTGATTTAATAGTAGCATTATTATTTCCGTTTGTTGTGGTAAAGTTTTCTAACAAAATGGTTCTGGTTCGCTCCCCAATCCTGAAATTGTCAATGGCAAAACCTTCATATTCAATTTCAGCTGCTGTTCCTTTTAAACTTGCCAATGCAAAACGGAAGACCACACGAGATGCCCCAACCAGCGGATCCTTATTGGCATCATCGCTGATTGCATGTTTCGATTCCATCCATTTATCTTTTGTAAAATTGCTCCATCCATAATCCTTGTCCGGCTGGTTTCCTGGTTTTGCTGTAATCCCCTGATCAGTTAACCAATCTATACCTTCGTCAGGTTTGCCAAGTACCTCCCATTTTTTCGAGGGATCAGCTACGTTCTTATTGTCAATGGAATATTGTAACACTACGCCATCGCTGATTGCCATTTGCGTAAAGCTGTTGAAAGAAACCATTGGCCTGACCAGTTGACTCAAGTCAAAACTTGGCGAATACCAGGCAGAACGCTCCAACGGATTGTGCGTACCCGTGAGGCTTGTTTTGGCCACGCCACTTCCAAAGGTTGCCGGATCGGAAATAGTGATCACCGTTGTAGCAGGTGTACCAATGACCCATGAAGCAGGATTAGTGGCATACGAACTGGTTGGCAAGGAAGAAGGTTGCCACATTCCATTGTTGGTCTCAAAATCTTCGAGGTAAGATGTCGTTGGCGTTGGTGTCGCCTGCGAAAGAACAATGATCCGCTGGGTTAGACTGTCAACACAGCCAATGGTAGAGGTCACTTTTAGCTTCACATCGTAGAAATTGGGGAGCAAATACTGATGATTAGCTGAAACAAAGCCTGATGTTACTATTTGGGTCCCTCCATCACCAAATGTCCAATCCAGCTGATTGAAACTATCATTGGAAGTGACGGTGGATTTATTCTTAAAATCAATCATGTCTGTAACAGAAACCCCAAGGAAATCAAAATCAACATCAGGTGTGCCACCAATCTGCAAGTCTGCCGTTTTTGCTACTACGGACTGGCATCCCACATTTGTTATTACGTTCAAGTTTACATTGGCATATAAGCCAGACGCAACATAGATGTGCGTTGGACTCTGAAATTTTGAACTATTTACCGGAGACTCAGGATCTGCAAAATCCCATGTCCATCCATCAATAAAAACACCTGCAGTAGCTGCCACGCTTGAGGCATCGGTAAAAGTTACATCAATATCCTCGCAGAGTGTGCTAGTTGTGAAATCAGCAACAGGATTGGGTGTGATCCTGATATATAATGTTCCGGTAGAACTACAAGGTGAATTATCATCCTGATAGGTGTAATCAACCTTGATGGTTTTGTGAGTATTGAATAGCAAGCTTGGAGTCAGGTTGGCTGTTCCATTGCTATTATCAACAAAGCCGGCTGGTTTTATGTTGGCCACCGCATCATAAATAACCGTGTTGAGTGCAGAATCGCGAAGTATGTAAAACCCTTTTGAAGCTCCTGCCGATGCGGCAGGGTAGCCGCTGATCAGGATATCAGTTGTACTTTGCTCGCAGAAAATAGGGGTAGCGCCAATGTTGGCAGATTGCCCTGACACCTCCACCACCGGTATGGCAGGAACAAAGATCTCAACTTCCTGCCGTATTGGAACTTGCACGGAGTTGTCAGCATTGCTCTGATACTTACCCGTAAATTCAACTAAACCTATCGATCCCCCTTTGTAATAATCCCTGCCTTGAGGAGTTATTTCTTTGAAAAATTCATAAGGATCTGTCAGTTTATTAGCGGAAAGAGACCTGGCATTGAGAAGATACGTGTAGTCCCATTTATAACTTCTAAACCAGTTATCCTGAGTAGTTGTACCGGCAGAGTTACTGACAGAATCTTTCAGTGCTACTGGTATTTTCACCACCAGCTTTTGCCATTCAGGCCCAAATATAATTTGTGAATTCAACGTGTTAACAGCCGGATTGAGTGGATTGAATGCTGCAGCTTTCGTTGGAATACTTGTTGTCAATGAGATCAGTTTATAACCGGCCAGAGCAGTTTGGATCACGGTATCCATAGATAGAATGCTTGGTGCAATACCAGGAAAATTACTATTGACAATACAGCTCTTGGTGCCTAAAATCGGAATAGCATTGTCGTGGTCATACACGGTATATTGTTCTGAGTTGGTTGAAATACATCCGTTCATATCCGTATGCGTCATGGCAATGTCAAAAGCACTATTCAATGCCACACCTGTTAGGTTTAAGATATCATTGGTAACACCGGAACCGCCAAAGAAACTTGGACCAAAATCGCCAAGAGGAATGATCGGCAGAAGGCGAACCGTGGAAGGATCAAGTTTAGGATCGACAAAATTATCAGGGATAGACGTTACCACTTTGGTAATAAAAATGGGGGCCGCAGAAAAATCATTGTTGATGGCGTAAGAGTTGTTAAAAGTTAATGGAGTAACAGCACTAGATACAATATTTGCAAATGCAGTTCCGTCAGGAACCAAAGCGGTTAAAGCCGTACCCCCAAATCGAATAATAGCTCCTGTAATATCAGTTGAATTGGCTTTAACCTGTAGATTTGAAATCACGATGTTATCCAAATTGATATCATCAAGCATGACAAAACTCACATTTAATATGGTGCTGTTTATAAATGAACGACTAAGCTGACTTAAATCAAAGTCCGAACCCGTGAGGGTAACGGTTGGTAACGTATTCAAATTAACAAACTCAAATCCTGTAGGGAGTAGAATGTTAAAATCTTGTGTACCCACTACAAACTGATCGACAGTTCCTTCTGCAATCATGATCGGATCAGCTAGTATAGTTTCACTATTTGCGCAAATCTGAAACGTGGGCTGGTTTAAATATAACAACGGGGATGATAGAGGTACATTAATTTTGAATGTAGGATTACCAGGTGTGCCGGTACCTACGGCAAATAATGATGCGGCTGGGCCATACGGTGCGGTAGTTGGGAATGGTAAAGGCAAGGCATCGTTTTCAGCATACATCCAAACATCATAAGTATTCCCAGGCGTGAGGTTTGCAGTAAAGGTCCCGAATTGAGTATTCGGATACACCTGCTTAATGTCAATAGTTCCTCTGGTAACGTCAGTTCCAGGATAGCCAATACCTGTTTTAATTTGTGCATTGGTAGGAACAGGGTCACCTGGATTCACCACCATAAAATAGGCTTTTCCATATTGGTCGAAGGAGGCATTAATGGCCCCGCCTGTTTGGGAGATATAATATTTGAGTGGCTCGGTGGACTTCATCACAGGCGGGTTAGTGCTGGCAATTTTGAAGTACAAAGTTCCACTATAAGAAATCCCTCCAAAAAGGTTGAAACCATCATCGGATATACCGGTACCGGTATCGCTCTGTGTATCAAATGTACCTTTCGCAATGGTAACGAAGTAGACACTGTCTGGCTTCAGTACAACACCGGCTGGAATACTAAAGGCAAGCGGTGGTGATCCTGTTGCTGCTGATCCTGCCACCGGAGACCCAGGTCCCGAATACACTCCATTAAGGGCACTAAGTGTGGCTATAAGCTTATTGTTTTGACGATCGTATAGTTTGGCCTCACCATCTAAACTCCAAACGCCAACATCGAATATTAATGTGATGGTACTTTGCGCAGGATCAACATTTAATTGACCGTTTTTGGGGTAAGAATCTACCAGGGTGGGAGGCCTGGTAGATGCAAACGAATACTGCTTGCCTTCCACTTTTGCCCTTGAACTTCCTTTGGTGATTAAGATACTGGAATTGGATACATAGCCGTACCCGGCATCACTCAATTGCGGGGTGATCGGGGGTGTGCCAATGTTTGCTGTAGGATCAACATCTGCCACCAGGTAATATGTCAACGGGTTTGACGGATCATGTAAGTTGCGATAGTTACCTAAAGGGAAAGTCACTGTAACTGCATCGTGCGTAGTCAGAGGAGGAGTAGGAACCGTGAGAGCTAATGAATCTGAGCGGTGTTCCGTAACAATTGTACCTGGAATGGCCTCGACATTTAATGATCCTGCAAACGTTCCATTGGTGGATTCAAAGACCTTAAAGTTTTCAAATATGGTGCTACTGGACGTTGCGTAGGGAAGATCAAAAACAAAGGAAAACTCTGTTAGGTTTGGTTCAGTGGTTGTGTAATGCTGCGCATTAAAGGTGACACCAAACAGTACAACGTTTGTTGTTCCCCCTTTAATGTTAGGGCTGCTCACCACGCCATTGTTATTTTCGGTTGCTGTTACATGAATGACATCAACCAAGGAGCCAGGTGGCGTACCCACTGAACTGTTGATGCCATTCGCAATAACTTCAAGAGTTCCATTGCCTACGGAGGTATAACGCATCCCAGTAGTAGCATTCAGCGAGCCATCGAGTTTCAATACACCATTTACGAATGTCAATGGGTTAGCTGGCAAGGCGGGTACGGAAACACCTGGAGGTAAAGAAATGGAAGGTGCAGAAATTGAGATAGGGAAATTAAATTCTGTATCCAAATTATCAAAAATATCGCGGGAGTGAATAACTGCAGTACTGCCACCCGGGCTGGTTCCTGGTGATCCATCTATCGGTTCGTTAATACCTGCAATAGCGGAAGCCTGTGTAAAGAAATCCAAACTTGTGGCCACGACATCAATATAATTCTGAGCAGGGTCGGAGGAATCTCCACCTGCACCGGCACCATCAACTCCACCTTCTGTACTGATTCCATCTGTAAGCGGGAATTGCGAACCAGATCCCCACACCACATCAGTTATTTGAATTGTGATCTGGTCAAGGTCTGCGCCAATGGTTGGATTAAAACTGGCACGGATATAAAACCTTGCTACATCGTTATCAGCAGCTTTCAAGGCAAGTACACTGCTAAGGCCGCTGAACGTTACCGTTGCTGCTCCATTCTGATCGCTACCAATCGGGTTTCCGACCGCGTCAAAAAGACCTATTTTTCGAATGTCTGCAAAATTAGTCAGGGAAATGGTGAACCCCTCCATGATGGTAAACGCACCATCAATATCGCTATGCTGGCCAATGGGCAAGTTCTTCACCCCAGGACTTGGGTTGGAAGGACTAACTATACTGCCCGGTGCACCGCCATCACTTAATACCAATCTTGCCAACTCAACACTATTGGAACTGTTGGTCAAAGTTGATTCCTGCATGCTCACAAAAGGAATACGGGTGGTATAAGCAAAACCTGGATCGAAATACAACCACGAATCAAATGAAGTTTTCACATCAATGCCGGGAGGTGGCGAGATACCCGTAATCGCACCGGCATCAACACTTTCCCCTGTGGTATTTGCCGCACCACCATCAATGGTTAGTTGCGTTAGTGAAGTTCCCGAGGTAAACAGGAATCCTTCATCCACTAGCGGTGTACCGATGTTGTCGACCGGATAGTTCAATATGCCTCCTGCAAAATTTCCAGTAGGCAGATTGAGAACATCGTAGTTAGATGTATTACCACTGGCTGGTGGTGTACCTGTGAAACTGACAGCGCCATTGTAGTCAGCGTCCAGATTTTCGAAAAGATCGGTCGCTTGGGTAACGACAATGAAACTAACATTATTGCTTGCGATGGGAGGTACCGTAGTAAAGTCAATCTTAGTGGCCACCACTTCAATTTTGTTTTCATTTGCGGCAAGAGCATCTCCGGCAATGCTGATAGGGATTAATTGTGAACTCACACCACCCGCTGTGGCACTCAGCACACTGACATTGATTTGCTGGTTATCGGTAACATAAGCTCTGAAGCTAGCCCTTACTGTAATCAATTTGGTGGCATGGTCATTATCGGTGGCTTCGAAAGGCGTAATAAAAGATGAGAACGTATATGTGCCGGCACCGGTAGCAATGGCTAAAGAATCTATTTCCTGGAGTTTGTTTCCGCCTTCGTCAAATAGGCCAATCATACTTAGGTTTTGATAGTTACTTACATTAAGCATAATAGATTGCAACTTCGTTTTAGAGCCATCATTATCATTGGTTACACCAGGCCCACCATCACTCATTAGGAACCGATCCAAAGCAATACTATTCCCAACTGTTAAGCTTGACTTTTCCCTGTTGTTGATCGAAACTATATTTGTAGGCTGTGAGAAAGATCCATCCCTTACGATATAACTAGTATTCGAGTAGGTAAGTATAATCGTACTGCTCGACCCGGAAGCCACTGAACCAACATCTGGAGTATCATCTAACCTAAGCTGGATTTGGTCATTATTAATACCTGTTCCCAGGGTGCCGCCTACATCTACAGAACTAAGATTGACAACACCGACTGAAAATGTGAAGGCTGTAGTGGATAACGGGTAGATATGAGGTACATTATTGGGTGGGGCTGCGGGCACAAATACCGGACTTAAGGTAGCATTTGAACTATAGTTCAAATCCAGGTTTTGATTCGCATCGCGTGCTTTGACCTGCGGTACAGGTGCTAACGTTACATCATAGTTGCTGGTGGCAGGGGGTTGGATGACAAAATCCAGTTGTGTCGTTACTACAGTCACCGTATTGTTATTATTACCTGATTCAACGCTTGAGGTAGCGATGGTACTAGTAGTGTTGGCAGCGGTGGGGTTAAAGGAAGCCTCACTCACGCTAAATACAAAATCAGTATTATCAATTAAATCTTGAATGGAAAAATCAACAGGATTTTGGAGAGATATCTTCAGTGTATAAACGTTGAACTCACCATCGTTGACGCGACCTGGGTTGCCCACACCGAAGGCTATTGAGTTAAACGTAATTGAAGTTCCTCCGATACTAACATTAATTGGGGTGGTTACAGGCTGAGAAGTAGGGACTCCATTGCGTGATGTTAATGACAACTCGGCTCCGGCAATTGCTAATGACCAGTCTATCAAAACCGGATCATGGCCCGTACCCTGAGATATTACAATCTGATCGAATTGAGTAGGTAATCCATCGTTATCAACAAACGTACTGCCATTTGCGCCAAAGTCATCTGTAACCGTAAAGTCAAAGTTGGCCACAGCATTGAGCTGAGGAGCAGAAGCGCCCGTCAAAGCAGTGGTGAGAGATGAAATAGTACCGGGTTCTGTGCCTGCACCTGCAGAAATCGTAGTTAAGTTTGAGATTATGGGAGCAACGTCTGTACTGGTTGCTGCAATAACTGCTGGTGGGCCCGTGCCGGTTACTACTATTTTAGTATTAACCACCGAGGTGGAACCCGTAGTAAAATAAAAAGGGTTCAGAGCTAACTTTCCACTGACAAAAGACATACTGGCTACCGATTGGCCATAATTTTGTAGCGGGTTGGTAATGTTTGCTGAATTACTGTAACCTAAATCAAGGTTATTGTTTGCATCCAAAGCATATACTTCAGGGTCTTGGCCTGCAACATTGGCAGAAAATGGAGTAGTCACACCAATTTGACTTTGAGGGTTGGTATTGGTTGGTGAAGTACCTGGTGTATTATAAACCAACTGGCTTGCAACAACTGTAATCTGTTCGGCCCCCGATTCAAGGGTTGGTTGTGTAGATACAAGTCTGCTGCTTTTTTGATTGCTATTGCTTACATCGTTATACGTGAGGTTGACCGGGTTAGCTGCGTCAACTCTAAAGGCAAGGTTCAGCCCGTCTACAGTAGCGGCCAAAGCGTTATTCAGATCATTTCTCACCCAAATTTTCAACGTATAGGTCTTAGATGAAGCGGCCCCATTGGCATCGGCAATAAAACCAACATCTGTGGCAGCTGTTGTTGATGGAATAGCTGAAAAAGTAATATCAGTTGTATTCACAGTTCCGTTAACTGTATTGGTACCATCGAACAACTGGGCTCCGGCAATTATATCTTGCCAGTCGGCTAACGCACCACTGTTACCAATGCCTTGATTTATGACTAGTTGTGAGAATTTAAATGGAGCATTGTCTGCATCCCAATCGTCTGCACTTGCTAGTTGGGCAGGGTTCGTATAAGTAATTTTAACCTGGCCGTTGGCTCCAAATGTGCCTGAACCAGAAGTACCGGTTCCTCCACCGCCACCTCCAGGGAAGAACCCATTTTGAGCACTTCCAACCGAGACCCCAAAACCTCCGTTACCACCTCCAGGGGGAGCAATTCCGGGTGCACCTGTACTAGAGCCACTATTTCCCGGTAAGGTAGTTCCAGCTGAAGAGCCACCACCACCGCCTGATGCTAGGCTTCCAAATCCACCAAATCCTCCAGGGAGAGTTACGTCACCAAATCCAATTCCCCCGGCTCCTCCACTGGCCCCACTATCTCCGGCTATGCCTCCACCTCCACCACCGGCCACCACCAAACCACCACCAAAAGAAGTCGTTCCGCCCGGTTGACCATCGCCATTGCAACAAATAGCACCCAAGCCAACCGATACACCATACATATTGCCAGGAGTTACTATCAATGATGAGCGGCTATAAGCACCACCTCCACCTCCACCACCTCGAGTACCACCGCCCCCAGTATATCCCCCTCCTGAGCCACCGCCACCCCACGCCTCAACGGTAATATTGGTGACACCTGCCGGCACAGTAAAAGTTCCGTTGGAGTTAAAAAATACCTCTGTTGGTACAACAGAATGTGCAACAATGGGCTGCATTTTGCCAAGTGTAACAAATAGTGCGTTACCTGTGATTGCGGAATAACTTATCGATGTCGATGAAGTCCAGGTGCCATTGCTCAAGTTGGTCAGCGTAATTGTATTGGTGGTTCCTTTACCCGTATAAATAGCACTAGCCACTGTACCGGTGCTTGATGTAAATCCCGTTACGCCCGCGCCTTCAGACAAAGTCAGTTCACCTCTAAGTGTGAATATAATGGTTTCAAGAGCGAGGTCATTGTAATAAAGGGCCATGACATTTGGAGATAGCGGGACCTGGCCATCGTCATTAATAATAAATTGAAGTACATCAACACTGTTGCCTGAAGCATTTTTAAGAGAACTGATAGGAACAGGAGTAGAATTGAGCGCAATTGTGCTTAAGGAAGCGGTGGTAGTTGAGCCTGATTGGCTTGGCACAGTACCATCAATTTTAAAATCAATATTCGCTCCGGAGTTGGTATAGGGGTAAATTTCGAATATATAGTTTTTACCCGATAGCAGATTGTTAAAAGTGTACGACCCAACGCCAAAGGCAGCATTGAAATAGCCAGTTGTGTTAGTGACCAAGTCAGTTTGATCGGCAATGGGAGTACCAAAATCAGCAGGGGCAGTAGCTGCGGAACCCGTTCTGGAAGCAGTAATTAGGTAACCCGAAGGAGCAGGAGTGCCAATGGCATCTGTCCAGGAGAGGCTGATTGAGGTGGTTGTGATAGCCCCCACATTAAACGCTGTAATGTGATTGGGTGGCTCTGGCAATATCATGGTGTATTGCGTGGCGCTGGAGAAATTGCCATCACCCAATGTGCCACCGCCTAATGGATTAGTCGCCAGGTCAAGGATGGTATTATCATCCACAACGTTAAGGCCTAATGGACCAGTGAATGTAACTCCGGAAACGGTAACCGTGTAAGTGGTGGGTGAAACCGGTAAAAAAGAAATGGATGTTCCCGCTCCTCCGCTACCATATGCTGCAAAGTCCCCGGCAGTAACGCCTGTTACATCCGAATCGAAAACAACAGAGAAATCCACGGATGAAGTATTGTTGGGGTCAGCATCCGGTAAAGTAATCGTACTCACTACAGGTGGAGTATTGTCAACTGTATAAACCTCATCGCCTGTGCGGCCCGCGGTCAGCACGTTACCTCTAAAATCTGTAATGGAAGATGAACTACTGTTAAGATCAAGGCGAATGTCACCGTTACCTCCGCCTGTAAATTGCACAACGACTTCATAATTGAGATTATCTGCCGAGGGATTTGAAATTCCTCCAATTGGTATAAAAGTGCCAAGCACCCCGACATCAGGAACGATCGTAAAATCTGTAGAGAGCGGTGCACTGACTTGTTCATTAAATTGAACAAGGAATATTACTGAACTGCCATTGGTATATTGGCTATTCTTTCGGTTAATAAAAACAGCGGTTGGGCGATCGGTATCAATAACAAATGAACCCGAAGTACCTGCCGCAGTTTGTGTGTTACCTTTGATATCTTTTCCTCCGTTCGCGCTTACAGTAGTACCAACCAAATTCGTCTCGCTTGTTCCGTCATGTGTATAGATGATGGAATAAATCATGTTAGTCACGTCCCAATTTCCAACTCCGGCCGAAAATTTCGCGTTGACTGGGTTTAATGTAATTACCGGGTTTACGGTATTGTTCATTGGCTCATTGTACGTAACCTGAATATTCAATGCGAGGTTTGTCAAATTGATAGGGGAGGGGGTTGCCGTTACGGCAGTGGTTAAAGGCTTTTGGGTATCAATATCAAATGAGGCTGATGTTGCAATAATATGCGGGTTACTACCCCAGTCTGTAATACCTGATCCTGCAGTAAGCGTTGACGTTTCAGAACTGGTTTGACCAGTGCCATTGTGAAGTAGTGTAACGGTGTAGGTATCATTAGTAAGTGTGGTTGTACTCCAGGCACCACCAGCAAATGCCCCCCAGTTCAATGGCCCTGAAATATTTATCATACCTGCAGCTGGTGCAGTGGTGTTGTTCATGGGCTCATTAAAAATTATCCTCACCGATTGAGTCAAAGCCCCTTCAAAAATGGGATTGACAAGGTTGGTAATGCTTGCTATAGTAGGGGCTGTAAGATCCTGCAAAGTATAATTAGTTCCTGTTTGAGTAGTACCGGCATATCCACCGGGTACAGTGAACCCTCCGTTAGCATTAGGAAGGCTGTTGGAGGGCAAAGAAAACTGGATGGTGGGAGAAGATGAGAAAAAGTAATTTTCCACATCTGCCACCAGGTAAAAATACCGGGTAGTAGTACTTAGCCCTACTGACATGGTGTTGAAATCAACTGTGGTTGTGGTTGGTGTAGCTGTTAACAAAAGGTCTGAAGCACCAACTGGGTAACTATCACCGGTAGGATTGGAAAACAACCTGAAAGTTTTGAGCTTAAGCGCTGGATCGCTGGAGGCTTTGATGCTCAGAGCAGTCAAGTTAATGGAGGTCGTTGATGTAATCGAGAAAGCAAACACGACCCGATTGGTTTGGCTATTGGTAAGAGGAGACGCGGCAACCCCACTGGTGGCAGATCCTAAAGTAGAATTAGATCCTGCAGAAACAGCTAAATCAAAAGCAGCCGCTTCATTTCCTGCCGCATCCCTTAGCATACCAGCATTCGAACTGCCGCTTCCGAAAGGAACATACTGTACTTTGGTACTTTGGGCCACATCCCATGTGTCGCTATTGGCAATACTTTCCAGGTAAACTAAGTGAACATTTATGAAAGAGGGGACGATCGTATTGGTTCCTCCAATGTATTTGTACTGAGCATTATTTAAATTCCCGACAGTAGTACCACCGCCAACAGATAAACCCGGTGCCGCATAGGCTGTTGAGGTACTATTAACAAAAAGATATGTATCTATTCGTTCAGCCGGAGAGGCCGCGAAATCAGTGAGAATTTCTGAAGGAACAAATTCAATAGCATCTCTACCGCCACTACCTGCTCCTGGAACAACGGTAAAATTATTACTTACAGCTGATGGAGGGCTGTTGTCATAATCAATTTGCGTTACACTTTGAGTATAATCAGCCGAAGGATTGCTGTTATTGTCTGTCACTTTTGCAGTAACGATAAGCTTGCTGGTTTCCGAGGCTGCCAACCCTGAAACAACTCCTTCTGTTAGACCGGCAGCAATCAAATCAGATTTAAGAACATTTAAAAGAGTCTTTGAACCTGCTGCGCGTTCTGCGCTAGTTATCGTTGATGCGCCAGAACCAGTAACATCAGCAAAAGCCCCACCCGTCATTTTAATTCGTAAGGTCAAAGTACCTCCATCCAATGTTCCATCCGTGGCCGTGAGTGGCACAACCACATCCAGGCCAGTATTCGTACTATTCAGATAAAGTGCAACTTGACGGTGACCGCCTGTTGCAGTTACTGCCAAAACAGTTCCTGTACCTGTAGTCGGATTCACATTATCATTATAGATAACTCCAGTGCTTATAACTGTTCCTGTGTTACCAGCAGCATCCGTACCACTAAATGTAACATCGTACGTTGCGCCATTTTTTAGCACAGGGTTATTGGTAAGGATTACATTCGTTTTTGCAGTGGTGTTTAATTCTGTTCCGGCAAGAGCCTGAATATGCGGTGCACCAGCATCAGTTCCCGCCACCAGCGCCCACGTGATAGAACCTGAGGTTAAGGTTTCGGATGGAGTAAATGAAACATTGGCATTGCTAACTGTGGCGCTGGTAACTGGAGCCGTGGCAGTGAAATTGGGTGCAGCATTGTCAAACACAACCAGCGTATTAGTAGATGCTGAACCTGCATTGGTTGCCAAGTCAGAGCCGTTAAGGGCAACAGTATAAGTTGCTCCATTGTTCAAAGCAGGGGCGTTGGTGAGGATAATATTGGTTTTGGTGCCTGAAGTAAGCTCTGATCCTGTTAATGTAGCTGTAAAGTTCCCAGCTGGTCCGGCAGTCCTTGTCCAGGTAATAGCCCCAGCGGATAAGTCTTCAGACAGAGTGTAGGTAACATTGGCTGTATTTACCGAAGAACTGGCAGCAGGGACAGTAAGTGTCAGCGTTGGGTTGAGGTTATCAACATCATAGACTTCTCCAGTTGTAAATGTGTTGGTACCTGCATTACCGGCCACATCGGTAACAGCAGTGTTGGCTTTGTCAAGCCTAATAGTTCCATTACCGGAAATAGTATTGACCGGTACTGTATAAACGGCTGAATTTCCAGTGCTTGGAGCAGGTGCAGCATCAGTTCCTAAAGCTGTTAGGGTAACGGTAACAGTGAAGTCAGCGGTGGTTACAGTCGATGCCTGAACACTTTCATTAAACGTTACAGTATAGTTTACTGAAGCCGCAGTTGTGGGGTTGGCACTCGCACGAACAATAGATTGAACGGATGGAACTTGTGTATCAATTGTAATAGCCAATACTCCTGAAGAGGCAATGTTTCCAGCTACGTCTTTGGTTGTTGCAGTTATGTTATGATCTCCATTGCTCATTACGGTTGTGATGGTAACTGTGTAGTCATTGCCAGCCACGGTGGTGGTCGGTGCAAGGTCTCCATCAATGCTACTGTTAATGGTTATAACCTGCCCATTTACGTTTAGGTTACTTGTAGTCTCGGCAAATGTTGGTGTATTATCATTAGAAATATTATCGGTTGCGGAAGATCCAGTATCCGTGGTCATGTCTGGAGTTTGCGGAGCAGTTGGAGGCGTTAAATCCACATTCAAAACCGGAGACATAGCCAGTGATGTGGCGAAATTACCAGCTGCATCATATACCCTGGCTGTTATGGAGTACGAAGGGTTTTCTGCCAATGCAGGGGCTGCGGTAAGCTGTTCCAGTATTCCAGAGGCAGAGTTGGTAAAAGCAATTACGTTGGTTCCCTCTAAAATTTCAAGCCTAAAGGTTGCAATACCTGTGACATCAAAAGTAGGTGTGTCATCGAAGGTAATATTATCAGTGGTTATATTGGTATCTGATGCAGGCACTAAATCAGGCGCTGTGGGTGTGGCGGGGGGTGTAGTGTCTACATTTAGAGTGGAGGCACTGGCCGTGAAAGTAGCGGCCGCGTTTCCGGCTGCGGCATCAGTGACCAACGCTTGAATATTATGGAGTTCCAGGTTTTGGTATCCTGTCAATAAGGAAAATGCGGCAATTAGATTTGCGGCAGAAATGATAACGGTTTTTGTTGCCGCTACTCTCTCTCCATTGGTAATAGTTGAAATACCTGTAACGGGAATCGATACATAACCGGTGTTAGTGGTATTTTGAATTTGAATTTGAACAGCGCCTCCGTCAAGTGAGGCATCGGCAGCGGTAAGCGGAACAACCACTTCCAGTGTGGTATTTGTGGAGTTCCAATATCCGGCCACTTCATTTCCGCCTTTGGCGGTAATGCTTCCAACTTGCAAAACGGCAGGGGAGGTAACATCACGTGTGTAAATTTCATCGCCTGACGTTGTTCCACCAAAGGCATTATTAGAGAGATCGACAATGTCTTGTCCTCCTGCAAAATTCAGGTCAAGGTTTCCTTCCCCGCCAACAGTGGCCACTGTTACAATGTAAGGGCCTGTACCAGAAACAGTAATGCCTGAAGCAGTAGCTGATGCAGTCACCCCCACTGTAAAATCAGAACCATCAGCGCTTACGTTGCTAACGGGTTCATTGAACGTAACTTTGAACTGTACAGATGTGGCGTTGGTATAAGGATTCGCTGTTGCGGGCTCCCGGATAATGGTTGCAGTTGGAGCTGTGTTGTCGTTGTAGGAGACAATAATATACCCTTGAGCTCCCGCGCCACCATTGGCAGGACTGATGTCTGCATTATTATCCCACCCACCACTTCCACCGCCTCCAAATTGAGTAGCATCAATTCCCAGACTGAAGGCTCCGCTCGCAATTCCTGTTAGACCTGCAGCTCCAATTCCTCCTCCGCCAGTTCCTCCGTTACCTGCCGTTGAACCGGAAGCTGGAGAACCATCGCCTGTGGTACCGGCACCACCCCCGCCAGCACCGCTGGCAGTTGCCATAACGTCATCTCCACCAGTAGGCGGAGCCTCAGCACCAGCACCACCATTACGCGTTGTGCCTATGGTTGTTCCAGCTCCAGCCCCTGTCTCATTGCTTGAAGTTGCATTTATACCCCCTGCGCCACCCACGGCCGTCACAAGACCTCCAAAGTCTGAAGTAAAACCTGTAACACCAGGAGTAGAGCTATTTCCACCGGCTCCGCCTGGGCCCCCAGCCCCAACATCGACTGGTATTGAAGCACCAGGAGTAACTGCGGTGCCAGCCGCTAATGTGTAAGAGCCTCCAGCTCCTCCACCACCCGCTCTACTGTTGGTATTTAGCCCATCCGCACCACCACCACCGCCACCACCACCAAGGGCCTGAACGGTTACGGATGATACATCAATAGGTACAATAAAATTTCCATCTGCTGAATAGTAGGTAAACCCTTTTGGGTTTGTTGCATTGGTCGTAAAAATATAATCGGGGCTGGTTGAAGCATCACTGAACTCATACACTTGAACAAAATAAGACGTCCCGCTAGTTAGACCACTTACCGTAGCAGTTTGGCCTCCTCCGGTAATTAATGCCACTGCTTTTGCTATCCCAGTTCCAGCATCTAAATCATTACCTCCAGCACTAAAATCAGGATTGACCAAAGCTGTAAGGTCTGTGTTGGTCACGGGTTTAAAGGCCCCTGTTGCATTCTTAACCACAACTAACCTGCCAACACCGCCTGTGCCATTGGTCGTCCAATTAATTTTAATTGAAGTCGATTGGTTAGCACCAGGAACAGGCTCAAAGTTTAGACCTGAAACGGGAACTGTTGGTTGCCCGGCAGCTGTCCATGAGGCCAATCCAAATGCAAACAGGAGAACGAAATTTCTGACTGATCTCAGTTGTAGTAAAAAAGTTAAGGAAACAAAAAGAGTAAAAATTCTCTTCATAGGGATGTAGTATTAAAGTCCAAAAATGCTCTTATAAAAAATATAAACTATCGTGCGTCTCTAAAAACCTTTTCTTAGATCACCCTGCCTGCCGCCAGGTAGGCCCAACCCTTACCCTTCTCCTAAATGAGAAGGGTAAGGAGTCTTAGAGATACACTATTCTTACTCTACGTTTCTCTTATTCTATTCTATGTTCCCCTCGCTATCCGTCTTCATCAACATCATGGTGTTCACCCCTCCAAAGTCTGTTGTGCCAAGCACCAGCAACGATCCATCAGACATCTGGCGCACGCTGGCACCGGTGTCTTTGTTTTTGCTGCCGAAGATCCGGGGGGCAGGCCATACCTGATTTCCGAAAGCGTCCACTTTAATGAGGTAATAGTCTTCGAGCCCTCGGCCGCCCTCAGTCGCAGGTACCGTTTTTGCCGTTCCTAAAATAGCCAAGCCTCCTCTTACGGTGGTGATAGAATTACCTACATCCGTATCACCGAATCCATAGGGAGCCAGATTGTTGCTGTACAGCACTGAGCCATCGTCTGCCAGGATTTTAAAAAGTATGTCCTGGTCACCTATTGTTGTTTGGTTGGTGGTTCCTACTACGGCAAAGCCGTTGCCATAGCGGCAAATGTCATTGCCGGTTTCTTCAAATTCCGGTGCGCCAATGGGAAGATCAAAGAGTGTATTCAAAGAATTTTGGGCCGTCTTCACCAGGCGGACATCAGAAGAACTTCGTGTAACGGTGCCCGACCAAAAAACATTGTCGGAAGCATCCAGGAAGATTTTACCGGAAAGCGAAGAAGTTCCTGCCCCGTATTTTTTTGCCCAGAGTACAACAAGACTTGATTTGTCAAGTTCTGCCAGTAACATATTGTCTGTGTTATCCTCGATGGCTCCCAGCACCAGGTAATTACCGTTGCTGTTTACTTGAATAGCGGCTCCATGAATTGACAAGGTAGAACCGAAGTCGATTGTTTTTTGGGTGACTATTGCACCATCCGCGCTCACTTCTATGATATGCATGTCGGACTTAGAGGGCAACACATTTTCTCCAATCACGATGAAACCTCCTGAGGCAAGTTGAAGTAAGGAACGGCCTCTGAGATTTTCTGCCGTCTTGGCGAAATCGGCAGGATAGACATTGCTCCAGATTACATTTCCATACTCATCTGTTTTAACAAGCTTAATTTTATATCGTTTAGTCAGATCTTCATCGGTAATCTCTGTAGTCCCAAGGATGATAATTCCTTTATCAGATGTTTCTTCCGCTAACTGTGCGAAGTCGTTATTGCCTCCATTGAAATAGCGGACAAACGTTGAGGGTGTGCCGGGGTCGGCATTTTTTTCGGATAGGCAAGAAGCAAGAAGTGCAGTTAGTGACAGGTAAAGAATTTTTTTCATCGTGGTAGAATTCAATTCAATAGTGTATTATCTAAGTGGCCTTGTTTGTTAAGAAAATGAAACGTCTGACGACATATTAAATTCAGTTTATAAATATTAACCTTTAGTTGATCAATTTCTTAGGACTAAAATAAGGAATCACCAAGCCTGCATTGATGGTTAAATTGTTATGACTGTAATTGGGTGGCACGAATCCGTAATCAAAAAGCGCTTCATTGTTACTTCGGTTGGATTCATTCACCACGTTGTTAAGTCCGTATTGATACCGGATATCCCCGGTAAGGTAAAAGCCTCCGAGCCGAATTTTTGAACCCACCGCCACAATAACGGAATAGGATAGGGGATTGTAGACGGTTTTAGAGTCTACCGCTGACCCGGTAACGGCACCCTGACCTTCCACCTGGGTAGCTATTTCCCAGGAAGAATTCAACAAATAGCTGATACCGGGGCCAATGCTAACGTATGGATTGAACTTGTTTTCTTTGAATTTGTACTGAATGAGCGGGTTCAGGTCAAGCCAATTCTGTTTTACCAGGTTCTGATCCTGTGAGATGGTGGTAGCTCCGGTTTCATCACTTACCGCTAATGTGGGATTAGTGTAATTGTAGCTTCGTGAGATGAACACTATTTCGGGCGCGATGGAGAAATTTTTGATAAAAGCAGGAAAGTCCTTTTCAAAGACCAGGCCCAATGAGAACCCGACCTTTGGAGCAAATTTGCCATTTCCCTGGGCACTACTACCCACATAAAAAGTCTCTCGAATGGCGGGCATAGTAGCCGAGGGGCCAAGTCTGAATCCTACGCGGAATAATGGATTAACCCTGAATTTGCGGTATAGGGCAATAAACTCTGCTGGGTCTACGGCATCATTGGGACTGAAGAAGTGATCCGAGTTTAGCAGTTCCAGCATGGCGGCATCTGCTTTTTCAGGCTCTTCCAGGTAGATGTAAGCGAGGGTGAGGTACTTGTATGCCGATACTTTTTGCTGCGCGTCAAATCCACTTTTAAGACATGCAGTCATTAAGCCTTCCAGTTCGTGCAATCGTCCCTGCTCATAGGTAGACTGCACAAGGCGGAGGGTTTGGGTACAAGATGAGGCCTGCCCAAATACATGGTTTGAAAAGAAAATAAGAGATAAAAAAACGAAGCCAACTATTTTTCTCATTTCATCATTATTTATAGAACTAAAAAAAAACAATAAACGTCTTTGCGAGCGTCTGCAGAAGATTTGTGCGTTAGCGCGAAGCCCGTCCGACCGAACCATCCGGGCGGGCAATCTCCGATTGAGGGGATCGCCTCGCCCCACCCGCTTTCTTTAGCTGGTACCTGCCTACCGGACAGGCAGGCTCGCGATGACGGCCAATTATCAGTTTTGTTTAAATCCATTTACTTATTATTCGCTGGATAATTGTCACACGTTTTCTCATAGGGAAGGTCAGTACTTACATACACATCCCATTCTTCCTTGTTGATATTGCGCTTCACATATTTGCACAATAGCCCCGACATGCTTTCAATTTCAGTAGGCCAGGCGTGAATGGTTTCATTTGCCTTGGCGGCATTGCTACTACTGCTATTGATGCCTACCAGCAATTGCTCGTCATTGGGTGAAAAGGTTGCACTCCATACCCAGTCGGCATGGTCGCTAAGCACAATCGGTTGCTCATTCAACTTTTCCCAGTTCCATAACCTCACTGTTCTGTCACGGCTGGTGGTAGCCACGAACTTTCCGGCATGGTTGAAATGGATTTGTTCAATATGGGCGGTGTGGCCCGAAAGAATACGTGGAGGTAAATTAGTATCCTCAGTCACTATCCGTATAAGCCCCGCATTATCTCCAACGATTATTCTCCTGGTTTTATCAGGGGCATAGGCGAGCGTAGTGAGTTCCGCCCCAGAGGGGTTTTTAAATACCTCTTTCGCAGAAAAATTATTAGTCACGTCCCACGAGTAGAGGATACCATTACTTCCTGTGCCGGCAATTCTGGTGCCATCGGGACTAAGGGCAATATCTGTAATCTTTTCTTTCGCAGTGATTACTTCTCTTGCCGTTGTCAGATCTGAATATTTAATACTATGTCCGGCATTGTCGCGTGCATAGAATCCTTTACTGTCCACAGTGAAATCAATATCATCCACATTGTAAACAAATCCATTAATCGTTTTAGGTGGTGCCGTCATGTTTTGAAGGTCGTAGAGCTCAACATAATTTTTGGAAGCATCACCAGCAGCCAAGCCACCTGCTGCCAGCCATCGTCCGTCCGGGCTAACATCCATAGCAAAAACCTGATAGACATCGCCTCTAAAGGCCACCAATTCAGTTGGTGTCCATTTATTATCAACCAGGCTCCACTGAATAATTCTTCCATCGCTTCCTCCGCTATAGATATGATTCGCTTTTTCGTGTGCCACCAAGGCTCTTGCGGCACCTTTGTCGTGACCTTCAAGATTCAGTGTAAGTGGATCTTTGTTTTGACTTAGCGCCTTTGACAGACCATTATAAATATCATTGTCATACGGATATCCGGTATTGGCTTTATTAAAGAGATAGGCCTGCTGTGCAATCAAAGATTCTTGCTCAACGTCATTGGTAAGTTCCTTTGACTTCAGGGCCATCGATTTGGCAGTTGATAAGTATTGCTGACGGAGAGCTGCAGCAGCGTTTTTATCGGCAATTATTTTTTGTTCTTGCGCAATCTTAGTTTGCTCTTTTGCCGTCTTCTCATTCTTTAAAGCCTTTTGCTCTTGAAGGATTGCTAACTGCCTTTGCTCTTCCGCTATTTTCTGAGCGGCAATGGCTTCAGCGGCACTTTTATCAGCTGCTATTCTTGCTGTTTCAGCCTCAGCCTGAGCTCTTTTAGCTTCTTCAGCCGCAGCATTTGCGCGTACCGCCTCACTTTTAGCTAATTCAGATTGCACCAAAGCTTCCTTAGCATTTGCATCAGCCAACTCTCGTTGACGGTTCGCCTCTGTTTGCTGAACAAACGCATACACCACAGCCACCAAAGCCAACACCAGGAATGCGCCTAATACCAACGCTACTGTACGGGCGCGTTGTAGTTTTCTTTTCTGCTCTAGTTCCTTTATACGTTGCTCGGTCTCGAATTCCTTTTTGGAGTATTCGAGGAAGATCATCGTACGTTCAAAAGCCGGATGATAGCGCTGGCCCCAAACTAAAGTTGGCTTGTGCTTAACCTGCCAGTTGAGTGCAAGTTGTAAATCCGGTGGCCTCCATAGGCCTGCCTTACCTACCTGGTACATGGAAGCCGCTTCCGCCAGACGCAAATACATTTGCACCGCATCTGCTTCATCATCCACCCAGTTCTTTAAGCGTACCCAAATCCGCATCAAACTTTCATGCGAGATGTCGATCATTGATTTGGAACCTAATGTGGTCCCATAAGCTGGTGTGAGGAGTGATCTGCCGGGCTCGCGGAATTTCTCCAGCACTTCTATCACATCTGCTTCGGAAACATCGGCAATGGATGCGATCTCATTTAAGCGCGTAGGCCTGCGTATACCAAAGTTCTCACCTCGTTTTTCAGTTATCGCTTTGAATATGATTTCACAAATCCGTTTCTGGTCCTCATCCAATTCATCATATGCTTCGTTCGCGTGCTGCGACAACGCTTCAGCCATGGTTCCAATGGCTTCATAATGCTTGAGGTCTACATTTTCCTCATCGTAGTCTTTGTAATTAGCCCAATAACTCCATGTGCGCATAAGGGCGTGCTGGAGAATAGGAAGCTGATCTGGATTATCTCCCAGGTCATTTAATAATTGTTGAACAAGACGAGGAGAAATCTGAGCGCCACCAACTGCCACGGGTCCTTCAATGGCCCTGCGCTTTTGTTCGCGGGTCATTTGAGGAATCAGGTAATGGCTGTCGTTGATCTTGCGTGTTAATTCAGGAAACTGTGAACAATCACCGATAAAATCTGAACGCATGGTGATGGCTACGTAGATTGGATTGTCGGTATAGTTGATGGCCTCCATCAACAGGTTGACGAAAGCAAGGGTCTCGTTTACAGAGTTAGGATCAGTACTATCTTTGAAGCGGAACAATTCCTCAAACTGGTCTACCAGAATCAGGTAATTGACATCCGAAGATCTTCTTGATTGCTGAATGGCTTCTACCAAACCCAGGGAACTACTTCTCAATAAAGTAGAAACAATGGTACGTTTGATCTTGCGATCATCCGGATCGGCACTGTTGTATTCCTTTGACGTCTTGAGTAGTGACTCTGCAAGATTATCGATTGGGCCTGCACCAGGGCGGGTGACTACTACCTCCCAGTTAGGACTGGTGTCTGTTAAAAAGCCTCCATATAAAATGGGCAACACCCCACAGTAAATGAATGAAGACTTACCACTTCCTGAAGGACCGATAACACCAACAAACCGGCTCTTGGAAAGTTTTAGCAAGACTTCGTCACTCTGTCCCTCTCGTCCAAAAAAGAGGTGACTTTCCTCTATTTTGAAAGGACGAAGTCCGGGGAATGGGTTATCCACCCCAACCTGGGTGGAAGCACCTTTCATTTCTTCAGTTGACTTGCTCATAGTATTTATGCTTTAAATTCTTCTAAAAACATTTTTAAGGACTCCATCCTTTTATTCTGATCTCCGGAAATAACGGTCATATTCTGACTCTTAAAAGTTTCCAGCTCAACGCTGTTGGAGGAGGATGACACAATAGCTTTTCCAAGGATTGGTTTTTTTCTTCCAAACCCTGGTGCCTTCAATAAATCCAACGCCTTCATTCTTACCCACTGATCATTTACTTTGCCTTTAAAGATGATCGCTCCGTCCAGATTTTTGAGGTTCTCAATGTGATTTTTCCTCACGTCCAGGAGTTCACCTTCGAATGCCGGTGTCAGAATTCTAAACCCGGATTTTTCAATCGCTTCTTTGAATGGTCTAACCTCCTGATCGTCCATCCGGTCATGTACTACATATATCGATTTGCCTGTGTAATCATCGGGGTCTTTTCTCTCGAGGGACTCCAATAATTCTTCACGCATGATGTTCTTAAAATCCTCCAGCGGATTCTGAAGAATCTCAGCCCCTTCCTGGGCTTCCACATCACGTTTGATGCTATCAATAAAAGATTTTTGTTTGTCGCTGGCATTCTTGAGGTTTGGAGCGATCCAAATTAACCGGCCAAACTCCTCTTTTTTTTGTTTTTTCACCAGGCTTTGTTCTGCTGCCAGCTGGTTTTGAATGTCTACCAATGAGCGATCCGCGCCTTCCGGAATTTCTCCATAGGAGCTTCCGATTAAGTGAATGGAGAGACTACAATCTTCCAGATCTTTCTTCACCATGGTTTCCAGTTCAGAGAGACGTTGCGGTAATGTTTGCTTGGGTAACACAATATACCCGTGACGCAAAAGTTCGCGTTTGATGATGTTTCGCTGAACAGATATGTCGTGTCCGGTTTCTGCCAGATAGATAGTCTTTCTTTTAAAGATGTTTTTCACTTCTGATTTTGTCTCACCTTGCCTGAGTAGCAGAAGTGATTCGTGTATATCATAAGCAAGGTCAACCATCTTCATCCAATATTGTTTTTCAGCTTCCAGACTAAAGAAATCAGAATATTCCTTCATGGAACCTGTTTCTGTATCTAACTGGAACATGTCGTATCCCAGCAGATCGCGTAAGCGGGGAGGATGTTCCTGATTGGAGAGGGGGGATTTTAAAACTTTGAAAACGCGGTTTACTTTTGATGAAGCGGTTGCTTTGTAGAATCCCTCCACAGTATCTAAGCATCTGCCCGACTGCACGAAGTCTTTTGAAAGAATAGTGACCAGAACAGCAGCATTGTCCAATGTAGCGGCAGTTACAGAATCATATTCTCCCTTTAACAGGATGTTTGGTTTCTCGCCCAGCACTTGATAGAGCATCAGCTCCAAAAATTTCTTGAATTGCGATACCCAGCCAGCTTCATTCTTCTTTGCAGTTTCATTGTCTTTGTCTGCGAAAGTGATGAGAACGTCTATTTCAAAAGCCATCGTTACGTAAGTTTATTTCCTTTGCCTGTTTTTAATTTGTGATTTCAGAATTCAAATCACTATGCTAATCCCAAAATTCTCAATTCAACTTCCCTATACTGTTTGCTTCACACGCGTGCCCGTCACATTTTTTATAAGTCCCTGTACCAGATCATGATGATTGGCAAGTACAAAATAGAAATCCACGAGGTTGATTTTAAATATCACTGTTCGTTCGGTTGCCTCCACTTCGGTGACCTTTTGAGAAGGGCCTTCCTGAAACAGATCCCCAAAGACATCGCCTTGTTTAAGCACACCAACTTCTTCCGCTCCGTTTTTTATCCTCGCTGTCCCATGTGCCAAAATTAAGATTGGCTGATTGTCATCTACTTCATTCAGAACGAGTTTGTCTTTCGCGTTAAGCGTAACCGGAATTATTTTATCAGCCAGATCGCTGACTAAGTTTCCTGATATCCCCTTGAAGACAGGCAATTGCTTGATAAACAATACCATTTCAAACCCCAAGAAGAAGCCGTCATCCAGGCCATCCAGCAGCTGGTTATTTTCAATTGCTGAGTCTAAGAATTTTTTGTCTTTTAGAGGTAGTCTTTCAGATATGACGGGGTAGATAGTTTTATCTTTATTATAAATTACCCATGCTGCTGTTTCCTGCAGAAGTTTGTCCTGATTGAACATTTGGCTGATAAGACCGCGGCTCACCCGGAAATCCGGAATGTAAGCAGAAGCATGAACAGCACATAGCTTTGTCCAGCGATTATTGTAATTGAAGTCTCTGTTGAGGATGTAGTTTATTACCTGAACCGGGTTATAGCTTTCCCGCGGAAAATAGGTTTGAAGTTTTTCCAGTTTGTCAAGAAGTTTGGAATCATCGAGAAGTGGTATCAGTTTTGGTTTGAGATCCTGATCAACAAACAAATCCAATAGCTCCAGTGCGTAGGATATAGAATCAGGAGTTCCTGTTTCAATATTTTCCTTCACTAATTGAACAGACTCTGAGTCATATAATAAGGACAATAATAGCGCCAGGTGATCATAATTATCGCGGATTTCCTCTTTCAAAGCTTCTCTTAGAAACTCAAAATGAGGTAACGCTGGCAATTCTTCAAGAGCAGCCAGGTTCCAAAGCGTTTTGCTCATTTCAACATCGAGCAAATCTTTTACAGCTAATACTTCTCTACCCTTGGCGTGATAATCAATATAGCGAAAGGAGTACAAAATTTGTTTTACGATGCGCTTGTCCGGATAATCTACTTTTTTCCACAAGAGTTCCATTCCTTCTTTTCCTCCGATATGGCCAATGATCGATACGATCTTGAGCATCACGAGATCGCTTTGACCTGATTTATGAAAAGCGGTTTCTAAATATAGAAGTGCCGGCTGGCCAGCTTCTTTCAAGGCGGAGGCTGCTTGTGAAGAATAGGAGGGAGAGGCAAGCAATTCAACCAAAACGTTCCAGGTTTCCGGGCGTTTGACTTTTCTGGCTGTAAGCAGCGCTTCGTTTCTTACTTTAGGGTCTGGATCCCTGAGCATTTCCAAAAGAATAAAAATGGTTTTTGGGCTGATCAGCTTTCGCAAAAGTTTGGCGGCCAGTAATCGGTCTGTTTGCTTTACCGATTTACTTAACTTCATAAGCTTTTCGGGAGAAATAGAAAGTAAATCACTGTCTTCGAGTTCACCGGCAGCACGCTTTGCCAGACCATGTATTTCAGATTCTGGAGTTAGGCCCAACTGTTGGATTTTATCCTGAGCGAATTGCTTTACCTTTTTTAGTTTACTTTCTACCAGACTAATGATGGAGTTTTCGAATAAGGCGGGTTCAAGCTTTTCGGTAAGCCGAAGACCATAAATAACTTTTTCTTCTGCTGTGCTTCGCACTTCCTTTTCCAAAACGCTGTCCATAGTGTATTCCCTCACATGGTCTTTATCTACAGTAGTTTTATTTTTAACTAAGGAATTCTGTAGTGTACTACGGTATCCGCTATACATTTTATTCGTCACCAGATACCAGACCACCAGTACAGGAATGGTAAACATGGTAATTGATAAGAGGTCGAATATTTTGAACTGATTAATCAACACAATTAAACCTCCTGCAATGGTACTTCCCAGCGCGGTAACAAATCCTTCCAGTTTGGTTTGGGCATCTAACTTTATCGTTTTATCAATGGGCACGTAGTAGAATTTGAATACCGGACTATCCAGGGCATCACGTAAGGAGTTGATGAATAATTTACTCATCGCGACCATAATAAAGAAGAAGATGACATTCCCCTCCTTACTTACATCAAAACCAAAGGCCAGACCAAGTGCAAATGCTCCCCCTGTAAAGAGGATGAGCAACAACGGAGTGATTAAAAGGGAGACCCTCAAGCCATAGTCTTGCAATATTCTGTCCGTACCGAATGTTGTAAAAAGGAAGCTAAAAATCACGATGGTTGCCTCGAACAAAGACAAAAAGTAAGGAAGACGCTCGTTGTCAAACCGCTGGGTTGATACGTTGAAGAAGGAATAGTCGATAAATCGCAAGGCAACCAGTGAAACGATAATAAATAAAGACATCCAAATGATATACTTATTATTGAATAATTGAACAGCTGTTATTTTTTGATGGAACTTTTCAGAAGCAGCGGACGCTGCAGCTCCTAAGAATCGGTTAGATAAAACAAAGAACAAGAGAAAATAGCCTGTTATACTAAAGAGCCCAATGGTATAAAGAGTGGTGACCGGTATACCAATTTGCAAAAGTACAGGTATGGTAAAGAACGCAAGGATTTGCGCCACCATTGTTCCTAGGTCAACACTACCAATTATTCGCTTCGACTGACGGAGGTTGAACATCCTCTCAAAGGCACCCCAGAAAACCAGGAGGCAAATGAAGGTAAAAGGCAGAATCAGGGTAAAACCATAATAGTAAAGGAAATTAACATCCTCCACAAAAGAATCACCGAATTCAATAAAGGCAGTAAGCGCCAGGACTATGGATAGACTTCCCAAGGCTAGAAATCTGAACGGTATCCTGCCTTGCAGGAAATTATAAATAGCAGTTGCTCCTAAACCTAGTACTCCGGAAATCACCAGTGCCACCGGCAAATCTTTCGTTTCACTAAAGTGTGTAAGAAAAAGCGATTGGGAAGCAACGGTAACAGTGGCTAAGAACATCCCCAACATGAAGCTTATGGCAAGAAGGAGAAACACCGGAGCTGATTCTTCGGGCTCAACGTCCAGGAATTTTAAAATGCGTTGTTTCATAGAAGAGATAGCTTAAACTCTAAATTCATAAGTTTTGAGCAAAATTCCTATTGAAATCTTTTTCATTTTGCGTTGCAGCACAATTAATTGAACTCCATACGTTAAGGTTACTTCATCTCAAGTAAGATCGCGCTTAGAAATTGAGCGTAAAGTGTATTGCCAAATCAGAAAATGGGCATTGATTTTAAAGAATTTTGCGGCAATGAGACGGATGTAATAGCAATGTTTTTTAGATTGTTAAGGTTCTCTTGGGATAGATTGACTTACTTATGAGACAAAGTAGTTATCGTAGTAAAAAAGAGCTATCCCCATAGCTCAGAAATCTGTAATCATTATTCAACGCCTGCTGGTAGACTCTTTTCCAATCGGCATCAATAAAAGCGGCCACAAGAAGCATAAGTGTAGAGCCTGGCTGGTGGAAATTGGTAATGAGCCCATCGCACATTTTGAATGAATAGCCCGGTAAAATAAAAATGGAGGTATGGCCAGTGATGGATTCAAGATGTTCTTTTTTCATTTTACCAGCCACCGCCTCCAACGCTTCTTTCTTTGAATAGTGGGTTGCCAACTCATATGGTTCAAACTGGCTGATGATAAAATCAGTTTTTGGGTTTTGAATCAGTTTCACCCCGTACCAATACAAACTTTCAAGTGTTCGTGCGGAAGTAGTGCCAACAGCAATTGTTGTTTTATTAGCTAAAAGATTGTCAAGGTTTTTTTTGGAGACAATGATCTGCTCAGAATGCATCTCGTGGTCCGTGGCATTATCCACCTTAACCGGTTGAAAGGTCCCCGCACTTACGTGTAAGGTGAGAAAGTCGATTCCAATTCCCTTTTGTTTGATGTGCGTCAGTAATTTTTCGGAAAAGTGAAGACCTGCTGTGGGCGCTGCTACAGCCCCTTCATACTGTGAATAGACGGTTTGGTAACGTTCACGATCTGTTGCATTGGCTTCCCGATGGAGATAGGGGGGCAAAGGTGTAACACCGAACGCATTAACAATTTCTGCAAACGAAATATTTTCTGGGGTCCACGTAAACTTGACTATGTTTTCTTGTCGGTTTTCAAGACGCACTTGCAATTCGATGTTTGTTACCTTTTTAGTAAGAGTAGTTCCAACTGGCCATCGTTTTAAGTTTCCGATAGCACATTTCCATGAGGCCCTCCCAGTTGCCTCCATAGCAAGCTGAAGCAGCGGAGATGGATCGGTAGGATTCAGTAAGAATAATTCGATCTGTGCTCCGGTTTTTTTTTGAAAGAATAACCTGGCGGGTATTACTTTTGTGTCATTGAAAAAGAGGATGGAGTTATTTGGTAGTTCATCAGCCAACGAAGCAAATTTGGAGTGGCGTATTTCACCTGCTTTATAAAGTAATAATTTCGATTGGTCCCTATGCTGAAGAGGATGTATGGCAATCCGGTCAGAGGGTAATTCATAAAAATAATCTTTGATGTTAATTGTAGGCTGCATGAAAGAATATCAATTTCCGGTATAAATTTGAAATTCAAGGCTCAATATTCAATATTCAAGATTGAATTACCACTTTTAATTTTGAATTTTGGATATATACCATGGCGCTTCGGGCAAGCTCATTTAAAAAAACATTCCACTTTCGCTTCGATGCCCGCACTTCGCGCGGCACCATGAAAGAAAAACATTCATGGTTCATTAGAATCTGGGACGAAAAGAATCCCGATTCCTTTGGAATTGGAGAGTGTGGGCCATTACCCGGGTTAAGTGTTGAAACTGATGCCGAAGAGGTTCTTGGCAGAGTGGTAGACAAAATAAACGAGGGACAACTTCAACTTAATCCCAATAGTGATCTCACCTTCGTCTCTGCGTTTATAAACGAAAGCTTCGATTTCTTAGAAAACTATCCGTCTGTCATTTTTTCAATTGAAACTGCTTTGCTTGATTTATCCCATGGAGGCAATCGAACCATTTTCAAAAATGATTTTATTAAAGGTCAATCCATCCCCATCAACGGACTGATCTGGATGGGAGGACTTGATTTTATGTTGCAACAAGTGGAGATTAAAATTCAGGATGGATTTCGATGTATAAAATTGAAAGTGGGAGGTCTTGATTTTGAAAAAGAGTGTGATATCCTTCAATATATCCGAAGAAAGTATTTTCGTTTAAATATTGTCATCCGGTTGGATGCCAATGGGGCATTTAAGCCGGATGACGTGTTGTATAAACTCAAAGAGCTGTCAAAGTTTGACATTCATTCTATAGAGCAACCCATCAAGACCAAATCAGATTTCCTGCCTGAGCTTTGCCGGACTTCACCCATTAAAGTAGCATTGGATGAGGAACTGATTGGTATCTCTAAAAAGTCGCAAAGAGAAGAGCTACTTGATCGAATAATACCACCCTTCATTATACTTAAACCCACTTTACATGGAGGCCTGCAATCTTGTGCTGAATGGATTGAGATTGCCGAGGCCCGAAAGATAGAGTGGTGGCTTACTTCTGCACTGGAGTCCAACGTAGGGCTAAACGCAATCGCCCAATTTGCCGCTAATTATACACTTGATAAACCTCAGGGTTTGGGCACAGGCACCTTATATGACGATAATTTCGAATCTCCTCTGAAGATGGATAAAGGTTTACTTATCCACAATCCGCGTCAGGAATGGGTAATAAACGAATAAACTAAAATATTTAGTCATAATTATTGCAATTACTAAATTAATGGCTTTAATTGGCTAAAATATTTAGTGAGATGGAGGATTTAGAATGTAGGCTTAGGCTTAAGAGCAAACGGCTGGATTCCGGCCGTTTTCAAGTCAACTTTGTGACGCAGGGTTTTTCCCAGGAATGCTACGGATATCTTTTGGCAGAGCCCAAGACCTCACTTCGTGAAGTAGTTCAAAAAATTAGCAGGCATATTGGTGCCATGCAGCGTTCAGATCGGTACTACCAGCGAAACCTGTTTTCATTGAAAAATCGAGAAGTGAATTCCGGAAAGATTTTAGTTTTTAAACAGTAATGATTAATCCTTTTAGCTATGCACAAGTTAAATGAGAATGTAAGGTTCATTCGGAAGCAAATGAATCTGACGCAAGATCAGTTTGCCCAAAAGTTAGGTATTAAAAGATCGCTGGTAGGTGCTTACGAAGAAGGCAGGGCCGAACCTCGCCTGGATCTACTGCAAAAGATGGCGGAGTTCGCTGGCATTTCAGTAGACACCCTCATTGGAAGCGATATCACAAAAGCAGATGCCATACCAGAAAAACCTGAAAAATACCTAAGAGGCAAAGATGTGCTGGTGATAACGGTGGATGAATTTAAAAAAGACAATATTGAACTGGTACCACTCAAAGCGGCTGCCGGTTATTTGAATGGCTATGCGGACTCAGAGTATGTAAAAGAACTTCCAAAATTCAAGCTTCCTATTTTAGGCCAGGGAACGTATCGCGCGTTTGAAATTAGCGGTGATTCTATGTTGCCGCTCATGCCCGGCACAATCGTGATCGGAGAATATATGGATGATTTGCGCAATTTGAAAAATGGAAAAACATATGTTTTGGTTACAAAGCGCGAGGGTATAGTGTATAAAAGAGCATTCAATTATATCGCAGACACAGGCAAACTATTCCTGGTCTCAGACAACAGACACTATGCACCTTATCAAATTGATGCTGAAGATGTGGTGGAGGCATGGTCAGCAAAGGCCTATATCAGTGTGCAGTTCCCTGATGTAGAAAGCAAAAATGAAGTATCGGTTGAGCAACTTGCCAGTATGGTACTTGATCTTCAAAATGAGATCGTGCATTTAAAAACAAAGAAATAGAAAATTAGCTTAGCGGTTAGTCGAAACTCGTCAGGTCTCAATTTATTGAGGTTTGACGGGGATTAGATTCAATGTCTCCTCTCGCATTACCTTTCCATTCTCTGTTAGTCTGAAGTTATTGATAAACCGCATTTCCCGTGGTCGCTCGAAAGGTTGGGTTGTGTCTTCAATCCTTCTCGCTATTTCTGATGTGAGCTCCGTGCTAAACGGAACACCTTCAATTACCAACGTCACTTTTTGGCTTAGCTTTTCATCCGGCAACCCGGCTATAAAAAACCGATTGGATAAAGTCAGTGAGTTGAATATTTCCCGAACGGATACTTCCACTTTTTCGGGCATAACTTTTACGCCACCAGAATTAATAATATGGTCCCACCGGCCAAGCCAGCGGAAATGCTTTTTGCTGATGATTTCGACCAGATCGTTTGTAATTATTTTTTTAGGATTTAAAAAGCCCACCTCGATGACCAGGCACCCTCTTTCATCATTACATATTTTAATATCATCCAACACTTCAAAAAAATCTTGCCGCTGTTCTCCATTTAATCGCTGAAGCGCGATGTGCGAAATCGTTTCCGTCATTCCATAGGTGGCGTAAAATTCGCCTTCAAAAGATTGCACTGATTTTTTTGTAACCTGGTCAAGTGGTGCTCCACCAATGATAACACATTTTAATCCTTCCATTCTGGATTTGAATGCGGAGTTAAGAATAGCCTGCACCTGATAAGGAACGAAGGCTGCAAAGTCCAGGGATGTAGTGGCACTGATTTTCTCAAAGGGATTGGCAACAGGATCAACGGCAACCATATTCATTCCAAGGAGGAGGCTGCGCACTAACATCATTTGTCCGGCAATGTATTTTGGATCCAGGCACACAAGAGCTGTGTAGCCTGGTTTTAGATGTAGTGCATTAATCGTGAGGCTGGCACTGTACTCCATTTGTTGGCGAGTGATAGTAATTATTTTAGGCGCACCTGTTGAACCCGAAGTTTGTAATTGAAACTCCAGTTCAGTGTTTAACCAACGGTGGCAAAAAAGTAAGGTGCTTTGTTCAAAGGCACTGAGATTAGTTTTAAACGATCCGGATTTCAGTTGATCTAGAGTGTACGTTACTCCATTCAAATTTAACCACGGTTGGATCGAACTCATGTTATCATTGGCCTGTTGAGATACCCATTTTTCAATTTAATAAAAGTCTGGCTATGGAAATTTTGGAAATTTTGAAAAATCAGGTTCTCTTTTTTCAAGAAAGGCATTTTTACCTTCTTTGGCCTCATCACTTAAATAGTACAGCAAGGTAGCGTTGCCTGCCAGTTCTTGAATTCCAGCCTGACCATCCAGTTCCGCATTGAAAGAGCATTTCAGCATACGTATAGCAAGAGGGCTTTTCTTTAAAATTTTCTTAGCCCATTGAACATACGTTTCTTCCAGCTTTTCCAAAGGCACCACTTTATTTACCAATCCCATATCCAGGGCTTCCTGCGCATCGTATTGATCACATAAATACCAGATTTCCCGTGCTTTTTTTTGACCTACAATTCTGGCTAAATATGAAGCGCCAAAGCCGCCATCAAAGCTGCCGACCATGGGACCTGTTTGTCCGAAGCGTGCATTCTCAGCAGCAAGGCTTAAATCACAAACTACATGTAACACATGGCCTCCTCCAATGGCCCATCCAGCTACAGCCGCAATGACAGGTTTTGAAATAGACCGGATTAATTTTTGAAGATCTAAGACATTCAACCTTGGAACTGTATCTGAGCCGATGTATCCACCATGGCCACGCACGCTTTGATCGCCACCGCTGCAAAATGCTTTGCCTCCTTCTCCTGTTAAGATGATCACACCTACCTCTGAATCTTCCCGGCAAATATTCATAGCATCAATCATTTCCTGCACGGTCAACGGTGTGAAGGCGTTGTGCACGTGTGGCCTGTTGATGCTGATCCGCGCAATGCCATCGTATTTATGAAAAAGTATTTCCTGGTATTCTTTAACAGGATTCCAATCGTAGTTAAGCTTCATATTCCTTTTTAATAGTATTTTTAAAGTCGTCAAATATTTTTTTGGTCAAGCCTTTTTCTGTTTCAATTTCCATGATTTTGGTGCGACCATCGAATAAGAAAAAATTCTGTATTGTGTTTTTAAGTTTTCGGAGGTTATCCGGTTTCAGATAATCAAAATCAAATTCGGCTGCAAGATTTTTTGCTGTGAGTCTTTGATCGGTAACAAAATATTCTCCCGCCTCTGGCAGATTTCCGGGCCCGTCAATCATATTAAAAATAATTCCCCCATGGTTATTGAGTATGACCACATGCAAATTAGATAAGGAATAGTTATGCCAGAATGCATTCCGATCATAAAAAAAGGCGACATCTCCAGTGATTAAAATATTGGGCACGTCACTGCTCAGGGCATGTCCAATGGCCGTGCTGGTGCACCCATCAATTCCGCTTGTTCCACGGTTTGAGAAAACATGGATTCCTCTTTGGCTTGCCTCCAGGCCGATAATATTAGCATACCGCACCGACATGCTATTGGCCAGGTGAAGGTTGCAGCGTGAGGGAAGACATCGAATAACTTCCCGCACAAAGTGTAGTTCACTGAGCGTGGGCACTGAAAAGAAAGTCGCCATCGTCCGCTCAATACGATGTTCTTCAACCTCCCACAGTCTGTAATAATTTTCGCGTTTTTGGATTTCAAAATTTGAGGCATTCTTTGACTTGCTTAATTCTTCAAAGAAGGATGCAGGCTCAGTTGCAATCGTGTTTGTGAGTTTTTGAAATGTATCAGCAACATAACCGGCCGGTTGGATGTGCCAGTGTTCGTGCGGTGGATGTTGACGGAGAAATAGTTTAACTTGTTTGGAGATGACTGATTTACCAAAGGTAATCAACAGTTCCGGACGAAGTGATTTTTTTATAGATTCGCCTGACTGGCCCAGTAACACGTCTGCATGCTTGATGGCATATTTTAGTGAATGTAAATTTGAGATGATCTCGGCAACCGCGGGTGAGGTTTGACTTTTACAAAACTTATCAAGTGATTTTAACAATCCATCATCATAGTCCGCTTGTCCGGCTAGGATCAGGACTTTCGTAAAAGAGGATAATTTTTTTTGAAGGCTGTCAATCGATTTAGCCGAAAGCGAATGACGTGGATAGGATGGTTCTATGGATCTTCCTTCCTCACTGAAGTGAATGGACTCTTCGCTAGTTGGGTACAAAGGTTCCGCAAAGGGTGCGTTAATGTGAACGGGTCCTCGTGGAAATTCTTGTGATAGATTGATGGCTTCGTTCACCAGCCTGTTAAGGTACCAATGGCTATCTCCCCGTTCATAGTCTTGCGGTAAGTCAAATGATTTCTTCACATGTGTACCATACATATTTTTCTGACGGATGGTTTGTCCATCCAACTGATCAATCCATTCCAATGGACGATCAGCCGTAAAAACAATTAAGGGTATGCATTGAAAGAATGCCTCTGCAACACCTGGTGCAAAATTATAAGCCGCACTTCCTGACGTACAGACTAATACGACAGGTGTGTTTGTTTGCTGGGCGATGCCAAGGGCGATAAATGCTGCGCTTCTCTCATCGCTAAATGTTCTCGTGATTATTTTTGGGTGTTGGGCAAATGCGTGTGTGAGTGGTGCTGATCGTGAGCCAGGGCAGAGTATGGCGTGGTGTATTCCTTTACGTGAACAAAGCTGTGCGATGTCATAAATAGGCTGCCAGTGCTTCATACGCTACTACCGGTTTAGCACCTGCAAAAGTGTATTCATTTTCATTTCTGTTTCTTGCCATTCTTGTTCGGGCTCGGAGTCGGTTGTGATGCCTGCACCAGCATAGCACCACGCTGTTGTCTTTTGCACTTGCATGCACCTAAGGTTGACGAAAATATGGCTCTCATTTTTAAGATTCACTGGCCCAAGATAACCGCTGTAATATTCGCGATCGTAACCCTCATGCTCTTTTATGAACTTCGTGGCATTTTCCAGGGGCATTCCGCAAACGGCAGAAGTTGGATGAAGCAGATTAAGCATGACCGATCCCAACTGCGGAAAATTGGTTGCGATCATGTCCACTTCATAATCAGTTTCCAAATGGATAAGATTTCCAGCCAGAGAAGTTCTGGGGCCATGTTCATCATATTCTCTAAGGCGTATCTTTTTAAAACAATTAATGATATACCTTGATACCAGGGCTTGCTCTTCAATATCTTTTTGCGTCCAGGCTATTGATTTCATATCAGCACCAGGTTGAAATACTTTTGTGCCAGCCAGTGCAACTGTTTTAAATTTCATATGCCGGTCGATACTTACCAGAAGTTCCGGAGTTGCCCCAATCCAGGTTCCGGTTTCAGGAGTTGAGACCAATGAGATAAAGGCATGTGGATAGGTTTCGCAGAGGGCATGAAAAGTAGCGAGGAGATCAAAATCCGATGGTAATGCAAAAGATTGCCTTCTGGAAGGAACCACCTTCTCGAATTGGCCGTCACAGATGCCTGTAAGACATTTTTCAACCAGCAACGTATACTCGTTTTTTCCAGTTGGCATACAGGATTTGTCATCCTGAAAGAAGTAAGATGGTTTTTTTTGGTCGGCAGGTAATTGAAATAGCGGATCTACAGAACCTAAATAGGAATTGCTTTCTTTCGAAAGCGCTCCATTCTTGAACGTGAAAATGAGATCACCTTTTAGAAACAATTTAGGTTTTTTATTATCAAACGGACTGAATACAAAGCCTGGAGTTGACTCTTCCAAAATGACTTCGTCCAGAAACTTTACACCTTCTGTGTTTACCAGTAAATTTTTTTCATCTGCGTCAGGCAGTCTCCATAAGCTTACAGAATGACCACTACCCAGATGATGAGTGAGGAGACAGGGTAATGATTCTCCTTCAGTGAGGGTTCGTGTGGCTACAGGTTCAGAGTCTTGCATGGTTTGGGACTTATCGCTTGTCAATCACGGCCATGGTTATCCTGCTTATGCAAATGAGTTCTTCTTGCTCATTTGTAATTCTTATTTCCCACACTTGTGTTCTTTTACCAAGATGGATAGGTTTTGTTGTGCCCACTACGAAGCCTTCCTTAATACTCTTAATATGATTGGCATTGATTTCAAGTCCAACACAATATTGTATATTGTTATCGAGGCAACAATGTGCGCCAAAACTGCCTAATGTTTCAGCCAACGCTACAGATGCACCGCCATGTAACATGCCAAAAGGCTGGTGAGTTCGATGGTCTACAGGCATTTTTGCGGTTATAAAATCGTCACCGATCTCAATAAATTCAATTCCCAAATGGGCGGCTAATGTGTTAACCGACAACTTGTTGAGTTGTTCAATAGTTATTCCCTTTTGAATAAAAGACATAGAATGAAAGTGGGGAACCATTAGAAAAGGACTATTTCAGTATTTTTGCAGCCAAATTAGAAGAAATTGACCAGCAAAAAAATATACCTGATCCGCCACGGGCAGACCGATTATAACCTCCGGGGCATTGTGCAGGGAAGTGGGATTGACTCTTCAATCAACCAATATGGCCGTGAACAAGCAAACGCCTTTTTTAAAACCTATGGTCATTTGCCTTTCGATAAAATCTATACATCAAGTCTGAAAAGAAGCATTGAGTCTGTTAAAGAGTTCATAGATCTTGGGATTCTACATGAGCCAAATCCCGGGTTGAACGAGATAAGTTGGGGGAATAAAGAAGGACAAATCATAACAGTAGATGAAGATGCTTATTATCACTGGGTACTAAGTCAATGGAAAGAAGGCCATACCAGTTTGCGAATAGAAGGAGGTGAAAGCCCGGAGGAGGTTGCAGCTCGTCAGAAGGGAGTCATTGAATCGATAATCAAAAGTGACGCAAAGACAATCCTAATCTGCATGCATGGCAGAGCTATGCGGATTCTACTCTGTCAGCTTTTTAACTATCCTTTGAAAAACATGGACACCTTTGAACATACCAATTTGTGCTTGTATCAATTGTATTTTACAGGAACCATATTTTCAATAGAAAAGCACAATGATACCCGTCATTTGGAACTGGTCGGGAAGGAAACCCCGGCTCTAGCAACTTAATTCTCCAATGCGTCAAGAGCTGATTTTGCTTTGCCGTCAATACTGTTTTTATATTCATGGCGCTTGTAGCTAAGTGCCTTTTCAAAATACTTTTTTGCAGACGGAAAATCTTTTTGTGATTGGGCTATATAGCCCAGTTGCAAGGCTGAATTAGGTGCGAAGTACCAGGGATTTTCTCCAGTCATATCAATGGTTTGATTATAAAACAGTTTGGCTGCAGGTAATTCCCCTGTCTTATGCGACAATCTTGCTTTGCGATAATAGTATTCAATTAGATCTTTGGACAACGCTAAATCAGGTGGAAGGATGACATGCAAGGCTTCCTTTGCTTCTTTGTAATATCCACCATCGGTGTAAAACCGCACTTTCAAAATTTTAGTATTTGGAAATTTATCTTCTCTTAGCTGAGCTGCGGCTGCTTTGTCAGGTTCCGCGACTTCTTTTCCCATTTTTTTTGCCAGGTCAAAATTTGTTCGTGCGAGGTCATGCTTATTTTGGAGAACATAGCAGAGCGAAATTTTATAATAAGCGTCTTTCTTGAAGCTATGACTCTTGTAGCCTTGAATGAACTTTTGATAGGCGTGTATAGCATGCGTATAGTCGCCTTTTTGTAAAAGAATTTCTCCTCTGAGGTATTCCATGTAATATACAGGTAACCCACTCGTCAGATTATCGAGTGCATGAATTAACGTCAGCGCTTCTTCACTTTGTGAATTCTTCATCATCATGTTAACACCAAGAAAGAGAAGCAACCTATTATCTGGCTGACTCTTGAGGCAGTCAGCAATGCCTTTTGAAGCTTCTTCAAATTGTTGATTAATAAAACCTTTGATGGTAAAGAATAAAATAGTTGCCTCAAGATGTAAAGAGGAGTTAGACGCTTTTAATTCTTCGAGTTGTTTCTGGCCTACCTTAACTGAGCCCTTCATACCCAACAGGCTCATGAACCAATGAAATTTATCAGGCACAGATCCTACCATTACCTGAATGACACCGCTGGTTTTTTTTATTGGAATGAAGTCCGGGTAATTTTTTTGGCACTCCTGGGCAGCGTTATAAGCCGCTTTTATGGCAAACACAGCGCTAAGCTCTTGGTTCAGATTTATCAGGTTGAAGCCCCTTTGAAGATTGAGCTCTGCCTCCAAAAAAAGAGTTTCTGCACTAACAGGAAGGCTTTGAATAAATCGCAATCGCTCTTTGAAATTGGCGTCTATCTTTTCGAACTTACCGGCATCCTCGGTGATTAGCACATCAACTGTCTCGCACAAGCTCAGAACATAGAGCTTGTGAAGTTCATTTGACTTTGAATTGATTTTCTTTAGTTCCGAATACGCTTGATCTGTTTGCAAATTCAGTATCAGCTGATATGCCTTTTGAAGATCAGGATCGAATACCCAGATTTTGTCACCGCTAAACGATGAAAAGGAAAGTAAAAAAAAGCAGGCGGTAATGCCTGCTTTATGTATGACGTAGGCAAGCTGGTTAGCCAACTTTTTTTCTTTTAACAGGTGCTGCTTTCTTTGGTTTTACTTCATCTTCCATTGACTCCATGTCAACGTCAGCCAGAATTCTTCCAGAGTGTTCATCAATAACTATTTTCTTTTTCTCACGGATCTCGGCAATTTTTTGAGGAGGGATTACGATGTTACATCCTTCCGCTGCTCCCCTTACTACACGTACCACAGCTAAACCATTGGAGAGGCTTCCTCTCAGGCGATTATAGTATTTTAACAGTTTCTCTTCAATTTTCTTAGCTGCCTTTTCGCGTTCAACATTTAACTTCCGTTCTTCTTCCTGGCTCTCACCGAGTATATCGTTCAACTCATTTTTCTTGTTATCAAGGTCTTCCATCCTGTCCTTGATGAGTTTTTCGATATTCGCGATCTCAACTTTTTTTGCTTCGGCTTTATCTTTCGCCTCTTTTATTCTTTTGTCACAAATCTGAACCTCTAATTCTTGTAATTCAACTTCTTTGGTAATGGCATCAAACTCACGATTATTCTTTACATTCTTCTGCTGTTCATTGTATTTCTTAACCAGCTTTTCCGCTTCTTTTATGCCCTCTTTATTTTTTTTGATAATATCTTCAATCTCTTTTTGATCCTCTTCAAAGCGGCTTAAGCGGGTTTTATAGCCCTCCATTTCGTCCTCCAGGTCTTGAACTTCATCCGGAAGATCCCCTCTGAGTTTCTTTAACTGATCCAGCTTGCTATCGATAAATTGTAATTTAACAAGAGCCTCAAGTTTCTGCGCAACTGTCTGATTTTCCATTACTTATAAATAACTGATTGGATTTGTAATAATTTTTGAAAAAATGATCGCAAAAGTATCGAATTTTTCCCTAATAACCTTGACAAGAAGTTCTTTCGTAAACTGCTCGCTTTCATAGTGGCCAATATCGGCAATCATGATTTTTCCGTCTGCTTCAAAGAATTCATGATATTTAAAATCTGCTGAAACGTAAACATCGGCTTCTTTCGCCATGGCCCGAGACAATAGAAAGCTGCCCGAACCACCGCATATTGCTATTTTCCGAACCATCTTTTTATGGGGTTGCGTGTATCGAACGCAGGAGGTTCTCATGTTTATTTTCAAATGCTCAATAAAGGCCAATGGATCCATGGGGCCCTCAAGTTCGCCTATCATGCCAGCCCCTACATCCTGGTTTTCATTTTCCAATCGTGTGAGATAGTGGGCAACCTCTTCATAGGGATGCACCTGACGAAGGGTATTCATTATTTGTGACTCAAGAAAGATGGGAAAGATCAGTTCGATCCTTACTTCTTCCACCTTCTCTAGTTCATTTAATTTACCAATGTGAGGTGTTGAACCTTCTGTTGGAGTGAAGGTTCCTGTACCGTTTACCCTAAAACTACAATTTTTGTATTGGCCGATATTTCCTGCTCCGGATTGGTGCAGGGCCTGAATGACAACCTCTTCTTTCTCCTTGGGAACAAAGGTAACGAGTTTCATTAGCGTATCTTTCCTGGGGGCCAGCACGGAGAGGCTTCTCAACCCGATCAACTCACTGATTTTTTTATTCACACCAAGGTGAACATTATCCAGGTTTGTGTGAATCGCATAAATGCCGATATCGTTTTTAATTGCCTTAATCACAGTGCGCTCAACATAGTTCTGTCCAATAAGTTTTTTTAATCCTTCGAAGATAATGGGATGATGGGCCACAATGAGATTGCACTTTAAATTCAAGGCCTCGTCTACCACGGCTTCCGTACAATCTAAAGTTACCAATACTCCGTGAACGTCTGCATTCGGATCTCCTGTAAGTAAACCACTATTGTCATAGCTTTCCTGAAATGTTCTGGGTGCGAACGATTCCAAATGGGCTATCACATCTTTTATCTTTGTCATTTCAATTGATTCCTTAGTTTTAACCAAAAATACATAAAGAATTACGCCTGCTACTGTATGTTATTATTAAGGATACTCCTTTTCCCATTTACTCTCCTCTATGATGGGGTCACTCGATTTCGCAATCATCTCTACAACATAGGCTATACGCGTTCTTTTCAATTTGAAATTCCGGTAATTGGGGTAGGAAACCTCAACGTGGGTGGGTCAGGCAAGACTCCTATGATAGAGTATTTAGTCAGGCTGCTCATATCAGGAAACCATATAACTGTCTTAAGTCGCGGTTATGGCCGTTTAACAAAAGGGTTACGCTTCGCCAGAGACAATGATTCGGCCCTGACAATAGGAGACGAGCCATTGCAATTTTTTAAGTCATTTAAGGGAAAAGTTAATGTGGTTGTCTGCGAAGACAGGGCATTCGCGATACCTAATATCTTATACGAGCTTCCGCAAACCGATCTAATTTTAATGGATGATTCTTTTCAACATCGTTCTGTTAATCCCAAGCTCAATATCCTGTTAACAGAATATGCATCCCCATTTTATAAGGATTATGTTATGCCATTTGGTAAATTAAGAGAGGCTAGAATTGGTTCCACACGGGCTGATGTCATTATTGTAACAAAATGCGATTCAAAAATTTCAGATTCTGAGATGAATGATATTACTTATTCAATTAGCAGGATAGCAGGGAATAAGCCTATTTTCTTCACTTCGATTGAATATGGCATTCCCGTTTCTTTTTTTGGAACATCCCGTCTGCTGTCAAAAGATGTAATTCTAGTTTCGGGAATTTCCAATCATATTACTTTTGAAGCCTATGCGCAAACAAAATATAACGTGATGAAACACTTTTGCTATAAAGACCATCATCAATACCATAAAGATCAACTGTTAAATATCAGAAAGTTTCTGTTGGGTTTAGGGAAGCCCGTTTCCATTTTGACTACTGAAAAAGATATGGTTAGGTTAGTCGATCCGGAATTAGTAGAAATAATTAAAGAAATGCCATGGTTCCACCTGCCTATTGAAACCGTATTCTTAAAAGATGGTTCAGAATTTGATAAACTGGTGACTCAGGCAATAAAAGTGTAGGATCGTTCACCTTTTCTTGTCGAGTAGGCTCTTTAATTATCTTTGCAGGTGTTTTTGAAAAATTTTCTAACCATTTTAATGATTGTCTTGCCGTTGATGCAAGGGTTTTCCCAGAATACGGAAGGCAAAAGTCGTATTGGCTCTAAAATAATTGACGACTCAACCAAAAATATTTACGGTCCAAAGACTTCCAAATGGATTACTGAAAAAGATCTTTTTGAAAACAAGAACAATTACCAGCCCATCGACACATCGATCGCCAATTATCATCGATGGACGTATGTTCAACGCTTCAATAACTTCTATAAAGATTTAGGTTTTGTTGGTACCGCCCTAAGCTCGATTTTCCCAGTACTTCCTTCTTCCAGTGGTGTATCGACAGGATACACTGTCTATGAACCCTACTACAAGAGTGAGGAGTTAAAATATTTTGATACCAAGTCACCGTATACACGAATGTATGTTGTTTGGGGTGGGAAAGGCAGGGCTGCAACGCGCGTTGAGTTTAGTCGCAATATAAATCCACGTTGGAACTTTGGATTTAATTATCGTCCGCTGTTGGTTGACAAGCAAGTTCAACGCAAGGGAAAAGGTGACCGGCAAACAGTAAGTCATTATGTTGACACCTATATGGCCTATCGAACGGAAAATGATAGGTATTCAGTTCTGGCTAATTACAGACGCATTCGGCATACCGTCAATGAGAATGGTGGGGTTAATGTTACCAAGCCACCGGATTCAACATATGCTTCCTTATTTCTAAAAAATATCAAACCAAAGTTATCATACGCCACCAGTGTGGAGCAACGAAATAATTTTCATTACTTCCATCAATTAAAAGTTGGCAAAGGTTTGCAAATTTATCATAAAGGTGACTGGGGAAAACAGTATAATCTGTACAGGGATGACTTGTCTCAGGAACCAGATTATTATGATCACTATGAAAAGAAATTAGGCAAAGACTCGATCCAAACAAAGGACAGTGTCAAGTTTGCCTATTTGCAAAATGAATTTGGTATTAAAGGAAATGCGAAAGGTCTCTTTTATAATTTTTACTATAAGATAAGGTCGTATCAATTCAGCTACAAATATCTTAGCCCTGATTCTCTTGCCCTTGATCCTGAAGCAAAAGAAGAATATGCAGGCGCTAAGATTATGTATTCATTTGATTCACTAAATTCAGCAGGCGGGTGGGTTGAATACTTATTGGATGGGAACTACCGGGTTAAAGGTGACTTGAATACGAAGTGGGTGGATGCATCGGCTAAACGAATTTTGGCCAAACCAGGTTTTGTTCAGAATGCCTATCGCGGAAGTTTTGACTACTGGAATAATAATTTCTCGAATGTACAAGTCGACCAGGCTTTTGCATTCTTAAAAGCTAATCTTGGCCCATTGTTTGTCTCGCCAGGATTTACCTACACTGCGTATCAGAACTACATTTATTATTCTGAAATAAACGGATTCCCCACCATTGACCAACGGGTGTTGCCGGTGCAGTCTGCTGGCATTCAGACATTGTTTTCCCCTGAACTTCGAATGGATTTTACATTTTTCAGAGGTTTTCATTTCCGCCCTCAGGTAATTTATTCGCAACTCATCCGGAATGATGATAATGCTTTGCAAGTGCCAGAGCTGTTTGTTAACAGCCAGTTGGTGTTTGAAGGCTTACTGTTCAAAAATAATATTCAAGTCCAAACGGGAATAGATGCCCATTGGCATTCGGCATACGCTGCCTTGGGCTATGATCCCGCCATCCAGCAATTTTACGTTCAGAATAAGGTGATATCACCGGCTTTTCCGCTGGTTGATATTTTTCTAAACGGGAAAATAAAGACTGGGAAATTTTTCGTGAAGTATCATAATTTTGTCCAGATGATTACGAAGTCGGGGCACTTGCCCACTCCGGATTATCCTGGCCAGGGCAACGTACTTGATTTTGGTTTTGAACTTTTGTTGTTCGATTAAAATGGAAAAGCATGTATTAGGTCTGGAGTTACCTACTGATCCGCGATGGGTAAATATCGCCCAGAAAAATATTGAGGAGATATTGGTTGACCATGCTTACTGTGAACAGAAGGCTGCTTCCTCTGGCATTTCCATCATCGTTCAATACCCGGAGAAGGAAAAACTGGTGGAAGTCCTCACAGTTGTGGTGGCGGAGGAATGGTCGCACTTTGAACGCGTACTTAACGAGTTGAAAAAGCGAGGCATGAAATTGGGGCCACAACGCAAAGATGAATATGTAGTGAAGTTAAATACGATCATTAAACAAGGTGGAAGCCGCGAGCAACAAGTAGTTGAAAAACTTCTGATCAACGCTTTGATAGAAGCCCGAAGTTGTGAACGCTTTCGCTTGCTCTGGAAAGAAATCGCTGACCCAGGACTAAGTGAATTTTATTATGAATTGATGGTGGCGGAAGCAGGCCATTACAAAACGTTTCTCTCTTTGGCCAAACACTATATAGATCCAGTTGTGGTGGAAGTCCGTTGGCGGGAAATACTTGCAGCGGAGGCGGAGATTGTCAAGCACCTGGAAGTAAGAGGAGATAGAATGCACTAAAGCAAAGGGCATTGGGGCTTGGGCATTGCGAAATACAGAAGCGAAAATTCTTGAGCCGTAACAATACAACCACCTTTGTGCATATCTATATCGCAGCAAATCAATACTGTTTTCTGATTTCATGCCAATCATATCAGAGAGGTGTGAACTGGGACAAAACGTGGTTTAGTTTTGGGAAGTAATTGTTAAAGAGACATCAAGTAACAAATATTGAATCCAACCCAATCTCTACCTGGCATTTTCCATGAAAGTCAAAAATTTTTAATGAATCGTTGGAGCGGTATTGGTTATCTTTTAATTCAAATATTTCCAGAGTTTCTTTAGTAGTATCTGCAAGCAGATAATATTTAACACCTTGCTGTTGGTATAAATCGAATTTGGTATGCCGGTCTTTAAAGCGGGTCGTTTCTGATAGTATTTCAACGATCAAGGTTGGTGGGTAGCGCAGAAAATCACCATCCAGCGGCCCGCAGATAACCATGATGTCCGGTCTCACTACGGTTGAGTCGTCAATTATCCAATCCAATTCATATACAGCCTGACATCCGCACGTTTTGTTGCGAAGGAAAGAGTCGTCTATATTCCTCACGATTTTTTTGCCCGTCAATTGATGCTTCATCCTGGCTGATGGACTCATCGCGTAGGGGTAGCCATTGATAAGCTCCCAGTCGCCTTCCCAGGCGGAGTAATCTTTGTAAGTATAACGCGGAATGATCTGGTCAGCTTTCATAAATCAAAGATACATAAAACCCAATTTACCAACCAATACAATTGAGACATTGGGGCTTACTCCAAATCAAGTTTTCTGTTTCTTTTTCTTTGCTGCGGGGAAAAGAATATTGTTCAAAATCAATCTATACCCGGCTGAGTTGGGATGAAGATTGAGATCGGTTGGCTCTTCACCTACCTGATGCTGATAGTCTTCAGGGTCGTGACCGCCATAGAATGTCCAAAATCCTTTTCCAAAAATACCGTGCAAATATTTTGCTTCACTTATCTCTTTATTCTCTCCCATGATCGTAACATCTGATTTTATCAGGTGCTTTTTAAAACCTGTTGTTTGGCCATAGAATCCTTTGATCACGCGGGTGTGGTTTTGCGTCAGCATCGAAGGGATGGGATCCCATTTTGCTGAGAATTCGAACACAGAAAAATAATCGTTGTCCTGGCGAAGGCCACGTTGTGTGGGCTGATTGTCGATATCCGAAAATTCATATTGGTACGGATCGCGTACGAGTCTAAAATCGGTAAAGGCAAATGTATTTTCAAAGTTTAATTTTTCCTGGGCTTGCGGGTCAGCGGCATCACCATCATACATGCGTTCGCATATATCAATGCCTTCTGCTGCCAGGGCAATATCATATGAATCAGTGGCGGAACACATGGCAAATAAAAAGCCCCCACCGGCAACAAATTCTTTTATGCTTTTCGCCACAGCTAATTTCATTTGCGAGACTTTATGAAACCCATTGTTGCGGGCCGTTTCTTCAGACTCTTTTTGCTGCTCAATGTACCAGGGCATGTTGGCATAGTTGCCAAAGAACTTTCCATACTGGCCTGTAAAATCTTCGTGGTGAAGGTGAAGCCAGTCGTACTTTGGTAAATTTCCCTTTAAGACCTCCTCATCAAATATCACATCATACGGTATTTCTGCATACGTAAGTACCAGCGTCACAGCATCATCCCAAGGCTGCTTGGTTTTAGGTGAATACACAGCAATACGAGGATATTTCTCCAGCTTCATCAGGTCGTAATTAACGGCCGGGCTCGCAATCTCTGTAATAATTGAATTCGCTTGAGCATCTGAAATGACCTCGAAGCTGATCCCTCTTACAACAAGTTCATTTTGAATCTTCGGATGATATTTACACATAAAACTGCCTCCCCTGTAGTTCAGGAGCCAATCTACTTCGTTATCTGATTTCAAAACCCAGTAGGCCAAGCCATATGCTTTCAAGTGATTGGATTGTTTTTCATCCATGGGGATGAAAATGTAGTTGGCGGCAGATATATGCGCCAGGGCCATAAAACAAAACAAAATGATAAACCGCATCGTTAGAGCATTCAGCCGGAGTAACGGCATTACAAAATATTCGAATAAAAGTCTCAATACATAACGATCGACATCATATTTTTGATCCCCGGTAAAAAGAACTCATGAACCTGATAGAAAACTTTAAAGAAGGCTTACGTTCCATTCAAGCTAACCTCCTTCGCTCGGTGCTGACGGCACTCATTGTGGCGATTGGAATAACTTCCTTAGTAGGCATCCTTACCGCAATTGACGGTATTGAATACTCGGTATCAGAGAGTTTATCGTCACTGGGCGTCAATGTATTTGATATTTCTTCCAAAAGAAACCGGGGGGGAAATCAACAGGGCATTAAAGAAAAAGTCTATCAGCCCGTACAACTGAATGAAGCTCAGAAATTTATTGACAGGTTTACATTTCCAGCCAGCATTAGCCTTTCAGCAGATCTTACACAGATAGCAGAAGTACGACATTTTTCAAAAAAGACAAATCCTAACATCAGTGTAAATGGAGTGAATGAAGAGTACTTAGCAATTAAAGGTTTGAATATTGATAAGGGAAGAAATTTCTCGCCTATTGAAATTCAATACGGTACCAAAGTTGTAATTCTTGGAAAGAAAGTAGTGGATGCCATTTATGAGGATAACGAAGAACCGATAGGTACGGAGGTATCTTTTAAAGGGACACAGTTTAAGGTTATTGGAGTATTAAAAGAGAAAGGTCAACTGGCCGAAGATAATTATGACAATATGGCCATTATTCCGATTATCGTTGCCAACCAACTTGCCGGTGGCCGAGGACTTGATTATTGGTTGACTGTTGGCGTAACGGATATTACACAAATGGATCTTGCCATGGGGGAAGCAACCGGTCTCATGCGTGCCATACGCCAGGATAGAGTGGGGCAGCCCAATTCATTCGAACTCGCGAAAAGTGAAACGCTCGCTGAAGAAATGGCAAGCATCACAGGTGCTTTGCGAATTGGCGGCTTTGGTGTTGGCTTTATAACATTACTTGGGGCTGCTATTGCTTTAATGAATATCATGTTGGTTTCGGTAACGGAGCGGACACGGGAAGTAGGAGTGAGAAAAGCGCTTGGTGCAACACCACTTCGCATTCGTCAGCAATTTATTATTGAGGCTATTGTGGTTTGTATTTTGGGTGGTGTGGCCGGGATTATTCTAGGGATTTTAATTGGCAATCTGATTTCAAAAGCCATTGGGATTGATGCTTTTGTGGTGCCCTGGGTATGGATGCTGATGGGCTTGATTGTCTGCGTGTCGGTAGGTTTACTTTCCGGATATTATCCAGCCTATAAGGCATCAAAACTTGATCCAATAGAATCGTTGAGGTTTGAATAGCACCTCACTAAATCCCTTTTCAGCGGGGAGAGACTTCAATTATAATAGCAGGTATAAAATAAGACTAGCCAACCGGAGAGTTTATATTTTTGTACGAACTAGGAGAGATGCCAGAGAGGCTGAATGGGACGGTCTCGAAAACCGTTGTGCGGGCAACTGTACCGTGAGTTCGAATCTCACTCTCTCCGCAATTGACTGGACTGTTAAGAGCTAGAGTTTTTGAATTTAGCTTGCCTCCTCACTATCTCGGGCAGCCCAAAATTGAAATTGTACATATTTTTAGTTTCTTACAGAAAGCGTGAAAATATGCTGACTGCTTCGTTGAGAAATCAGATATCGGATAGTTGCCAAATCAATCAATGGACTTTTTATTTCAATTTGGCCTACAATAGGATTTAAATATTCTGGAACATTCTTTTCATATCGGCACCTAGCATTTCATACGAATGCTCGCGCTGGGTTTACCGTGGTACTCTATCAGACCTTTGTCCTTAGTCATTGTCGAACTTTTTACACCGTTCAATATCAAGCCATAAATCATCGGTGTACTTTTCATAGCATTTTCTTATTGAAAGCCTGATTTGAATTAAATGTGTTATCCTTTTTCCAAGCAGGGGAAAATCTTGCGAATATACTAATAAAAGACTTTTATATCCTCTAATTCAAATCATAAATAGGAAGACTGACAACCATGTTTCTTTGGTATCACAAATATTATTATTTTAAACTTAAACACTTCCTATGGAAACATTAGATGTAGCCCAACTGTTACCCCGTCTTAAGCATCCAACTATTTTTCAACGCTTTGATGCACTACCGCCAGGAGGCGAATTTGTTATTGACACCGATCATGATCCCAAGCCTCTATATTATCAAATGCTGGCCGAGCGAGGAAAAACATTTAGCTGGAAATATTTACAAGAGGGTCCTGATCGGTGGAAGGTGCATATTTCAAAATTATTGACAGTCCAAGATTCAACCATCGGTGAACTGGTAGCCAGCGACTTTCGGAGGGCAGAAGTATTTAAAAAATTTGGTATTGATTTCTGCTGCGGAGGTAAGAAAACGGTAAATGAAGAGACCGGCTGCGTATGGTTTTGAGAGAAACAACTATACAAGTATTGGCCCAGGACCTTGTTAAAGGCAAGACTTTCCTGAAGAATGCCAAAGCTAAAAAAACCTCACGCTAGCCACTCCGCATACGAATCGCGGGTCTCCCACAATTTTAAAGAATGAAGGCGAACATGCTCAGGTAATGCGGAAATTATCTGCATGCGCAGAAACAATAACAGGTTCTCCGCAGTTGGTTCAACGTCAAACACTACAAGTTCATCGTGTGAAAATTGACCTTTGGTTTCAGAAAGATAAGCCTTGGACAAAATAAGCTTATGATCTAATGTTTCAATAACCTCATTTTGCACCAGAGCTTTTAATTCTTTAAAGTCAATAATAATACCCAGTCCATCGATAAAATTATCAAAAGGTTGTTTCGCTTGTACGGTTACGTGCAATTCATACGAATGACCATGTATATGTGCGCACTTACCGGGGTAGTGATGAATAGCATGTGCTGCCTCGAATCTGAAAATTTTACAAATGGAAACCATTTTTTTTCGTGCGATTTTGTTAAATAAAACGCAAAAATATCTTTTTTAACAATATTAAGATAGATTTGTCTTTTATTATGTTTGTAGAAATTCACAGAATGTGAGGAATATTGAACAATGCCTACCGACCATGAACAATACTGATCAGTGTGGAGTAGTCCCCGTTGCGACTATGCTCTTCGAAAAAATCTCAAAATTTACAAGGGCTGATCAACTGAAACAGGCAGGATTATACCCCTATTTCCATGTTATTGAATCAGATCAGGATTCTGAAGTAATAATTGATAAGAAAAAGGTTTTGATGTTCGGATCAAACAGTTACCTGGGGCTTACGAATCATCCCGAAGTAAAAAGAAAATCTATCGAAGCGGTCAATAAATACGGCTGCGGCTGTGCAGGCTCAAGATTTCTCAATGGCACATTAGATATTCACCTGGAGTTAGAGCAGAAGTTGGCAGAGTTTGTGGGCAAAGAAGAGGCACTCTTATTCAGCACTGGGTTCCAGGTGAACATCGGTGTTATCCCGGCACTTGTTGGCCGACACGATTACCTGATCCTGGATGAGTTAGACCATGCCTCAATCATAGAAGGCGCTAATCTATGCCTTGGACAAACACGAAAGTTCAGGCACAATAACATGGAGTCGCTGGAAAAAGTATTACGGGATTGTCATCCGGATAAATTGAAATTAATAGTTATAGATGGCATCTTTAGTATGGATGGTGACATCGCCAGGTTGCCACAGATTGTTCAGCTTGCTGAAAAATACAGCGCTACTATCATGGTTGATGATGCCCATGCACTCGGAGTAATCGGTGAAGGTGGGCGGGGAACTGCCTCTCATTTCAATCTTACCAATAAGCCCCACCTTATCATGGGTACGTTTAGCAAATCATTGGCCTCAATTGGTGGATTTATTGCATCTGACAGAGCAACTATAAATTATCTAAAACATCATGCGAGATCATTAATTTTTAGTGCAAGTATTTCGCCAGCTGCTACGGCCAGCGTGTTAGCTGCGCTTGAAATCATTGAACGAGAGCCAGAGCGGATCGAAAAATTGTGGACGAATACTAACTTTGCCCTCACAGAATTAAACCGCCTGGGCTTTGATACAGGGGCCTCGTGCACACCTATTATTCCGATCTACATTCGGGATGAGCTAAAAACGTTTCGGTTGTCAAAGATGCTTTTGGAAGAAGGTGTTTTTATAAACCCGATAGCTTCTCCGGCAGTAGCAAAAGAAAATGCACTTATCAGGTTCAGCTTAATGGCAACCCATACACGAGACCAAATTGAAAAGGCGATAGAAAAACTGTACAACATTTCAGTAAGACTTGAGGTATTATAAGTAAACAATGACCATCACAGTCAATGAGGTAACGAAAAGGAAGCAATTGAACGATTTCATTGATCTTCCTTATCGGTTGTACAGGGGGCATCGTTATTTTGTTCCTCCTCTGCGATTTGATGAAGTGGCAACGTTGCGAAAAGACAAGAACCCAGCTTTTGATTATTGTGAGGCGAAATATTGGCTTGCCTACAAAGATGGAAGAGTTGTAGGGCGTGTCGCTGGGATTATTAACCATGCCTATATCCAAAAATGGGAAAATTCTTATATACGTTTTGGGTGGATTGATTTTGAGGAGGACGAGGAGATCGTCAAATTACTTTTAGAAAAGGTAGAAGACTGGGCAAAGGAAAAAGGATTGGTCGCCATTCATGGCCCGCTTGGGTTTACGGATTTGGACCATGAAGGAATGTTGATTGAGGGTTATGATCAATTAGGAACTCTTGCTACTATTTACAATTATCCCTATTACCCAAGATTGCTTGAGAAATTGGGTTACAAAAAAGATATTGATTGGGTGGAATACAAAATAAAAGTGCCGGGCACGGTGCCCGAAAAGTTATCAAAAATAGCAGCTATGGTTCAGCGAAGATTGGGCCTTCACGCGTTGGTCGCCCGGTCAGCCAAAGAAATACTGCCTTATGCGAATGAAATATTTGACCTGATTAATTCAACTTATTCCGATTTATACGGGGTTGTTCCCCTCACCAAAAAGCAAATTGAGTACTACACGAAACAGTACTTTTCATTTATACGTCCCGATTTTGTTTCCTTGATTGTTGGCAAGGACGGTAAACTGGCTGCGTTTGGAATTACGATGCCATCCTTGTCGTTAGCCTTACAAAAGGCTAAAGGTAGTTTGTTACCATTTGGTTTCATTCATATTTTAAAAGCTCTGAAAAGAAATAAAACAGGTGATTTGTATTTGGTTGCCATACGCAAGGAATTGCAAGGTAAAGGCATAAACGCTATGCTCATGTATGAATTGACAAAATCGTATATTAAAAATGGAATTGAATATGCTGAATCAAATCCAGAGTTAGAAAGTAATTTGCAAGTACAATCATTATGGGAGTATTACGAAGCCGTACAGCATAAACGGAGGCGCTGTTTCATTAAATATTTATAGCCCCTGCATAGCCAGTCATGAAAAATAAAGTTCTCATCACTGGAGCCAGTGGTTTTATTGGAAGTTTTTTGGTGGAGGCGGCCCTTCATCAGGGTTTTGAAGTATGGGCCGGCATTCGTCACACAAGCAGTAGGGAATACCTTAGAGACGAGCGCATTAAATTCATTGAACTGGACTTTTCTTCGGAGGAAAATCTGAAAAAAGAAATCACTTCATTGGTTGAAGAGCATGGAGGCTTCGATTATGTGATTCATAATGCGGGCATCACGTATGCGCCAAAAAAAAAAGATTTTATACAAGTAAATTATTCATATACAAAAAATTTGACAAATGCTATCCTGACATCCGGAATGTCAATGGAAAAATTTGTGCTTATCAGTTCACTTGCTGCATTGGGCCCAGGTAATAGTGAAACCTTCGAACCCATCAAAATTTCGGACGCTCCACATCCAATATCCACTTACGGAAAAAGTAAACTTATGGCCGAACAACATTTGAGGTCCCTTTCCTCGTTTCCTTACCTGATTATCAATCCTACGGCAGTTTATGGGCCGCGCGATAAAGATTTTCTTGGCTTTATCAAGTTGATCAATCATGGGTTTGAATTTTATGTAAGCAGCAATCGTCAAATGATTTCTTTACTCTATGTAAAAGATCTGGCCAAGGCAGTGATGCTGGCGATGAAATCACCTTCCCAAAATCATTCTTATTTAATTTCTGATGGTTTTGATTATGATAAAGAACAATTGGGTGAGATTATTAAGAAAATCCTCGGAAAAAAAACCCTGAAATATAAATTACCGGCCACACCGTTTCGTTGGGCGATAAAGGGAATTGAAACTATTTATTTGATGTTTGGTAAACAACCTTTCTTAAACGTTGAGAAGGTAAATGAAATAAGCAGCGCCAACTGGAAGTGCGATAGCGAAGAAATCTGGCGCGACATTCGCACATCTCCGGAATTTACCCTGGAGAAAGGAATGGAAGAAACGTTAGATTGGTATAAAGAAAATGGCTGGATAAAGTAGCTTCTAACTTCGAGCAAAAACTTATGTTCTACTGCCTCTAGTGCTAATTCAAGTAGGCTGAGCCCTAGTCTCCACTCCCTGATCATCAGGCCTCGCGCAAAGTATTGCCCCCTGATTTGGAAGCCGGTTGCACGCCAGCCGATTCATCCCAGCCGGATGAATGCAAAGCCAGACAACTCCCAATTTGGTAGAAATTTGAGTCCTCCGGTGGTTTTCTTATTAGAAGACTAAATTATCTTTTTATTCACATCCTATAAAAGAGTTGTTTATCTTTTATTAAGTTTGAACAGACAAAACTGAATTATGTACAATCGGAATTTTATGGAGTATCTGTTGAACCCCAAAAACTGGTGGTTACCATTATTGATAATCTTTGTAATCAGCCTTTCCGGAGTTTTTATGATGGGTTTGCACCCCTATACGGAAGCACCCCCCGTGCCCGATTATATGACGAAGGAGGGGAAAACGATTATCACCAAGCAGGATATTCAGAACGGACAAACACTGTTTCAAAAATATGCCTTGATGGAATATGGCAGCATGTTTGGCGATGGCGCTTATCGCGGTCCGGAGGTATGGTTTATTGTTTCCAACCGCAAGCATTTAAAAAAGATAATAACAAGCCATGAGGGAAATGGTCATCAGGAAAATGGATACTCTGAAGCTGTCCTTCTCGAAAAAGAATTTAACCTTCCGGTTAAGAGCTAGGAAATGACCATCGCCAACATCCTTAAGGCTGAACCCCTGAGTGGTACCGTTTTTAAGAAATACGGGCTCGAATATTCAAACTGCCTTGATTTAGATTTGGAAGAGGCCTGCCAAAGATATTCCATTAATTCCCAACAAGTAAAGCTGGAGTTGGCTAATCTCAGAAGGTTTTCAAAACAATTGCCAGAAGCTTTTGACCGTCTGCTCGATAGCATACTTTACCAACATCAGCTTATAAAAATTAAAATACCGCTTATTCGCGAAGCACTGCTCATCGCCATTGAGCACGAAACCTCATATCAGTATGAACTCCTCACGACCAAATTAAAGTTTGAACTCCTGAACGAAAACCTGGAAATCCACCTTTACAAGGAAGAGATGATCTTGTTTCCTGTGTTTATTAATCTGTGGGCCAGGCAACTTCGACCCTCGGATGACCTGCTTCCTTTTTGGTTGAAGTACCCGATTGAAAGCCTGGAATCAGAGCACGTATCTGCAAAAGCCATTCTCAGCGAGATCAAAGAATTAAGCCAATATTATAAGATACCCACAAATACGAGTAAACAATACAAGGAAGCTTGTTTGAAACTGGATGACTTTGAGAGAAGCATGGTGAACATCATTAACCTGGAGGACGAGGCACTATTTCCGGAAGCCCTGGTCCTGGAGAAGATATTCGCAGCCGACTGACCAAAAAATTTTTCATACATAACTTTTTTAAACTTAACCGCTACAACCCTATGGAACTAAATCAGGAAATCCTCAGCGACATTGTAATTTATATGAAGTATGCCCGCTACCTTCCGGAACTACAGCGAAGGGAAATATGGCCTGAAATCTGCGGCCGTTACGAAACCATGATGGCGGAAAAATATCCTTACCTCAAGGAGGAAATCAGGGAAAATATGCAATGGGTGTTGCAGAAAAAAGTTCTTCCCTCCATGCGGGCCATGCAGTTTGCCGGGGCCCCGATCATAAAGAACAACAGCCGCATTTATAACTGTGCCTACATGCCTGTAGATGAAGTGAGGGCCTTCTCGGAAGCAATGTTCTTGTTGCTGGGCGGAACAGGCGTTGGATACTCCGTGCAACTTCATCATGTGGCCAAGCTACCCCCCATTCGTAAAGCTGAAAAGAGAAGAAGGTTTCTTATTGGTGACAGCCTGGAAGGCTGGGCCGACTCCATCAAAATGATCATGAAAGCCTACTTTGGGCAAAGTGAGGCCTTACCTGATTTTGACTATTCGGACATTCGGCCGAAAGGTGCCAGGCTTGTTACTGCGGGAGGTAAAGCACCTGGCCCGGAACCATTAAAAGTCTGTCATGCCCACCTGATAGCCATTCTGGATCGGAAGAAAAACGGTGAACAACTTACTCCCTTGGAGTGTCATGATCTGATGTGCTACATTGCCAATGCTGTATTGGCCGGAGGCATACGCAGATCGGCCATGATATCCTTGTTCTCACCGGAAGACGAAGAAATGCTTACCTGCAAATTTGGAAATTGGTGGGAGTTGAATGAGCAACGTGGCAGGGCCAATAATTCAGTCGTGTTTTCCAGGGAACATACTACTGAAAAGGAATTCTTTGACCTCTGGAAGAAAATTGAATTGTCAGGGGCAGGCGAGCCTGGTTTCTACTTCAGTAACCACCCGGATTGGGGAACCAATCCTTGTTGTGAAATAGCCCTGCGTCCATTTCAATTCTGCAACCTGTGCGAGATCAACGTTTCGGACATTGAAACTCAGGAAGAACTAAATGGCCGCGCCAGGGCTGCCGGTTTTCTAGGTACTTTGCAGGCAGGGTTTACTGACTTTCACTATTTGCGCGAAGTGTGGAAAAATACAACTGAGCAGGATGCGCTCATTGGTGTTGGTATGACCGGTATTGCCAGTGGCCAGGTAGCTAAACTCGATTTGAAAGAAGCAGCCGATGAAGTTAAACATGTAAATAATGAAGTCTCCAATAAGATTGGTATTTCGTTCGCTGCGCGCTGCACAACCATCAAACCTTCAGGAACCAGTTCGCTGGTGCTAGGTACATCATCAGGTATTCATGCATGGCACAATGATTATTACCTGCGCAGAATGCGCATAGGGAAGAATGAGTCCCTTTATGAATATCTGAAGGACAATCATCCAGAGTTGATTGAGGATGATCTGCTTAATAGCAAGCAGGCCATTGTTTGCATCCCGCAAAAAGCACCGGATGGGAGCATCCTAAGAACGGAAAGTGCGATGGATATGCTGGAGCGCGTAAAACAGTTTAATGTAAATTGGGTACGCAAGGGATATCGCCTGGGCTATAATGCCAACAATGTTTCGGCCACGGTATCTATAAAGGATGAAGAGTGGTGTAAAGTTGGAGAATGGATGTGGATAAATAAAGCCAGTTACAATGGCTTGAGCGTGTTACCCTACGATAACGGCAATTACAAACAAGCACCTTTTGAGGACATCACCCGCGAACGGTTTGAAACGCTGGAACAGTCACTCCACACAATCAATTTGTCATTCGTATTTGAGCCGGATGATGCTACCGATTTGCAGGCTGAAGCAGCTTGCGCGGGTGGGGCATGTGTAATCCAGTAAGGAAATACGATCAAATACCATGTTGACTCTTAACTAATTTCTATGATAAAGAACCTTGTTGATAGATTTTTAAGAGTTCTACCTTCAATATCTCCTCAGGCAATATTCGAACCTGGTTCAAACATGACGTCAGGAATTGAAAGCTAAAAAATAGGTGGGGTACTCGCTTTTCGTAGTGTATGAGTATCGAATATAAGAATCGAAAGGATAACTATCTTCACAAAAGACATCCAGCGTATCACGGAGTGGCGAGCGTTATGGACGGTCATTGCTCAGGAGGATCAAAACCCACCTCGAAAAAGAAGAGCATCAGACTCGGTGCAGTTTGAATTTCGAAATCACCCAAAGTCTGTGAATCAACTATTTAGAGATAGGATACAAATCCCTCTCTCCGCCAAACTGCGCCTACAACACACAGGCCAGTGCTGGTTTTTTTCTCTGTTTAAATTAATCGGGTCTTGTTTGATGGAAAGAAGTATTTTGAATTTAATACTTGCTTGTACTTAGTAGAGATGAAAAATGACAAGAAATAATTCAATGGTTTACACGGGTTTTGTTAAAATAAAATGACATCTTTAATTAATAAAATATTTACAATATGAGGCAATATGGTTTGACACTTTCTGTTCTTTTAATCGTCTTCGAATTTATTTCAGGCTGCAAGGAAGATGATCCTGTGCCATTGCAGGCAGAAGTAAAAGCCGCTCTATTGGCAGGGGATGTTGGCCAAAGCAAATCCTGGAAGTTGGTCACCTTTACTGAGAAAGTAGGTACAGGAGCAGACGAAACATTGACCCTTTTTGGATGCGCAAGTGATAATATTTACAAATTCTCAAATAATGCGGCCCAGGACTATGAGGAATCAGAGGGATCAACAAAATGCGACCCTTTAGACGCTTCAGTTGTTGAAAAAGGAACTTGGGCATTTACTTTGGACGGAACCATGCTGGTCTTCGTGAATGAGGTATTGACTTCAAGCCAAACTGCTTTTCCGTTTAGCTCCATTTTTCCATACCCGGGTGAGGTGATTGAGCTTTCTGATTCTATCTTGAAAATTAAGATGACGCACACGTTTGATGGGACTTCAATCGTTGACACCTTTACTTTTAATAAAAATTGATTGGGGTATTCTATTTAACTTTTCAACCGCTGGCGTTTGTTTGGTTGATGTCCGTTTTTCCAACAGAAGAAGTTTTTCAAACAGAAGGAAAGTACCTTGCCTTAGGCGATTCGTATACCATAGGTGAAAGCGTTGGCGAAAATGAACGATGGCCTGTTCAGCTTGCTAAAGCTTTGAGGGAAAAAGGTCAGACAATAGGTGATCCTGTAATCATTGCCAGAACAGGCTGGCGAGCGGATAATCTCAAAGATACGATTGATAAGGCACAACTCAATAATGAATACGATCTGGTTTCGTTGTTGATTGGAGTCAATAATCAATATCAGGGCAAATCAACGGATCAATATGCTATTGACTTTGAAGATTTGTTACAGACAGCCATTCAACTTGCAAAAGGAAAACGGGATAATGTATTTGTGGTCTCTATCCCGGACTATGGTTATACTCCATTTGGTAAATTAAAACAACCTGAGATATCAAAAGCACTGGATCAGTTTAATTACATCAATAAGAACATTACCAAAAGACTTGGTGTCAACTATTTTTCTATAACTGATATTTCACGAAAAGGCCTGGAACAACCTGAACTTGTGGCGAGCGATGGATTGCATCCTTCAGGCAAGATGTACACGCTTTGGGTCGACAGAATTATGATGGAATTAACAGGTAAGAGGTAATATCACTCACCTACCCGATTACCAATCACCGATTATAGAAGTGTCTTCAGGATTTTTGAAATATTCCCTGCTACGATCTTGTGCCCTTCCACATTGGGATGTATTCCATCTGCCTGGTTAAGCTTTTCGTTTCCACCAACGCCTTCAAGTAAGAAAGGAATTAATGTCGCCTTGTTCTTTTTGGCGAGGTCGGGATAAATCTTCTTAAATTCAGTTGTATATTCCTTTCCCATATTGGGCGGCACCATCATCCCAGCCAAAACAAATTTTACGTTGGGATATTTAATTCTCACTTTGTCAATAATGGCCTGAAGATTCTTTCGGGTCTGGTCGAGCGGCAAACCGCGCAATCCATCGTTAGCACCAAGTTCTAAAACAAAAATATCAATGGGCTGGCGCAATATCCAATCAATACGGGTTAGCCCCCCGGCAGATGTCTCACCACTTAAACCGGCATTCACCGCCTTCACCGTTTTACCAGATTTGTTGAGGTGCTTTTCGGCAAGGGCCGGGAAAGCTTCTTCTATAGATAACCCATAACCTGCTGTTAGGCTATCTCCAAAAAACAGGATCACTTTCTTTTGTGGAGTTTGGAGAGTGATGGTAAATGCAATAATCAGCAGGTATTTCACGACAATCATAAAAGTAGCTGGAGTAAATGATTTATTTTGAAACAATTTTTGGTAATTAACGATTTATTTCTTGAACAGTTAAAGGAATACTATGGCAGAAATTGTACTACAGTCGGAAGGCCTGACAAAAATATACTCATCAGGAGATCGGAAACTTACAGTCCTTGATCAGGTAAGTTTTAGTGTAGAACAAGGGACCAGTCTTTCCATTATTGGACCATCTGGAAGCGGCAAAACAACCTTATTGGGGCTTTGTGCCGGATTGGATGTACCTACAACAGGAACCATCTCACTCATGAGCTTCAAATTGAATGCAATGGATGAAGATGACCGCGCTTATATGCGTAACCGGTTTGTTGGTTTTATATTTCAAAATTTCCAATTACTCTCAACACTCACCGCCTTGGAAAATGTAATGGTACCGCTCGAACTTCGGGGAGAGCGAAATGTGGCGAGAAAAGCAAAAGAGTTACTTAATAGGGTTGGTTTAGAAGACCGCTTACAGCACTATCCCTCCCAACTATCAGGAGGCGAGCAACAACGTGTGGCCATAGCGCGGGCGTTTATTACAGCGCCCAAAATCCTTTTTGCTGATGAACCAACAGGGAACCTTGATGAAGAAAATGCAAGTCACATTACCGATCTGTTGTTTGGTATGAACCGTGAGCAGAAAACAACACTCATTTTGGTTACGCACAATTTGGAATTGGCGCAACGCACAGAGAGAATCCTGCAGATGAGAGGAGGAAAAGTGATTGGAGACAAAATCACGAGCTTGGTATGATTGAATACTTTATTAGGATCAAAAGAGAGACCCGCTCTATTTTCAAAGATCGGTGGGTGTGGCTAATGGCCTGGCGGGATGCACGTCATAATTTCTCCCGTCTTTTTCTTTTCACCGCTTCCTTAATAACCGGAATCGCAGCCGTAGTCGCGATTGGCTCCCTTAATAATTCCTTGCAGGATGATCTGGACCGAAATGCAAAGGAACTTCTGGGAGCAGACCTTGTGGCCAACGGTAATAAAAAATTTGAACCTGAAGTGAATGCTGAATTTGATTCATTAAAATTTGAACAAGCATCACAGGCAGAAATGGCCTCCATGGTGATGTTTATGAATACCCGACAGTCGCGTCTTGTCAGGGTAGTTTCGATAGAGGGAAATTTTCCTTTTTACGGAAAGCTGGAGACACAACCTTCTGATGCATATTCCAAAATGAAATCAGGCAGATATGTCATGTTGGACGATGCTTTGGCGAGGCAGTTTGAGGTGAGTTCAGACGATTCAGTGAAAGTTGGTAATACTATTTTTAAGATTGCAGGCGTAGTTTTAAAGATCCCTGGTGGCGGAGGGATAACGGCTACCTTTACACCATCAGTGTATATAGCGCAGAACGAACTAGATTCGACAGGACTTGTGCAGTATGGAAGCAGGGTAACGTATCACCAGTTTTTTAAAACCATAACGGATAAAGAAGCGGAACTGGCAGCTAAGAAATTAGGACCAATTCTAAAGAAGTATGGGCATTGGTACGAGACGGTTGAAGGAAGAAGGGAGGGCTTGGGTGAAGGTTTTAAATCCGTCTATCGGTTTTTTTCGCTGCTGGCTTTCGTGGCGTTGATTTTGGGATGTATTGGTGTTGCCAGTTCTGTTCATATTTATGCTCGTGAGAAACGTGACGAGGTAGCGGTATTGCGGTGTGTTGGTTCTTCCGGGTGGCAAGCATTTAATATATATTTTATTCAGGTTTTTGTATTGGGGGTGGCTGGGAGCGTCATCGGTTCAGTCCTTGGTGTGGCTATTCAACAGATCGTACCAGCAGTGTTCGATGAGTTTATTCCAGTTGATTTGCAGTTTTCTATTTCTTGGGTTGCCGTCATGGAAGGTCTGTTTTTGGGTGTGGTGATCTCAGTTTTATTTACCGTTCTTCCATTAGTTTCCGTCCGGTTTGTGCCGCCCCTTACTGTACTTCGGGCGGACTTTGAGCCGGGAAGAATTTTCTCAAGGACAAAAATTGCAGCGATTATTCTTATCATCCTTTTTCCAATACTGTCGGCTGCATATCAAACCGGTAGTATTTTGATAGGTGCATTGTTTGCGGTAGGATTGGCTGTTGCCCTGGGGTGTCTGACTCTTGTTGCCATGCTTTTACTTTTTTTGGTAAGACGATTTTTTCCAAAGAACTCAAATTTTATTTTTCGTCATGCCCTCTCAAATTTATTCAGACCCAATAATCAAACACGCGTTTTGATGGTGTCTATTGGTCTTGGTGCCTTTATCATATCTACACTAAACATCATTCAGAGCAGCCTGCTCAGTCAGGTGGAGTTTACGGGTGGAGAAAATCAATCCAATACCATTTTGTTTGATATTCAACCTGCGCAAAAAGACGGAGTGATAAATTTGCTCGAGGATAATAAACTTCCTGTAAATCAGGTTGTACCCATCATCACGTGCAGGCTAAGTGAAGTGAAGGGGAAGACTATTGAATTTTTACAAAATGATGCGGGCGATGAAATTCCAAACTGGGCGCTTACCCGGGAATACCGCGTCACCTATCGCGACAGCCTTCACGTGTCGGAAGAACTGATCAAGGGTGAATTGCATACCCGTAAACCAGGTCAGAAGGATTCCGTTTGGGTTAGCATCTCAGAGGGCTTTCAGGAGACGTTGCAGGTTGACATAGGTGATTCACTGACTTTTGATGTACAGGGTGTGCCGGTGAAGGCCTATATAAGTGGAATCCGCAAAGTGGATTGGCCGAAAGATCCTCCCAATTTTATTTTTGTATTTCCTAAAGGGGTATTGGATAATGCTCCGCAAATTTGGGTGGCCGCAACCCGTGCGAACGACAATAGTATTGCAAACAAGTTTCAGCAAGAGTTAGTGATAAGTTATCCGAATGTTTCTTTAATTGATTTAAGATTGGTGTTAAGCACCGTGAATGAGCTATTCAGTAAAATTGGATTAGTCATCCGCTTCCTAGCCATGTTTAGCATTATTACAGGGCTTGTTGTCTTAGCTGGGGCAGTACTCAATAGCAAATTTGTTCGCATCAAGGAGAATGTTTTGCTTCGAACTATTGGTGCACGTACAAGTCAACTTACTAAAATTACATTGATTGAGTATACCTACCTGGGTTTGTTCTCAGCGTTGACCGGAATCATTTTGTCACTGCTTTCAGGTTGGGTGCTAACGAAATTTTTCTTTGAGATTACCTTTTCATTTGATGAGAAAGAATTGAGTCTAATTGGTGCAGGAGTTGTGATGCTTACTGTTTTTATTGGGTATTTAAATTCACGAGAAGTAATAACAACTCCTCCTTTGCAGGTGCTTCGAAAGGAGGGGTAACTGGAATTTTTTCAGTAACTTTACCCAACTTTTGAACCAGTTATGCAAACTATTATTGAAACTCCACCACGCACGCTCCTTGAGGTATATAAAAGTCTCCCTGAAGGGACTCTCATTCAATTAATTGAAAATAATTTAATTATGTCTCCTGCATCTTTAGACGGTCATCAAAAGATTCTTGGAAAATTGTACCGATTGATTGGGGATTTTGTGGAGGATCATGACCTTGGTGAAGTGCGGTTTTCACCATATGATGTTTATCTGGATACTAAAAATGCATTTCAGCCTGACCTTGTTTTTGTAGCGAAGCAGAATGTTCACTTGATTCAGGAAGACGGATTGCATGGCGCTCCTGATCTTGTGCTTGAAGTACTTTCTCCATCAAATCGGAATTATGATATGACGAGTAAGAAAGACGTGTATGAGCGTAGTGGCATAAAAGAGTATTGGATGGTTGATCCTGAAACAAGGAATACTATCGGCTATACATTAGTTAACGGAAAATTTCAGTCCATCCCAAGCGTTACTGGATTGATTGCGTCTGGATTGCTCCTACATGAGTTTAGTTTCTAAAACAAAGTCCAGGTGTTGCTCAGAGCAAGTTGCTTTAGCATAATTGACATCGAAGGTATGATCTGCTTTTTTTAAGCAGAATTCCTGGCTGCATTAATGATTCCAAACATACATCTCAGCGCAAGTGTCTTGTACTGTTTTTCAAAGACTTTGTTTTCCTCCGTTGGATTTCGTAATTGTTGTAACGCGCATTGCTGAATCGTTATTAGCGGAAGTACAATTCGCTCCCTGAGTTTAATGGAATCACGAATAGATATATTGTTCTCCATGAGTTCCGGAAGATTACTTGCTTCCAAAATCCCTGATTTTGACAGTTTAAATTCCATAAACATTTTATTCCAGATCCCACCAAACTCGGCATCATTTGCGAGGTGTGCGGTGGCAGGGTAAAATGATTTCGTGAGCGACATCATACTATTGCCGAGCAGGGTTCGGAAGAAAAGTGAATCATGATATAGCAACCTGAGTTGGTTCAATTGATTATTTTTTTTAAGTTTTTCAATAGCCGATCCAACACCGAAGAAACCGGGAATATTTTGTTTCATTTGCGCCCACGAACCAACAAATGGAATGGCGCGAAGATCTTCCAATTTTAATTCCTCTGTTTGACTGCGCTTTACGGGTCGTGAGCCAATATTCGTGTCACCGAAAAAAGGAAGAGGTGTGACTTTTTCCAGATAAGGAACAAACTTAGGATCATGTTTGAGTGTCAGGTAGGCTTCATAGCCTGCATTGGCAAGATCATCTAACAATGTTTTTTCTTCCGTTGAAAAGGAGTGTGCTCTTTCCGGAAAGACGCTGCTTTCCACACCAGCCGAGATCAACTGTTCCAGGTTATACCGACACGATACTTCCTTTCCGTAATTTGAGCTTATGGTTTGTCCTTGTATAGTAATTTGGACTTCTTCATTTTCAATGGTATTGCCAAGTGAAGCGTAGAAGTCATGCGTATTGCCACCACCACGTGCTGGCGGTCCGCCACGTCCATCAAAGAATAGTGCGATGATTCCAAACTCTCTGGAAATTCGAGTGAGTTCTTCCTTGGCTCTGAAGATCGACCAGTTTGCCCGGAGATAGCCTCCGTCTTTTGTGCCGTCTGAAAATCCCAACATGATCGTTTGCTTATTATCCCTTGAATGAATATGATCGCGATAGGCGGGGATGGAATATAAGTTGCGCATTACTTCATGCGCGTTGCCTAAGTCTTCTATACTTTCGAAAAGCGGAACAATGTCCAGGGGAAGATGATTGGCATTGCCAACCAGTAATTGTGCCAATTTGAATACCTCAATAACGTTAAGTGCTGATCCGCAATTGCTGATGACATACCGGTGACAACCTAATTCGCCATTGAGTTGTTGTATAGTTTGAATGGCTTTGAAGCTCCTGATCATCTCCTCCATGAAGGGCTCTTCTACATCCAGAAAAACAGGATTGACCGAGACTTTCAATAAATACTCAACTTGGGCGTTCTCATCAAGCTCATTAAATTCAGCTTCTGTAATACCTGAATTTTTTCCGCTGAGCATTCTGATTATGTATTGCCAAAGTTGGTGGTGTTTTTTACTTTCTTGCCTAACATCTAAACTAGCAAAGTAAAAACCGAATGCCCGAATCTTCACGATGAAATTATCCAGTAAGTCAAGAAACAAGCCATCATGGTCCTGTAAGAGAATCTTCCTCGCTCGCAAAAGTTGTTCTTCCAATTCACCAGTTTGCGTATAGGCGTTTTTTCCTCCAACCAATGTTTGATACGTGCGTTGCTCCGCCTCCGTAATCAGTGTATCAACTCCCTTGAAGGTTAATCTTCGTTTTAGAAAACGTAAGTCGCGATGGTAACAACGAAGAATTGTCTCGCGGAGACGCTGGGCAACTTTAACAGTAATGTCATGCGTAACAAAAGGATTGCCATCACGGTCGCCACCTGGCCAAAAGCCAATCCGTACAAGTTGGTTATTTTTCCAATCTATTAGGGCAGTACTTAACCCATCGGCCAGCTGCTTAAGGATAGCAGGAATGGCCTTATAAAAAACAAATTCTAAATACCAGCAAAGGCTGATGGCTTCATCATACGGTGTTGGCTTTTCCCTTTTAAAGAATGCTGTTTTTCCTAGCTGCTGAAGTAATAAATTAATATGATCTACATTATTTTCTCGAATTGCTTCTTCGAGATCCGTAATAATGGCCAGTACAGGACCCGGATAAAATTGAGTAGGGTGGGCGGTGAGTACGATTCGTACGCTAAATTTTTCTAATTTCTTTTTAAGATTTTGTATGTTATCTCCAGAGGATGCCTGAAGTAATAAAGCTGAGAGTGTTCCCTTTCCTTTCAGATCATTAATTTGTTCAAAAGAAGCATCTTCTAATGAATCAAAAAGAACAACTTGCCGTTCTACATATTGAATAAAGTGAAAAAGCATTTCAAATCGTATATCTTTCGATGATTCGGGTACGTAGTCAGCAAAAAATTCATTGATGATTTGGGCTGGATTCTTACCTTCTTCAAATCCATCCACACAATCCTGCTGAAGCAAAGGCAACAAAGTTCCGGTGCGATAAATTTCCCTAAAAGGAAGATTTAGAAAAAGGCTATTGTAGATATGGTACCGTGTAGAAACTGCCTGGTCGTATCGTGTCGTCATTTTGAAAGTGGGTCAGAAACAAATCTATTGATTTTTCCTTGACTAATTGGGTTGGAGGCTTTGATAAAAAGAATCCTCTCATCACGCAATCGGTTGTTACCATTCAAGGGTTCGGTGTATCTTTAAGTATTGGTTAGTGAAAATGAAAAGATCAGTCATTATTCTGTTCGGATAGTAGGAAGAAAGGAATTCTGTGTTTACGAAAAGAAAGATGTAATTCCGATCTACTCCATTAAGGTGCCAAATGTCATTACTCCGAATCAATCCCCTGGCAAGAATGATACGTTTAAAATTCTTTTGAACGATCAGCCGATTTCAATTGGTGGAGTAAAAACATCGCTGGTGATTTTTAATCGTTGGGGAGAGAAAATTTTTGCGAAGGATAATTATAAAGACAATTGGTCTGGTGAAAGTTTGGCGCTGGCGTTTATTATTATGAGGCTAAGATTAATCAGGAAAATTTGACGTGTAAAGGGTGGGTACAGCTGATTAAGTGAACGCTGAAAAAGTAAGAGGTGCAGGCTGAAACCTTATTTTGGCGTCAGCGTATGAAGCAAGTTGGAAAGCCTTTTAAACGTAACCTGAAATCCAATAGGCTGTAAATCCAACCCATTCTTTTATCAGAGCGGACCATGTATTTAATCCGTCAACTTTTGGGATAATCAGAACGTCTAGCGTATACGTTCTTTTATGTGAAAGAAAATCTGTAGCGAACAAATCCATGGGTAACCCTACTTTGCGAAAGCAAGCGGCAGATCTGCGTAAGTGATACCCGGAAGTAATAAGGAGGCAGTTCTCCGGCAGAATTTTACCATTCAGTATTTTTTTTACAGCAATAGCGGATTCACGCGTGTTTTTAGATTGATTTTCTATCTCAATATCAATTTGAGGCACACCCATTAAGAGCAGCGCCTTGGCGACTTCATCCGCTTCACGTTCTTTGATAGTAATAAGACGGCCGCTTCCGCCTGAAACTAATATTTTCTTAATGATACCCAGTTTGTAAAGCTGCATACTATGTGTTACACGATCCGCACCCCGGCTAAAATAGACCCTGTCTTTCGGTTCCATTTCAGATTTAGTAACACCGGTGAGCAATATTCCATAGTCATATTGTTTTCTAATAGCAGTAAATGGCGTAGGCTTTACTTCCCACCAGGTTATCATTTCATTTGCAATAAAGTCATTTGAGAAGAACAGCAACAAGCCAAGGCCGGAGTGGAAAAGCCATTTCTTCCAACGTGTATTTTTGATAACCACAGAAGCAACGAGTAACAGACACACGATGACGAGTGGCTGTGTCAAGTAGCTCATGGTTTTGGAAAGAATAAAGAACATGGTCTATTCCTACATTCGTTTTGGTAGTGGGTTTGAGAGATTACCCAGCCCATCAACAATTTTAAGTAAAATTTCAAAATACAATGTTACAACGAGAGATAATGTCATAAACCAAATCACACCCATATTGAAATAATAGGTGTCAATGTTTCGATTGAGAAAATGCTTTTTAGGCATATAAAACTGCGCATCGAAATCAACCATATGGTCTGGATCAGGGTCTTTATAAATTGGATAAATCTTTTGAACAAATTTTCCATCCTTCTCAAGAATTCGATTTGGTTCTGAGGTATTTTTTACCAATTCGGTAATGGCTTCATTTTGATATGCATTCCGAAAGGATTCAAATTTTTTTTCCATTTCAATGGTGCGGGTAAGTTCAGCCACTTCCCGATCTTTCAGTAAGTCCGCCTTGTTATACTGTCTGATATAGTATTTTTCCAGACGATTAACAAAGTCAATGGTTTGTCGGTAAACAGATGAATCATACGTTTCATGGGTTAGATCGTCTAGCCCATTAAAATTCTCCCGCCCGACTATTGCCAATTCGTTGGATATTTCATTTCTCACCAATTTCAGGGCTTTGTTTACTTCCGTGCGAATTACGGGATCTTGATTATTGTAATGCAGATTTACAAAATCGAGCTTGCTTTCGAGCTGAGGGATGAAGTAGATTTTCTTGTAATCTGATTCGGACATCATTTTATCATACATGTAAAATTTTTTTTCAAAAGCATTGTCTTTATACTGCGCTACCATGGAGGCTTCGAATGCCCAACGCGAAGCCATTAAATCACCCACAAAGGGAACAGTCGCTGTATTACCTATGGCAGGATTAAGTTTATCAAACTTTACCACAACGCCACTGAGAATAAGCTGAGGGATCAGGAGGATGGGTATTAGTATGTAAATGGTTACTGCGGAGTTAAAAGCTGAGGAGATGTTAAGGCCCAAAAGATTTGCAAAACATGAAGCAGTGAATAAAATACTCCAGTGAATCGGTAACATTCCATCAATTTTAAGAATGTAATGGGCTACCATCACAAACAAGAAGGTTTGAATAGCCGAAATCATGAACAAAATGCCAATTTTAGAAAAGATGTAGCTGCTTCTACTCAGGTGGAGAAAGGCTTCACGTTTTAGAATTTTACGGTCACGAATAATCTCCTCGGCACTCACCGAGAGCCCCATAAACAAGGCAACAATTACACTCATGAAAAAATAGGCTGGCATATTCAAGTTTTTGCTAAAGATATATGCTGAGGTAAATGGATCATCTACATTGTGGTAACGCACTATGAATGCCAGAATGAAAGCAAGCAAGGGAGCTTCCAATAAATTAATGATTAAGTATTGCTTATTGCTGAGTTTTGCCAGAAGATCGCGAAGGGAGAAAAGATAGGTTTGTTTGAACCATCCGGGAATTCGCAATGTGGAATGTGGGACTTCTACGGAAGGAGTTACAGCGGCAGGTTTAATTTTCGTCAGGTAAATTTGATTCCATTGTTCTGGATTGAACTTCCGTTCATTGGAGAAGTTGCCGTATTCATTAATGACTTTAGTCTCAATGATATTAAAAATCTGTTCGGGGTTGACGTTTCCGCAAGCATGGCATTCTCCCTGTTCACTGTTAACTAAATTGATGTTACGTTTGAAATAGTTGATGCCGTCAACTGGATTTCCATAATAAATCTGAAATCCACCGGTATCCAGAATGACTAATTTGTCAAACATTTTAAAAATGTCTGATGAAGGCTGATGAATGACGGCAAAAACCAATTTTCCTTTAAGAGAAAGCTCTTTTAACAGGTCAATTATATTCTCAGAATCTCGTGAGGAAAGTCCGGAAGTCGGCTCATCACAGAAGAGCACTGCCGGCTCACGTAATAGTTCCAGTCCGATATTTAATCTTTTGCGTTGACCTCCGCTGATTGTTTTGCGCAGGGGAGAACCTACTGTGAGGTTTTTAGTTTCGACAAGGCCCAGGTCATCAAGCGTCTGCAGTACGAGGTCATCTATTTCTTTTTCAGAAAGGTGACTAAAACAAAGTCGAGCGGCAAAGTAGAGGTTTTGATAAACAGTCAGATCTTCAATTAAAAGATCGTCTTGTGGAACGAATCCTATGACCCCTTCAATTTTATCAGGTGATTGATGTATATCAATACTGTTGATTAACACCTGTCCTTTCGATGGTTTTTCTGTGCCGTTGAGCACATGGAGGAGGGTAGACTTGCCAGCCCCACTTGCACCCATCAGGGCAATTAATTTCCCAGACTCCTCAAAGATATTTACATCACGCAACCCAAGCCTTCCGTTTTTAAATTGATATGAGATATTTTTGGCTTCAAAACTGGTGCGTGTGTTGCTACCCATAGTCTTGAATAGTCGCAAAACATCGCCATAATAGACTGGATCAGCATCTTCCCATCGTATTGTACTGCCGTTGCCTAATACATTAATATTGCCAGGCTTATGAGGCACACCATTTAAGAAAACATCAGTTTGGCCGATGTATTTAAAAAAATAGATGTCAGTACTTTTGATATATAAAATAGCAATAAGGCCGTTCAATCCTTCTCTGAATATGTGTTTATACCGACCAGTAGGTTGTAAGCCAGAGTTGATGATGAGAATACTCTGGCTAGTAAATTCGGGCTCTGTTGCTCCAAGAACATATTCTTTGATTACGTCAATATCTTCTGAAGCAATGTTAAAAGCTTTCCCAATTGTTTTTGCTATACTATCTTCTCTTGCTGAAATGGAACCATCGGCAAGAATGATATCCATCAGCTCGATCATGATAACGATCTTCTGCTTTTGAGTTACCTCCTCATTAATTTCTTTACAGATTCGGTTGATTGTGTCATCTTCCTGCTGGGCATTGAGATTGCCGGTAAGTTGTGAAGTAAACTGATCAAATAATTTTAATTGAGTGTCAACTGCCTTTTGACTAAGGTGGTTCTCAAGGAAAGAGCGAATATGATCACGTTCCTGATTCGTGATCAGGTCTTCTTTTGCTACAAAAGCAAAAAGATGCATGATGGCTTTGAGTACAGGTTCGCTCATACGCAGAATTTATTTAAAGATAGTAAACCCGTGCAGCAGGAAAAAAAAAGGATTGGCATTTAACCAATCCTTGCTTGTAGTTTGATATCAAATTAATCCGTAATGGACTTTCTGATCTTTTCAACAATGACTGTGATGTCTACCAGGTTTTTATCAGTCAGAACCATGCTAGCCTTATTATTTTTAATCTGATCTTCAATTTCAAGGGCACGATAGCTTGCTTGAAGTGAGGTTAGGTCTGCCACAATGGTGGTCACGGGGTCAGCTTGTTCTACGGACTGTAACATTTTCACCAATTCGTCAACTGACTTTTCCTGTTCAAGAATAATCCGCATAAGAGGAGTAAGTACCAGGTTGCGCGAATCATCCGGAAGAAGATTTTTTGGATAAGATTTGATCAGACCGGTTGAAATATAGAGGCCTTCTATAAAACTCCCCGTTAACATAAGGGCTGCTAACTTATTGCGGTTGTCATCCTGCAAATAAATTTTAGTCTTTTTCACAGAGGTATTAAGGATGGACGTAAGTGAATCTTTGTTAGAAATATTGCTTTCAAAGCGCTCCATTTCATTTAAATCGAAGGACCCGATTACGCCCAATTTGTCAGCCAGGCTTTTTACTGCGGCCATGTAGGTTATTGATTCCTGAGTCTTTTCATAAGAGCTTAAGTAGCCAATGTCGGCCGCATAAATGCCCAGGTTAAGAGCGGCTTTGTCATTTCTGATGGTATATTGATCAACCTTTTTAACATCGTTAATCAGGCTTTGATTATACTCTGCTCCCGTGGCTTCCAACAAATAGGGGATTTCAGTGGGAGATGGGAGGTTATCCATCAATTCCAGAATCTGGTCTTTTAGCGATTCCTCAGGTTGGTTAAAATCATCAGAATTATTATTTTCCTCCTTGGAGGATGAGCCACATGACCAAATGCCAAAGGCTATGAGAGTTGCGAATAAGAGTACACGAAGACTAGTCAATTTCATGGGTTTATTGGTTTTGCCTCCAATTTTACTACATTTTTTACTTTCATTAAAGGATCGGAAATTATTATTTTTAAAATGTGGAGTCTTCAATTTTAGCGATACGCTCTCTGGGTTCATCTAAGGGCACTTCTCCAGTTGATGGGTATTCTAATGGATGTATGGTTCTTGACTTAATTTCACACCGGGTTAAATTCGGATGCGCTTCATTTTTTTGGTGAAACCAGGAGTTCGCCCGCAATTCCATCTTTACTTCCCATGTTGGGATTTTGCCGAAAATAAATTCTGTTTCTGAAAAGTCTCAATTTGCAATACACGGTGAAAGGTGGTACAAGAAAAGTATTTCTAACAAGTTCAAATTATCTTGCCGGTATGAAACTAGCTCTTAATTTAAGATCACCCGACCACGTTAGGGTAAAGCCTTTGGCAGACCACGAACTCGTTGGGGTAAGGAAATCATTAATCCACCTTTTCACTAGTTATTACCCGCATTTAAGTAGGTGTTCATTTTTCATTCTTGGATTTTGCCTGCTTCCACTTCTTAGTTTTGGCCAACAATTGAACTCCTTTGATGCCTCAGATCCCGTAAACACCGAAACCAGAGCATCCATTGACGCGGAATCCTATTTCTTTTATGGTGGCGCTAAATTTTATGCAATGCGATTTGGCTACTTCTACGGTATTAAAAACCAACGTCACCAGTTTGGAATGTCGTTGCCCTTTGTTCATACCATCTTCAATGCTGACTATGCCGGATTTGAGAATACGACCGGTATGGGTGATATTAAAATGTCCTATTTAGCTGTTCCCTATCGAAAGAAAAGCACCATAGGACTAGAGAGGGTCTCCGTAGCATTTGAGGTTACTGCACCTACAGGAGAATCTACTTTGGGAAGGGGGGCTGGGACGTGGTTGTATAAACCTGGTTTGATATTCACGATGCGATCGTCATCAGAAATAGTCTTTTATCCTGATGTAAGGTTTCAGATTTCTGGCGCGGATGCCAATAGCCAGGGTGGAAGTGATGGTATACCTGATCCTAATAATCCTGAAAAAGAAAAAAGAGTGCAGAACTTATCAATGTCTATTCCAATGGTGGTGCAGGTAAAGGATTGGGACGGATGGTTTTCGTTGAATGTATTATACGCCTACTCGTTCACTGAAAAAACCAACTTCTTATTTCTCAGAACAGACTTTGGTAAAATGATGGGAGCGAAAGCGGCCACCTCACTAAGAATAACAAAATTCATTGCAGGCCAGCCCAGATTAAATGTAATGGTCCAGGCAAATCTTACATTTTTCTTTGGTCAATAAAGTTGATTGAGTTGGTGAAGGGAAATCATCTTTCCCCTGTCAGGATCCCACAGTTTGAGACGGAAGCACCGGATAATTTCAACTAAATCCCATGAGGTTGTTGGGGCATTTTTTAACTCCGGCATACTTTGCATGGTTTCTACTAAACGGTAGAAAGGAATTCTTGAATTTAAATGATGCACGTGATGATACCCAATATTGCCGGTAAACCACTGCATGATGGGGTTCATGGGCATATAACTTGTAGATGCCATGGCCGCATAGTCATACGTCCAGTCGTGATTTTCCTGAAATTTTGCATCCGGGAAATTATGCTGACAATAAAAAAGATATGAACCTGTAGCAAAGGCTAAGAAGAAAGGAATGAACCAACTGATCAGGAATGTGCTTGCCCCTAAAAAGTACCAAATGGTGGTCGCACAGACTCCGTGAAAGAGTAGAGCAATCAAAGAGTCAATATGCCGCGCTGGACTTTGGATAAAGGATTTGAGGTTGAGCCAATAAATGAATAACGTAAAGTAGCCTAATATAATGGTGAGCGGGTGACGATTAAGTAAATAGATTCGCTGCTCCTTTTTACTTAAGCCTAAGAACCTGGTTTTTGTAATAGTAGGATAGGAGCCAATTCCCGTGATCGTCAGCTTGGAATTATTATTGTGATGATGCTCGTGAGATCTTTTCCAGATAGTTTGAGGAGCTAGTAAATAAATACCAACAGCTTGCATCAACCATTCTGCGGCAGTTGATTTTTGCAGAATGGCACGGTGTTGATAGTCGTGATAAATTACAAACATCCGTACATACAATAGTCCGCAAAGTAAGCTGCTCGAAACCCGAAAGAGTATTGGAATAGTTAGAAAGGAGATCCTTAACGCGATAGCGGCCAAAAGAATTGTTATAAGAATCTCGCCCCAGCTTCTTACTCGGTTTTCTCCTGTAAATTCTTTGCTTGCAGCTATCAACTCCTTACCAGTACGCATGTATGCTATTTTTTTGCAAAGGTAGGAAAATGGTACTACCAGCTAAACTATTTTTATAACAGGCAATCCGATCATTGTTTTTACACAAGGGATTTTAGATGAAATCGAATAATGGTGTTTTCTTCAAAAAGTTGAGTTTGTAAATAGTCTGTGTGACGTCACCATTAACAAATCCTGGGTAGTTGTTCGCCCGTCAGTCGGTTGACAACCCTTCGACCACCAATAGTGCTGGCGAGTATTACTTGTTTTGGATGTTCTGTGCAAACGTGACCAACGATGCAAGCTGCAGCGGTATCTGACTGCTGCCGAAGAAATTGAACTACATCATGCGCAATGGATTCATCCACGATCGCGATAAATACTCCTTCGTTGGCGACATACAGCGGATCAAGGCCGAGCATCTCACAGGCTCCGGCTACCGACTCATTTACCGGTATATCCTTCTGGAAAATAGTAATCCCGACTTTCCCATCACTGGCCACTTCATTTAATACAGAGGCTACTCCACCACGTGTTGGATCTCTTAAGAAGTGGATGGAATCACCAAATTGATCAAGTAATAATTTTACAGTATGATTAAGTGGGCGGGTATCACTCACTATTTCTGACTCGAACTCAAGTCCTTTTCGAACTGAGATAACTGCCATACCATGGTTAGCAATTGGATTGCTTAAAATGATTTTATCACCCGGCTTGATCCGATTTAAGTGAATAGCTGCTTTTGGATGAAGCAATCCCAAGCCACTGGTATTGATAAAAATCTTATCTCCTTTTCCCCTTTCCACCACTTTTGTGTCTCCTGTAACTACTTGAACTCCTGCTTTATCACAAGCTGTTTTGATGCTGTTAATAATGTCCCAGAATTCAATCATCGTTAATCCTTCCTCAATAATAAAAGATAGAGATAGGTATTTAGGTAACGCCCCGCACATCGCCAAATCATTAACAGTTCCGTTAACCGCTAATTCGCCAATGTTACCACCGGGAAAGAAGATGGGTGAGATGACGTAGCTATCTGAGCTAAAAGCAATGCGTCCATTTAGATTGAATATGGCACCGTCATGTCGTTCGTCAAGTAAGGGATTTGATAAGACGGTAAAAACGCCACTATCCAATAGCTGTTGAGAAAGTGTTCCACCACTGCCATGCCCCAGGGTGATGACATCAAAGTCCAGCTTCGGCATGGGGCAACTTAAGTTCATTTTGATTTTATTGTTCGTCATCCCATTATATAGTCTCCATTTGTTCTTCCGTATGGGAATAATGATAGTAGGCTGCACAAGCACCTTCAGAAGAAACCATGGGTGCCCCTAACGGATTAGAGGGTCTGCACTGTTTACCAAACTGACTACATTCATGCGGCTTCTTTAAACCTCGTAATATTTGTCCGGCAATGCAATCTTTATTCTCCTCTGCTTTCGGAATGTCGACCTGAAATTTTTTATTGGCATCAAAAGCTGAAAAATCGTCACGCAATTCAAGCCCGCTTCCAGGAATCATCCCAATGCCACGCCACTCTCTATCAGATGATTCAAATACTTGCGTTATGGTGTTGCGCGCAGCCGGGTTTCCATCTTCATTCACCACGCGACTGTATTGATTCTCCAATTTGTATTCTCCATTCTCTAATTGTTTCACCAACATGGCAATACCTTGTAATAAATCAACAGGTTCAAAGCCAGTCACTACCATCGGTATTTTATATTTCTTTACGAGCGGGTAATATTCACCCATACCCATAATAGTGCAAACATGTCCTGCTGCCAAAAAGCCTTGCACCACATTCGTGTCATCATTGATGATCGCTTCCATGGCAGGTGGAACTAAAACATGTGAGGTTAGGATTGAGTAATTGGTGAGGCCAAGATGCTTGGCATGAATGACCGATAGGGCATTTGCAGGCGCGGTAGTTTCGAAACCAACGGCAAAGAAAACCACTTCCTTATCAGGATTAGCTTTCGCAACGTTTACCGCTTCAAGTGGTGAATAGAGAATTCGAATGTCAGCCCCCAAGGCTTTGGCATCCAGTAAACTTTTCTTCGAGCCGGGCACACGAATCATATCCCCGTAAGAACAAAGGATAACTTTTTTCTCTTCTGCTAAATGCACGGCCTTATCAATTAAGTGCAGAGGGGTAACGCACACAGGGCACCCTGGGCCATGTACCATGTGCACATTTTCAGGGAGCATAGAAAGTAGGCCGTTTTTAACCAGACTATGGGTTTGACCGCCACATACCTCCATAATTGTCCATGGCTTTGTTACTGTTTTCCGGATTTCTTTCAGAAAATGTTCTACCAGTTCAGGATTGCGGTATTCAGAAAGGTATTTCATACATTAGTGTTGCTCACTTTCAGCGTACATCAGACTGTTGGTTGCCTTTGCATTAGCCTTATTTTGATGAAGCATATTCCAGTAGGCTAATTGGCCGAAAGATATACATTCGTCATTGGGCGAAAGCTGTTGATGGAAATATAGTTTAAATTCCGAACCCAGGTATTTTTCAATAAGGCTCACCAATAATTCATTTTGGAAGACACCCCCACTAAAGGCAATGGATTGAGTTTTCTTGTCCTCCGCCACGATTCGAATCAGCTTTACGAGCGTGCAATGGAAACGAGCAGCTACTGCCGAGGGAATGGTACCGGCTATCACATCATGGATGACTTGACTAGCCAATGAAAGCGTATTTACCTCTCCGTTCAGATAGTCCACTGGATAGGTTTCAAAGTAGTCTTTGTTAGAGGTAAAAAACAATGACGCTAATTCTTCCAACAGCAACGCAGCTTCTCCTTCATAGCTTGCCTTGTCACATAAGCCGCACCATGACGCCACCGCATCGAACAAACGACCTATGCTACTGGTTTTACCTTTTTCTGTTTTTAAAGCAGCTGTAAACACTTTCCATTCCTTTGGTGTAAAGCAAGAGATGAGCGATGATTGATGTTCTTCAGAAGTGGCAACTGCCAAAGCTGACAACCGAGGTTCCCGTGCCATTTTATCACCCAACAATAGTGGAAAGTATTCCATCTGAGCTACTCTTTCCATGGCATGCCCGTCCCACTGAAAAAATTCACCACCCCAACTTTGACCATCTTCGCCTAATCCTGTGCCATCCCAAATCACACCCAGAATGGGATCCTCTGTTTCCTTAAGGTTATTCTCACAAAGCACTGCTGCAAAATGGGCTTTGTGATGCTGAATTTTTACAACCGGTATGCCCCATAAAGAGGAAAATTGATTGCCTAAACGAGTAGATGCATAATCAGGGTGCGAATCTGTAAGAATGAGTTCAGGCTGGGCGTCAGTGATTTTTAAAAGATGCTCTGTTACAGTTTGGTAGTTCTCCTCAGTATCCGCACTTTCAAGATCTCCAATATATTGGGAAACATAAACGTTCGAATGATGCGATAAGGTAATGGTACTCTTTAATTGAGCACCCATCGCCAACACTTGCTGGGAAGGGAAAGCACTCGATACGAAATAAGTAGGTGCCATGCCACGAGATCTTCTGATGATTATCCTTTGGTCATTATCAGTAAATCTCACTACAGAGTCATCTTGTGGAATGATGATGTCGCGATTGTGAAGTAATACTGCATCTGCTACAGCGAACAAGGAATTCAGGGCATCCTCATCTTTGTAAACAATGGGAGAGTTGCTGATGTTGGCACTGGTGGCAACCAATGGGAAATCAAATTCTGATACAATGAGTTCTAGCAAGGGAGCATATGGTAACATTACCCCCAGGGTATGAAGCCCCGGTGCCACTAAAGATGATCGTATTCCCGATTGTGTATGACGTTTCATATGCCCCAGCACAATAGGTGCACATGGACTTTTCAATGCTTGCCTTTCAACATCAGTCAAATCAATGTCTTCCTGTAAGACGGCTTCATTCGGATAAAGTAGTGCAAAGGGTTTGCTGGGCCGGTGTTTTCTTTCTCGCATCCGGATGATGGCATCTGCCTGCGTGGCATCACATAGTAATAAGTAGCCCCCGATACCTTTCACCGCGACAGTTTTACCGGCTTTTATTAATTCTACGGTTTCGTGCACACTTTCTTTAGCTCCCAGGAGCGTCAGATCAGGAAAATGCAAACTCATTTCAATACCGCACTTCTCGCACGAATTTGTCTGCGAAAAAAATCTTCTATCAAGTGGGTTGCCATATTCTTGCTGACAATCCTTGCACATTCTGAAATGTTGCATGGTTGTGTGTATGCGATCGTATGGGAGCTGTTTGGTAATAGAATAACGAGGGCCACACGTGGTACACGTTATAAAAGCATATCGGTGCCTTCTGTCTGGAAAAGCATTTAACTCTGCCCTGCAGGAATCGCACAATGCAAAATCTGGAGATAGCAGAACGGAAGCACCAGGATGTGTAGATGATTCGATAATTGAAAAATTCCTGAAAAGGTGGTCATCAATCACTTTTATGTGATGATGCGTCACCTGGCTATTGACTGGTAGGTTTTGTAAGATGGAATGATAAAATTTTTTGGCCAGCTCATCAGTGGCATTAAACTCAATCTCAACACCTGCTGATGAATTTGAAACGGTACCTTTAATCTGCTTATTTTTAGCAAGACCATAGACCATAGGGCGAAAGCCCACGCCTTGAACAATTCCTGTCAGGTGTATCCGGTAGGTCATTTACTATACGAGTATGTTGATTTCTCTGTGACTGATATCAACATTAACCAGTGATTTCAAAAGTTTATTGATTTCAAATGTAAGCTTTGGAATAGCACTTTTCACCTCTTTGGTTAATTCCATGCTCAAAGGCTGAATCACTTGAACGGAGACCACAAAAAGATAGATTTTAGGAAGCCGATCAAGTAGCGTTAGGCTTTCTACTAAGTCCTTCAAACCGATTTCATGAGTACTCATAGCATGGGGGAAGTCAGCGGCAAATCGTGGTTCAATCAACCGAATAGTGCCAGGTGGCCGATCGTCAAGGGTGGCATCTATCAGGATTACAGTTGGAAATTGTTCAAAATATTCCATTAATTGAAATCCGGCAGTACCACCATCCAGCACTTCGGTAGTTAGCGGGTCAACTTCATTTTCCAGATAACGCGCTGCGTGCACACCTACACCTTCATCACCCATCAGGTAGTTGCCTACACCTAATATTAAGACTTTATCGGCTCCCTTCATTTTTTTCTTTGCGAGATTTCTCCATTTCTTCCAGGTTCTTAAACTGCTCTTCTTCTATAAACTTCCAGCCACCACCCATAGAGGAAAGTTCTCCTCGCCCCTCAACGTAATCGTGATAGAAAACCAAGTATACATGGACCACCGTAAACAAAATAAAAAACCACATTGTCCAATGATGAATTTGCCGTAGCATAAAATCCCCACCAAACAAAACGGGCACCCAGTTGAACAGATTAGGAAACCATCCGTTACTCATAGCTGCGTATAAACCAAATCCAGTGAGACATTGTATTCCAAATGCAATGAAGGTGAGAAAATAAATAAAACCAGCCAATCGATTGTGACCTATTGTTGGTTCTTTTTCATTTTTGGTCATGAAGATGTCGATCAGGATAACACGCCACATGTCTTTAAAGAATTTCACATTCGTTGGAATGAAATTTTTCCAGCTTGCGAAGTGGTTTCCAGCAAAACCCCAATAAATGCGTAAAGCGAAGTTGACCAGAAAAATATAAGAGGCCACGAAATGAATGAAGCGTGTGATACCGAACCAATAATGTGAATAGGCCTCTTTTCCGGATAGAAGCGCAGGCGGATCACCAATAATAAAACCGGTGCCGATCAGCGCTAAAATACAGATCGCATTAAGCCAATGGTAATACCGAACTGGCAATTGCCAAACAAATACTCTCCTGAGTACATGTGGCTTGGAATGAATGCCCGTGCTGATCATAAGTTGAACGTTTAAATACGTTACATTACCGTTACCCTGCTAACATGCTTGCCTTCCTGATCGTATAGGTGAACCGCACAGGCCAGGCAAGGATCGAATGAGTGTATGGTTCTCAGAATTTCAACCGGTTTGTGCTCGTCTGCAATAGGAGTATCCTTTAGAGCAGCTTCATAAGCAGACGCATTACCGCTCTTATCACGTGGTGAGGCATTCCATGTAGAGGGCACTACTAATTGATAGTTGGCAATCTTCCGATCTTCAATTACGATCCAGTGACCAAGCGCTCCTCGAGGTGCTTCTGTATGACCGACCCCCATGGATTTATCCGGCCATGTTGACGGTTCAAATTTTTCCATGTTTGCCATTCTGGTATCGCCATTCTTGATGTTGGAAATTAACTGTTCGTAGAATTCCAACGCCCATTGCGCTACCAACTTGGCCTCTAGCCCACGTGCTGCAGTACGCCCAAGGGTTGAGAACAAAGCGGCTGCAGGTACATCTAATGTGCGAAGCGTACTATCGACTACTTCTTTATATTCTTCCTTTCCAAGCGCATATCCAACCAATACCCGTGCGAGAGGTCCCACCTCCATCGCATGGCCTTTCCACCTTGGAGTTTTTAAGAAACTATATTTTTCTTCCACATTCAAAAAATCATAAGGAGGCTTTGGTCCAGTGTACTTCACTTTTGTCTCACCTTTCCATGGATGCAAACCAGCATCATCTCCCTCTTCATATTCATACCAGCTATGGGGAATGAATTCCTGAACCTCATTATCACTGCGAAGATCAACTTCCAGCACTTTGCTTAGGTCCTTATTTAAAATTGCACCGGCTGGGAATTTGTAATTGGCCGTATCACGATAACCATTGGGGGACAAATCTCCATAGACCAGATAATTGCCTAAGCCCCCACCGATGGCGCCCCAATCTTTGTAAAAGGATGCGATCGCAATAAGGTCTGGAATATATACTTGCTCCACAAATGTCTTTGCATCTGTTAATAATTGGTGAACAAAAGATAAGCGTTCGGCATTGATACCGCTGGAATCATCCAGGCTAATAGAGCACGCCATGCCACCCACCAGATAGTTGGGGTGTGGGTTTTTACCTCCAAAGATGGTATGCACCTTTACGATTTCTTTTTGCCACTCAAGCGCTTCCAAATAGTGCGCAACACCAAGTAAGTTTACTTCAGCTGGCAATTTGTAGGAAGGATGGCCCCAATAGCCGTTGGCAAAAATTCCGAGCTGGCCACTCTCTACAAATTTTCCGATCCTCTTTTGGATGTCGCTGAAATAACCGGGGGAACTCTTCGGCCAGTTGGAAATGCTTTGGGCAATTTCAGATGTTTTCTTCGGATCGGCCTTTAAAGCACTGACTACGTCTACCCAGTCGAGAGCGTGAAGATGATAGAAGTGAATAACATGGTCTTGCATGTTCTGCACAGCAAACATGATGTTGCGTACTAATTCCGCATTAGGTGGAATAACAATGTCTAAAGCATCTTCCACGGATCGTACTGACGCAAGGGAATGCACAGAGGTGCATACGCCACAGACACGCCCGACATACGCCCAGGCATCGCGGGGATCGCGGCCGCGTAAAATTTCTTCCAACATACGAATCATTGTGCCGGAACTGTAGGCTTCGGATACTTTGCCATCTTTTATTTCTGCCTCAATCCGCAAGTGTCCTTCAATGCGGGTGATGGGATCAATAACTATTCTCTGACTCATACACGTCCAGGTTTATTATTCAGGTTTCTTCAATTCTTGATCGGAAACTTTGCCTTGATCAATCAAGTCTTCTACCATTTTATGCTTCCGAAGATTTGTTGCTACAGCATGGGCTGCAATGCCAGCTGCGGTTACGCCAAGGGCAATCATCCCTACTTTATCGGCAGTGGTTTCTATACCGAAGCCCGGGAAGTTGGCGAGTCTTTGATAAATCGGTCCGTTATCCCAGAATTTTTCTTCTGTACAACCAAAACATCCGTGACCGGATTGAATCGGATAGCTGACTCCATTATTCCATTTCATAATGCCGCAAGCATTGTACGTGCTCGGCCCTTTACAACCTACTTTATATAGGCAATACCCGCGCTTCGCATTTTCATCATCAAAAGTTTCAACAAATAAACCAGCATCATAATAAGGTCTTCGGTAGCAACTGTCATGAATGCGTTTAG